>Ga0064014_10005_pt1 | contig 175965 bp, 114 predicted proteins | sample CrowatWCoCulture_2_FD_61584 | JGI IMG/M metagenome (GOLD analysis project Ga0064014, IMG submission 61584) | Marine cyanobacteria communities from the University of California, Santa Cruz, USA, analyzing cyanobacterial DNA methylation -... | ecosystem: Host-associated > Microbial > Bacteria >...
CTTCCTAAAACTATTTGTTGCCATTGATTCTGCTTCTAATCTTCTTCCTTTATTAACTTGTGTAACTTTTTCAATGAGAACAATATAGGCAAGTTCTTGACCTATATCAATGTTGATAATTTCTGTGTCAATTTCTAAATAATCGGTGTTCTTAAAGATAGTTTCCCAAGAGGAACGAATAACATCCCATCCTTTAAGAACATTGCCCCCAGGATGAACACAAGTACAACTGGAACCTTGCCACCAGACTTGACTCATTGTTTTCATATCTCGTTTCTCAAACGAACGATAAAAAGCATCATTAATGGCAATTAATTGAGATTTATCATCAGGTCATATAGTACTTCTCATACTTGTGAGGTACAGAGTTTTCTAGTTTTAGGAGTTCGGAGTTCGGAGTTCGGAGGAGCGATATTAGGTGTACCTAATGAGTCCGAGAAACTTCATATCATTAAATAATAATAGTTTATCATGATACCCTAAAGGAAAGCTGCGGATTTTTATCTAGTAATAAAGTAGCATGGGAATGTTGTCTTAGAATGGAAGCGGGACAAAGGGTCGAAATCTCGCCTTTTAACGTCTGTCGAATAATCTCTGCTTTGTTTTCTCCTAATGCTAAACAGAGTATTTTTTTTGCCGACATAATAGTAGGAATAGTTAAAGTTAAAGCATATTTTGGGACTTGATCAAGGGTTGAGAAATGCCCCTGATTGACTTGTACCTGGCGAGTTTGTGGGTCTAATTTAACAATTTTTACCTTATAGGTATCATTAAAATTGGCCACTTGTGGTTCATTAAAGGCTAAATGTCCATTTAGTCCAACCCCCAACAAACACAGATCAATAGGGTATTGTTGGAGTAGTTTCGTATAACGATCGCATTCTTCTATGGGTTCTAAAGCATCCCCGTTTAAGTAATTAAATGATTTGGAATTGATTCGTTTTTCTACTTTTTCGTGGAGATAAAAACGAAAACTAGCTGAGTTGTTGCCTTCAATACCTAAATATTCATCCAAATGTAATAAATTAATTCGTGACCAATCAATTGTTTGATCAGCAATAACACGATCTAGAAACTTTAATTGAGAGTTTCCCGTTGCTAAGAGAATTGTTGCTTCTTTTTGATTTTTTAGGACTTCTTGTAGATAACTTTCCCCGATTTTAGCAGCAGCGATCGCTAGTTTTTCCTCTGTTTCATAAATTTGAGTCACTAAAGAGTCAACGGTTAAAATATCAGGGGATGTCATAGTTAATTAATCGCTATTATACTTGAGGTTCAATCTTTTTATCAGGCATATCTGGAGCTACTTTTGGATTTTTGAGAGAATAACCTTGTCTTTCTAAATGTTTAACGAATTCATCGGAATTAGCCCCAGAATTGTCAACTTTCTTAGGGCTAGATTTTCGTTCTTTTTTCAGTTTAGCTTTACGTCCCATTGGCTTAATTTCTCAAATTAGTATCTCTCCATTACTTTACTATATTTAAGTCTTTTCTGCTCAGTTAATTAATATCACTTAACACTTAGAGTTATCAATGGATAATTAATAATTATCCATTGATAATTAGGGTTTGCTGAAAAAGTTTCTCCAAAATTTATGCCACTTTTGACCAAGAATTTTCTGACAAATCAATAAGTTTTAGTACATAAAAATTGTTTAAAGTATAATCAAAATTAATGGAAGGCGGCTTGATGAGTTCCCCTGTTCTGTTATTAGTAAATAAGGACAAAAAAAGCGACAAAAACTGCCTCAGAAGTTTAGAAAGATTGACAACTAAAAATGTAATAGCAATAGATGTAATGGAGGTTTCAGGGAGTTTTGTTATCACGAGATTTAGGCTAAATCTTCGTTTAGCTTATCCAAACTTTCCCTCAATAGCATTACGGAAGCATTCATCGGAGTGGGCTTGTTTCTTTTCTTCTTCACTGACATTTTTCGGAGGTCTTCCTAACTTCGGACCACTGATTCTTATCCCTCTTTCCTTACACCAATTTCTGTTTCCCTAGTTCGATAAATTTTATCTACATGGACGGATTCGGGATAATAGCCAAACGTTTCTTTATACTTTTCTACTGTTCTTTTAAATGACAAGATTCATTGAAGTTTTCCCAACTTATTTTGTCTAGAAACACATAGTTATCTACACACTTACTGAGAGTTTAGCTCCAAACTCTATTGGTTTTCCTGCTTTTCCCCTCACTATTGGATGAATATGCGGTTTGAGTTAAACCTTACAATTCTTTGAGGAACACTCTGGGTCTTATTCTCCCACATTGACTGTTGTTGTTCATAAACTTTTTTGATAGTCTCTAGACAATTTCTCTGTCTTTTACTCAGATTTTCCAGGGAAGCCCCAGCTTGAATTAAGTCTTCTATATTTCCTAAATTTTCTTAAGGTATTTAACTGTTCCCGATAGCTTTTCTTCTTCTTGATAAGATACTTTTCGTTTTTTAGCTACTTTTAAGTATTCCTTTCTAGCAATTTTTCTAGAAGTTCTCGGCTTTTTTCTCAATTTTACTCTTAATGGTTTATAAAGATTATCTATTATTCTTCTATCTCAATTCTGCTTGATTTAATATGCCTAAATCCGTTGGGTATTTGATGTCTGCTGGCGCACAAGTCGCATCTAAAATTAGTTTACCTTTATTTTTATTTTTTCTCCTTTTCTTGGAGACTATCCTTTTTTTTTACTTCTTTATCACTCTTGTCTATTTCTCTTTTTACTATTTTTTTATTGATTTGTTTATCAATTCTCCATCAATTCTTTTCCTAAAATGAACTAGCATTGAAGATTCCAGTGGTGGCTCTTGTTGAAACAATTTTAAACCTATAAAGTATTGTAGATAGGGATTTTCTCTAATCTGTTCTATAGTTTCTCTATCCACTTGTTCCTAATTTTTCCTTAATAATTAATGTCCCTAATGCCATTCTAAATAGTTTTGGCTGGCGCACCTTTTTCTGCTGAAAAAAGTTTAGCATATTCTTCCTCAAAATCATCCCAAGGTATCAACTCTGCCATGATTACCCAACGATTATTGGGGGACAATTTGCCCTCGAAAGGTAATTCAAATTTTTCTGGGGCGTAAAGGTTGCTCCTCTTTTCGATACATTTGTTCTTGACCAACAACTGGGAGGTGTTTCTACCAATTATAGCGGTTTGTAGCCGACAAAGCTGATCTTTTTTGCGATCGCGAATATGGGTGTAACCTTTTAAAGAATAGGGTTTTGCTTTTATTCAGCAAACCCTAATTATTAATGGTTTAATCATCAAAAGCATATAAATCTTTTTCCTTACCTAAAGCAAAACTAAAAGAAGTCTGGAAATTATAGTTAGATTGACTAATGAATAAGACAAAAGCGACCAAAGCAATACTACCAGTAAATGTAAAAATAGTTTGATAACTTAAATGACTTCCTAAGCTTCCTACTAATGGACCAGCAAAAGCCATTCCTAGATCAAAACCCCCTAAACAAACAGAGTAAACTCGTCCTCTTTCGTAGGAAGAAGATCGATCAGAAATTAAAGCAATCATCATCGGTAGTAAAGTTCCTGCACCAATACCCTCAAAAATTGCTGCTAATAATACTTGTCTGCCACCTGTTGCCTGTGTTAACAAAATCATAGCAACAAAATAACAAATAAGACTAACTGTTATTAAAGGCCCACGTCCATAACGATCAGAAGCAGGTCCTGAAAAAATACGGGAGGAAAAACTAGCGATCGCTGCTGTTGTGTAAAACCAACCGGCACTAAATCCTAAGTCTCTTTCTTCGAGAAATAAAGGTAAAAAGGTGATCAAACTCCCAAATAATAAGCCAATCATCAATAAGATTAAAGCAGGTATTATTAAAGAATGACTAGATAACATCTGCTTAAAATTACGACTATTGCCTTGAGAAAAAGTATTTTTTGGTTGGTTAACACAGGATTTTTCTGGAATTGAAAATAATAAAGATAAGCCTAAAAATCCGAAAATTGCTGAAGTAATAAATAAAGCAGGATAACCTGAAAATTCTTTTAAAGCACCACCTAAAGCCGGTCCAATACTCATACCAATAGGATTAACTAAACTCATATAACCAATTAATTCCCCTCGTTGTTTGATGGGGGATAAGTCAACAACTAAAGCACTATAAGCTGTGGTAAAAGCAGCAATACTTACCCCATGAATAGCACGAACTGCAATTAAAGAAAAAACCGAGTTAATTAATAAATAACCAAGAGGAGCAAGTCCTGCTACAATAATGCCAATAGAAAGCACTAATTTACGGCTTTTTTTGTCAGCTAAATAGCCCAAAGAAGTACGAGAACAAAGTAATCCAATGGCAAAACTACCCATCACTAAACCAATCTGAGAACGGGTTCCCCCAAGTTCTCTAATGTAGGTGGGTAAGGTAGGCAATAGGGTGGTAATGCTAATCCAAAATGATAAACCTATCACCAGCAAAGACCCTAAGCTGCGTCTTTGTGGAGGTTGGAGACTGTTATAAGCTGTTAAAATACTCACAGATACTAGCAAATGTTTACATAACTTAATATTAATCTATAATCTTGGTCTTTTCATCTATGTTGACGGATTGTGCTATGGGGGGATAGTCTAGAACAGTAGACTTTATCACGGAAAAAATAGGTTTGCTGTTGTCCATAAAAAATACAGTTTTACCAATTTTTATCTTTCCTATTTTACTAATAGGGATGGGCTTGTCTGGCTGTCGTCATCCCCTTCTGATCACCCCAGAAATACCCACAGGAGGACTCAACACCAAGTCCCCTGAAGAATACCCAACCTATAGCGGAGATGGTCGTTATTTAGCCTTTGCTTCGGAACGTCAAGGTCATCGGGATATCTATCTTTTTGACTTACAACAAAAACGCCTTGTTTCTTTACCTAATCTTAATCGTAGAGATTCCAGTCAAGATCAACCTGGGTTGAGTTTTGATGGACGTTATCTGGTTTATGTTTCCACGGAACGGGGTAAACCAGATGTGATGGTTTACGATCGCCGGGTACAAAGATCGACTCTACTCACTGCTAATGTTCGCGGTTCTGTCAGACAACCTACCATTACAGGGGATGGATCTCAAGTGGCCTTTCAAACCAGTCAACTGGGAGAATGGAATATTGCGATCGTTGACTATCAAACCTCGCCTTAATTTTTTGCTTCGTTTAGCCATTGGTTGACATCGGCAGCAAAGTCTTCATAACGACGTAAGGATGTCACTTTAACATTAACATATTGTCCCATTGCTTTCATAATAGGTAGAGTAAAGAGGATTTGATCAAGGATATCGGGAGAATCTACGTTAACAATAGCAATAACCCTTCTTTCCCCTACACATTTCCATAAATCTACCACAACACCAGCTTTTTTGGCTTCTAGTGCCGTTTCTGCTTCTTTTGACCAAATGGAGAAGAGATCGGTTTGAGTCATGTTCGGACCGTATTCTACCTGAAAATCGAGAAGATAAAGCATTTTCTCTCCTTGTTGTTACTAATTATTGAGAACATATTTCAACTATTTTGTTCCTCACTCATAGTAACAATTAAGGCAAGATAGACAATGCTTAACCCGGATTTCTCACAAATTAATTTGAAAGCCCAATCCAGAGATGAAAAATGATAATTTTTAGGACTAATAGAAATTTTGAATATAGATAAATAAAAAAATTGACTTTGATTATCCAAAAATTGAGTTTAAGGTAATTGCTCACCGCAATAAAGAATCTGTCTTGACAACATAAAGGTAAAATCGGGGATTTTTATGTATGGTGGGGGTTATGACCACAAATGCTACCATTGATTCAAAGCTAGTTAGAGCTATCGCAGATGAACAGTTGGCGAACAATGTCTTCATGATTGAGTGGCTAGTCAAGGCACAACAACAGTTATCTCTTCAACAAAGACTGATTGACCAGCAACAACAACAAATCTCTACACAACAGCAAGAAATTGAAAAATTGAAAGAAGAGAGAGATAAGCTAAAAAACCGTAACTCAAAAAACAGTTCAGTCCCCCCATCATCAGACCAACTAAAAAAGCCTTCTGACAAAAAGAAACGCAAAAAAGGATTTAAACGCGGACCAAAATATGACCACCCAGGGAAGACCCGTAATGGTTTTGTTCAGCCCGATAAGATAGTCCCTTTAGAACTAGAAAACTGTCCTGTTTGTGGGGGTTCAGTGGAACGAGATGAAGTAGTTCCCGAAAAAGTCCAGCAAGTGGCTGAAGTAGTAGACCAACCCATAGAAATCAGGGAATATCGTCGCGGATTCTATAAATGTCCTAGTTGTGGATGGTCAGATTACAGTCCTGTTCCATTGGGAGTTAAAGAAGGATTCAGTTATGGGGCGCGATTAAGTAGCATCGTGGGCTGGCTTGGCTATGGGGGTAATCTTACATGGCGTAAACAGGAACATTTTATAGAGTATGTCTTTGGCATTCCCATTTCTCAAGGGAGCCTTGCCAAAATGCACAAATGGTTTCAAGAAAGTTTAGAACCCTTGACCCAACAGTGGTTAAAGTACATCCAGCAGCCAGGAATCCGATGTGTTGACGAAACCAGTTATTGCATCGATGGCATCAAGTATTGGGTTTGGGTAGCCACATCAAATGAGGTCTGTGTGTTGATGTTGGCTCCCACTAGAAGCTCCGCAGAAGTCGAGAAATTGTTAGGAGCAGATTTTAAGGGCATCCTCACCAGTGACTGCTATAGTGCCTACTTTAGACAAAGTGCGATGGCCAAACAGAAATGTCTGGCACATTTAGAAAGAGAGTTAGAGTCCCTTAAAACCAGTCGTTTTCAAGCGAATCGAGAATTTGCTGCCGATGTACAGCAAGTTTTAGCAACCGCCCGTATCCATTATCGTCATTATCATGGTCGAAATTTAACCCTTGAAGACTTAGGCTCCAAAAGAACAGAAGTCGAGAACTCACTGCAAAAGATTTTTAAAGCAACTCCCAAAAAAGGATGGCCTTATGATTGGACTTTGGACAAAAAAATTTAGTTTAGCGTATATTTTACGCTAAACTAAAATCCCAAAATATCGGCTCTGTATCAGTCAATAAAATTGGCTGACAAATAGGGCTAATCTATAGATTCTGAGGAAAACTAAGGAGCTTTTAAGTTTTCAGTTGATTTTTTGCTCCCTTTCTTGATAACATCATGACGAGTTCGTGGGGCTTTTTTGTAACCTTTAATACGTCCGGAAGAAAAACCTCGACGTTTGGGAAATTTGGCGAAAGTCCCCAAGGTCGTAATTATTCTTGAAAAGTCTCTTTGAACTAGACTAGTGGTGATTTTGATGGATTTATTAGTCTTCAAATACTGTTCCCAATCACGGGGTAAAACCACAGCTAATTTTCTGGCAGCCCACAAATTTACATAAGAAAGAAGTGTTAGTTTAAACCAATTTTCTTCATGATGTACATCGGGAGTTAAATAAGATGTCATCAATAATCTTTGTTTACCAAATCGAAAAAGATGTTCCATGTCATAACGTTGTCGATAACACTGATAACAATCAACTAAACTTAACTCATCGCGCCGAGAACCAATAACAATAAGCCACATAGGTTTCCAAATACTATTTCTTTCTTGATCTCTGACAACAATCTGGAGTAAAGTAAAGGGGTGATTGTTCATTTTATAGTTTTTAGTTCCTCTCATTAACATCTGTTTCCATCCCGAAATAGTCACTGTTAATTGACGACCTTTTTTCGTTGTAAAGGGAACATGATGAACTTCATCAGGTTCAGTCCAAGTTTGGTCATCTTTAAGGTCAAATTTATCCCCATACCAACGGGGATGTCCCGAAGTTTTGGCTTGATTTGGGTCCCGAATAAATTGACGATAAAAAACTCGGTCACTTCTAACTCTTGTAATAGTAACTACGTCTTCATGCTTAACTTGTTCCCCAATAAAATCCTTTTGGCTGTAGTCACTATCAGCCACTAAGACAGATAATTTATCAGAAAATAAAGAATTTTGCCAGATTTTTTTTAGTTGTTGATTGCCTTGATTTACTCCTTTATGTTTAGAGGGGACTCGCTCTCCTGATAAGGGGACAGCCCAAGGGACTTTTTCTGTGTCTATTTGGTCAGGTAAAGCGCAGATAACGGAATAACAATGTCCAATATTAATGGGTTTATTTCCCTTAATTGGATTGGGGTAATGAATAAAGGTTTTATCCGCTAACGTTTCGGCAAACCGTCGTGGACAGGGATTTGTGTCAATACCAAATAAGTTATAATGTTTTGAAGTGGGAGGAATTGTTCTCGATACCGCTGAAAATAAAGTCTCAATTCTCTGTTCATAATTAGGGTCAGTTTGAGTGGGTAAAAACTCTTGAATTCCTCTATATAAACTGTTATAATCTCTTCTAAATAAAGGATTGAGAGACAATTCAACGACTGAGTGAGCTTCTTGGTTACTGGAGAGGGCATCGAGTAATTCTATAATAGTTTCTTTTCTAGCTTTTAGTCCTTGGAAGAGGTTAGACCTCCACACCAGGAATTCCTCGACAGACGTAGCCGTTTCATTTTTGGTCATTTTTAAAATTTATTACCTTATAAATTAGCGGAATATATACGCTAACATCAAAAGAGGTTATTTGTTATAGTTAAGGCTAATGTCATCACATTCCGAACTTAAGACCAGTCAAGATGTCCACCTGAGAGCCAAACAAATTAAGAGTCTAATTCGCTCTCTTAAACAGAAAATAAAGAAAATTGAACGGGAAGGGGAAGTAGCACCAGCTAATTGTCATATTATTCGTTATCAGGTTAATCGAAAGGGAACAATCTACTGGTATTATAAACTACAGGCTGCTGAATCAATTTTTCCTATGGCCACTAATAATGAGAAAAAAACCAAATATAAATATTTAGGACGAGCCGGAAGTTCTGCTCATATTGATGCTGTAGAAAAACTCACTAGAAGAAATCTCATTGATGAATTAGAACGAGTCATTCAATCTCTAACTGAAAGCTACTTAGATATCTATATTGGAACCGAAACTGAATGAAGCTATTTAATATTTAAAATCCCCTAAAAAGATGGAAAGAGAGTTTTTAAAATCACCTTAATTCTCTATTTTAGCTCTGGAGATATGTTTAGCGTAAAATTTACGCTAACAATTGTTTTTTATCCAAAGTCCAATTATGATGCACAAAGATTGATTAACCGTCTCAAACGTCATTGGGAAGAGTGGTTCACCTTTCTAACTTATCCTGAAGTCAAACCAGATAATAATGATGCTGAGAGAGCTTTACGTCCCATTGTCATTCACCGCAAAGTAAGTGGGGGAGCAAGAAGCGACTGGGGTGCAGAGTTAGTCACCCAAATGTTCAGTTTTTTAGAGACCATGAGATTACAGGGGCAAAATGCCATTGTCCAATTATGCGAATTATTGTCATTAGCTGGTCGGAGTCCCCCAGGATTAGAGATGTAAAAGGCTCCGGAGCCGATGGGGGATAGATTTTTCTTGATCGCCCTATCTCTCTGCACAAAAATACACAGGGTTAGCGGATAATCTCCGCTAACAAAAAACTATCTTACTATTCTTTTTTTTTCTCATATTGTTGTTTTTATTTGAGGTTTTTAAAAGACTTGATTCTGGGAATGTTAGTCATTAAAATAGCCGTAATAAATTAGCTTAAATTTTACGCTAAATCACAGGGCTTATATTTTTGTTGACTCAACTGATGTTGTTTGTAGTGCTTTTCAATAAGACTTTTTTGTTGCGGTGAGCAGTTACCTTTTTATCTTCAAGTTCATTAAGCTTTTCTAAAGCGATCTTAAGGGCAGGATCGTGACGTAATTTATCATGGTCATTGACATCTTCATAGCCTAAAATAATTCCATAAAGCCTTTGTGCTAATAACTCATGAACGGAATGAGCTAAATAAGATTGATGACGATGATCTTGAAAACAGTTACCAAACTTCTCCGTAATTCCCAGTTTTTTATCCAACTCAGCTATCCAGACAATCCCCGCATCTGAAGTGATTAGTCCCCCATCAAAATTAGCGATTATTTCTTTTCCTTTCTGTTTACTAAAGTTGATTACTTGACGAGGGGTTCGGGGATGACTGGGACTCATTAAATCAGTTTAAGGTAAATTGCTTTAATAATTAAATTATAGCATATTTTATTCTAACAATCTAGTACTATTAGAGATTTTATTAATAATTTTTTTGGAAAAATGAGTGATTGATTTATCTTTTCATCTTTGTCTAATTCGGGTTGATTTTAACTTAAAATCTGACAACAGACTGTTGGTTGGGGAAATCTGCGATCGCTCTGTTCAAACCCACTTCCTGTAAGGCTTCTGTGTTTGGCGATCGCAGATTTTGTGAGAAATTCGGGTTAAGAGGCGTGGTAAAAAATGAATAGTATTCCTGATGCAACAAGATTAACTGCTTTTACAAAAAAATTTAAATCAAATCAATTATCTTTGTTAGTTATGGGTTGCAGTTTGGCCACCATAACGACTATTAGTCTTTTTATGGTTTAACTCGTCCTTGTGTTTTTGGTGAATGTCCACAAATTAATCAAGCAGAACAAATTTATGAACAGACTGAAATTTTATCAAAAAATAATGTTAGTGATGCTGAAATAACTTTAGTAAAAACTAATTTAGAATTAGCCATTAATTTATTACACGACATTCCTTTTTGGTCTAACTATCATCAAGAATCTTCTCAACTCAAGAATCAATATCAACAACAATTAGACGATATTTTATTACTCGAATCTGCTATAAATCAAAAAAGCAAAGCACTATTATCATTATCCTTATCAGAATCATCTCCTTTATCACTTTCACAACTAGAAGCACTTAAACAAGAATTTCAGGCGGCGATCGCCCAGATAAAATTAATTCAGAATAATGAATTTTTAGAGGAAGTAAAAAATCAGAAATATAAAGAATACTCAAATAATATCCAACTAATTAATCAAAGGATAGTAAAAGAAAAACGAGCGTTCAAAAGCCTAGAACAAGCAAAATCAGGGGCATTATTAGCTCAAAATAGAGAAAATACTGCCAACAATGTAAGCAGTTTAGAATTAGTATATAATAGTTGGACAAAATCTATAAAAAGCTTACAAGACATACCAATAGAAACAACTGTTTATCAGGAATCTCGTACTCTTTTACAGAGCTATATATTCAGGAAAAATAGAATTGAGAAACGGAAAAAACAAGAAAATTTAGCCTTAGAAATGTATGAGGAAGCTAATAAATATGCTAAACTAGCTGAGAAATCAGAAAAAAGTAACCAATTGTTACAAGCAGTTAACTATTGGAATATGGCTACACTCCATATCAATAAAGTCCCTCAAAATACCTTTAAGTGGAATGAAATTCAACCCTTAACATCGACTTATAAAATATAATTAGCTCAAGCTCAAAATAAATTCAATAAAAGTAGAGAATTAAATAAAATATCATCAGAGTTAGATGCAATGTGTAAGACTAAAGAGCCAATATGTAACTATGATATCACCGAAAAAATAATCAGAATTAGACTAGAATCAAACTATTTAGAACAACTATGGATGATTGCTTTACAAGCAAAAGCAGAAGGAAATTTACAAACTCAGGTAGAACTTTTAAAGCATCTTTCCACCTTTGAAAAACGCTTACAAACAATCAGTAACCAAACAGGTAAGTCCATCGAAGTCTATAACCCTCAAGGAAAATTGATGACTGTGTATCATAGACGACAGTAGATAAAACCCAACGATGCCAGAATTCAGGGGTGATGGACTGTACAAGATCGCACCCGATTGGTTATACTGGACATCGCAAAGCAAAAAAACATAAGTGAATATACTTAATATACCATCAATGACAACTCAAACTCTTTCTCGTGTATCTTCGGACTCTTCTAAAAACACCACCAAAAATCCTCATAATCAAACCTATGGGGTCAAAGATGGAGAGAATCAGATGATGAAAGTGAGAGAAACTTATTCAGTGACACAACAAGTTAAATATTTACATTTACAAGCTGAAATTGATGTACTGCTGCAACACTTGCAAACCTTAAAACAAAATTAAGAAAAAATCGTTTAACCCATTTTTTCAAGAAACTCCTGTAACAATCTTGCATTGGACAGGGGTTTCTTACTTAAGATAGGTTAAGAAAATTCTCATTAAATTCAGCATAACTTAGCTAAACCTTGTGGTAAGTTACCTAAAAAGGGGTATGTTTTGCAATAGATATTTTCGATCACCTTTTTCTGTAATTGATAAGCTAGGAATAAGTCCATTACCCAGGCTTGATGAGATACGCTAAAATTGCTTGATTATTGATAACGATTATGTCAACCCTTGTTATTGTTGAATCACCAACCAAAGCCCGTACCATTAGAAATTACTTACCCAAAGGATACCAAGTGGAGGCATCCATGGGCCATGTTCGGGATCTTCCGGCCTCGGCCAGTGAAATACCAGCCTCCTACAAAGACAAAGATTGGGCAAATTTAGGGGTCAATGTAGAAGATAGCTTTGAACCCATTTATGTCATCCCCAAGGGCAAAAAAAAGGTGGTTCAGGGGTTAAAATCAGCCTTGAAAAGCGCAGATGAATTAATCTTAGCCACTGACGAAGATCGAGAAGGGGAAAGCATCAGTTGGCATTTATTACAACTTCTCAAGCCCAAAGTTCCCATCAAACGTATGGTGTTCCATGAGATCACCCGTGAAGCTATCCAAAAATCCCTAAAAAACTGTCGGGATATTGACGAAAATTTAGTCCATGCCCAAGAAACTCGCCGTATTTTAGACCGTTTATACGGTTATACCCTTTCCCCCTTACTCTGGAAAAAAATTGCTTGGGGCCTATCCGCCGGACGGGTTCAATCGGTGGCCGTTAGATTACTGGTAAAACGGGAGAGGGAACGCCTGGCCTTCCAATCCGGGGGTTATTGGGATCTCAAAGCCCTACTGGAAAAAGAAAAAAGTCCCTTTGAAGCCAAGTTAATCACCCTTGAGGGCAAGAAAGTCGCTACGGGGGCTGATTTTGACCCCGACACAGGAAAAATTGCTCAGGGGCGCAAAGTGGTGCTTCTCAACGAAGAAGAGGCCAACGCCCTCAAAGATAAATTAGAAGGGAAAACTTGGACTGTTAGTAAGAAGGAAGAAAAAGCTACCACTCGTAAACCCTATCCTCCTTTTACCACTTCCACCCTGCAACAAGAATCTAACCGTAAACTGGGTATATCCGCACGAGATACCATGCGTATCGCCCAGAAACTCTACGAAGAAGGTTATATCACCTATATGCGGACGGACTCGGTTCATCTGTCTGATGAAGCCATTAAAGCAGCGAGGAGTTGTGTTGAGGAAAAATATGGTAAACAGTATTTAAGCCCCAAACCCCGTCAATATACCACCAAGAGCAAAGGAGCCCAAGAAGCACACGAAGCCATACGTCCGGCTGGTCAACGCTTCCGTACCCCCCAAGAAACGGGGCTATCGGGTCAAGAATTTGGCCTTTATGACTTGATCTGGAAACGAACTGTAGCTTCCCAGATGGCCAACGCCCAATTAACCCAAATTACGGTTCTTTTGGATGTAGAAGAGGCAGGTTTTCGTTCTTCGGGGAAACGGATCGATTTTCCTGGATTTTTCAGGGCTTATGTGGAGGGTTCCGACGATCCCGATGCTGCTATTGAAAACCAAGAGGTGATTCTACCTCCTCTAGAAGAAGGAGATCATCCTGACTGTAAAGAGTTAGATGTCTTGGGCCACGAAACCCAACCCCCGGCAAGATATACAGAAGCTTCCCTGGTGAAAATGTTGGAAGGGGAAGGGGTGGGCCGGCCTAGTACCTACGCCAGTATTATTGGTACTATCCGCGATCGCGGTTATGCCCAAATGCGCGGTAAAGCCTTAGTTCCCACGTTTACTGCTTTTGCTGTGGTGAGTTTACTAGAAACCCATTTTCCTGATCTAGTAGATGCTAAATTTACCTCGAAAATGGAACAAACCCTCGATGAAATAGCTACAGGAGAGGCGCAATGGGTTCCCTATCTCAAGAAATTCTATTCGGGGGAAGAAGGGTTAGACAGTCAGGTTAAGGTAGGTATCGATCAAATCGATCCAGGGGTTGCTAAAGCCATTAATTTGGATAATTTGGAAGCAACGGTGAAAATTGGTAAGTTTGGTCCTTATGTGGAAGTTTTGCAAGAGGAGGAAAAAATTACCGCTTCTATCCCCACTGACTTAACCCCATCGGATCTTGATCCCGAACAAATTAACAAGTTATTGAAACAGAAAACCGAGGGACCTCAAAAGTTGGGTTTACACCCGGAAAACGGGGAAGCTATTTATATTTTGATTGGCAGTTACGGCCCCTATGTACAGTTGGGAGAAGCTAGTGAGGAGAATAAAAAGCCAAAACGTGCTTCTTTACCCAAGGGAACCAATGTAGACGATGTCACCCTAGACATGGCTGTGGGTTTATTGGCCTTACCCCGTTTATTGGGAACCCATCCTGAAACCGGGGCAAAAATTAAAGCCAGTTTAGGACGGTTTGGCCCTTATGTGGTTCATGATCAAGGGAAGGAGGGTAAAGATTATAGATCGCTTAAAAAAGAGGATGATGTCTTAACTGTTACGTTGGAAAGGGCTTTGGAATTATTGGCCCAACCCAAACGGGGACGGGGTGGTGGTCGTACCAAGAAAGCTTTAAAAGAGTTAGGGGTTCATCCCGAAGATCAAGAAGCGGTTAACGTTTACGAGGGTCCTTATGGGATTTATGTTAAACATGGTAAGGTTAATGCTGGTTTACCTGAAGGTGAAACTGTGGAAACTATTACCTTAGAAAAGGCTTTGGAGTTGTTAGCAGCTAAGGCTACAACTAAGAAGAAAACTACTCGTAAAACTACTACTAAGAAGAAAACTACCACTAAACGAACGACTAAGAGTAAGACGAGTACAACTAAAAAGACAGATGCTTAAGGTTCATCATGTCTGATGGATGTTTATATTTGTAACAGTAGTAGGGTGGGGAATGCCCACCCTACGATCAGGTGAAATTTTATCAAAAATGTCGGGTGAAGACCCTAGTGCAGCTTAGCAAAAATAATCCACCAGTCACTTATGATCTTTAAAGCCCTTAAATTTCCAAACGAACGGCTTAGCAAAATGTTGATTAAAGTAATCAATACAATTGAGAATTTTTTGGGATAGTTCTTCAGTTGAACGGACAGTAATTCTTTTGAGTAAACGCCTGACTAAGATCGAAAACCAACACTCAATTTGATTAAGCCACGATGTATGTTTGGGAATATAAACAAAGCGAATTCGATGAGATTCATCTGATAAAAAATCTGCTCTGCTGTCCATAGATTGCAAAATCCCCTCCTTTCCTTTTCTCCCCAAATCAATAGTAATTCCACAGCTTTCTGCTACTAATTTGACTAAGCTTTCCGATTTATGAGTGTTGAGTTGATCTACAATAAAAATCCATTCTGCTTTTTCATCAATCTTAATCGTTCTCTGGATATGTTCAGAAAAATCTTGTTCTGTTCTTGTCGGTCCAATAGAGGGACTAACAACTTTTCCTCTTGCCACATCCCAGTTCGCAATCAAGCTTAAAGTTCCGTGTCTTTCATATTCAAATTCGATTTTTTCTACTTGTTTAGGCTTGATTCTTTTGTTCGGAAATAATCTCTCAAGAGCTTGAATCCCTGTCATTTCATCTGTACTAATTAAATGAATTCCTTGTTCTAACAAAGTTTTAGCTTCTTTATGAAGTTCACAGATATATTTGACTTGCTTTTTAAATTTTAAGGGATCATCAATTTTGGCATTTAACCAGTAACGAACGAGATGTGGTTGTAATGTCGCTTCTTTTTAAAAAACGCCCCACACTACGGGGGGAAATCTTTTCGACAATTCCTCTTTTTATGGCTTCATCCGCCAACTCTGAAGGTGTCCAATGGCTCACTGGTCTGTCTGATTTTTCACATTCTTCACAAGCGATCGCTACAATCTGGACTACTTGTTCGACCGTAAAGGATTTTGTTGTTCCAGGTCTTGGGCGATCGCTTAAAATTCCTTTGATCAAGACCATTAATGCTTTCTCCGTTACCTGTTGTTCTTCGGCGGCACTCAGTTTTTCTCTCTCCTCAAACCATCGCGATCGCCACTGACGCACTTGTACTCGGTCTAATTCTAATCTTCGACTAATCGAACTATTGCTCTCTCCTGATGCTGCGGCTAAGATTAGCTTGGCTCGTCTAACAAGGCGATAGGGGTTTGTTGTCCCTCTCACTATTTGTTGGAGTACTGTTTTCTGTAGGTTGGAGAGGTTAATTGGCAATGCTTTTATCATGGACATCAACTTCGAGATTCTTCCGTTAGTTTCATTGAAACACATTGTCGTGGCTAGTCACGAAAGTTTCTGTAAAAATCTGGTGGATTACTTTCGCCAAGCTGCAGTAGTGACAAACTTAAGCGCAAGGGTCATGGATGTGAGAAGCAATTAAGTTGCTAATGCCTATTTGTAATGAATATGGATAAGCTGACGTATTGCTGGTTAATTAGAAGAAATAGTCTCTATTAGAGGTAGTTAAATGTCGAATGCGAGTATAACCAAGACTACGCCAGAATGGAACACCATAAACTGGGCAAAAGTCCAGAGGAAAGTATTTAAGCTTCAAAAAAGAATATTTCAAGCTGTTAAATCAGGTAATAAAGTCAAAGCTAAAAAGCTTCAGAAGTTACTGTTAAAGTCACATTACGCAAAGCTCTTAGCCATTCGCAAAGTGACCCAAGACAACCAAGGTAAGAAAACTGCTGGAGTTGATGGGAAAAAGTCATTACGACCTAACCAAAGATTAAAGTTAGTTAACGAACTAAGGTTAAAAGGTTACAAAGCCAAGGCACTCAGACGGGTTTGGATACCTAAACCTGGAAGAGATGAAAAACGTGGACTGGGGATACCCACCATGAAAGATAGAGCAATGCAAGCCTTAGTTAAATCAGCCTTAGAACCATACTGGGAAGCCCAATTTGAGGGTACATCTTATGGCTTCCGTCCAGGCAGAAGCGCACAAGACGCTATCAGTAGAATATTTTTAGCAATAAAAACGAATGCAAAATATGTTCTAGATGCAGATATCGCCAAATGCTTCGACAAGATTAACCATGATTACCTAGGGTTTGCTGAAAAAGTTTCTCCAAAATTTATGCCACTTTTGACCAAGAATTTTCTGACAAATCAATAAGTTTTAGTACATAAAAATTGTTTAAAGTATAATCAAAATTAATGAAAGGCGGTTTGATGAGTTCCCCTGTTCTATTATTAGTAAATAGGGACAAAAAAAGCGACAAAAACTGCCTCAGAAGTTTAGAAAGATTGACAACTAAAAATGTAATAGCAATAGATGTAATGGAGGTTTTAGGGAGTTTTGTCATCACGAGATTTAGGCTAAATCTTCGTTTAGCTTGTCCAAACTTTCCCTCAATAGCATTACGGAAGCATTCATCGGAGTGGGCTTGTTTCTTTTCTTCTTCAGTGACATTTTTCGGAGGTCTTCCTAACTTCGGACCACTGATTCTTATCCCTCTTTCCTTACACCAATTTCTGTTTTCCCTAGTTCGATAAATTTTATCTACATGGACGGATTCGGGATAATAGCCAAACGTTTCTTTATACTTTTCTACTTGTTCTTTTAAATGACAAGATTCATTGAAGTTTTCCCAACTTATTTTGTATAGAAACACATAGTTATCTACACAGCTTACTGAGAGTTTAGCTCCAAACTCTATTGGTTTTCCTGCTTTTCCCCTCACTATTGGACGAATATGCGGTTGAGTTAAACTTACAATTCTTTGAGGAACACTCTGGGTCTTATTCTCCCACATTGACTGTTGTTGTTCATAAACTTTTTTGATAGTCTCTAGACAATTTTTCTGTCTTTTACTCAGATTTTCCAGGGAAGCCCCAGCTTGAATTAAGTCTTCTATATTTCCTAAATTTTTCTTAAGGTATTTTAACTGTTTCCCGATAGCTTTTCTTCTTTCTTGATAAGATACTTTTCGTTTTTTAGCTACTTTTAAGTATTCCTTTCTAGCAATTTTTCTAGAAGTTCTCGGCTTTTTTCTCAATTTTACTCTTAATGGTTTATAAAGATTATCTATTATTCTTTCTGTCTCAATTCTGGCTTGATTTAATATGCCTAAATCCGTTGGGTATTTGATGTCTGCTGGCGCACAAGTCGCATCTAAAATTAGTTTACCTTTATTTTTTATTTTTTCTCCTTTTTCTTGGAGACAATCCTTTTTTTTTACTTCTTTATCACTCTTGTCTATTTCTCTTTTTACTATTTTTTTATTGATTTTGTTTATCAATTCTCCATCAATTCTTTTCCTAAAATGAACTAGCATTGAAGATTCCAGTGGTGACTCTTGTTGATAACAATTTAAACCTATAAAGTATTGTAGATAGGGATTTTCTCTAATCTGTTCTATAGTTTCTCTATCACTTGTTCCTAATTTTTCCTTAATAATTAATGTCCCTAATGCCATTCTAAATAGTTTGGCTGGCGCACCTTTTTCTGCTGAAAAAAGTTTAGCATATTCTTCCTCAAAATCATCCCAAGGTATCAACTCTGCCATGATTACCCAACGATTATTGGGGGACAATTTGCCCTCGAAAGGTAATTCAAATTTTTCTGGGGGCGGTAAAGTTTGCTCCTCTTTTCGATACATTTGTTCTTGACCAACAACTGGGAGGTGTTTCTACCAATTATAGCGGTTTGTAGCCGACAAAGCTGATCTTTTTTGCGATCGCGAATATGGGTGTAACCTTTTAAAGAATAGGGTTTTGCTTTTATTCAGCAAACCCTACCTACTGTCCAAAGTAGATTGTCCACACAACATCAAAAGAATCATTAAACAATGGTTGGAATGCGGTGTAATGGACAAGGGCATTTTTGAGGAAACAGATTCAGGTACACCTCAAGGTGGTGTAATAAGTCCGTTATTGGCTAACATTGCACTACACGGAATGATAATGGACATAGAAAATCACTTCCCCCGTACAAAACGGAGAGAAGATGGCAGTCTTAAACAGGGATATAAACCCAAAATCATCCGCTACGCCGATGATTTCGTAATTCTTCATACAGATTACGATGTTATTCTACAATGTAAAAATCTAGTTGCACAATGGTTAGAAAAAGTCAGATTGGAACTAAAACCAGAGAAGACTTCCATAAGACACACTCTAAAAAGTATTGTCCATAATGGTAAAACCATTGAACCAGGCTTCGATTTCCTTGGATTCAATATTAGGTCATACCCCAAGGGTAAACACCACTCTAGTAAAACAGGTGGAAAAAAGGCACAACTAACTGGATTCAAAACACTAATCAAGCCAAGCAAGAAAAAAATACTAGCTCACCATGAGGCAATCAAAGAGGCCATCAAGGCCAACAAGAAAGCCCCACAAAAAGCATTAATCACAAGATTAAATCCCATAATCCGAGGATGGTGTAATTACTACCGAAATGTTTGCAGTAAGAAAACATTCAAATCCGAAGACAACATATTATGGAATATGCTTAGAGCTTGGACAGTAAGCAGGAAAAAGAAAGAGACACCATTGATTAAAGCTCTTAAAAAATATTTCTCATACGGAAAACACGGATTCTGGACATTCCAAACAAAAGGAGCAGTCCTCTATCACCACGCCGAAACAGGAATATTGAGACACACATTGGTTAAACCTGAAGCTTCACCCTATGACGGAAACTGGACTTACTGGAGCAAAAGACGAGGTACATATTCTGGGACACCAACAAGAGTCGCAAAACTCTTAAAGAAACAAAAAGGTATATGTCCTCAATGTAAGCAATACTTTACACCTGAAGACTTGATAGAAGTTGACCACATTATCCCCAAATCGAAAGGTGGAAAGGATACCTACAACAATCTTCAAGCTCTACATCGTCACTGTCATGATGTCAAAAGCAAAAATGACGTAACTGCTCACCGCAACAAAAAAGTCTTATTGAAAAGCACTACAAACAACATCAGTTGAGTCAACAAAAATATAAGCCCTGTGATTTAGCGTAAAATTTAAGCTAATTTATTACGGCTATTTTAATGACTAACATTCCCAGAATCAAGTCTTTTAAAAACCTCAAATAAAAACAACAATATGAGAAAAAAAAGAATAGTAAGATAGTTTTTTGTTAGCGGAGATTATCCGCTAACCCTGTTTATTTTTGTGCAGAGAGATAGGGCGATCAAGAAAAATCTATCCCCCATCGGCTCCGGAGCCTTTTACATCTCTAATCCTGGGGGACTCCGACCAGCTAATGACAATAATTCGCATAATTGGACAATGGCATTTTGCCCCTGTAATCTCATGGTCTCTAAAAAACTGAACATTTGGGTGACTAACTCTGCACCCCAGTCGCTTCTTGCTCCCCCACTTACTTTGCGGTGAATGACAATGGGACGTAAAGCTCTCTCAGCATCATTATTATCTGGTTTGACTTCAGGATAAGTTAGAAAGGTGAACCACTCTTCCCAATGACGTTTGAGACGGTTAATCAATCTTTGTGCATCATAAGGCCATCCTTTTTTGGGAGTTGCTTTAAAAATCTTTTGCAGTGAGTTCTCGACTTCTGTTCTTTTGGAGCCTAAGTCTTCAAGGGTTAAATTTCGACCATGATAATGACGATAATGGATACGGGCGGTTGCTAAAACTTGCTGTACATCGGCAGCAAATTCTCGATTCGCTTGAAAACGACTGGTTTTAAGGGACTCTAACTCTCGTTCTAAATTTGCCAGACATTTCTGTTTGGCCATCGCACTTTGTCTAAAGTAGGCACTATAGCAGTCACTGGTGAGGATGCCCTTAAAATCTGCTCCTAACAATTTCTCGACTTCTGCGGAGCTTCTAGTGGGAGCCAACATCAACACACAGACCTCATTTGATGTGGCTACCCAAACCCAATACTTGATGCCATCGATGCAATAACTGGTTTCGTCAACACATCGGATTCCTGGCTGCTGGATGTACTTTAACCACTGTTGGGTCAAGGGTTCTAAACTTTCTTGAAACCATTTGTGCATTTTGGCAAGGCTCCCTTGAGAAATGGGAATGCCAAAGACATACTCTATAAAATGTTCCTGTTTACGCCATGTAAGATTACCCCCATAGCCAAGCCAGCCCACGATGCTACTTAATCGCGCCCCATAACTGAATCCTTCTTTAACTCCCAATGGAACAGGACTGTAATCTGACCATCCACAACTAGGACATTTATAGAATCCGCGACGATATTCCCTGATTTCTATGGGTTGGTCTACTACTTCAGCCACTTGCTGGACTTTTTCGGGAACTACTTCATCTCGTTCCACTGAACCCCCACAAACAGGACAGTTTTCTAGTTCTAAAGGGACTATCTTATCGGGCTGACCAAAACCATTACGGGTCTTCCCTGGGTGGTCATATTTTGGTCCGCGTTTAAATCCTTTTTTGCGTTTCTTTTTGTCAGAAGGCTTTTTTAGTTGGTCTGATGATGGGGGGACTGAACTGTTTTTTGAGTTACGGTTTTTTAGCTTATCTCTCTCTTCTTTCAATTTTTCAATTTCTTGCTGTTGTGTAGAGATTTGTTGTTGTTGCTGGTCAATCAGTCTTTGTTGAAGAGATAACTGTTGTTGTGCCTTGACTAGCCACTCAATCATGAAGACATTGTTCGCCAACTGTTCATCTGCGATAGCTCTAACTAGCTTTGAATCAATGGTAGCATTTGTGGTCATAACCCCCACTATACATAAAAATCCCCGATTTTACCTTTATGTTGTCAAGACAGATTCTTTATTGCGGTGAGCAATTACAAAATGACTACCTCTACGATTGGTTAGAAAATGGCTATGAATGGAAAGACGATGTGTTAACAGTACCTATGACAAAGGACTAATTGCCGAGAGCCGTGTGAGGTGAAAGTCTCATGCACGGTTCGGAATGGGAGTCGTGGTAGGTGACTACCACTTCGACCCCTAATCAAGATTGCTGCTCCCAAAAACCTACTTAATATTATCTAAGGGGTTGGTTGCGGTTAACCCCTACAAGATAACTACTTAACTATTTGAACCGGCATAACTAAATAAGTCATTTGCAAACCTCCCAAGGGATTCAAAATAACCGGTTGATTGCCTTCGTTTAGCTGTATTTTAATGTCTTTGGTGGCTAAAGCCTTCAAACCATCCATTAAATACTTAACATTAAAAGCAATTTCTCCACTATTTCCTGTTACCTCTGCCGGCATCGACTCTTTAGCACTCCCTAAGTCTTGGGTATCCACGGATAAAGAAACCTGCCCATCCTCATTACTAAAAGTACACTTAACCAAATTATTTTTCTGATCCGCTAAAACCGCTACCCTTTCTAAACTACTCAATAAGCGTTTTCTTTCTAAACAAATGCTGCGACTAAACTGTTGAGGAATGAGCATTTGATAATTAGGATAAGCCCCATCCAACTTACGCACCGTTAACCGTTGATAACCCAATTGAAAGACAACTTGAGCCTCATCCACCTGCAAGGCGATGGTATCAGATTCGCTGCGACTACCGAGCATCCGTTCTAACTCCCGTAACGCCCGTGCCGGAATCGTTACCGCAAACCCTTCTAAATTAGGCATTTCAGGGCTTTCCCCCTGCTCATTCCCCTCATCATCGGTTTCTGGGGACAAAGTTGTTTCTACCACAGATAAACGATGGCCATCAGTGGCCGCAAACTCTAGACTATCAGGAGTCCCCGTTAAATGTACCCCCGTTAAGATTTGTTTGGTTTCGTCGCTACTAGCAGCAAATAAAGCCCCTTTTAAACCTTCCGTTAACATGACAATGGGTAATTGCACCAACTCCCCCTCTTCCACCGTTGGGAGTGGGGGAAACTCCTCTGCATTCATGGCCCTTACTTGAAACTGCCCCGACGCTGATTTTAAAACCACAATTTGACTATCATCATCATCATCTTCTTCTTCTTCAGCCATGAGGGTGATTTCTCCTTCCGGGAGTCGTGATACAATTTCATTGAGAAGTTTAGCCCGGAGGGTAATTTTTCCATCTTCGCTAACATCGGCACTAAAACTGGTTTCCAGACCTAAACTAAGGTCGAATGCAGTTAAGCTGACTCGGTTTTTTTGACTATCAGCTACTACTAACACATTGGCTAAGATAGGATGAGTGGGACGAGAGGCAACAGCCCGACTGACTAAAGATAAATTGCTATTGAGATCACTTTGACTGCAAAGGAATTTCATAGAGAGTTGAAAGGGTGATTAACGTAGATCAATTGTATTTTAAAACAGATTCTCACTTGCTTAAATAATTCTTTTGTTTGCTCCGAAACTTGTGGAAAACCTGTGGAAAAGATTAGATGGTTTTCCATAGTTTTCTTAGTTTAATGTCCAAAATTCCTAATTTTGCCGTATAAATTCTTAGATAAAGCAATTAAATTACATTTAGATAGAAGATAATCCCTAGAAAAATCCTAAAAATTAGCAAAAATATTAATTTATTAAAAATATTACTAAATTTTGTAACTTTAAGTAATTTTAATTTTTTCCACAGATTAATAAAAAACCTTAAATAGTAACATCAGTCACGGCAATTTTTGCCATTTTCCCGAAAAATGAGTACACTGGCCTAGTTTTACCCTCCAAACCTCCCACAGTATGAGCGAAATTTTTACCAAAAAAGTTTGGTTTTCTAACGTAAAAAATGATTTATTATCAGGGACACTCGTTGCTTTAGCCCTCATTCCTGAAGCCATCTCTTTCTCCATTATTGCTGGAGTTGACCCCAAAGTGGGCTTATATGCCTCCTTTTGCATTGCAGTTATCACCGCCTTTATGGGGGGTCGCCCTGCCATGATTTCGGCGGCTACAGGAGGGATGGCCCTATTGATGACCACTTTAGTCAGAGATCACCCTGCCAACGGTTTACAGTATCTTTTCGCCGCTACTATTCTTACAGGTATTCTACAACTTCTCTGGAGTTGGATCAAACTCGCAAACCAGATGCGGTTTGTGCCTCGTTCCGTAATGATCGGATTTGTCAATGCTTTGGCTATCCTAATTTTCCAGGCACAACTCCCTCAGTTTCAAGGGGCTTCTTACCTAGTTTATGTCATGGTTGCTGCGGGCTTAGGTATTATTTATGGCCTACCACGACTAACTACCATCGTTCCTTCCCCTTTAGTGGCTATTATCATCATTACTGCTGTCTCTTGGATAGGAAAATGGGACATCCCTACTGTGGGAGATCAAGGAGAGTTACCCAGCAGTTTACCGATTTTTGCTATTCCCCAAGTTCCTTTTAATTTTGAAACCTTACAAATCATCCTCCCTTATGCTTTAGCTCTCTCTTTGGTAGGGTTACTCCAATCCTGTTTAACGGCTAATGTTATTGATGATTTAACTGATAGCTCTAGCAATAAAAACCAAGAGGCCTTAGCTCACGGAACGGCCAATATTGTCACGGGATTTTTGGGCGGGATGGCTGGATCTGCCATGATTGGTCAATCGGTCATTAATGTTCGCTCCGGGGGAAGGGCCCGCCTTTCTACCCTCAGTGCCGGTATTTTTCTGTTTATTTTTATTATTATCTTTGGAAAATGGGTAGCAGAAATTCCTATGGCTGCCTTAGTGGCAGTGATGATTATGGTTTCTATTAGCACCTTTAACTGGGGTTCTATTATAAATATTGGCAAATTCCCTAAGAATGAAACCGCCGTCATGATCACTACTGTATTTATTACAGTTTTAACCCGTAATTTAGCCATTGGGGTATTAATTGGGGTGGCTATGAGTGCTATTTTCTTTAGTCGGAAAATTGCTAATCTCATTCATGTGGATTCTTACTTAAAAGAAGAAAGTAATGAGCGCATTTATAGTGTCAATGGGCAAGTGTTTTTTGTCTCTGTCGATAGTTTCTTAAGTGCCTTTGATTTCCGTGAGAAATTGAACAAAGTTATTGTAGACCTAACCTATGCTCATTTATGGGACCATTCCGCAGTGGATGCAGTGGATAAAGTGGTATTACGTTATCGTAAAAGAGGGGTGAAGGTGGAATTAATTGGACTCAATGAAGCAAGTGCCACCCTTTTAGAACGATTAGCAATTCACGATCAGCCCGATCCTTTGGAGAATATAGGCAATGATTAGATTTTTTGTAGAGGCAAAATAGCCTCTACAATTGATCTCACGCACTGTATTGCCATTCTTGGGTTTTTTCTCTGACTTTCTCTAACTGATAGGCTAATAGTTCTCGGGTTTCCCGGTAACTTTCCAATTCAGTTAAATGGGGTTGTCCTCGTAATAATTGGCCTTGTTGTTCTAATTTTTCCAGTCTTTGGGTTGTTTGGGCAATAATTTTATTGGCTAAAGTTAGTTTTTCTGATAACTGCTGTTCATCTCCAGAAATCACCATAGGCGTATCTAGAAGGTTAATCACCTTCTTAATGTCTGTTAAACACAGGGAAAGTTGTTCTTGATAATCCCTGAAAATCCCTTGTACTGTTTTACTGTGGTCAGTTGATAAATTCTTCATGAAATTTAATCCTAAGTATACGACTCCTACAAAATAATTGGACTTGATACTAACACTGCTTTTTTATTAAAAGAGACTATTTTTAGATAGTTTTAAGAATTTCGAGCATTCAATAATGGACAATGGACAATGGATAATGGATAATTACCTCTCCCTAAAAGGCTTTCTTCTCTTACTTGACTCACGGAAAGAACTTAACCATTCTCGAAAGGGTAATAAACTAGCTTCCCATAAGTTATTGTATACTTCTCCTGTTGTCAGTCCAGTGGGGGGAAACTCGTCACGACGGGGATGATAATAGGTTTTAAAGACAATATCCCATAAGGGGAAAAAGGCTGCAAAATTCTTATCCAAATGTTCTGGTTGAAAGGAATGATGTAGACGATGGTATTGTGGGCCTGTAATCACTCGGGATAAATACCCTAAGTTTAACAGTAAATTCAAATGAATAAACTGTAACCAGATAATTGCTATGAAGGTAATAATACCCAATGATAAGCCGTTAAACTTAAATAATAACCCCATTGGCAACTCCAAACAGAATAGTAAAAAGGGATCTTCTAACCAATGGACTCGTCTTGTACTGGTGACATTAAGAGACACCTCACTATGATGAAACTTATGTTGCTCCCATAACCAAGTTGTATGTTGCCAACGGTGAAACCAATAGTAAAAAAAGTCTGTGACTAAAAAGTACAATAATGCTATTAGTCCATAGGTTAGAGGATTATGGGGAACGGGTAAATTAATTAGAGGCAATTCTAGCCAATTTTGGATTAAATCAATTAATAAGCCAATTCCTGTGGACTGGAGGGCAAAACTCACTAATATATAGAAAACATACCATCCTAAATTAAACCAAACATGACTTAATGGTTGATGTTTTTCAACTGGCCTTATACGTTCAATCAACATGAAGAAACCGTACATCAGAAAACCAGTTAAGATATATTTGGCAAAGTTAAGAAAATCAGAAAACAATTCCATTGTTAAAATTATTTAGATACTATATTTTTCATAAAAGTCCACTTATATGTTACCATAAAATATATTTTTTACCATATATTTTTTAATATTTACAGTTTTAACTTGATTGCAGATCAGATAAAAAGTCATCTAGTTCTTCTGGAGTAAAGTCCATTTTAGGAAAGTCAAGAGGTGTATATTCTCTTTCTTCACGGAATAAACAATAATTGATGATGTCTTGTAATTTATCACTAAAATTATCCATGAGTTTATCAATAGTTTCTTGAAGACAAACTGACTTACTAAATGTCCAGTCAATGCGCAATTGATTATTCATTATTAGGCTATTTATCTCAATCAAGCAACTTCTTTTATCTCTTTTACTCCTGGCATTGCCACTAGGTTCTTTTGCTATTTTAAAGGTGGATTCTGGAGTAAATAAATTATTGAATTGTCCGAAGTGATTAAAACGAATTTCTGCATTGGGAAGATTTTTTAATTGTTTTTTAATTGCTTTACCTCCTAAATAACGTAAGATTCCATAATTAATACCATGATCAGAAATATTATTTAATTGTTCTTTGATCCTGTTGATTGCCTCTAGATTATTTTCTGCTTTACTTAAATCAAATACTACAGGAAATAAAGTAGTAAACCAACCAATAGTACGGGATAAATCAACATCTTCAAATAAGTTTTCTCGCCCATGTCCTTCTAACTCTATCAGTAATTTCTTTTGTCCTATTAATGTTTCAAAGGTTTGCACTAAAGCAGCAATTAAAACTTCATTAATTTGTATTTGATGGCGACTAGGAATTTCTTTTAATAATCTTTGTGTGTCTTCTTCACTAAAGTTTAGGGATAGAGTTTCCGCCTCACTCATTATATTTTCACCTGTGGGTAAGTCAACAGGTAGAGGGGAAATTGAATTATTAAACATAGTGAGATATTCGTCTAGTTTTGAGATTATTAATTCAGAATTCACGTAACTTTGTAACTGTTCTGACCAATATTTAAAAGAGGTTGTTTTTTGCGGTAATAATATTTCTTTATTTTGATTTATTTGTTGATAAACTATCTGTAAATCTTCTAGAAAAATACGCCAAGAAAGACCATCAATTACTAAATGGTGCATGACTATTAAGAGGCGACTACTGCGATGATTTCCTAAGTTAAACCAAGCAATTTTAATTAATGGTTCTGTATCTAAAGAAAAGCTAGATTCTATTTGTGTAGCAGTGCTAGAAATAGCTAACTCTAAAACTTGATCGGGTAAGTTGGAGAAATCAATTTCTATAAAGGGAATAATATTATTAAGATCGTTGTTAACTTGTTGCCACCCTAACTCTGTTAGTTCAAAGCTTAAACGTAAAGCGTCATGATGTTCTAATAATTTAGTAATTGCCTGTTGTAAATTTTGTGTATTAATTTGTTGTTCAATTTCTAATAAAATAGCTTGATTCCAATGATGAGGATCTCTTAAATTTTGTTCAAAAAACCAGTTTTGAATAGGGGTTAAGGGAACCACACCAGTGACGGTTCCTTGTTCAGCTTTAATAGTGGATAAACTTTGATTAATAGCTGTAGCTAGTTTAGCAATAGTTTGGTGTTGAAATAAATCTTTTGGGGCAAGCTTTAATCCCATTTGTTTAGCTTTTGCTACCACCTGAATAGCGAGGATAGAATCACCACCTAAAGCAAAGAAATTATCATTAACACTAAGGCGATCGCAGCCTAAAACTTGACTCCAAATAATTGCTAAAGACTTTTCTTGGGGTGTCTCAGGAGCAATAAATTCTTGTTGTATATTAGTATTAATCTCCGGTTCAGGTAAAGCTTTACGGTCTATTTTTCCATTGGGAGTTAAGGGGAGTGAGTCTAAGATTACATATAGAGAGGGAACCATATAATCAGGTAAAGTTTCCTGAAGAAAACGGCGTAAATTTTCTTCTCCTGAAAATGTTGCTGTTGACTCTATAACCAGATATGCAACTAATCTTTTATTACCGTTATTATCTTCTTTGACTGTTGCTACAGCTTGAGCAATATCTGGATGTTTTAATAACTTGTCTTCTACTTCTCCTAACTCAATGCGAAAACCTCTTACTTTTACTTGATAGTCATTGCGGCCTAAATATTCAATTTCACCATCTTCTCGTAATCTTACCCTATCTCCTGTTTTATACAATCTTTCTCCCTCTCCAAAAGGACTGGGAATAAACCTTTCTGCGGTTAATACAGGTTGATGTAAATAACCCCTAGCTAACCCTTTTCCTCCTAAATATAATTCCCCTGGTACACCCATAGGCACCGGTTGCAAATAATGATCTAAAATATAAGCTTGGGTATTAGTAACAGCAAAACCAATACTAGGAGAATTTTGTGTTTCTGGGTTAATTAAAGCTACCGTTGAATAGGTGGTATCTTCAGAAGGTCCGTAAAGGTTAAAGACTTTTTCAACAGGAGAATTTTTGTATAATTTTTGAACAAGATGCTTAGAAAGAGCTTCCCCTGCTAAGTTAATGGTTTTGACGCTGTTGGGAATAGCATTGAGTCTTAATAACTCAGTTGCTGCTGTGGGGACAGTATTAATTAAAGTTACTTTCTCTATATAAGATAACTCAGGTAAAGCGAGAGCATTGTCTACTAAGATAACGCTTCCACCCCAACTTAAGGGAACAAAAATTTCAAATACAGATAAGTCAAAACAGACAGAGGTTGATGCTAATACCCCTGATATTTGTTCTGAGGTAAAGGTGTCTTTTGCCCAGTTTAACAAGGAAGCTGTGCTACTATGGGCGATCGCAACTCCTTTTGGTCTTCCGGTGGAACCTGATGTATAAATAAGATAAGCTAAATTTTGGGGTAAAACGTTAGTAGAAGGGTTAATGATAGGTTGTTCAGTAATTTTATCTTGATCTAAATCTAAATCAACAATTGTCACCCCTGGAGGTTGTAGAATATTACCTTGAGTGATCAGAATAGGTATTTTTGCATCTTCTATCATTAAAGCCAAACGTTCCGAGGGATAATGAGGATCTAATGGTAAATAAGCTCCCCCTGCTTTTAAGATAGCCAGAAGTGTAATAATAAGGTGAGGGGAACGGTTTAAACAGACACCCACAGGGGTTTCCGGTTTCACTCCCAACTGTTGCAGATAATGAGCGAGTTGGTTGGCCTGACTATTTAGTTCGTGATAGGTTAATTGTTGAGTTTCATGGATAAGAGCGATCTCATTAGGAGTATTTTCCACCTGCGTCTCAAATAGTTGATAGATCAAACTCCCAACTCCGGTGTCTCCCAGTCTCCCCATCTCCCCATCTCCCAACTCCGGTGTCTCCCAGTCTCCCCATCTCCCCATCTCCCCATCTCCCAGTCTCCCCATCTCCCAGTCTCCCCATCTCCCAGTCTCCCCATCTCCCAGTCTCCCCATCTCCCCACTCCCCACACTTCCCACACCCAAAGGAAGACTCCACAAAGGTTGCTGAGGGTTAGCAATAATACCTGTAATTAAGGTTTGAAAATGCTCAGCTAAACGCTGTATTCTACTCTCTTCAAAAAGATCGCTATTATATTCAAAAGTAGCAGTTAAACCTTCTTTTGTTTCGCTCATAAACAAGGTTAAATCAAACTTAGCTGTTGTACTCTCAGGTTTTATTGAGGTTAAAGATAAACCAGGTAACTCAATAGACTGCATAGGAATATTTTGCAGCACAAACATTACTTGAAACAAAGGAGTATAACTTAAATCTCTTTCTGGTTGTAATGCTTCCACTAACTGCTCAAAAGGAAGATCCTGATGACTATAAGCACCCAAAGTTGTCTCTTTTACTTGTTGTAATAATTCTAAAAAGGTTATTGTCCCTGATAAACGAGTTCGCAGGGTTAAAGTGTTAGCAAAAAAGCCGATTAATTTTTCAGTTTCCCTATGGTTACGGTTAGCAATAGGAGAACCGACAATAATATCCTCACTATTAGTATAGCGATGTAATAGCACTTTAAACGCTGCCAACAGGATCATAAATAATGTACTATTTTGCTGCTGACTTAACTGTTTTAAAGCGCTAGATATTTCTTCTGACAGTTGAAACGTCAAAGTATTCCCGTTAAAAGTTTGTATGGGGGGACGAGGGCGATCGCTTGGTATTTCTAATAAAGTTGGGGCATTTTCTAACTGTTTTTTCCAGTAAGTTAGTTGTGTTTCTAATGTGTCCCCTTGTAACCATTTTCGCTGCCAAGCTGCAAAGTCTAAATATTGTATGGGAAGTTTCGATAAAGAAGAAGGTTTTTGTTGTGAAAATGCTTGATATAATGCTGCAACTTCTTGAATAAATATACCCACAGACCAAGCATCTGCTACACTATGATGAATTACCAATAGTAATATGTATTCTTCTTCTGCTAACTGGAGCAGTTTAACCCTTAATAAAGGACTTTGCTCTAAGTTAAAAGGTTGTTTTATTGCATCTTCTACTAACTTTTTAGCAGATTCTTCTGAGTTAGGAATATTCTTTAAATCAATAATAGGTAAGTTTAAGGTGATCTTAGAATAAATTATTAGTTGAGGTTTTCCGTCAATAGTTTGAATACCAGTCCGTAAAACCTCATGACGACTAACCACTTCATTGAGACTATTTTGCAGAACAGAAATATCTAGTTTACCTGTTAAACGAACTACACCAGGAATATTATAAAAAGGACTATCAGGTTCAAGTTGTGCCAAAAACCATTGTCTTTGTTGAGCAAAAGATAACGGTAACTCTCCATTACGCTCAATTTTTTCTAAGGGTAAAAATTCTTGTTTTCCTTCTCCTTCAATAGCTTTAGATAAACTGCTAATAGTTGGTTTTTCAAATAATACTCGTAAGGGTAACTCCACTGAAAAAACTTGTCTAACTTGTGACATTACCCTTGTTGCTAGAAGAGAATGTCCACCTAACTCAAAAAAGTTATCTTCTACACTTATTTGACTAACCTTTAAAATAGTTGCCCAAATACCTGCTAAAATTTCTTCTGTTGCTGTTTTTGGAGCAACATAATCTTCACTATTTAATTCTATCTCTGGTAAAGCTTTCCGATCTATTTTTCCATTAGGAGTTAAGGGTAAACTGTCTAACTCCATAAACCGAGAAGGAATCATATAATTAGGTAATTTTTCCCCTAAAAACTCTTTTAAGTACCCGTATAATTTTATTTCACCCATTCTGTTCCCTGTTCCCTCTTCCCTATTCCCTTTCGTTACGATATAAGCAATTAAACTTTCTTCTTTAACAATAACAACAGCTTCTCTTACTTGGGGATGGGTTAATAATATTGTTTCTATTTCCCCTAACTCTAAACGAAAACCTCTTAATTTTACCTGATAATCTATTCTACCTAAATATTCTATTTCTCCGTCTTCTCCATACTTCACTAAATCTCCTGTTTTATACAATCTTTCTCCATCTATCCCCCCTTTTACCCCCTTACTAAGGGGGGTTGGGGGGATCGCAATAAATCTTTCTGCTGTTAACTCTGGCCTGTTTAAATACCCTCTAGCAATCCCCATTCCTCCAATATATAATTCTCCTGGTACACCGATAGGAACTCGATTATAATCTTTATCTAAAATATAAAATTGTGTATTATTAATAGGTTTCCCAAGTCTAACTTTATCTGAGTTTACTTCATAAACCGATGACCAAATAGTTGTTTCAGTTGGTCCGTATAAATTCCAAACTTTCTTAGACTTTTGTTGCAGATATTGTGCTAAACCTGGATCTAATGCTTCCCCACCGCAGAAAATAGTTAAATCTTTTTTTCCTTCCCAACCTGATGAAACTAAGAGTTTCCAAGTAGCAGGAGTTCCTTGCATTACTGTCACTTGATGAGTTTCTAACTGTCGTGCAATACTAACACCATAAACAGCAATATTTCGAGCAACTAATATTAACTTAGCCCCAACTATTAAAGGTAAATATAGTTCCAATGCAGCAATATCAAAGGAAAGGGTAGTAACAGATAATAAGGTATCATTATCTGTCAAACCTGGTTTTTTGCTCATTGAAAGTAAGAAGTTACTTAAGGCACGATGAGGTATTTGTACACCTTTAGGAATACCAGTTGAACCAGATGTATAAATAACATAAGCTAGGTTTTCTCGATTGATTTCTATGTCAATATTTGTATCTTTTTGTTTATTTATTTCCGCTTTAAGTTCCTTAATATCAACAAAGAATTTTATACTCTCCTCACTCCGAACTCCGCTGCGTAGCACGACGAAGTCGCCCTCCGAACTCCCTATTAAATAATTAATTTCTGAATCTTTGATCATAAAATCAAGACGTTTTTCAGGATAATTAGGATCTAGGGGTAAATAGGCTCCACCTACTTTAAGAATAGCTAATAAACTAATTACCATTTCTAAAGAAGGTTCTAAACAAATACCAACTAAAGTCTCAGTTTTAACCCCTAAACTGTGTAAATAATGAGCTAGTTGGTTAGCTTTTTGATTAAGCTGTTGATAGGTTAAAGATTCCTCCTCAAAAACAACAGCAATATTATTAGGTGTTTTCCCAACTTGTACCTCAAATAATCGATGAATAGGGATATATTTATCTTCTTCTATTATCTCCCAGTCTCCCAGTCTCCCAGTCACGAGATCGCCTTCTATTAATAACTGTTTTTCCTCCAAATATGTAAGTAAATTTAATTTTGAAATATGTTGCTCAGAATTATTTATTATTGAATCTAACAATATTTTAAAATTTGCAATCAAACGCTTAATTGTTGACTCTCGAAACAAATCAGTATTATATTCAAAAACACCTCTTAAACCAGAGTCAGTTTCGTACATATCTAAACTTAAATCAAAGCGAGATGTTTGACTTTCCCACGATAATGTCTTCAAAGTCAACCCGGGTAAATTGACCTTTTGACTAGGGGTATTATGCAAAATAAACATCACCTGAAACAGTGGGTTATGGCTTAAATTACGCTCTGGTTGTAAAATTTCGACTAAATATTCAAAAGGCAAATCTTGATGTGCATAAGCACCCAAGGCAACCTCTTTTACTTCACTTAAAAAATCTCTAAAACTAATATGACTTTTAATCTGTGTACGAAACACTAAATTATTAACAAATAAACCAATTAAATTCTCAATTTCAGTGCGGTTACGATTAGCAACAGTAGAACCCACTGAAATATCATTTTGTCCTGTATAACGATACAACAAAATTTTGAAAGCTGCCAACAACGTCATAAAAAGTGTTGTCCCTGCTTGACGTGAAAGGGTTTTCAAACTGTCTGAAACTTCAGGAGAAAGGAAAAATTCCTCAGTTGTCCCCCGAAAGCTTTGAATAGCTGGACGAGGAAAATCTGTAGTTAATTGCAGAATAGGTGGGTGATTCTCTGATTTTTTGCTCCAATACTCTAATTGCTCACTTTTTTCTTTTCCTTGTAACCATTTTCTTTGCCAAACAGCAAAATCAGCGTATTGAATAGGTAAACTAGGTAAGGGGGAAGGTTTTTGTTGAGAAAAAGCTTGATAAATAAGGGCTAATTCTTGAATTAGTACCCGCATTGACCAATAATCAGCAATAATATGATGAACGGTAAATAATAAGACATAATCTTCTTTATCTCTTTGAAAGATAACACTTCTCAATAAGGGCGTTTTCTCTAAGTTAAAGGGTTGTAATGCTTGGTATTTAATATTAGTTTTGATTTCTTTTTCTTGTTCTCTTTTTGATAAATTTTGTACATCTATTAGGGGCATATCTAAGGTTATATCTGAGATTATTTTTTGTTTTGCATCACCCTTAATAACAATGAAAACTGTCCTTAATATTTCATGTCTTCGGATAATTTCATTTAAGCTTTTCTTGAGTATATTTAGATTTAATTTCCCTTTTAATTCTAGAGCAGCAGGAATATTATAGGCAGCATTATCCCCTTGCAAGCTATCTAAAAACCAGAGGCGAGACTGAGCGAATGATAGGGGAAATAATTGTTTTTTTTGTTTCTTTTTTTGTTCTAACTTTGCTAATAGTTGTCTCTTTTCTTCTAAGGAAAGTTGATTAATTGCTGATTGCTTTTTGTTCATTTTATACTTGAACTGTCGATAGTTGTTGCCTAAGTTCTTGTTCTAATGATTCTATTTTAGCTCGAAATTCTGCTTGTAGACTATGGATCTGCCTCCTCAATTCTTTTACTAATGTGGTTAGTGAAGGTTGTTTGTTAGTTCTTGGTATGGATTGACCTTCACTAACTACTTTTTCCATCTCTCGCAACTTCCTTTCCAACCTCTGGATCTCGTTGCGACGTTGGATGGCCTTTTTCATATCCTTGTACGCTTGGCTATCCTTTGAACCCAGATACTTAGCCATTTTGTCTTTAAATTTGCTTTTGGGGCTATTATCTAGCTCAGGCTTTTTTGTGTTAAGGACAGCTTTCATTAAACGGTAGTAGGTGTATTTCTTCCCTTTTTTGGTGATGGTTGAGTACCCAATCCAGGTATTGGGACCAGCTACAGGTCCTGATGCTTTTATCTGGGCGATTCTAGCTTTGATGGCCAGTTGGGTCGACATGATTAACAGTTAGTGAAGGTTATACTTGTATAATATACCTTCACTAACTACTTTGTCAAGAGCGATCGCATCCTAAAAATGCGATCGCATTTTCAGCCACCGAGATGTTACAGAGAAGCAGCAAAAGCAAAGTCAGCAGCACTCAAACTACCAGCATTAATTCCTAGTAGTTTAGCTAACTCATCATTACCAAGAGCAATCAAAGTATCAGCATCTTGTTGAGTAATACTCAAATCAGCAAAACCGATACCTAAACCAGCAAGTCCAATCACATCTTCTCCACTGGTAAAGTCAGTGATGGTATTAATTTCTTCAGGTATCTCTGCTGTAGCGATCCAGAATTGATCCATACCAGCACCACCGGTAATCAAGTTATCCCCGTCAGAAAGCACAAAGAAGCGGTCATCACCATCTCCACCAAGGGCGCGATCGCCTGTGCCTAAGATGAGGGTATCATCCCCTGACTGTCCATAAATACGGTTGCCAGTTTCACTTGTCAGAGAAGCATCGATGAGATCATCTTCTGCACCACCAAAAACTAACTGGTTGCCTCCGTCAACTTCGATGGTGTCTCCTCCAAGAGAGCCAAACACAGGAATGAAACTATCATCAACAAAAGAAACTTGGATTCTTTCTCCGAATTCATCCAAACTGTCTTGTACGTCATCAATATAAGCCTCTCCCATGCGGCCTGTATCTAATAATTGTTGGGTCGTTCTGGTAAAAAATGCCACATCTTCATGGGTACTAAAACCAAGAGGGAAGCCAAACTCATCGCTCCAGTCGTCGATGTGTAGGTGTGGTGGGGGTACTTCTCCTTGGGGATTCAATTCAGGACGGGAAAAGAAACTTAACCCTGTAAATGTACCATCTCCTACGGGGGTTTTTTCACCAACATTAAACCCGAATTTCTCACAAAATCTGCGATCGCCAAACACAGAAGCCTTACAGGAAGTGGGTTTGAACAGAGCGATCGCAGATTTCCCCAACCAACAGTCTGTTGTCAGATTTTAAGTTAAAATCAACCCGAATTAGACAAAGATGAAAAGATAAATCAATCACTCATTTTTCCAAAAAAATTATTAATAAAATCTCTAATAGTACTAGATTGTTAGAATAAAATATGCTATAATTTAATTATTAAAGCAATTTACCTTAAACTGATTTAATGAGTCCCAGTCATCCCCGAACCCCTCGTCAAGTAATCAACTTTAGTAAACAGAAAGTAAAAGAAATAATCGCTAATTTTGATGGGGGACTAATCACTTCAGATGCGGGGATTATCTGGATAGCTGAGTTGGATAAAAAACTGGGAATTACGGAGAAGTTTGGTAACTGTTTTCAAGATCATCGTCATCAATCTTATGTAGCTCATTCCGTTCATGAGTTATTAGCACAAAGGCTTTATGGAATTATTTTAGGCTATGAAGATGTCAATGACCATGATAAATTACGTCACGATCCTGCCCTTAAGATCGCTTTAGAAAAGCTTAATGAACTTGAAGATAAAAAGGGATGGTTAGCTGGAAAAAGTACAATTAATAGATTGGAATATTGTCCTGAGACTATTCTCGATCAAAAAACGAGTCGTTATCATAAAATAGAACCCAACTTTGAAGCCATTGAAAAATCTTTTGTCGAATTTTTTTTAGAGTCTTATAAAAAACCTCCCTTAAGTATTATATTAGATATGGATGTCACGGATGACCAAGTACATGGTAATCAAGAAGGGGCATTTTTTAATAGTTATTATCACGGAGTATGTTATGCTCCTTTATATATTTTCTGTGGGCATCATTTATTAGTTGCTAAACTTCGTTCATCTAATGTAGATCCAGCCGATGGAGCCTTAAACGAATTAGAAAGAATTATCGGACTAATTAGAGAAAAATGGTCAGAGACTCATATCCTAGTTAGGGGTGATAGTGCCTATGCCCGTGAAGAAATCTTCTATTTTTGTGAAAATCAGCCTTTAGTTGATTATGTTATAGCTATGGGAACAAATGGCGTTCTTAAGTTACGAGCGGATGATGTAATTGAAAAAGCCAAACATGAATATGAAAAAAAACTAGCTCCAATAACTGAATTAATGGATAGTTTATTTCAGAAAAAAGAAGATTTAGAAGAAGTTAAAAAATTAGTACCAATTTCTACTTGGTATCGCTCTATTCGTTATAAAACAGAAAAGTCATGGAGTTGTCAAAGAAGAGTAGTGACAAAAGTTTGTTATGGAAGTGATGGCTTAAAAATGCGCCATGTGGTGACATCTTTGCCCGCTTCAAAAATTCCACCCTCAAAACTTTATACAAAAAAATACTGTCCGAGAGGCGAGATGGAAAATCGGATTAAAGAACAACAATTAGACTTGTTAGCTGATAGAACTTCAACTCAAACATTTCAAAGTAATCAACTAAGATTATGGATACATTCCTGGGCTTATGTTCTCATAAATGCTTTTCGTCAACACTGTTTTAAAAAAACTTCATTGGCTAAAGCAACTGTGGGAAGAATACGTCTAAATCTTCTTAAGTTGGGAGCCAGAATAAAGATTAGTTGTAGAAGAATTATTATCGCTATAGCTAGTGCTTGTCCTTATCAAGATATTTTATCTATTGCTAACAAAAGAATTAAAACTATTCCTAATACTGGATAAATAGAATAAGTTGTTTTTAAAAAAAGATATCTATCATAAGTTGTTGACTGACTGATACTTTCATTTAGTCTTATTTATCGTGGAGAAAATCAAAAGTTAATATAATTATTCCCTCTTAAACTCAATTTTTGGATAATCAAAGTCATTTTTTTTATTCATCTATATTCAAAATTTCTATTAGTCCTAAAAATTATCATTTTTCATCTCTGGATTGGGCTTTCAAATTAATTTGTGAGAAATCCGGGTAAAGCCTTCTTCACCCATGAAAGCACCATCTTGGAGAATTTCCCCTGTGTTGGTGTCATAGGCAAAATTGAATTCAGGGAAGGTAAGATGATTGTCTTCGTAGGTTCTGAGTAAAGTACCATCGGGAGCGAAGAAAGAGATATCAAAACCCAGTAAATCTTCTTCACGGACAATACCATCTGTATAGGTTTGGTTTTGATCGTAACTAAATTGACCGGTAACGTTAAAGCGAGCAATTTGACCAGTCCATTCAAAATCAAATACAACTTCGTCCACTGTTTGAGGAGTATCGTCAATGGTTAAAGTAACTCCAGCATTTTCTGGGTCAACTTCGTAAACTTCCCCATTAATTACAGAAAAGTCGAAGCTTTCTAAACCTTCTCCTGGTCCATCTTCAAACACAGACAGGGTAAGACTTGCTGAGCTATCAATGATATCCACCAAGAAACCACTGGCAGAACCGCCGTTAACCTCTGGGAACCCAGCAATACCCTCAAATTCTACTGCTGGGTTGCCATCTTCATCAAAGATGACAAATTCTCCAATAGCCCCAAGAACTCCACTATCCACCAGCACAGTTAAAGGATTTTCAGGGGTAGGAAGGTTATTTCCATCAACCGTGAAGTTAACGGTAAATTCGTCTCCTTCTAATAACTCAGTTTCAGTTACAGTGATACCTACAGTTGGATCATCTGTTGGTACTACCCCATCAGTCAGGGTGAATGTAGCACTGGCGGTATCTGGGTTAACAGTATAGTTAGAACCTAGTACACCATTCTCGTCATTGACGAGGGTAAAAGTGTAGTCTTGATCAGCATCTTCAATGACATCATTAAAGATGAAGTTAGTAACTGAACCAGTATTCTCCAATAGGACAATCTCGTAAACATCAGCTTCAAAGTCCAAGAAAGAACCCAAAACAGCATCGTCAATACTCCTGCCACTAATTTCCTCGTTAAAAGCAATGGTATCTGCTAAACCTTCAGCCAGAATGGAAAGTCCTCCAGAGACATAATTTCCATCGGCATCCAATACGACTTCTGGGATTTCACCATCAACTGCCATCGGGGGCAAAAAAGGATATATCAAAGGATTCTAAATTTTCTTCTCGGACAATACCATCTTCATAACTCTGACTTAAGTCGTAACTGAATTCACCTTCAACCCTAAAACCTGCTATTTGTCCTGTCCAGTCAAATTCATAGGTGACAATATCTGGTGTCGGTGGAAGAACAGCACGACGGAAAGTCGGTAAAATGTCGGTCACCAAATTACTACTGGAGCGACCGTTGAATAGTTCTACATAGGGTTTGCTGAATAAAAGCAAAACCCTATTTAGTGATCTTTTAATGTCGAAATATCTAAACTCAGAGTAGTTTGACAACAAAGATTTAGAACTCTCTACCATTGTTTTACAAATCATGAGCAAAAGTTTCTGAGTCAATGATTAACATAAACTAAAAGCTATACAGCTACTATTTATTGCTAATTTTTCTCAGTTTCTACTTAGCTATAACCTTAGCATAAACTTTTTGTTTGCACAACCTGATTGTGCAAAGGTTATTCTTGGTTATAATTGGTACTCCAGAGAGGAACTAGGGGAGCATTCCATTTTTGCAAAAAACGAGATGAATGGAGTTTGAGGGGGAGATGGGGAGATGGGGAGACGGGGGGAAATTCATCAGATCAACTATTATCAATAAAGGAGAATTTGCAACTTTGGGATGCTCCCGGAACTAGGGACAAGCAGGATGCTTGCGTTACTCTAAAAGTTCGCTGTCTATATCTTCATCTTCTAACATTTGCATTAATAAATCATCGATTTCTCCTTCGGATAATTCGTCATAATTCTCGGTTTCTACTGTTTCATATCGATCATATTTTTCAATGCGATCGCTCCCTTGTTCAATGGTTTTATTTTCTTGTATTAACAATTCTAATTCTGCAATAGTTGGTGTTTCAAAAAGTTTTTGCAGGGGTAACTCAACTTGAAATGTTTGACGAACTTTAGAAATAACTTGAGTAACTAATAAGGAGTTTCCTCCTAAGTCGAAGAAGTTATCATAAATACCTACTTTTTCAATTTCTAGATACTGTTTCCATATTGTTGCTAATTGTTCTTGTATTTCGGTTTGCGGTGCAACAAACTCTATTGATGATGTTGCAGCTAAAATATTGGGTTTTGGTAAAGAGTTGCGGTCAATTTTCCCATTAGCATTCAAGGGTAATTGTTTCAAGATGGTATAACTTCTGGGAATCATATAATTGGGTATTTTATCTTGTAAATATCCCTGTGTTTTATCCCTAAGTGATTCTGTTTTTGTCTCAACTTTTGGCTGTAACCATTTTTTAGTCAAAGCTAAATCTATTTTTCCCCCAACAAAACTATTTAGTAATATTTGACTGTCTTCTAACTCTAATAAACTTCGTAATGTCTCAAATTCTAATGCACCAATGGGACACAAACCTAACTCGTTATCTGGTGCTATTTCCATCAATAATTGACTGATATATCCTGCTTCCAATAAACATAAATCTCTTGATTTTTCACCATACAAGGGTTGGATCGCATTTAATTCTCCAATTAAAAATAAGGAAAATGCTGCTCCTTCATAAATTGTCTGATTATTACCATAAATGTTAGTATCAAAATCTGTTTTATTGTTTAAAAAAATCAAGGAATTTTCCAGAGGATGATAATAATAAAAACCACCATCTAATCCTGTCACTGTTTCTGGTTTAATCAATAAATAAACCTGTACAGGATAAAGACTACCTGCTGATCCATAACGATATTTTGCTAGGGGAGAATCTTCTAATTTTATGGGACTTAAACTACTTAAAAACTGTCCTATTTGTTGTAAAGAAATTGACTCGTTTAAAAACTGTCGATAACTTTGTCTCCGTAAATAAATTTCTTCGTTAACATCAGTTTTTGGTAAAGAAATACGGGTTTGAGAACTATTTATACTCTTGATCCCAGGTTGTTTAAGCTTAAACTCCATGCGTTTGATAGGATCATTAATAACCCCTTCTTGTTGTTGGGGATCGTAAGCATCGGGAACCCCAGAAGATTGTAATGGTACTATATAAGCTGCTAATTGTTCATTTTCACGTGATTCTCCGACAATAGTAACTACTGCTTCTTTTATTGCCGGATGTTGCTCTAATGCTGTTTCTATCTCCCCTAATTCTATACGATAACCCCTAATTTTAACTTGATAGTCTTCCCTTCCCAAAAATTCGATATTCCCATCGGGTAAATAACGGCCTAAATCACCTGTTTTATACAATCTTTCCTTAGTATGGGGATTAATAATAAAACTTACTTCTGTTTTCTCTGTATTCTGCCAATAAAACTCCGCTAAACCCTTCCCACCAATATATAATTGTCCCGTCACCCACAATGGACAAGGAGTCAAATATTCCCCCAATACATAAAACTGTTGATTTGTCAAGGGTTTGCCATAAGGAATACTCTTCCAACTGGGATCAACCCTATCAATAGGATAAAAAATGGACCAGATAGATGCTTCTGTTGCACCTCCTAAACTGATAACTTCAGTGATGGGAAAACGAGAATGGATGCGATCGCTTAAGTTTAAGGGCAACCAGTCCCCACTTAATAATACTAACCGTAAATTTTCATCACTAGCTTCGGTTTCTAACAACATTTGCATCAATGCAGGAACAGAGTTCCAAATGGTAATATGATGTTGACTCAATAAGTCGGCCCAGTGGGAGGGATCTTGACGGCGATCGTGTTCTGGAATAACTAATGTTGCCCCTACTGCTAGTGTGCCAAAGATATCATAAACAGAAAGGTCAAAATTGAGAGCAGATAAGGCAATAACCTTATCTTTACCTGAAACTGCAAATCTTTGGTTAATATCCAAGATTGTATTAACTGCCCCCTGATGGGCGATCGCTACTCCTTTGGGCATTCCTGTTGAACCGGAGGTATAAATAATATAGGCTAGATCATCGGGTTTCTGTACTGATTTTAAAGGTTCAAATGTATTACTTGTTTCTAAGGTATCGATATCAATACGTTGTAAATTATCTGGAGTTTCTATATCTAACCAAGACTGAGTTAAAATCTGGTTAGCTTTGATTTCTTTTAAGAGATAATAGCTACTTTCTAAAGGTAATGCAGTATCAATGGGAACATAAGCTCCACCAGCCGTTAAAATGCCCAAAACTGCGATAATTTGCTCCCATCCTTTTTCCATCATCACTGCAACTAACTGGTTAGGTTTGATCCCTAAGTTGCGTAAGCGATGGGCTAAAGTTAAAATGCGATCGCTTAATTCTTGGTAGGTTAAGGTAATTCTTGGGTCAATAATAGCTATTTTCTGGGGATTTTCTCTAACTTGCTCAAAAAATAGCTCATGGAGTAAACTATTTTCTTGTTTAAACGTTTTTTCAGTATTATTAATCTCTGTAATTATTTTAATTTGTTCTGGGGGCAATAAATCAAGGGTTTGACTTTCCCAGAGGGTTGTATCTGCTGCCAGTCTTTCCAGGAAACTACTATAAGCTGTAAACATATCATCTAGTAACCCTGTGGGGAATAATTCTTCAATAGCATCCCAGTTAAATATTAATTCTCCTGCTATTTCCGAAACTTGATGATCGAGGTAAACTTGCGAAGTTTGACTGACACTATAAACAACATCTGCATCCCAACTACGAGAGGATGAGGTTTGTTGAGAGGTTTGTGTCAGGGTACTGGTAAACACCACGGGCATTAATGCTTCCCCTTTCCCTCCACGCAAACGGGATAATTCTCGTAATATTTTCACCCCACTAACATGACGATGATCTAAATCTTCCCATAGTTGTCCCTGAATGCGTCTAGCTTTGGTACTAAAAGAATCTTGTCCTTTATTATTAACTGCTAAGAGTAATGAAGAGGTAAAATCTCCTATGAGACGGTTAATTTCAGGGTGAATAGGCAAACGGTTAAATAGGGTTAAATTTAGGGTAAATTCATGGTTTTTACTCCATGTAGTCAAAATTTCTGCAAAGGCCGCTAATAATAAACCGGATGGGGTTATGCCCAAACGAGAAGCTTGATCCTTTAATTTTTGCCAGTCATTAGCCTTGAGTTTGCCACTGCGACGCACAAAATGGGGTTGAGTCACTGCCCCCAAACGCTTAGTTAAAGGGAGTTCCGGGGATGGGGGTAATGAAGATAAACGGTTTTGCCAATAGGTTAAAGAATGTTGATAGTCTTCCGAGTCTCGCCATGAATTTTCGGCCATGACATAATCTCGGAAAGATATAGTTAAAGGAGGCAATAAATTAGCTTTATTTTCTAATATTTGAGCAAATTCGTATCCCAAAAGCTGAAAACTCCAAGCATCACCTAGTAAAACCTCAAAACTCACCATAAATCTGATTTTATCTTCTGGTAAAAGAATAGCTTGAATTTCAAATAAGGGATATTGATCCGTGGTAAAGATTTGATGGGAGAGGCGATCGCGTAATGTTTCTAAGCGAGTGGCAATAGTTGTCTCGTCTTCTTGTTGTAAGTCTAGGGTTTTTAGCTCATATCGGGGAACATCTGGTAAAATTCTTTGTTTTCCGTCTTCATCTACTACCATCCGCAACATATCATGTCTTTGAATCAATATATTGAATGCTTCTTCTACTTTTTGAACATTTAAGCCAACTGTTTCGATTTCTCGATAACCATGAGTAGCTACATTTCCTAACTCAAAAGCTGCACTTCTGCCGATGAGATAAGCTTGTTGAATATCTGTTAAAGGGAAAGGTTGATAGCGTTGTTCTGTATTTACGACTAATGTGGGTAAATTAGCTGTTACTGATTCAATTAGCTCATTTTCCGAGATTTGTGCCTCTAAACCTGCGATGGTTGGTTGTTGGAATAAGCTACGAAGAGAAATTTTTATCTCTAACTTTTCGCTCATTTCTGCGATAACATTAATAGCGAGGAGAGAATGACCTCCTAATTCAAAAAAGTTATCATAAAGACCTATTTTCTCAATTTTAAGAGCATTTTGCCAAATTTCAGCGATAATTTTCTCTGTTTCTGTTTGGGGTTCTATATATTCATTTTCTAAACTACGTCCCAAATTTTCAGGGAGTGGTAGAGACTTGCGATCTAGTTTGCCATTGGGTAAACGAGGTAAAGCAGGTAATTCTAGAAAGGTGGTGGGGATGGCATATTTTGGTAATTTTTCCCCTAAAAAGCGACGTAACTGCTTTTGGGAAAATGCTTCTTCAACCACAATATAAGCTGTCAACCGTTGATTATTGTTATCTTCTCGCCAAACCATAACAGCATTTTCTATTATGTCTGGATATTGACTCAAAGCTGCTTCTATTTCTCCTATTTCCAGACGATAACCCCGTACTTTAACCTGATTATCCCGTCTCCCTAAAAATTCTAGGTTTCCCTCCCCATCGTATCGTACTAAATCCCCCGTTTTGTACAAACGACTATATATTCCCTCCATAAAAGGGTTAGGCAAAAACTTCTCTGCTGTTAAAGGCGATCGCCCTAAATAACCCCGTGTTATTCCTGCACCACTGAGATATAATTCTCCAATAACCCCTTGAGGAACTAAATTCAAGTAACGATCTAAGATATAAGTCTGAGTATTACTAATACCTTTACCAATTGTTACCACACCATCAGCATTACTTTTTACAGAGGTATAGGTTGAGTAGGTTGTATCTTCTGAGGGACCATAAAGATTGAAAATAGTTTCAATATGACTTAATTTCTCTAATTCCTCTACTAAACGATGGGGTAAAGCTTCTCCTGCCAAATTAATTGCTTTTACTGATGTAGGAATACCATTGATCCGTAATAGTTGAGCGATCGCACTAGGAACGGTATTAATGAGGGTAATTTCTTCTTTTGCTGCTAAATAGGGTAAATCTAAGACATTTTCGCTTAATATTACTTGATATCCCCAACATAACGGCACAAATAACTCAAAAACTGATAAATCAAAACAAATAGAGGTAGAAGCTAACACCCCTTGTAATAGTTGAGGAGAGAAACTATTTTTTGCCCAATATAATAATTCCACGGTATTACGATGGGCGATCGCAACTCCTTTAGGATTACCTGTAGACCCAGATGTATAAATAACGTAAGCTAAATTATTAGGATCTAAATTATTGTCAGGATTTTCTGTCTTTTCTTGTGCAAATTTTGCACAATCTTTGTCTAGGTCAATGGTTGCAAAATCACCTTTCTTTATTTCTTGACTTTGCCGACTTAGTAATATAGATATTTGCGCATCTTCTAGGATAAAATTGAGACGTTCTTGATGATAAGCTGGATCGAGGGGAATATAAGCCCCGCCGGCCTTAAGAATAGCCAATAAACCGATTACCATCAGGGGCGATCGTTCAACACAAATCCCTACTTTAACCTCTGGTTTTACCCCTAATTTTTGTAAATAATGGGCTAATTTATTTGCCTGTATATTTATTTCTTGATAAGTTAATTTTTCTTCCCCAAAACTCAAGGCAATAGCATCAGGATTCTTATTAACTTGTTCCTCGAATAACTGAGGAATATTAGCATTATTAGGAATAGATAAACTAGAAAACTGCTCACTATTGACTGTTAATAGTTTTGCTTGTTCTATTTGTGATAATAAAGGTAACTCAGAGATGGGTTTTTCAGGGTTGCTAATAATACCTTCTAGAAGCACTTGAAAATGCTCTGCCATACGAGCAATGGTCTCATCTGTAAATAGGTCTGTGCTGTATTCGATCTGGCCATTAATACCCTCATTTGTATCCTGAAGATTGAGGCGTAATTCATATTTAACTGTTTCTTGTTCTCCTAATAACCGTTCCAAACTAAGATCGGATAGTTGCAAAGGTTTTACTGTAGCTAGTTGAAAATCAAATTTCACCTGAAATAAAGGCATCATTTGACTGAGATGGCGATCGGGGTTTAATACCTCTACTAACTTCTCAAAAGGTAAATCTTGATGAGCATAAGCTCCTAAAGTAACCTCTCGTACTCGTTGTAAAACCGTCTTAAAGCTAGGGTTTCCCGATAAATCAGTACGTAAGACCAAAGTATTGACCAAAAGACCGATTAAACCCTCCATTTCACGGCGATTACGGTTAGCTATTTCTGTGCCGATGACAATATCATCCTGATCTGTATAGCGACATAGCAACACCTTAAAGGCACTCAGAAGCAGAGTAAACAACGTTACCTTTTCTTTTGCACTAACAGCCTTGAGTGAGTCTGAGAGAGCAGGGGAGAGGGCAATGGGATGATGTTTCCCTCGGTAGGAAGGAACCAAAGGACGCGATCGCTTGGTGGGAAGGTCTAAAATAGGTAAATCTTGCCCTAGTTTTTCTTGCCAATAGTTAATCTGTTTATCTAATAGGTCCCCTTGTAACCATTGACGTTGCCAAATTGACCAATCACCATATTGAATAGGTAAAGGAGATAAATTTAAAGGTGTTTTATTATCTTCTCCCTTGCCAACTTCTGTTGCCTTAAAAAATCCATTGTAAAGGGTGGTCATTTCCCGTAAGAAAACACCGATTGACCAGCGATCGCAGACAATATGATGGGTAGTAATTAATAATATATGTTCTTTTTCAGAGAGTTTTAATAAAATTAAACGTAATAAAGATTCACTAAGATCGAAAGGACGTAAAGATTCTCTGATAACAAGACGTTGAACTTCTGCTTCTGCGTTAGCAATATCTTGTAAATCAATAATAGGCAGAGAAAAGGGTTGAAACGGCGTAACTACTTGAATTGGTTGGCGATCGCTATCTGTAGTAAAGCTTGTGCGTAGCATTTCGTGGCGTTTAACAATCTCGTTGAGAGTTTGTTCTAATATTTCAACTTGTAGCTTTCCCTTGATACGAAAGGAACTAGGAACATTGTAAGAATTATTATCTGGTTCTAACTGTTGAATAAACCAGAGTCTTTGTTGAGCAAAGGAAAGGGGAATAATATCTGATGGCTGGCGTTTAGGAATGATAGAAGAGGAAGGACGTTTAATTTTTTTCTGTTGGAGACGTTTTTCTAATAAAGCTCGCTGTTTTGGGGAAAGATTGGCAATTTGCTGAGAAATATCTTGTTTCATTTATGAGTTTGATCTTAGTCCTAAAAGCTAGTATAGCAATCACCGAATGATATATGAGAACTTTTCAGGTTCAGGAAGTCAGAATTGACATACTCTTAAAACCCCGATTTTCCAGAAAAAACCCCGTTGTTAAAAACGGGGTTTAGGGTTAAAAACAAGGAAAGATAACTTTTCCTTGTTTTTTATTTAGCTCAATTCACCCAAGTTAGTAGCAATTAAACTCTAAATATTAGGTGAGATGGCTTTTTTGAGCTTAAATAGTTACAGAGTCAGCAAACGCAAAATCAGCAGCAGTTAAATCACTAGCAGTAACGCCGAGCAATTTGGCTAACTCATCGTTGCCAAGAGAAATTAAAGTATCGTCACCTTGTTGAGTGATACCCAAATCATCAAAACCGATATCCAAAGCAGCAACTCCGATCACATCTTCTCCTGATTCAAAGTCGGTGATGGTGTTAGCTGCAGGGGGAATGTCTGCATTAGCAATCCAGAATTGATCCATATCCTGACCACCAGTAATAGTGTTATCACCTCCTAAGAGGAAGAAGCGATCGTCTCCTGCTCCACCCAAGGCGCGGTCATCGCTACCTAAAATGAAGGTATCATCCCCTGATTGTCCATAGAGACGGTTCCCACCTGTTCCGCCAACTGTATCGATTAAATCGTCTCCTGCTCCACCGAAGGTTAGCTCGTTACTGCCTACTCCCTCGATAGTGTCTCCATCAAGAGAACCAAAGTTGGGTACTAAGGCAGGAGCAGTATCATCAATGTTTAAGGTAACTCCAGCATTGTCGGGGTCAACTTCGTATAGTTCCCCATTAGCTAGTTCAAAGTCAAAGGTTTCTAGACCTTCACCTGGTCCATCATCGAACACTTCCAGGGTGAGACTGGCAGTTGGAGCAATCAAATCAACCAAGAAACCACTGGCAGACGCACCATTAACCTCTGGGAACCCAGCAATACCCTCAAATTCTACGGCTTCGTTGCCCTCTTCATCAAAGATGACAAATTCACCAATAGCTCCAAAGACTCCACTATCTACCAACACTGTTAAAGGATTGTCAGGGGTAGGAAGATCATCTCCCTCAACCGTGAAGTTAACTGTAAATTCGTCTCCTTCAAACAACTCGCTTTCAGTGACAGAGACACCTACATCCGGTCCCACACCAGGGCTCCCAGGAAGACCATCTTCGAGGACAAAGCTGCCTGTGTTGGCATCTGGGTTGACTATGTAATCTGAACCTTCGAGGTTATCTACCAGTTCAAAATTGTAGGTGAATGGTTCTTCTTCGATAATGTCGTCGAAGATGGTAATAGTAAGCTCGGAAGTCTCTTCAAAGAGGATTAATTCAAAGATGTTGGGTTGACTCGCTGCGGCTTCGCTAGAGCCAAAAGTGAGATTAGTTTCGATAAATGTATCAAACTGATTGGCTAATTCAAAAACTTCTTTAACATCTAAGAAGACTGAGAGTCCACCAGCAACATAGTTACCATCAGCATCAAAGGCAACGGGAGGAATATTTCCATCCACGGTGAATGTTCCTGTAAAGGATGCACCATCTTCATTTTCAATTACGGTAAGGCCCCTCAAAGTCTTCATTGGGGTTTCTAACCACTGTTCCCACGGCTGGTAATTCAGGGGCGATCCCTCTAGTTCTCTCTTTGATATATTCTGCTTCTACGATCATTTGTGTGCGATCGCTAATATCCCAACGGAAAGAAGGAGCCATTAAAACCCGCTCATCAATGATTTCAAAATCTTTGAAGGTTTTGCCTGTTTCAAAAGAAGCGGCTAAACGATAAGAGAGGCTTCCATCCTCATTAAGTGGCCCAGTAACATCCACTTCGGGACGATACAACTCGTTTTCCCCAGAGCGAAATTCAAAAGAAAATAATGACTCGGGTTGAGGCACTTTGGTCACTAAATTGACTGTTCCCCCTAAGTTTCCTTGACCAAACATAATAGAAGCCGGACCTTTTAAAACTTCAATCCGTTCTAAATTAGTGGTAATTCCCCCAAAGAATCGTTGAGTATCGTCTCTCATGCCATTTCTGAGGATATTAGTTGATTCAAAACCTCGAATAATCGGAGTTAGAGCAATGGAACTGGTGGGAGAGCGACCACTGGTTACCCCACTAATATTCTCTAAAGCTTCTCCAACGGTGCGATCTGCACGGTCTTCGATAATTTCCTCGGGGATTTGATCAACCTTTTGAGGGGTCTCTAAGTTACTCGAACCATCCCGATTTACGTTGGGATCTGGATTGGGGGTATAGGTTCGGGCTTCTAAAGGACGAGGACGCGGTTCAGGGGCAGGCTCAGGGGTTTGCCCAGGATCTGGTGGTGGATCATCGGGTTCAGCCGTAACAACCACTTCTGGTAGTTCTTCTGGTCCAGTTGGCTGTTGAGGAGGGGCTTGAGGGTCTTCCCCTGGGATAGATGGGGTAGGTATTGTTGACAGGGGGTTTTCAGGATCAGAGGGCGTTATAGCACCCTCTGGAGAGGTTGACGGGTCTATGTTCCCGGCGATGGACTCTGTTCCGGTGTCGGGCAAGTTAACAGCTATTCCCGATGAAGTTGTGCTGATTTGAGCTAGAGGAACTCCCTCTTCTCCAACAATACTGATCAAGACTCCAATGCGGTATTGTTGTTTAATGGTAATTGAGGTGATTCCTGGTACTGGGTTTTGCTGAAAAAACTCTTTTCCTCCTCCAGGTAAGCTTAATTGAGCATCTAAGAGGTCAATAACGAGGGTATTATCAGAACGGGTTTCAAAAAATTGCGGGGGGGAACCATCCGCCGTGGTAATAACCAAAGCTAACCCTTCGGCTGTCCCTTCTAACCTAAGCTCGGTAATTTGAACAATAGGAGGAAGTTGGCTCCAAGCAGCTTGGGGAACAGATAAGGCAATGGCACTACTCACAAAAACACTGGGGAAAAAAAGAGATTGCTTCATTCTTCAATATCTCAACACCAAAGGCAAAATTAGTCGAGCATGAATTAATTTTGTTTTTCGGTGAGGGTCAAACGTTAATTCCAATAGGGGGAGTTGTCCCTTATTTGATGGACAAAATATTGTGTAAAACTAGAAATGAAGTTGCTCGAGTCCATAAACTAGGTTGAGTAAGAGTAATCTGAAGGTTTGTCAGTTTTTTGAGGCTAATCGGATGAAAAACCAATTTTTTGTATTTTTCGCTAGATTTATTTAGTCAAGTTGTGTGAACAATTGAGTTAAGAACACTATAACAAATTGGCTCTGAAAGATTTCTCTGGCCTGGATATGACTAAATTTCTATTTCCTTTCGTTGCTTCGTTGAGTCTATAGGAGTAGCCGCAGGTTGAACAGACAATTGAATAACATCGATTCGCTGTGCTAGGCTGGCTATGGTTGGTTTTTCAAACAAAGTACGCAAGGGTAAGTCTAAGGAAAAAGATTGACGTAAACGAGAGTTTACACGGGTTGCTATCAGGGAGTTGCCCCCTAGTTCAAAAAAGTTGTCATCAATACTTAAATTATCAACTTTGAGAATTTCTTTCCAAATTTCCATGATCGCTGTTTCCGTCTCATTGCGAGGGGAAATTATTTGTTTTTTGCTAGAGTAATTCAAAGCAAGCAAGGCTTTAGTATTTAATTTTCCATTGTTGGTCAAAGGAAAACTCTCTAATGTGATAAAAACACTGGGAATCCCATAATTAGGGATTCTTTCACCCAAAAATTGACGTAATTCTTCGGAAATATCTTCTGTCTGAGATGTTTGAATATAAGCCAAGAGTCGGCGATCGCCTGGGGCAAATTCTTTAGCTAGAACAACACAGGCTATAATATCTGGATGTTGGCTTAAGATTGCTTCTATTTCCCCTAACTCAAGACGTACTCCACGAATTTTAACCTGATTATCAATTCTTCCTACATACTCAACATTGCCATCCTCTTGATATCTTACAAGATCCCCTGTTCGATATAATCTTGCTCCTGCTTTAAAGGGGTTTGGGACAAAATTTTCTGCTGTCAAGTCTGGTTTATTTAAGTACCCTCTAGCGAGTCCTTCTCCTCCTAAATATAACTCTCCCACAACACCTACAGGAAGTAACTGTAACTGAGCATTGAGTACATAAACTTGAATATTATCTATAGGTAAACCTATGGGAACGGATAAATCATCGGTTTGACAAGTACAGGCCGTCACATCGATCGCAGCTTCGGTGGGTCCATAAAGATTATTTAACTCAGCTTTTATGGTTTGGAAAAAGCGATTTCTTAAGTCAACAGATAGGGCTTCTCCACTACAAATAACTCGTTTAAGTGAGTTACACTGAGAAGCTTTTTGTTCTTCGAGAAAAACTTGTAACATGGAAGGAACAAAATGAACAGTGGTAATATTTTGCTCAATAATTAAACTGGCTAAATAAGCACTATCTTGATGTCCATCGGGTTTTGCTATTACTAAACAAGCACCGTTTAATAGTGTCCAGAGGAACTCCCAGACAGATACATCAAAAGTATAAGGAGTTTTTTGTAATACACGATCATCAGGGGTTAATTCATAGGCTTTCTGCATCCAGTTTAAGCGGTTTAATAGCCCTCGATGGGTATTAATAACGGCTTTTGGGTTTCCTGTGGAACCTGATGTATAAAGGGCATAAATACTATTATCTAGGCTCAATTCTGGGGTGGGATTGGTATTTTGCTCTGGGTAAGATTGAAAGTAATTTGTTTGTAAGTTAATTAGGGTTTTAACGGGACAGTTAGGGAAATCTTGATTCGTTAATAAGATAGAAATTTGAGCATCTTCAAGGATAAAATTAATCCTTTCTAGGGGATAAGTTGGGTCAATGGGTACGTAAGCTCCTCCTACTTTAAGAATGGCTAAAATAGCGATAACAATTTCTAAAGAACGTTGTAAACAAATACCAACTAATGTTTCTGGTTTAACGCCTAATTTTTGTAGATGATGAGCAACTTGATTGGCTTTTTTGTTAAGTTTTTCATAAGTTAATGATTCTTCTTCAAAAATAACAGCAATATTATCAGGAGTCTTTTCAACTTGTTTTTCAAACAGTTGCGGAAGCAAACTATCTAAAATTTCTACATTGCCTGTACTTTCTGCATTACCTATATTCTCAGAAAGTTCCCAGAGTTGTTGTTTGGGATTTTCAATTATTTTAGTTAGAATATTTTGAAAGTTATTTAATAAGCGATCAATATCTCCATCAGAAAAGCGATGGCAATGGTATTTTATTTTAATGGATAATTCCCTGTTTCCTGCTACTAAAATTGTCAAGGGTAAACTTGTCCATTCCGTTGACTTAACTGAATCTATAGTTAATGATTGAGTTGTTTGAGCTACAGAGAGATCAACGGGATAATTTTCAAACACCAAAATTGTGTCAAATAAAGATGTACCTGTTGCTAAATCGCTATTTTCTTGAATTTCTAGCAGGGAAACATATTCGTACTGAGAGGTTTTTCCTTGTTGGGTTTGTAACTCTTTTAACCAAGAAACTAGATTTTGTTGGGGGGGAACTTTAATCCGTACTGGAAGGGTATTAATAAATAGCCCCACCATAGAATTAAGCCCTTCTAAAGTTCCGGCTCTCCCAGAACAAGTTGCCCCAAAAACTATATCTTGCTCCCCACTATAATAACTTATTAATAATCCTAAAGCACCCCTAATAAGGGTATTTAAGGTTATTTCTTGTTGCTGTGCTAGAGATTTTAAGTTAGTTGTAATATTTTCTGATAAACAGATTTCTTGTTCCGCTTGTGAAATATTTTCTGGTAGGATGGGTTTATTGTTTTCTATACCCCAATTTATCGGAGTAGTAAACCCGGTTAGTTCTTTTTTCCAAAAGGCTTTAGCAGTGGTTTTATCTTGCTGTTTTAACCAACCAATATAGTCGCCGTAGGGACGGGTATAACTAAGTTCTATTTTTCCATTATACGCCTGAAAAACCTCTTTAACTACTAACCCGGATGACCAACCATCTATGATTAAGTGATGTTGTGTCCAGAGGAAATAATAACGATTGTCTGGGCAATGAATCAGGGTTAAACGCATTTGAGGGGGGTTTTTGAGATCGAAATCTCTTTTTCGGTCTACTTCTAAAAATTCTGCTAACTTTTGTTCTTGTTTGTCTAAAGAAATATCTCTCCAGTCTTGTTCTTCCCAAGGTAAATTAACCTGACGATAAACCGCTTGAAAAGGTCGATCTCGCTTTTCCCAATGAAAAGAGACACGAAAAAGTTGATGTCTGGCAATAATAGTTTCCCAAGCTTGTTTAAATCTAGAAATATCTAAAGAACCTACTAATGTCAGACATACTTGAGGTTGATATACTCCCGAATGGGGGCTTAAAAGAGTATGAAATAAAATGCCCTCTTGTAGAGGGGACAGGGGATAAATATCTGCAATATTTTTTCTCTTGTCAATCATAATAATTTTCAGAAAAATGTCAGTAACGTGAGTTCGGAGTTCGGAGTTCGGAGTTCGGAGTTCGGAGTTCGGAGTTATTATTTTTTTTACGAGAGAATGAGGGTTTGATACTTCTGATTTGAGTTAGTTTTCTGCAAATTTCCTTATATCGAACTCAGGTCAGTAGGAAGCAATGATATCTTTTTAATGAAAAATTACCTATTCTTGAAATGAAGAGGTAATTTTTCATTGTGATCATGATAACTTTAAATAAGAAATTAGGAGTTAACCAAAGGCAAAGTCATTTTCGTCTAATTGAGTAGAATCAACGTTTAATAAAAGACCTAAATCGGCTTCGTTACTACTAATTAAAGTGTCATTGCCCTGTTGAGTCAGAGTTAAATCGCTAAAACCAACATCTAAACCTCCAATCCCTATGATATCAACATCCACTTCAAAATCGGTTACAGTATCAAAATCATTGGGAATTTCTGCTAGTGCAGCTTAGCAAAAATAATCCACCAGTCACTTATGATCTTTAAAGCCCTTAAATTTCCAAACGAACGGCTTAGCAAAATGTTGATTAAAGTAATCAATAAAATTGAGAATTTTTTGGGATAGTTCTTCAGTTGAACGGACAGTAATTCTTTTGAGTAAACGCCGGACTAAGATCGAAAACCAACACTCAATTTGATTAAGCCACGATGTATGTTTGGGAATATAAACAAAGCGAATTCGATGAGATTCATCTGATAAAAAATCTGCTCTGCTGTCCATAGATTGCAAAATCCCCTCCTTTCCTTTTCTCCCTAAATCAATAGTAATTCCACAGCTTTCTGCTACTAATTTGACTAAGCTTTCCGATTTATGAGTGTTGAGTTTATCTACAATAAAAATCCATTCTGCTTTTTCATCAATCTTAATCGTTCTCTGGATATGTTCAGAAAAATCTTGTTCTGTTCTTGTCGGTCCAATAGAGGGACTAACAACTTTTCCTCTTGCCACATCCCAGTTCGCAATCAAGCTTAAAGTTCCGTGTCTTTCATATTCAAATTCGATTTTTTCTACTTGTTTAGGCTTGATTCTTTTGTTCGGAAATAATCTCTCAAGAGCTTGAATCCCTGTCATTTCATCTGTACTAATTAAATGAATTCCTTGTTCTAACAAAGTTTTAGCTTCTTGATGAAGTTCACAGATATATTTGACTTGCTTTTTAAATTTTAAGGGATCATCAATTTTGGCATTTAACCAGTAACGAACGAGATGTGGTTGTAATGTCGCTTCTTTTTAAAAAACGCCCCACACTACGGGGGGAAATCTTTTCGACAATTCCTCTTTTTATGGCTTCATCCGCCAACTCTGAAGGTGTCCAATGGCTCACTGGTCTGTCTGATTTTTCACATTCTTCACAAGCGATCGCTACAATCTGGACTACTTGTTCGACCGTAAAGGATTTTGTTGTTCCAGGTCTTGGGCGATCGCTTAAAATTCCTTTGATCAAGACCATTAATGCTTTCTCCGTTACCTGTTGTTCTTCGGCGGCACTCAGTTTTTCTCTCTCCTCAAACCATCGCGATCGCCACTGACGCACTTGTACTCGGTATAATTCTAATCTTCGACTAATCGAACTATTGCTCTCTCCTGATGCTGCGGCTAAGATTAGCTTGGCTCGTCTAACAAGGCGATAGGGGTTTGTTGTCCCTCTCACTATTTGTTGGAGTACTGTTTTCTGTAGGTTGGAGAGGTTAATTGGCAATGCTTTTATCATGGACATCAACTTCGAGATTCTTCCGTTAGTTTCATTGAAACACATTGTCGTGGCTAGTCACGAAAGTTTCTGTAAAAATCTGGTGGATTACTTTCGCCAAGCTGCACTAGTAATATTAAAATCGAAACCTGAAAAATCAAAATCACCAACGGGGAAATCACCTCCCACTGTATCAAGCTCAAGCAAATCCAACTGAGTCAAACTTTCAGCTACATCCCCAGTAACGGTAACACTAACTCCTCCTTCTGGTGGGGGTTCGCTAAGGGTAAAGTTAAAGGTTAAAACAGTTTCCTCTGACTCAAAGAGAATCTCAGGGGTGCTTGTGAGGGAAACAATTGGCCCGGAGGGTCCAAGTTGAGAGCGGGTATCTGCTAGGGTTAGAGCGACCACATTAGCACTGCCATCAACTTCGTATCCTGCCCCAGGAAGCAGGGTAAAGATAGAGTCTTCTACCCCTTGATCATCATTGCGCAATGGTCCGTCGGGATCAGTTATATTACCTTCCGGTGTACGATCTGGATCATCAAAAATAGCAATGGTGATGGTAGCAGTTTGATCAATAACGGTGAATTGAAGGATCTGGTTCCCAGCGGGTCCACCAAGGCGGCCACGATCGATACCAGTAGTGGTGGGAGGAATTGGAGAAATAGGGAAAGGGGCTAATTGAAAGTCAGCTAAACCAAATGGTTGATTGTTCTCAATACTAACCTCAATACCACCATCTGGGGGGGGTTCACTCAAGGTAAAAGTAAGGGTTGTTTGAGTGAGTTCGTCTTCAACCAACACCAATTCATCGGCTATCATACTGATTATGGGATCAAAGACACCAGTATAAGCCTGTTGAGTTGGGGGTAAAAAGGCTAATTCCTCTGCAATCTGCCCGACACTAACATCTAGATGCCAATTTCCACCTTTGAGGGCATTACCAACACGATCGCTTGAAGCAGCAATGTTAGCCCCTGTAACCTGGCGTAAGCGTTCCAGAAAGCGACGGCCTTGTTCTCCTAAAGCTACCTGACAACCATAGAGTAATAGTGATGCCCCGGTCAACTTTTTAGCCCAAGTTCCCACTTGACTTAGATACTGCTCGAAAGTATCAAGACTTAGTTCACTGTTTCCCAGTTGCAGTCCACCGGACCAACCGTGAGAAACGAGGTGAACACTCTCAATATTGGTGTGAGTAGCTAAAATTTTGCTGATTTGTTCGACACCGTCTTGATTTGGGTCTAAAATAATGGTGCTTGTTCCTCGCGCAACCCCTTCTTTGAGTTGCTGAGGATGGTCTACATTACCGTCAATGAGGACTAATCTGGTCTTTTCTAGCATATTAGTATGTTTATTTGGCAAATTGGTCGCTAATAAGGGTTTAATCTTCTCAAGAGTTGAATACTTTTCCATGATAACTTTGCTACGGGGATTTATAAACATAAAATGAGCATTTATGCAAGATTTCCTTAACAAATCTTCTTTAATTATGCAAGTATGACATTTCATGTCAAAATGTAATGCTTGCTAACCATAGACATCGACTTGAAGCACAACAACAATAATCGAATTCCTGTGGGAAATTCGACCGGGTTTTCCAATATTTTATATCCTGTAATTATTAATTCATCCAACGAGTTAAGAACTCATATATATTGTTGGTTAAATTTAGGACTCAACTAGCACAAATTAACTGCACCATTGATTTGTGACTGAACTATAACACTGACAACAATATAACACTTTTTACCAATTTCTGTCAAGTAAAGCAATAGACTGAAAATATTTTTTTAATAATTATTCGGTAATTTTGAAGATTCAGAAAAAATTTAAACCCTACTTTTTGCCTTTGGCTCCATATCTTCGGCAACTGTTGAGCCTATAAGTTTTCCTCTTGCATGAGCAAACTTTTCTAGGGTATCAACTGCTTTGGTATTTCCAAAACGTAAGCTCCCTGATTCTTCACCACCAAACTTTTTACAGATTTGTTTATGGGCATTTACGAGACCCCAATAAGCATTAATAAAATTTTCATACTCTGGTTTTAATGAAGATGGTAAATTGTTAAAAATAGGGCGAAGTTTTTTCCAAAGCTGTATTAAAGCTCCGTGTTCCCAAGACATCAAACCACTAAAGTTTTGTGATTCAACATTAGGTGGTTTCATGGTTTGACGCACGTTATCTTCGTACTCTTGTCGGTTAAAAGTACCTGCTAATTCCATAGCTGCTCCCGAAGCTAAAATTAATTCGGTGGCTGTTTCTAGTTCAATTTTAGCTTTAGTAATGTCTTCAACTATTACATATTTTTCAAAGCGTTTTAGACAAATAATTAGACCCTGGATATTAATAAAAAAGCACCAGTGGAATCCTTTCCAGGTTTCTAGAGATTTAGGCTGTTTCATTTGCTATTATGGTCAATACTAAATTTTTTGCAATGTAATTAAAGAGATATAGCACTTCTCATACTTGTGAGGTACAGAGTTTTCTAGTGTTTGGAGTTCGGAGTTTGGAGGCGCGAGAAACGCTATATTGGAGACATATCTGGAGAAGTAATAGGTAAATCACATACCCTCATCAGTAATTTTGCATAGCTGATAAACCCTTTTTTTTGCAGTTCTATCTGAGTTGAGTTTAGTTGTTTATTTTCACATTCAACTAAAACAATTGAATGATAAGCAGTAACAATGCCTTTCAACAAAGAGAATGCTTGTTTAGAACTTTTGATCCGCATGACATTAAAATACTGATCGTAATCAAAAATTTCCCAGTTCTCAAGATAGGATTGTGTTGAAGGAATTTCACAGTAAACAACTTCTATGGAGCGAAGACAGACTAATATCTCTTCCAGGATTATTAGTTCTTTTTCAGATGATGGTTGCTTGAATACTTGTAAAAATTTAGTGACTATTTGGCTCAATTTTTCTTGATCAGAATTATTAAGTTCTTGCTCTATGGGTAAGTCCCCTGGAAACAATAAGTCCAGTGAATGGTTAGGATAAGTTTGAGTCATAGATTTGTGTACCGATTAGCTTTTATGTTTCAAAAGAATTAATGTACTAATAATAGACATATTAGTTTTCACCCCACAAACCAATTTAGAATAAACAATTTTTTAAGACAAAAACTAGACTCTCATTTTCATCAACGTCTCTATGGTAAATATTATTCCATCTTTTTTCGCAAACTTAAGGGACGCATATCTGTCCAGACTTCTTTTATATACTCAAGACAGTCTTCTTTTTGTCCACTTTTTCCTGTATCTCTCCAACCGGCCGGAATATCTCGATAGTCTGGCCAGATAGAATACTGTTCCTCATGATTAACAACAACCCGATAGTTTGTTGTATCTTCTCGCTCATCTTGTTTCATTGTTCTTTCTGATAGATTAGACCGTATATATTCCTAGATTATTTTTAGGCGTTAACCATAACATAACTATTATACTAGATTTATTTTTATTGGGCAATCAATTAAGATTTTTTAGTTAATCAGATTCAACAGATAAGGGATTTTCAAATTGGAGTCGCTCATGACAAAATGTTTTCCACTCATCCGTGACTTGAGCAAAAATAACATTTTCGTCTTTAAAGATACCATCAGTAACAATATAGTTTTCTTGTAAATAAAGAAAATCATCTTCACTCAAATCTCGCTTGATTTGAACCTGCTTTCCATCAATTTCTTGAGTTTCTTCCCTGACATTTTCTAGTTCTTCAGTCCATTGCTCGTACTGACGTAAACTTTTTAAGGGATATGCTTTGCAATATTTTCCGATAACTGCCATCTTAATCAATCTCCTTAATACTAATCGTTAAGAGTTTTTCATCGACAAATAATTAAACTATTCTAAAAATCCTCCAGCTTGTAAATCATTAATACTATCTTTAAATGCTTGGATAATTAGATTAATATCGTTATCAGTATGAGATGTGGATAAAAAGCCACCGCGATCGCCTTGTCGTAAATGAATCCCTCGGCTAAGTAAATAATAGGATAATAAAGTGAGTGCTAGGGGTGAAATGACACTTTGCGAAAGGTCTAAGGCAAAAAACGAGCCAAAACAAGTAAATTTAAGCATTAATCCCTGAGATGTCAAATCGGAGTTAAGACAATCAACCATTTTCGCAGTCTTTTGGTTAAGTGTTTCTTGAAGGGTTGCTCCTTCTGTTTTGAGATGGGTTAAGGTTGCTTTGGCCGCTGCTAGGGAAAGAGGATGTTTACAATAAGTCCCTGCAAAAAAGGTGGTTTCAACAGAGGGTGATGAGTCATCCCCAAAGTTCCATATACCTCCATCAATACGGTTTAAATAGGTTGATTTTCCAGCAATAATGGATAGGGGTAAACCTCCCCCTGCGATCTTGCTATAGGTAACAATATCAGCATCTATGCCAAACCATGCTTGTGCGCCGCCTTGATGAATACGGAAACCTGTGACCATTTCATCAAAAATCAGGGCAATACCTCCTTCTTTGGTAACTTGTCGCAGTTCTTTAATAAATGCTTCTGGTTGCACCTGGGGACAACGACTTTGGACGGGTTCCACCAGAACTGCTGCTAGTTGTTTGCGGTTAGCCTTGATAATATCTAGGGATTTATCGTTGCCATATTCTAACACCAAAACATCTTTGGCTTGACTGGGGGGAATGCCAAGAGCGGCCGGCACTGCTTTGGGGTTAAGGTTATTTTGCAGTTGGTTTTGTAGGGAACGCATCAACTGGCTTAACCAGCTTTTATCGCCTATTTTTTCAGATATTTTCCTATTTATGGCTTTTTTAGCATATTCTGCTAGGGTAGCTCTGACTAAAGTTTGATCGCTGTGGCCGTGATAGGAGTTGGTAAATAGAGCAATTTTTTTGCGCTTAGTTGCGGCTCTAGCGATACGAATAGCTGCCATGATCGCTTCTGTACCCGTGTTACTGAGGGTTACTCTCTCCATCCCAGTCAAGTCTTTGACTAACTGGGCAACTTCGGCGGCTAAAATGGTTTGAGAGCCAACTTGTATGCCTTTTTCCAGTTGTTGGGCGATCGCTTCTTTAATAAAAGGAGGGTTATGTCCTAATAAATTAACCCCTAATCCCATTAAAATATCAATATATTCATTCCCATCAATATCCCAAATTTTTGAGCCTTGAGAACGTTCTATAATAATCGGATAACAGATTTCTTTTATTTCGGGAGAAAACTTAACTCCCAAGGCACTGCGATCGGCTAAAATGGCTCTATTTTGCTGCGCCTTATGTTTTGATGTAGCAGTTTTTTGGTTATGAGATTTAACCAAATTGTTGAGAGCTTGTTCTTGAATTTCTGATTTATTTTTAGAAGTTACTTGCATGATTCAATTACTTTTTACTTATTCTTTCATCGGTTTACGACAGAGGAAATAAGCGGAGTGGTTAACGTCTACATTGTCGTTTCCGTCAATAGTTTTGATTTCAATATCGACAAAACCCACTGACATTAAAGTATTTTTAATCTCCTCTAACTGGTGTCCTCGTACCTTATAAACCATTTGCGATCGCTGCCAATCTTTTTCCCAGTCTGAAAAGTTCGCTAATAATTTAACTCGCAATCCTATAAATCTGTTTGAGCTTAAAATTTTGTATAAAAGTTTTTTGAAAGGTCGTTTAATCAGATATGCGACAGAAAAGTATAGACTATCTGGCTCTTTAAAGAGAGTAATAGTAAAGTCCCCTGTCTTTTGTTTTAGATCATAACTGGGAACTAGCATCCAAGCATATCTACTCTCAATTTCTCCTTCAACTATTTTCCCTTTCCACCATTTTTCCATTTGTTCTGGATGATTTATATCAAATAAGAATAACCCATTATTGTTCAATGCTCTATAAACATTTTCAAACACCTTTTTTAAATCTTCTAGACTCAAAATATGGTTGAGAGAAGCACTGCTGGAAACTACCCCATCAAACTCATTTTCTAGGAGAAATTCTCGGGCATCTCCTAGCATAAATTTACCTTTTGGAGCATTTCCCTTTGCATAATTTAACATTTTTTCGGAACCATCAAATCCTGTGACCTGATAGCCTTTTTCTAGTAATTGCTGGGTTAAATGACCTGTTCCACAACAAAGGTCCAGGAGTTTTGCCTCTTTTTCCAGACGAGACAATAACATTATTTCTAGAGGTTTTTCTTGATTTTTGCCGTATTCAGGCCCCATTGTTTGGTTATAGAGCCAAGCCCAAGTATCGTATTCAGTATAACGGTCTTCAGTAAGCATGGTTGGGGAATTAGGGAAAGTGAAAAAAAAGAAAGAAAATAATGAGTTCTTATGTTTTCTATAGGAAATAATAGTATTATGTGCCTACAAATAAACCCATTTAACACTGTGTTTTATCCTGGTTTTGGTTTTCTCACAACTGAAACTTCACTGCTATATCTAGTTGAAAATCCTTCTAATCATTGTTTAATGGTTTTAAAAGACCATTTTCAAAGAGATAGGATATGTAAGTTTTCAGTAGCTGGCGATTAATTGGGGGACAGTCAATGCCACTATTAATTAATCCCTGTAAAGTATTATAACAGTCAAATTTTAAATTGAACGATTTCGCTGAAGCATCATCAGAGCGAGCAGGGGAAAACAGAGGAACTAAGGGATACAAGGGATGATCGGGGGAGTTTTTGGCGACTTCCAGAAGTTGGTTATACCATTGCTCATAGGCAATTCTTTGAACTTTGTAACCCATTTCCTCCAATTCTTCAAATAAGATATGGGAAGAAACGGGTTGAGAATGAATTAAATGAAAAGCTTTGTCTAATGATTTTCCTTGTTTCGAGAGATGAACAATGACATGACCTACATAGTCCACCGGTAAAATATCTAGGAGCATTTCTCCTTCCGGGGCAGATCCTAAGTGAACATAACCAATAATCAATTTATAGAGGAAATCATGGGGATTAAAAAGACCTGTGTTACTATGACCAGAAATGGGGCCAACTCTGTAAATAGAGACGGGTAAACCCCTTTCTCCTGCCATTGTAACCAATTTTTCGGCCACCCATTTACTTTGGGCGTAACCCCCTAAAGGAACTTCTTGGGGATCTAACTCATCGCTTTCTTTAATAACTCGTTTTTGAGAGAGATCACTGGGGTTAAACACCGAAATAGTTGAAATAAAATGAACGGGTTTTGTGGTCTTTTCACAAGCTAATCTTAATACTTCTTGGGTTCCTAAAACATTGGTAGATTTTAAACGAGAATAGGGAGAAGTATGATTAACCCATGCCCCGTTATGATAGATAACATCGGTTTCTTTTGCTATCTGCTGAAACTGTTGTTGGGAAAGTCCTAATAGGGGTTTTGATAAGTCTCCCACCACTGGAATAATACGAGGTGCAAAGCTATCATCCCAACCGTAATGTAATTTTAAGGAATTATAAAGTTTTTCTTGGGCTATTTCTGGGCTTTCGTCTCTAACTAAACAGTAAATAGTCGCTGATGTTTGTTGTAATAAGTCGTAGAGTAAGGCGTTTCCGAGGAAACCCGTTGCTCCTGTTAAAAAGATGTTAGTAGGTTCAGGAACTATTTTTACAGGGGTTTGGGGGACAATGGTGGAGTCAAGAACCGCTTCAGCGTCTAAGTTAGCTTGTGTTTTTATTGGGGTGAGAAAGGCAATAATCTCTGGTTTACGGGTTTTTAGTTCTTCTTTTATGTCTGATGTTAACACTCCCTTCGGGGCATTGCAACGCAAGCGATCGCCTTCTAACAGTAGTTTAATATCTAAATTATCTAATTCTGTTAGAAACTCATTGATTGATTTCTCTGGAGTTGATTCTTGTTCGGTATCCATTAATAAGGGGGAGGTTGGAAATTGTTCTGTTGTCATTTTTTCTAAGGAGTTAACAGGATCGTTTCCTGAATGTTGTGTGCTGATTGTTGAATGCAAAAATATTTCCTGACGACCGAATAATCTTTCACTGATAATATTATGATTATGACAGTATTGTACCAATTGATTAGATTCAATAATAGGACGAGATTTTTCTGTGTAGTTGAGAGAGGTAATATATTTCAACCAGGGTTCTTGCCCCATAGCATAAACATAAACTTGTTTTGGGGAAAACCGTTCCACCAGTTTTATTGCTTTTTGAGCATTCGAGCCATCTAGTCGCCGTGTTTGGTCCATTTTTCTGGCGGTTGGTTTTGTTAATAACGGTTTATAAGCCCAAGTATAGGGTGCGCCGTCGCATTCCATACCAATAAATAAAATGTCTAAATTACCGAATAAATTGTGTAAATGATCATAAAGTCTTGGTTCAATATTATTGGAATCTGCTGCACATAAAATGGAACGTCCTTGTACTTGTATTAAATAAGCGGTTTTTGCTGCAATATTGAGGTCTCCATGTTCTCCTAAAAAGGGTAAACCGATTATTTGTCCCCCAGGAATATCAACGTTTTCTAGTTCATCTATTTCTTTGACATTAGAAAAGCCGATATATTCTAAAGCGAGTTTTAGGGAAGGATCAATTAATAGTCCCTTATTATTTTTTGGAACTAGCACTGTTCCTATTTTATGGCGTATTTGTAATAAGGTTTCTAACATCACATGGTCTTGATGATTATGGGTAATCAGGGCATAATCAATCTTTGGTGGTAAGTCTGCATAGCTATAACGAGGTATTCCTGTGGGGTTTTCATTGCTAATGAGGGGATCACAAAGAATACTAATATCTTCAGTTTCAATTAAGACACAAGCGTGACCAAAATAACGAATTCTTACCCCATCACCTTGATATTTTGGCGTTATTTTCGGGATTTTTTCTGTAAAAAGGGACGAAAATATAACTTCTTGCTCTGGTTTAATAGGTAAAATATCTTTAATTTTTGCATAAGGTTGAGCCGTGTGACGCATAGCTAATAATTCATCAATTTCTTTAGCTTTGAATGGTAAATTGATGTGCAAATTTTGCACAGAAGGTAAACGAGGGGTACTGAGAACAAAAGAACGGCGATCGGGGTTTTCTAAGGAGAGGGCAAGACTTTGATTTTGATGGTTATAATAAGGACTGTGATATAGTAGTCTTTCAATAAAACGAATAGAGGGATTATTGGAAGAATCATAGACTAATTCCACATAGCCTTTTAATTGATCAGGTACTTTTTCATATAGAGGTTCCAAAGAATAACCTGTTGCTTCTTCAGCCAAAATTTGTTCTAATTTATCAATTGCTTGGGCTAAGTTTATCAACTGTATTTGTTGCTTTTTGGTTCTTTCTAATAGCTCTTTAATTTCTCCTACTCGACTTACATCGTGGTTAATAAAAGGTCCCCCCATCATAGCAGGATTTTTCAATGCTGAATAATGGACTTGAGGGGCAGCTACGAATGATTCCATCATTTCTAGATGAGATTTTGCCACATACATGGCTGCAGTAGCAGGAGAAAGCAAGTATGACCAAGCATACCACTGATTTATTAACGGCTCAATGATAACATTAGGTTTCAGGTAAACAGGAGTATTCATCATTATTAAGGATATTTTTTTAGAGCAAAAGATAAGGAAAACTAACAATTTAATTTTCTATTTTACCATTTTTAATTATAAATTTTTAATAATATTTTGCCTAATTATTAATTATAACTTTGGGCTTAATAATATTAAGCCCCTACTTTACAGAATTATTATTGATGTGTTTTTAGCCAATTTTCTAAATCTGCCATACTACTAAAATAAAGTAGTGCTTCACCAAGGTTTTCTAATTGTTCAATGGAGAGACTGTCAATATTTTGACGTACTTCTGAGGATAGTTCTCCTACCTTTCTTGTTAGTAGTCTCAGAAGAAGCGATTTTTTCCCTTCTTCCCGTCCTTCCTCCCGTCCTTCCTCCCGTCCTTCTTCCCGTCCTTCCTGCTTAATTTCTCGGTAAACTTGTGTTTCCTTGAGAGTAATTCCTAACATTTCTTCTACCTCTGTTTGACTAAGTTTATCAAATTTGTACATTACTATTGTAGTCACCAGTTCTCTTGAAAAAGTTTATAGAAAATTGAATCTCGACGCATAAAAAACGTTCAATAATGGACAATTGATAATTGTCCATTATTGATTATTAAATTTCAATCTCCTCCCGTTCTTCTGTAACCTCTTCCTCAACTGTTTGAAGGCGATCGCGTAATTGTTTTCCGTCAATACGTTCAGCTAGTCCGGCAACAGTGGGGGCTTCAAAAAGATCGATAATAGTAATCTCAACGGGAGACATTTCTAATAATTGAGCTATTAACCGAGTTGCTAACAAAGAATGACCACCTAACTCAAAAAAGTCGTCGTTAATACCCACTTTTTCTATTTCCAACACCTGAGCAAAAATCTTAGCCACTGATTCTTCTGTTGCTGTTCTTGGCGCGATCCACTCCCCTGTAGAACGAGCCTGATCGGGGGCAGGAAGGGACTTAGTATCGATTTTTCCGTTAGGTGTGAGGGGGAAGGAATCTAAAGGAATAAACGCGCTAGGGATGGCATATTCGGGCAGTTTTTCCCTCAAAAACTGTCGCAGTTCACTGGCCACTGGAATGGGATCACTCTCACTGACATAGTAAGCGACTAAACGTTTATCTCCTGATGTGTCTTCCCTGCCAATAACGACATTGGCTTTAATTTTGGTATTTTGTTGTAGTAAAGTTTCAATTTCCCCTGTTTCTAAACGAAAACCCCTAATTTTTAGTTGATTATCCAGACGACCTAATAATTTAATCCGACCATCGGGCAAATAACAGGCCAGATCCCCTGTTTTATAAAGACGACTACCGGGAATGGCACTGAAGGGGTTAGGAACAAAGACATCTGCTGTTTTATCAGGACGCTTGAGATAACCCCTAGCTAAACCAACACCCCCAATATGCAGTTCTCCTAATACTCCTACAGGAACGGGTTGCAGATGGGAATCTAAAATATAAAGCTGTTTATTGGTACTGGGAAGGATGGTAGGAAGGGTGGGATGTCCATTACCACAGGGGACCATACTGGCGTTTACTGTGACTTCTGTGGGTCCATAAGCGTTGATAAAGAGGCGATCCCTTGACCAGTTTTCGATCAAGTCTGGGGATGGTGCTTCTCCTCCCACTAAAACCATTTCTAGATCCGGTAACTCGGTAAAGGTTAAGTTAGCTAAGGCCGAAGGAGTAATAGTAATATGGGTTATCTTTTGTTCTTGTAATAAGTTTAAGAGAGCAGGCCCTGGTATTAAAGTCTCTAACTTAGCTAAACAAAGTTTTGCTCCAGAGGCCAAAGCCATGATAATTTCGGGAATAGAAGCATCAAAACTAAAGGAAAAGAACTGAAGAATACAACTATTAGCAGAAACTTTACAAACCCTAATTTTATCTTCCGTTAAGTTAACTAACCCTCCATGACTAATTAAAACTCCTTTGGGTGTTCCGGTTGAACCTGAAGTATAAATAAGATAGGCTAAATTTTGCGGTGTTACGTTACTAAGAGGATTATCTTTTGACTCTTGATTAATGGTTTCTAAGTCTCGATCAAAACAAACTATTTGAGTTTCAGTTTGAGGCAAGGTTTCTGCTAAGGTTTCGGTGGTTAATAAAACAGAAAGTTCGGCATCGCTTACCATAAAGGCAAGCCTTTCTTGGGGATAAGCTGGATCTAGGGGAAGATAAGCACCCCCTGCTTTAAAAATAGCTAATAAAGCGATAATCATCTCAGGCGATCGCTCCACACAGATCCCCACTTTTACCTCTGGTTGCACTCCCAATTTTTGTAAATAATGGGCCAGTTGATTACTTTTTTGATTCAGTTCTTGATAGGTTAATAATTGATTTTCAAAGATTAAAGCAACTGCATGGGGATTTTTTTCTACCTGTGCCTCAAATAGTTGATGAAAACAACTATTTTCATCATAATCGATATTCGTATTATTCCAATCGTATAATATGGCTTGTTTTTCTGTTTCCATCAAAATGGATAACTCAGAAATGGGTTTTGTGGGATTATCAACAATACTTTCCAAGAGAGTACAAAAATGTTCCACCATCCGTTCAATGGTTTCTGGAGCAAATAAATCTTGATTATATTCAAAACCCCCTACTAAACCGTTTGCTGTTTCGTACATATCTAGACTTAAATCTAATTTAGCTGTAGAGTTAGCTTGTTTGAGGGAGCTTAAAGTTAAGTTGGGCAGGGAATAAGAATCGGTTGGAGCATTTTCTAGGCGAAATTTTACCTGAAATAAAGGGTTATAACTAAGATCCCTTTCTGGGTGTAACTCTTCCACTAATTTTTCAAAGGGTAAGTCTTGATGATCGTAAGCTCCCCAAGTTACCTTTTGCACCTGATTTAATAATGTTTGAAAACTAGGATTTCCTGTCAAGTTTGTCCGCAAAACTAAGGTATTGACAAAAAAGCCGATTAACCCTTCAATTTCAGTTCTATTTCTGTTAGCAATAGGAGAACCGACAATGATATCTTTTTGTCCACTGTAACGGTAAAGTAGTACCTTAAAGGCAGCTAGAAGGGTCATAAATAGGGTGACACCTTCTTTTTGAGCTAGGGTTTTCAGTTGCTCTGTTAATTGAGTAGAGAGGCTAAATGTTTGATTTCCGCCCCGAAACCCTTGTATTCTGCTACGAACAAAATCAGTAGGCAGTTGTAAAACAGGAAAACTGCCCTGTAGTTGTTCCTTCCAATAGGCAAGTTGTTGGTCTAGTTTTTCCCCTTGAAGTCGTTGTCGTTGCCAAGTAGCAAAGTCTCCATATTGGATGGGTAAAGGGGGAAGGGGAGAAGTTTGTCCGTTGGAAAATGCTTCATAAAGACAAGTTAGCTCTTTAATTAAAATTTCCATTGACCAACCATCGGCAATAATATGATGTAGGGTTAATAACACTACATGATCCGTGGGATTAAGTTTTAGGAGAGTAACTCTAAGTAAGGGATCTTTTGCTAAATTAAAGGGTTTTTTTGCTTCTTGAGTAGCTAATTTTAATACTTCGCTTTCTTGCTCTTTTCCCTCAAAAACTTCTAGGTTTAAGATAGGGATAGATAGATTTAAAGTTGAATCAATTATTTGAACTGGTTCTCCGTTTACCGTTGTAAAATGGGTGCGGAGGGTTTCATGACGGTCAATAATCTCGTTAAAACTCTTTTCTAAGAGAGGAATATTGAGAGAACCAGTTAATCTGACTGCCGTAGGAATATGATAGGTAAAACTTCCTGGTTGTAGTTGTTCGAGGAACCATAAACGTTGTTGAGCGAAAGATAGGGGAATGTTACCGTCTCTATTAACTGGTTCGATGGGTTCTAACTTACCGTCAACTGTGAGTGTTGCTTCTTTGAGAAACTCAATTATCTCCTGTTTTCTACCTTGAAGTTGTCCCGTGAGTTCAGGAGTTAATACCTCTTCCGGTGCGCTACACCGTAAGCGATCGCCATCTAACCAAAGTTTAACTTCTAAACCATAGAGATAAGATAAAAATTCATCAACGGTTTTCATAAAATTAGTCTATTTAGAATGTGAATATATCCGTGACACCTAGAGGTTGATTCCTGATAGTGTTGCTAAAAATTATAATATAATTCGTTCACATCCCCACCGCCCTAAAACTTTGGTGATTCCTAAACCTCACGACCTAGGTTTTTGCTTCAACCTGCTGTCCAAAAGGAGGTAGTGATTCCCATGTAGTGAAAGAATCTTAAGTAGTATTTTCGTATTTAAGGAAAAGGGGGAGACAAAAATTAGTTAGTTTCAGCTATATTAGGCTTATATTGTGACATCCTCCCCACCCAAATCACAGATTATGGGTGGGGCTTCCCGACTCACGACGGGATATTCCTGCCCACAGGGGTATTCCCCTACGCCAGTTATCTAGGCTCATCACCCCCGACACCTCGACTTGACAGACGGTTTCCTTTTCCCTGAGTCCCAGGGTAGTAGTTTCTATCCCCCGATTACAGACTTCTTGCGCACTAGCTACGTCACGGTCAACAGGATAGTCAACTCCGTAACCGCATTCATGACAGACGTGAAGCCTATCAGATAGGGTTTTTCTGACTTCTGCACGGCAATTAGGACAAGTTTGGCTGGTTCCCCGATGATCAACCAGTCCAAAATATTTTCCCCTAACCTTGCAAACATATTTCAGAATATCCCTAAATTGCCCAAAACCTGCATCAAGGGTATGTTTTCCAAGAAAGCCTTTAGCCATAGTACGGAAATCAATATCTTCCATAAATATGCTATCGCCCATGTCACAGATTTTGTGGGCTAACTTGAATTGATAATCTTTACGTTTGAAAGCAATGTGATTATGTTGCTTTTCTACTTTTTTTCTGGCTTTTTCGGAGTTTTTGGAGCGTTTATCTTTTCTACTTAAGCGATGTTGCAGTAATTTCAACTTGCGGTATTCACTCTTGAAGAATTTGCGTCCTTTTTCTACATAATTATCTGAGGTAGCTAAGTAGCTAGAAAGTCCAACATCAAGGCCAAGAAAATGCCCGAATGGTATTTCTATTTCAGGTAAAATTATATCAGATTGGATACTAACTACAGCAAACCAACCTTTAGCTTTTTTAATGACTCTTACCTGTTTAATAACAAAACCATCAGGAATTGGACGATGAAGATTTATCTGGACTTTCCCTAATTTGGGTAGCTTGATCTGCCACCCTGTTAATGGATTGCTTTTGAACTGAGGAAAAAGCAAAGACTTCATCTGTCCGTATTTCTTGAACCGAGGAAAGCCGAACCCTCGATTACGAAAAAAGTCCCAAGCATCGTGAAGTCTTCTAACGTTAGTTTGCAAGACTTGGCTTGGGACTTTAGCTAACTCAGGATATACTTTTTTAGCTTTTGGTAATTGGTTTTGTTGCTGATGATAACTTGGGAAAGGATAACTTGCCGCCATGATATATTCTGACTCCAAACTACATCTATCTACTAGGCACTTACGACTAGAGATCCAATCCTTCAACTCACGCAAAGCATAGTTGTATGAACGGCGACAAATTTCTAGCCATTCAGACAAGATTGCCTCTTGTTTATTGTCAGGATAGATCCTGTATGTGTAGTTTAGTGTTAGAGTCATAGATTGATTCTACCATAAGAATAACAAGATGGTAGTCTAAGTTATAACAAGAGGATGTGCTGTCGCACGTCAATATGCTGGTCAAAATTCATCCCTACCTAAAATATGGGAGCTTCTGATAGAATTTTTAGGTAGGGACTTCTTTTGACATTTTTGTTAAAAAATTGTAATGCAAGTTAGATCAATCCTCACCGCCACGATCACCGCCCTGACATCAGTCGGCATCGCATTCGCCGCTAAGGCCGATACGGTAGCGGCTCACTGTGATATTTATGCCCCCGGCGACAGTTATCCATCGCTATCCCATAACTGCACCTTTTCGCAGCGCCAAGGGTTTATCGATGTTCGGCTGGATAGTGGGCGAGTGTTTGACTTCAGCCCGGTGGGGGATCGGCCCGGTAATTTTGTGGATGAGAACGGCAAAGCCGTCTATCGTCAGGCGGGCTTGGGCACCCATGGGCAAATCTTTCTCCTCCCTGATGGTGCCAAGCTTTATGTTTATTGGGATACGAGCAGCTCTTACGGACAGCCGCCAGCATTGGTTGCTAATCCTCGGGTGGCAACGTTAACAACTCGTGATGCTAGAACCCAAATTAATCTGCGGACGGCACCTACGGTTTACTCCCGCGCGAATGGTTACGGCTTACCTAAAGATGAGATCCACATTCTCGAATGTGTCATTGATCAAGACACCGTCGGCAGCGAACTCAACTGGTGTCGAGTTCGGTTTTTGCAGTCTGGTGCCATTCGTTGGATTCGTAGTGACTTCATAATCTTCCCTAGTGATGGCTCCCTCTAATCAGCCCATCGCATTTCGGTGCATCTATACATATTTGACATCTTGTGCCAAAATAGTTAGCTTTTGGACAAATAATTTGCATTTCCTTTTTCAGCGATCGCTCCCTTTAAAATAAGTATAAAATATGACTATTTCTTTAGTTTCCCCAAAAATTTATCAAGTTGTTTTTGGTTGAGGTTTGCTTTAGAAAAGTCTGAGGGAGTGTAAGCAGCAGTTTTTGAAGACTGAGAATGGACAATAAATGCTTCTAAGTTATTAACAACTTTTTGTCCTAATTTTTCTATGGTTTGACGACGATATATCTGTCGACTATAAACAAAGGTTAATTGTAGTTGTTTTTTGCTAACTGCTCCTATTATTTCTATTAGATGACTGCGAGTTCCTTGGGGACTGCGAACCCATCCTGTGGACTCTTCTGCTATTCCTAAGATAAACCCTTGAGTCGTAATTCTGTCAACTTCACCCAGGTAATTAAATTTGACGGGAGACTCGGTTTTATTGTCTATTCCTGAGCCTAAATAACGAAGAACACCGTACTTAATTCCCTGTTTACCTACCTGACGGTATTTCTCCTTGACAAATTTAATTAAATCTCCCAAAGAATTCATAGATTTTAATTCTAATTCTAGGGGGAAAATAGTGGTAAACCAGCCAACGGTACGGGAAATATTAACACTTTCAAATATATCTTCCCTACCATGTCCTTCTAAGTCAATTCTCAACAATTGTTGATCTGTCCATTGATAAATACTTTGATATAATGCTGCTAATATAATCTCATTTATTTTGGCATTATAAGCAGTACCTACTTCTTCTTGTAAAGCTTTAGTTTTCTCAACAGTAAGGGTTAAAGAAAGGCGATCTTCCAATTCCACTTGATTATTATTTAAAACTGCATTATCGGTTGGTAAAGAAAATTCTCTAGACATTGACCATAAATCAATATCTAAATTTTCGGACTGACTATAATCAAGTAATTTGTTAGCCCAAGTTTGATATGAAGTAGTTTTTTGTGGTAGTTTAACCTCTTTTTTTTCTAATAACTGTTGATACACTGTAACAAAATCTTCTAATATAATTCGCCAAGATACACTATCAATAATGAGATGATGAATCACAAACAAAAGATGACTTTTTTGCCCTTTTCCTAAGTCAAACCAAACGACTCTAACCAGTGGACCATCACCTAAGTTTAAGGTGGTTTGTACTTTCTCGGAAACCGATTCTATAGCGAACTTTTGTGTTTTTTCAGCCAAACTTTCGAGATTAACCGTTGCAAAAGGAATATTATTCTCAACATCTCCATAAAACTGTTCCCATGTTGTTTCTTGTTGTCTAAAACCCATTCTTAAGGCATCATGATGAATTAAGATATAATGTAACGCCTGTTGCAAATAGTCGGGGTTAAGATCGGGGAGAGTTTCTAATAATAACGTTTGATTATAATGGTGAGGGTTAGGTAATTCTTGCTCAAAAAACCAGTGTTGAATAGGAGTCAGAGGAAGTAAACCGGTTAATAAACCTTGTTCTGCGGAGTTTTTCGGTGCAATAGTGGCAACAGAGGCTAATTCTGCAATATTTTGATGTTGAAATAACTGCCTTGGGGTCAATTGTAAACCAACTTGGTTAGCTCTAGCAATGATTTGTAATCCTAAGATAGAGTCACCCCCCAATTCAAAAAAGTTATCATAAATACCGACCTCCATCTTACCTAAAACATCTCTCCAAATCTCTGTTAACGCCTCTTCTTGCTGTGTTCGAGATGCTATTAGTTCTTTTTTGACATTTCTCTGGGAAAAGTCAGCTACAGGCAACTTTTTCCTGTGTATCTTCCCGTTAACTGTCAAGGGGAAACTATCCATTGTTAGGAATAAGGTGGGAACCATATAACCAGGAAGTTTATCAGAGGTAAACTGTCTTAGCTCCTCTATTTCCGACTCAGCGACCACATAAGCGACTAAACGAGGTATTTTATTGTTATCTTCTTGAACAACTGCGATCGCCTCTTTAACTTGGGGATGCTGTCTTAAAATACCTTCAATTTCCCCTAATTCAACCCGAAAACCCCTAATTTTGACCTGATTATCTATTCTTCCTAAATATTCTATGGTTCCATCTGATAGATAACGAGCTAGATCACCTGTTTTATACAAACGACTTGAGGATGGGGTGGGTTGTCTTCTTGTAAAAGGATGAGGAATAAACCTTTCTGCGGTTAAGTCGGGACGGTTAAAGTATCCTCTAGCTACCCCCAAAACCACCTATATATAGTTCTCCTGGGACTCCAATGGGAGTTGGTTGTAGATATTGATCTAAGATATAAATTTCAGTATTAGTAATAGGACGACCAATAGGAACATTTTCTGAGTGAGAGACTTGGGGAGGTACTTGGTAAACGCAGCAACCAATAACGGTTTCTGTTGGTCCATATTCGTTGATTAAACGAGTTTTGGGAGACTTTTCTTGCCAAAAAGTTAGACTTTTACTGGATAAAGCTTCTCCCCCAATAATTAAAGCATGACCTTGAGGTATTTCTTCTTTTTGGGTTAATAAAGGGTTTAAAATACTTAGATGAGCGGGGGTGAGTTTGACTAAACTCAAAGATTCTTGGATAAAAGTTTCACTTAAAGCTTCTATTTCTCCTGTTTCTGGCAGTAAAATAACTTTTTTGCCCACTAAAAGCGGTGTAAATATACTGGTAATAGTTGCATCAAAAGCAATAGAAGAATTAACAGGAGATCCAGAACCTTCTTCTACTGGATAAGTAGCGATCGCCCAAGTTAAATAATTACTCAGTCCATGATGAGTGATCAAGGTTCCTTTGGGTTTTCCTGTTGAACCTGATGTATAAATAACATAAGCTAAATTATCTCTAAATAAGGAAATATTGGGGTTTTCTTCCCTTTCTTGAGTAATAAGCGGCCAGTCTTGATCAAGGTTTATTGTTGTAACAGAATTAAAGTTCTCAACACTATTATTTATTGTGGTTAATAACACAGCTATTTGTGAATCTTCTACCATAAAGGTAATGCGATCCAAGGGATAATTTGGATCGAGAGGTACATAAGCTGCCCCTGCTTTAAGAACACCGAAAATAGAGACTAACAAGTCAAGCGATCGCTCCATTAAAATACCGACTTTGACTTCTCGTTTAACTCCCAATTTTCCTAAATGATGGGCGAGTTGATTAGCTTTATTATTGAGTTGTTGATAAGTTAGTTTTTCTTGACCAAAAGTAACAGCAATATTATCAGGATTTTTCTTAACCTGTTCTTCAAATATTTGATGAATAAAACTATTTTCTAGTTGTTTAGTCTCGGTTTGATTCCACTCAAACAATAATTGTTTTTTTTCTTGTTTGGTTAATAAAGATAGTTGAGAAATTTGAGCTTGAGGATCACTAATAATCTCTTGTAAAAGTACCTGAAAATGACCCAACATTCGCTTAATAGTTTCTGCTTTAAAGAGATCCAGACTATATTCAACTACTGCTAAAAGTCCTGTTTCCCTTTCTACTAAATGCCAAGTCATGTCAAATTTTGTGGACTCAGTTTCTATCCAAGACTGAGAGAGACTTAAACCAGGTATTGCTAGTTCTGGAGAAACAGCATTTTGTAGTTGATAAGCTTCATTTTGCACCTGAAACATCACTTGAAATAGAGGGTTATGACTTTCATCTCTTTCCGGTTGTAAGGTATCTACTAACTTAGCAAAAGGTAAATCTTGATGTTTATAAGCTTGAGAGGTTGTTTCTTTTACTTGCTTTAAAACTGTTAGAAAAGAAGGATTATCAGATAAGTCACTTCTTAGCACTAAAGTATTGACAAAAAAGCCTATTAATGGTTCTATTTCCGCCCAATTTCTATTAGCAATAGGGGAACCAACAACAATATCATCTTGGCCACTATAACGATGTAACAGAATTTTAAAAGCAGTTAACAGAGTCATAAATAGGGTAACTCCTTGTTCTCTACTAAGAGTTTTAAGGGTATCTGTTAAAGACTTATCCAGGGTTAATGATTGAATACCACCCCGTAATGTTGGTATATTAGGTCTAGGGTAATCTGTGGACAAATTAAGAACAGAAACATCGGCTAATTTTTCTTGCCAATAGTTTAACTGTGTTTGTAACTCTTCCCCTGCTAACCATTTTTTTTGCCAGGCTGCAAAATCGCTATATTGAATAGATAAACCTGGTAAAGAAACAGTTTTATTAAAAGTAAAAGCTTTATAAAAACTAGAGAATTCTTTTAGTATAATTCCCCGTGACCAACCATCAGCAATAATATGATGACAAACGACTAAGACAAGGGAGTCTTGAGCATTAATTTGAAGTAAACAAACCCGTAACAATGAACCTTTTGCTAGATTAAAAGGTTGTTTTGCTATTAGATTAGTTAAACGTTTTTCTTCTTCTTTACGTTGCTTTTCTGGTAATTCTTGTAAATCAATTTTTGGTATTGTTAAAGTTAGATGGGGGTTTATTTCTAAAACAGGTTTTCCTTCAACCGCCATAAATCTTGTTCTTAAAGATTCATGGCGTTTAATAATTTCATTAAAACTTTTTTCTAAAATGGTATGGTTGAGATTGCCTGTAAAACGCCAAGCGATCGCAATATTATAAGCAGAATTTTCAGGGTCTAATTGATCTAGAAACCATAATCTTTCTTGAGCTAGAGAAAGGGTAATATTTTTAGAATCTAAACGTTTTGTAATAGTTTGTTGAGGAATTTGTAAATTTCTTTTTTTTAGTTGTTCCTCAAAAATTGCCCTTTTTTCAGGAGGTAAGGCCGCAATTCGCTTTTTTAATGCGTCTAAATCTAACTTTTTTTGAGACATTTAACAATCGTTATTTTGATACTAATTTATTTATAGTATAGAAATCAGGTTTCAGTTGTGAAAACCGTTGGTTCAGGGTAAAACACAGTGTTAAACCCTGACAAGGATATATTTGTAGGGACATAATACTATTATGTCCTGATATGGCTGTGCTGCCAAAAATATAATAGACTACGTAATAAAATGGTGGGTTACGGCACAGACTAAAAGTTATTGTGTTTTAATCAAAATCAACCCTGCGCCTAACCCACCCTACGAGGTATAGATTTTTCTTATCACCATAACTACTGGAGAGCCGTGCTATGAAACACTAATTAACGTTGTAAGCAATGGGCATTTTTGCTTTACGGGAACGTCCGTCACTGGGGGGACTAAATTTCATTTTACTAATAGCCGAGACAGCTGCTTGATCTAATATATTATTTCCACTCGACTCCAAAACCTGAGCATTACTAACACTACCATCGGATTCTACCTTAAATTGCACAATTACTCGGCCAGGCACTTTTTGGCTAATACTGCTAGGATATCGGGGCTGACAATTACTCAAACATTTTAAGGATATCCATGATGCTCCTTGTCCGTTACCATCACCTGTTCCCTGAGAATTTCCTGTTCCCGAACCATTAGGGGAACCTATGGGACCACCTTGAGAGTTCCCTTGGCCGCTAGTCCCAGCACCAGTACCTTGAGTACCAGTTAAAACACCCCCCAAAGATTGACCTCCGGGTGTCCCTAGAGGTATTTGTTGGGGGGAGGAAGAAGAAGGACTAGGGTTCATAGGTTGAGGTTGAGGTGCAGCAGGTTCTGGAATGGGTTCGGGTAAAAATTGCTTAGTAGAAATACGCGCTTCTTGAACCTGTTCTGGTACGGGTTCAGGTTCTGGTTCAACTATAGGTTCTGGTTCCGGGGTAATTTTAGCAATTTCGGGTTCAGGCTCCGGTTCAATAACTTGAAATTCGATGGGTTCTGGTGGTTTTTGAGCCACATTTTCGGTGTTACTTTTATTTAGCCAAAATAGTGCGATCGCTCCTCCTATATGGAGTACACCCGAAACAATCAATGCCAAAACAGTTATATTTTTGAGGAGTTTTTCGTTTTTACTACGATATTTCTCGCAAAATGTTGATAGACTCATAAGCGGCAAGGAAAATAAATAACTAACCAATCTAATTTATTTTTATTCACTAATCACTCAAACCTAAAAAACTTCCCTATTTGTTAAGTTTTTCCCCATATTTATAATAATCAGGAAATTTTCCCAATCGTAGGGTGGGTTAGCTGCGGATTTAATTTTCATAACAACATTATAAGTTTTTATTTGCACCGTAACCCACCATTTTCAATATGTACACTGTTAGTCAGATTTAGTGCTAGCGATCGCTAACTTTGCCCCGGGAACTTGGCGAACCTGATCCATAACCCCCACTACAATACCGTGTTCTGCTTTTTTATCACCATTAATAACAACTAAAATTTGTTCTTCTTCTCCCATTAAATTAGTAATAGAAGTTTTTAGGTTATCAACTTCTGTTGGTTGACGATCAACAAAGATGTCCCCGTCAGAGTCAACAGTAATATTAATTTGTTTAACTTCTTGAGGTTCACTGGTTTTGGCCGAGGGCAAATCAACCGGTAATCCTTCGGAACGGGTTAAAGTATAGAGTAGAAATGATAACAAAGGCCAAAATTGAAAAAATAATATCAATCATTGGCAGAATATTAATTTCTCCCGGAGTATCTATTTCATCTGGTAGTCGCATAGGGTTTATTTCCTTTTTCGTAATGACGACGATATAAAAGTTCTAATTGACCTGCATATTCTTGAATTAGGGCAAATTCTTTGAGATACAAAGAACGAAATGAGTTAGAAAATAATAGAATTGCAATAGCTACCACTAACCCCATTACTGTGGAAGTCAAAGCTTCTGATATACCTCCAGTCACTGCACCTGTATTTGTTCCGCCAGTATTCCCAATATCTAAAGCAGCAAAAGAACGCATTAAACCTAAAATGGTTCCTAATAGTCCCAATAACGGTGATACTGCAATGATAGTTTGAAAGACAGTATTAAAACGTTTTAAGAGGGGGAGTTCACCTTGAGTTGCTGTTTCTAGTGCTAAGCGAAACTCTGTGGGAGTAGCATCATAGAGGATTAATGCTTCTAGAAAAATACGGCACAAGGGTAAATCAGCATTTTTCTTTAATTTGGCGATCGCTGCCATTGGTTCATTCCCTTGATAGAGTTTCAAAACAGTGTTTACAACTCTTTTTTCACGAGCTTTTATCTGAAACCAAAACAAAAAACGTTCGATAATCAGAGCTACTCCTAAGAGAGAGAATGCTAGTAATGGCCAGGCAACAATGCCACCGGCAACTAAAAAATTGGTCATGGATACAGATACGATCTTGAGTCGCTTTGACTAAGTAACTAGATGAGAATATATTTCAGTTTAGTCTCTATTATATAGGTATTAGTAGGCTTTTGTTCCTCAAGTCAACCTAAAACAGCGATCGCACTAAGACTAACCAGCTAATTCAAAAGACTCTCATATTCGTTGTGATCACCGATCCAAATCCAGTAATAATCATTTCCTTTTAAAGGTATCGCCAATTATTGGACTTTGGATAAAAAACAATTGTTAGCGTAAATTTTACGCTAAACATATCTCCAGAGCTAAAATAGAGAATTAAGGTGATTTTAAAAACTCTCTTTCCATCTTTTTAGGGGATTTTAAATATTAAATAGCTTCATTCAGTTTCGGTTCCAATATAGATATCTAAGTAGCTTTCAGTTAGAGATTGAATGACTCGTTCTAATTCATCAATGAGATTTCTTCTAGTGAGTTTTTCTACAGCATCAATATGAGCAGAACTTCCGGCTCGTCCTAAATATTTATATTTGGTTTTTTTCTCATTATTAGTGGCCATAGGAAAAATTGATTCAGCAGCCTGTAGTTTATAATACCAGTAGATTGTTCCCTTTCGATTAACCTGATAACGAATAATATGACAATTAGCTGGTGCTACTTCCCCTTCCCGTTCAATTTTCTTTATTTTCTGTTTAAGAGAGCGAATTAGACTCTTAATTTGTTTGGCTCTCAGGTGGACATCTTGACTGGTCTTAAGTTCGGAATGTGATGACATTAGCCTTAACTGTAACAAACAACCTCTTTTAATGTTAGCGTATGTATTCCGCTAATTTATAAGGTAATAAATTTTAAAAATGACCAAAAATGAAACGGCTACGTCTGTCGAGGAATTCCTGGTGTGGAGGTCTAACCTCTTCCAAGGACTAAAAGCTAGAAAAGAAACTATTATAGAATTACTCGATGCCCTCTCCAGTAACCAACAAGCTCACTCAGTCGTTGAATTGTCTCTCAATCCTTTATTTAGAAGAGATTATAACAGTTTATATAGAGGAATTCAAGAGTTTTTACCCACTCAAACTGACCCTAATTATGAACAGAGAATTGAGACTTTATTTTCAGCGGTATCGAGAACAATTCCTCCCACTTCAAAACATTATAACTTATTTGGTATTGACACAACTCCCTGTCCACGACGGTTTGCCGAAACGTTAGCGGATAAAACCTTTATTCATTACCCCAATCCAATTAAGGGAAATAAACCCATTAATATTGGACATTGTTATTCCGTTGTCTGCGCTTTACCTGACCAAATAGACACAGAAAAAGTCCCTTGGGCTGTCCCCTTATCAGGAGAGCGAGTCCCCTCTAAACATAAAGGAGTAAATCAAGGCAATCAACAACTAAAAAAAATCTGGCAAAGTTCTTTATTTTCTGATAAATTATCTGTCTTAGTGGCTGATAGTGACTACAGCCAAAAGGATTTTATTGGGGAACAAGTTAAGCATGAAGACGTAGTTACTATTATAAGAGTTAGAAGTGACCGAGTTTTTTATCGTCAATTTATTCGGGACCCAAATCAAGCCAAAACTTCGGGACATCCCCGTTGGTATGGGGATAAAATTGACCTTAAAGATGACCAAACTTGGACTGAACCTGATGAAGTTCATCATGTTCCCTTTACAACGAAAAAAGGTCGTCAATTAACAGTGACTATTTCGGGATGGAAACAGATGTTAATGAGAGGAACTAAAAACTATAAAATGAACAATCACCCCTTTACTTTACTCCAGATTGTTGTCAGAGATCAAGAAAGAAATAGTATTTGGAAACCTATGTGGCTTATTGTTATTGGTTCTCGGCGCGATGAGTTAAGTTTAGTTGATTGTTATCAGTGTTATCGACAACGTTATGACATGGAACATCTTTTTCGATTTGGTAAACAAAGATTATTGATGACATCTTATTTAACTCCCGATGTACATCATGAAGAAAATTGGTTTAAACTAACACTTCTTTCTTATGTAAATTTGTGGGCTGCCAGAAAATTAGCTGTAGTTTTACCCCGTGATTGGGAACAGTATTTGAAGACTAATAAATCCATCAAAATCACCCCTAGTCTAGTTCAAAGAGACTTTTCAAGAATAATTACGACCTTGGGGACTTTCGCCAAATTTCCCAAACGTCGAGGTTTTTCTTCCGGACGTATTAAAGGTTACAAAAAAGCCCCACGAACTCGTCATGATGTTATCAAGAAAGGGAGCAAAAAATCAACTGAAAACTTAAAAGCTCCTTAGTTTTCCTCAGAATCTATAGATTAGCCCTATTTGTCAGCCAATTTTATTGACTGATACAGAGCCGATATTTTGGGATTTTAGTTTAGCGTAAAATATACGCTAACAAACTTTTTTTGTCCAAAGTCCAACAATTAGAATTGTAGGTGTTAACATTACCGTTGTACTATGAGCTATCACGATATTCTTGAGCAAGATTACTTTTAACCGTCCCATCATCTGCAAAAATAGCAATAATAATGTTGGTATCGAGCAAATATCTACCACTCATCGACATCTAGCTGTTGACAACCCTCTTTGATCGCTTCATTCATTAAATCAAGGTCATCGGAAGTTATCGAACCGGCAAAACGTAGTAACTGCTGCCCTGGTGTTCCTTGAATTTCAGCTTTTACTAACGTTTGAGTGAACTGCGGAGGGATTAACTCATCAGCAACTTGATTAAGCTCAATATATTTATTCATTTCTACTTGATGATCTAAATAATAGCTAAGAGCATCAAAAACTTGCGACAAAATAAGGTGAGACAAACGCTGAGGAATCTCTTCAGGAGAAACGCCAATACGCCACATTTCCACGATCGCACGAACAGGAGTCCTTGTACCTTTGATAATAGGTTCACCACTGAGAATTTCGCTGTTTCTTACAATATGACAGTGTTCTGTTAATTGAAGCATGGAGTTTTCCTATAGCTATTCCATACTTATTTTAGCCAAACATAGGTATTTGTTGGGTTTCGTTCCTTAACCCAACCTACAAAAGCGATCGCACGAGGTAGCTCTTTAGAAAAAATGAGAGAAAAATGAAAATAAGCTAAAAAATTCACTGTTGAGAATCTTTCCTAATTAAAAAGAAGTCATTGTAAGTGGCTCTTAATACAACAGACTCGATTTATAGAATTACCGATTGAAATTATAAAATCTTTATTTGCTCTGCCATTTCCTGCTGGGCTTTCACTCGCAGGGATTGTACTTATGATAATAGCTGCATTTGGCGGGTTTGGATCGTGGATTGATTTAGATCAAGAAGGCAAAAAAAATGTAAATTTTTTAGTTTTTTTTCTATTGTCACTAGGCTTAGTAATTTGGTTCTGGACTAAAATCCCGCCTCTTTATGTTATCACCCTACTAATAATTCTTGCTATTTTGTTTATCACCACTGCTCAGATTAGGGTAATTAACCAGTGGTTTGGTCTCAATCAATCTACTATAATTAACATAAGAAGAATGGCTATTTGGCTATTTCTATATGCTTTTGCTTTGTTAATTTATTTATTGTTTGATAGTACCCATAGAAATCCATCAGGGTCGAACATTGAGATATCACCAAAGTCGAACATTGAGATAGCAGAGAATTTGAAAAAACAAGGGAGGAAAATCCTAAGTGACAAGGGAAGATATGGACTTGATGAGGCAATACAAAAGTTTGAGGAAGCACAAAAGTATGCGAAACAAGATGGAGCAATTTCTTACTATATAGGATGGCTTAAAGACCTTAATTATTCTATTTTCAAAAAAGGAGAGTGCCAAAATCCCTCTGAGCGATATGCCGACACTCTTCGTTTATTTGACGAAAATCCGCCAAAAAATGATATTGAACACGAAATGGTTATAGAAAAAGGCCATTACTTTACCAATAAAGAGCATCGAAATGGCGGTCACGACAGGGCTATTGACATTTATAACAAATATATCCTTAAAAAAGATGACTATGACATTTCTAATCCAGTGACGTATCTTGCTTTAGTCAGTAGAGGTATGGCCAATTTTTGGAAAGGAAAGTATGAACTGTCGGGAGATGATTTTGAGAAGGCACTAGCAGAGGAACCATCTAATCAAGTCGTATACAATCGTGGTTCTGTTTATGCAATGTATGCGTATGCACGTGGAGATTATTCCGAGGCAATCACCTGGTACAAAGCAGCCATTTATGGTGGTGAAGTTCAACTTAAAAATGGGAAGATCATTAAAGTATCAGGGGAATCAGACCTTGATGAAGCACGAAGGGATCTCGGATTTGCTCTTTTATTGGATAAAAAGAGCAAAAGAGACCCCAAAGATCGTTATACAGAAGCTTTAGGGGAGTTTAACGAAGCCATAGAGATTAATAAAAATAATCATGACAACAATGGCGACTCCATAAATTACTATGCTTATGTGGGCAAAGGAATAGCTGAGTTTTTACTTAGGGATATTGAGACAGCGAAGCTCACTCTAGGGAAAGTTCCTGAAAATGATCTATATTCTGATATTGCTAAGAGATATCTGATGAAGATAGAACAATGTGAGTCGTCAGATCAAAGTAAGTGTGTTGATCACCTTAACAAGGTTACTTTAAGCGACATGGTTACGCACCCAATTTTGACTGGAGATGGGATCTCGCGAATGTTTGGGAATGTTACTGTTCATGAAGAAGAACTAGATCCTGTGCTTTCACTTGAACATAAAGCTATGTACAAAGGTCCCTGTCCATAAAATGACAAAAATCTTACTCCTCTTTCAATTGCTCTTCAACCTCTTCGGGAGAAAGGCTTTGAATCTCAGCTAAGACCTCACTTATAGCTGCTAAATCTTCGCTTTCATCTTGATTTTGTTCAATAATTTCCGCAATACCGGCAATAGTTGGGGCTTCATATAACAAACTACCCATAGATAACTCTACTTGAAATGTCTCTTTCAGTCGAGAAAGTGCCTGAATAGCTAAGAGAGAATGCCCTCCCAGGTCAAAAAAGCTATCATTAACCCCAATAGGTTCAACACCGAGAATTTCTTGCCAAATATTAGCGATCGCCTCTTCCATATCGTTTCGTGGGGCAACATATTCATTGGCTAAGTTTGGTCTTTCGTATTGAGCAAGGTTTTGATTAACCTCTGTACCAGTTTCTGCTGTAGTTTTAGGGGATAATTTAACCTCAGTGCTTCCCTTCAGTCTTGCCTCAAGATCACCTTTAGAAACAATAATTTGCGAGGATAAACCAGAGGCTAAAACACGATCTATCACTGCCCTAACTTCTTCGGGAGTCAAGGCAAAAGGTACTAAACGACTGCCTAAACCCATAGCTCTCTGTTTATCTTCTTCCGATAAACAAGCATCCCAGTTAATACTAATCCAAGGGGTTTCACTAATTTGATTTTGCTGGTGTACAAAAGCATCTAGAAAACGGTTGGCTCCACTATAGGCACCCAAACCTAAACCCCCTAACACAGCCGATAAGGATGATTGTACTAAGACAAAATCTAGCTTTTTATCCTGCAAACTAGCTGCTAGGGGATAAAGTCCTTTGGCTTTGGTTTGAAAATTATACTCACTCTGCGATCGCTCTAATAATTGAATGGGGGCAGCCGATAAGGGGCTACTCATGGGGGTTGCGTAGAATACTCCATGAACCTCTTCAACTTGCCCCATAACCTCGTTTAAGTCGCTTTCAGGGCTAAAAATTAAACAGTTTACTCCTTGTGCTTCTAATTCCTGAATCTGACGAATTTCTTGAGCAACAGATTCTTTTATTTCATTTTGTGTCAAAATATTGACCCATTCCTCTTTTTGTGGTATAGAGTTATGAGCAACTAATAAAAGGGTTGTATCTTCCGTAGCGGCAACCTGTTGGGCGAATATTCTGCCTAAACTGTTGGTCAAGTCTCCTAAAATTAGGTAATTTCCGCCTTTTCGTAGTTTAATATTTGATTTTTTGGGTTCTTTTAAAGATATAGGTTTAAATGTTTGCTGCCAACGATAAATACCCCGATAAGCTACAATTAACTCTTTTTGAGGATCAAGAAATTCTGCTATGAGGCGATCGCCTGTCTCCTGACTTCCCCTCCTGGGAGAGTCGGGGGTATCACTTGCCCCCCTTACTAAGGGGGGTTGGGGGGATCGGCTCTTGGAAGAGTAGAGTAAGTTCTCTCCTTCAATATCGATATTACGACAGCGAATTTGAGGATATTCTTGGTTAATCACCTGACATAACCCTAAAATTGGCATTTTTTCTGGTATTAAGGCTTCTTGCCCCATCAAATCATATAAACCATTGGTTACTATAAAAATTTCTGGAGAAGAAGAAGCATAAGTTTGTGCCAACCACAATAAACTATAAAAACCTTGCTCCTGATATACTGTAAATTCTGTTTTTTCTGGGTCAATGTTCCATAAATGAACAATAAAATCGGGCATTAACTGCCTTAAACCTAAATCCTCTGCTAAAGCTTGATAATCTTCCTTTTTATCTGGATTAACGCTAAAACAACGATAGTCTGTCTCTGTAAACTCCTCCCCTGGAGTCACTGTTAACACCTCTTGTCCAGCTTTGGTTAAACTATCGGCAATATTAGCTCCAATACCTTGATTATCTAGGAAAATAAGCCAAGAAGAACCCTTTTTATCCATAGATTCCCAATCAATACCCAAAGGTGCCATATTTCGCTCCCAGGAAGGAACATAAAACCAATCCTCTAGGTCTTCATAAATAGCGATCGCATCTTCTTGGGGTTTATTAAACTGAGCATCAACCCAGTAGCGTTTACGTTCAAAGGGATAGGTAGGTAACGGGAGATGATAATGGGGTTGCTCTTCATAAAACCCAGACCAGTTGATAGTAACTCCTGCTTGCCAAAGTTTGCCCAAACTATGCAAAATAAAGGTAATATCAGACTGTTCCTCTTTAGGATGACGTAAAGAAGTTAAAATCACCTGTTCACTGTTTAAACCTAAGTTTTGTTGTGTCAAGGTACTTAAGGTTTTACCCGGTCCAACTTCTATAAAAATGCGTTGCGGTTCCTTAGATAATTCAAAAATACCATCAGCAAAACGAACAGTTTTCCGTAGATGGGTAGACCAATAATGGGGATCAGTAGCTTCTTTTTCCGTGAGCCAACTACCTGAAACGTTAGAAATAAAGAGTTTTTGGGGAGCATTTAGGGTAATATTGCTTATTTCTGCGCTAAACTCTTTTAATACAGGTTCCATCATCTCTGAATGGAAAGCATGGGAAGTATGAAGAAGACGACAAGCAATATTATTATTTTCGAGATCCTTTTGTAGTTGAGCGATGGCCGTTTCCGTCCCTGACACCACACATAACTGGGGAGCATTTACCGCAGCTAAACTGAGATCAGAAGTTAAATAGGTTTGTATTTCTGCTTCTCCTAGAGCAACAGATAACATAGCTCCAGCATCGCAGTTTTGCATTAATTTACCACGAATATAAACTATTTTTAGGGCATCTTCTAAAGAAAATACACCTGCTAAAGTTGCAGCCACATATTCCCCAATACTATGGCCAAGCATAACATCAGGTTCAATACCCCAACTCATCCACAGTTTAGCCAAAGCATATTCAATGACAAATAATGCAGGTTGAGCATACATTGTAGATTGTAAATTATAAGATTTTTTAACTATTGCCTGTTGCTCTCCCCCCTTAGTAAGGGGGGATGGGGGGGGATCTCCTGTTTCCTTTTCAGCAAAAATAATCTCCCGTAAGTCACATCCTAAATGCTCTTGAAGCAAGTCACAACAATTATCTATTTCTTGTTTAAAAACGGTTTCGGTGTCATATAGCTCTTTCCCCATCCCGACATATTGACTACCTTGGCCTGAAAATAAAAAGGTTACGGGACGATAGGAGGAACTTGTAGAAGAATGGGTTAAAAAAGAAGATTCTAGCTGTTTTATTGCCTCTTCGTTATCCTTAGCAACAACAAAACCACGATAATCAAAATCTCTTCTTCCTACTTGCAAAGTATAAGCCACATCAGCTAAGTTAAGCTCTGGATATTGCTTTAAATGGTTAACTAAATTTTCCCTAGCCGTTTCTAAAGCTGTCGCTGTTTTAGCTGACAACAACAATAAACAACTGGTAACTGGTAACTGCTCACTGGTAACTGCTAACTGCTCACTGTTAACTACCTCTTCCAAAACAAGATGAACATTAGTCCCTCCAATACCAAAGGAACTAACCCCGGCCCGTCGAGGTGTACCGTTACTTTGCCACTCTGATAAAGAGTCACTGATATAAAAAGGACTATTAGCAAAATCGATCTGAGGGTTTGGCTGTTTAAAATACAAACTAGGGGGAATTTGTTTATTTTTGAGAGCTAACGTAGTTTTAATTAAACTAGCTATTCCTGCGGCCGTATCTAAATGTCCAATATTAGTTTTCACAGATCCCAAAGCACAAAACCCCGTTTTATCAGTACCAACCCGAAAAGCTTGGGTTAAGGCCGAAACCTCGATGGGATCACCTAATGCAGTTCCCGTACCGTGTGCCTCAACATAAGAAATGCTCTCCGGTTCAACCTCTGCTATATGTTGCGCATCTTTAATAACCTGTGCCTGACTATCGAGGGAAGGGGCAGTATAACTTACTTTTTGCGCCCCATCATTATTAATAGCCGAGCCTTTAATAACAGCGAGAATATTATCTTTTTCCTGTAAAGCATCTTCTAAACGCTTCAAAACAACTAAACCAACCCCATTACCACTGACTGTCCCTTTGGCCTCAGCATCAAAGGCACGACAATGACCATCTGGGGAATAAATACCCCCTTCTTGGTAAAGATAGCCCACCTGTTGAGAAATCGCTACCCCTCCAGCTAAGGCCATGTCACATTCTCCACTGAGTAAACTTTGACAAGCAAAATGAACAGCAACTAAAGAAGTAGAACAAGCGGTTTGTACATTGACGCTTGGGCCATCGAGATTTAATTTATAAGATACTCTTGTGGTTAAAAAGTCCTTATCACTGGCCAAAAATAATTGATAGGGATCTAGACTATTGTTATTTTTGGACTGACTGTAAACATTAAATAGATAACCATTCATTCCCGCGCCCCCAAATACTGCGATCGCCCCTGGATATTTTTGGGAGTCATAACCAGCATTTTCTAAAGCTGTCCAAGCACATTCTAAGAAAAGACGATGTTGGGGGTCTAATATTTCCGCTTCTCTAGCATTAAAGCCAAAAAATTCGGCATCAAATAGGTCTACGTCTTCTAGTTTAGCTGCTGACTTCACATAATTAGGCTTTTTCAATAATGCTTCATCAATGCCCCGTTTTAGTAACTCTTCCTCACTGTAAACGGTAATTGATTCTTTTCCTTGAGACAAATTATCCCAAAATGCGTCAACGGTATCAGCCCCAGGAAACCGTCCTGCCATGCCGATAATTGCAATTTCTAAACCATTATTGAGTGAATCAGTCATTTTCTTCGAGAATTTTAGGATTTTTTATTTTTCTGACGACGTTGTTGTAAGCGTTTTTTCCCTGCTGTTAGGCGTTCATTTCTGAACTCTGATGGTTCAACAACAGGCTGTTTTGACTTCTGACGTTCAAAATAGGTTGATAATTCACTAATTGTTGGATATTGAAACATTTCCACCAGAGAAATATCAGATGAAAAGGCTTCTCTTACTTTACTGTGTACTCTCACCATAGACAAAGAGTGACCACCCAGTTCAAAGAACGGATCATTAATTCCTATTGTCTCAACTTTTAGAACTTCTTGCCAAATTGTAGCAATAGTTCTTTCTATTTCGGTACGGGGACTAACATAAGTTTCTGTTAACTGTTGTCTATCTTTTGGCTCTGGTAAAGCGTTACGATCAATTTTCCCATTAGGAGTTAATGGTAAACTTTCTAACTCCACAAACCGAGAGGGAATCATGTAATTAGGTAATTTTTCCCCTAAAAACTCCCTTATTGGTGGGGTTTGGGGGGACGGGGAGAGGGGGGACGGGGAGAGGGGGGACGGGGAGAGGGGGGACGGGGAGAGGGGGTGATCGGGAGTGTGAGCATCTTGCTCACTAACCTCTGTAGGGATACTTTGGGGGGACGGGGGGACGGGGTGATCGGGAGTTTGGGGAGAGACTATATAAGCTATTAAACTTTGTTCTTTGACAATAACAACTGCTTCTTTTATTTGGGGATGGGTTAATAATATTGTTTCTATTTCTCCTAATTCTAGACGAAAACCTCGCAATTTTACTTGATAGTCTATTCTTCCTAAATATTCTATCTCTCCATCTTCTCCATACCTCACTAAGTCTCCTGTTTTATATAATCTTTCTCCCCTCTTAGTAAGGGGGGTTGGGGGATCGCAATAAACCTTTCTGCTGTTAACTCTGGGCGGTTTAAATATCCTCTAGCAACCCCCATTCCTCCAATATATAACTCTCCTGGAACTCCTATAGGAACTTGATTATAGTCTTTATCTAAAATATAAAATTGTGTATTATCAATAGGTTTTCCTAGCCTTACTTTATCTGAATTTACCTCATAAACCGATGACCAAATAGTGGTTTCAGTGGGTCCATATAAGTTCCAAACTTGTTGAGATTTTTCTTGTAACTGTTGAGCTAAAGTAATATCTAATGCTTCCCCACCGCAGAAAATAGTTAAGTCTTTTTTTCCTTTCCAACCCGAAGCAAGCAATAGTTTCCAGGTTGCAGGAGTTCCTTGCATTACTGTAACTTGATGGGTTTCTAACTGTTGCGCAAGAGTAACACCCTCAACAGCAATATTTCGAGAAACTAATATTAATTTAGCACCAACTATCAAAGGTAAATATAGTTCCAAAGCAGCAATATCAAAGGAAAGAGTAGTAACAGATAATAAGGTATCATTATCTGTTAAACCTGGCTTTTTACTCATAGATATTAAGAAATTACTTAAAGCACGGTGAGGTATTTGTACACCTTTAGGAATACCCGTTGAACCCGATGTATAAATAACATAAGCTAGATTTTCTCGATTGATTTTTAGATCAAGATTTGTATCTTTTTCTTGACTTATTTTTGATTGTATTTTACTTATATCTATAAACCAGTTTACAACCTGTTCCCTGTTCCCTATTCCCTGTTCCCTGTTCCCTATTAAATAATTAATTCCTGAATTTTCAACCATAAAATTAAGACGTTGTTCAGGATAATTAGTATCTAAAGGTAAATAGGCTCCACCTACTTTAAGAATAGCTAATAAACTAATTACCATTTCTAAAGATGGTTCTAAACAAATACCAACTAAAGTTTCAGGTTTAACCCCTAATTTTTGTAAATAATGAGCTAGTTGGTTAGCTTTTTTATTAAGTTGTTCATAAGTTAAAGATTCATTATCAAAAATCACAGCAGTATTATTAGGTGTTTTCTCAACTTGTCGTTCAAATAATTGATGAATTCTAAGATCATTATTTCCTTTTATTTCTTCTCTATTGCCTTCTATTAATAATTGTTTTTTCTCAGAGTTTGTTAATAAAGACACTTCCCATAACTGTTGCTCAGGGTTAAGAGAAATGTTAGTTAATAAAGTTTCTAAATGTCCTAATAAACGGTTAATACTAGACGAAGAAAAGCGATCACTGTCATATAAAAGTCTTAAAGTTAATTCTGGGGTTATAGCAGCATAAAGTGTCAAAGGGTAATTAGTTTGTTCTGTTGTTTGAATATTATTAATTTCCAAACCTTGTAAAGACTGTTTTAGAGTTGGTTCAATAGGATAATTTTCAAAAATAACTAAACTTTCAAACAAGGGTAAATCTCCAGGAACATCACTATGACGTTGAATTTCGAGGAGAGGTGTATATTCATATTGTTGTTGTTCAATTTGTTGATTTTGTAATTGTTTGAGCCAATAAATTAGAGATTGTTGGGGTTTAATTTTGACTCGTACAGGTAAGGTATTAATAAATAAACCAACCATTGATTCTGCATTGATAAGAGCAGGTGGACGACCGGAAACCGTTGCCCCAAAAACCATATCTGACTCCCCACTATAGCGACTCAGTAATAAGGAAAATGACCCTTGGATGAATGTATTTAGGGTAAGTTGTTGTTGTTTGGCTAATTTTTGTAATTTAGAGGTAAGTTCTGGGGATAGTTTTCTCTCTTGCTCATTGTATCGAGGAGAAGCTTTACGAAAGCTTTCCTTTGAGTTACCAATACCCAAAGGAGTTGGGGAAATAAAACCTTTGAGGGTGTTTTGCCAATAGTTTTCCGCCTCTAAGCTATCTCTTTTTTGTAGCCAAGCGATATAGTCCCGATAAGGGGTAGGTGTCCCGATATTTATGGTTTTTCCTAAAGATAATGCTTGATAATAAGTCAAAAATTCTTTAAAAATAGAGCTAACTGACCAACCATCCAACAAAAGATGATGATATAACCAAATAACTTGATAATGCTCCTCTGCTAATTTAATCAATATTACTCTCATTAACGGAGCAGAAGACAGGTTTAAACCTTGTTGTCGTTGCCTTTGTAATAACTCAGTTAATTTTTCCGATTGTTGAGTAAGAGGAATAGTTGTCCAGTCTAGTTGTTCAACAGGTATATTTACTCGTCTTCCCACCACTTGTAGGGGTTTTTCTAAGTTTTCCCAGACAAATGCCGTGCGAAAAATGGAATGACGCTCGCCTAACTTTTGCCAAACTTTCTCAAAAACGACAGAGCTTAATGAACCAGTGATCTCATAGGTTATTTGGACAAGATAAGCCCCAGACTCAGGGGATAATAGGCTATGAAACAACATTCCCTGCTGCATGGGGGATAAGGGGTAAATAGCTTCAACAGTTTTAGCGTTCATTATTCCTTGTCAGTTAGGTATATTAACAATTTGAGAAAAATCTCCTCAAGTTAATTTTAATTAAGTTAAGATTAATAACGTAGGGTTGTTTTCAACCTTAACTTTAACTTGTGCAATTTTTACACAATCCCTCTAACCTGATCGTTATACGAATGTTCCCAACCGACTCAACAGTTGTCAACCTCTTACAACACAGAGCAAGCAACCACGCACAAAAACTCAGTTATACCTTTTTAACCAGTGGAGAAACCGAGGAAATAGCACTAAGTTATTCAAACTTGGAATCTCAAGCCAAAACCATCGCGGCACAGTTACAAAACTTAAATATGCAGGGGGAGCGAGCCTTACTCCTATATCCTTCTGGACTCGAGTTTATAGCAGCCTTTTTCGGATGTCTATACGCAGGAGTTGTGGCGGTGCCTGTTTATCCTCCCCAGGGAAAGCAGCCTTTATCTAGACTGGAAGCGATCGCTAAAAATGCTCAAGCTAAAATTATACTGACAACCAGTAACTATAAAGCCGAAATTAAACAATATTTTTCACAAATAAGTAAATTTGACGATTTAACCTATTTAACTACCGATAATCTAGATAGTAGTCTAGGTTTTGACTGGAAAAAACCCAATATTAACAGTAATACCCTGGCCTTTCTTCAATATACATCTGGTTCGACGGGAAACCCCAAAGGAGTGATGGTAAGTCATGGAAACTTACTAAAAAATTCCGCTAATATTTATCAAGCATTTAATCACAACAGCGATAGTCACGGGGTTATCTGGTTGCCACCCTATCATGATATGGGATTAATAGGAGGCATTATACAACCTCTCTATGGGGGTTTCCCAGTAACTTTAATGTCCCCGAGTAGTTTTATCAGAAAACCCATCCGCTGGTTAAAGGCTATTTCCCGTTATCAAGCTACCACAAGCGGGGGACCGAATTTTGCTTATCAACGGTGTTTAGAAACCATTACCCCCCAACAAAAAGCTGAACTAGACTTGAGTAGTTGGCAAGTGGCTTTTACTGGGGCTGAGGCCATCGCTACTCAAACCTTAGAAGAGTTTGCCGAAGCATTTGCCTGTTGTGGGTTTCAAAGAGAAGCCTTTTATCCTTGTTATGGCTTAGCTGAAGCTACTTTATTTGTCACAGGTAAGGTAATGGAGGCAGAAGGAACCGAAAGGCAGGAGATGATCCCCCCAACCCCCCTTACCAAGGGGGGCAAGCTACCCACCCAAACCTTCCAGGAGGGTAATGTGGGAGTTTTGGAGAGGTTGTCTCCCATATCTCTACAGGAAACTTGTGAGTTAAGAGAGCCTAAAATTATTAAAGTTGATAGTAAGGAACTACAAAAAAATAAAGTAGTTCTCACAAGTGAAGAAACAATTAAAACTCAAAAAATTGTTAGTTGTGGTCGACCTGCCATAGACGAAAATATTATTATTGTTGACCCTGAAACTGCCTTACCCTGTCCCCCTGAAACAGTGGGAGAAATCTGGGTTTCCGTGGCCAGTATAGCTCAGGGTTATTGGGAAGATGAAGACGCAACAGAGAAGGCGTTTAATGCTTATTTACCTGATAATAAAAAACCATTTTTACGAACAGGAGACTTAGGTTTTCTACACCAAGGGGAATTATTTGTTACAGGTAGGATAAAAGATATTATTATTATTCGTGGTCGGAATTATTATCCCCAAGATATAGAAAATACTGTAAAAAACTGTCATCCGGACTTACGTGATCATAGTTGTGTAGCCACCAGCATAACCTCTGAAGAAGGGGAAAAATTAGTAATTATTGGGGAGATTAAACGCAAGCTTGAACAAAAAATTAATTTTCAAGAAATTGTTAACACAATTCGTTCTCATGTTTCTCGAAAACATGGCATTCAAACCAATAAAATAGTTTTGGTAAAACAAGGTAGTATTCCCAAAACATCAAGCGGTAAAATTCAACACCTAGCTGCTAAAAAAGCTTATTTAGAAAACAATATATCTATAATTTTTCAGGAAGATAGTTCTGAAAAAAATACAAAAGAATCTCAAGAAAAGACAATGAGTCATTCCATAGAGTTGAATAAAACGCAAAAGAGAAAAGATAAAAAATTGTCCGAACTAATCTCATGGTTAAGAAACTACGCCAACGAAAATATTAATTCTCGTTTAATAGATGAACGTCGTTGTATTCCCCCTCATATTGTGCTTGATTTTGGCAATCAAGGACTACTAGGAATGCAGGTTCCCCTGGAATACGGAGGCTTAGGGCTAAATAATGGGGAAACCATGAATGTGATGGAGCAATTAGGAGCAATTGACACAACATTGTCCCTATTTGTCGGCTTAAACAACGTTTTAGGAATTCGTCCCCTACTAAATTTTGGTAGTCCCTCCTTAAGAGAAGAACTATTACCCAGGTTAGCCACAGGAAGAGAACTAGCAGCCTTTGCCTTAACCGAACCCAGTGCCGGATCAAACCCTCAGGCCATCGCCTCTTCTGCCATTCCCCAGTCCCCAGAACAATGGATAATAAACGGGACTAAAATATGGAGTGGTTCGGCGGCTTGGGCTGGAATCATTAACGTTTTTGTGCAGGAAAAAGACTCACAAGGAAATTTTCAAGGAATAAGCGGTTTTACGGTTAAAAGAGGAACTCCAGGACTAAAACAAGGCCCCGAAGCTTTAACTATGGGAATGCGAGGAATGGTACAAAATACCGTTTATTTCAATGATGTTGCTGTTGATGCCTCCCAAAAACTGGGAAATACAGGGGAAGGCATGAAAGTAGCTCAATATGCCATGATGTATGGAAGGTTAACCATCGCTGCGGCCAGTGTAGGTGGGATGAAACGTTGCGCTCAGTTATGGCACCGTTATAGTTCCCGTCGTCAAATTTCTACGGGGCGTTTATTAGAAAATCCTTTGGTTTTAGCCCGTTTAAATGGATTAACCGCAGCTATTACCACCATAGAGACCCTAGTTACCAGTATTACTACATGGTTAGACCAAGGGCAAGAGGTTCCTGTTGAAGCTTATGCTGTGTGTAAAATGGCCGCCCCCGAATTTTACTGGGAAGCAGCAGATAACTTAGTACAGTTTCTTGGGGGTCGAGGGTACATTGAAAGCAATATGGCACCGCAAATATTACGAGATGCCAGAATTTTAAGGATTTTTGAGGGGCCAACGGAAACTTTAACCGCTTTTCTGGGATCAAGAGTCATTTATCAACCAGAATCTTTCAAAACATTTCTCTGTGATACTTTAAGTATGCCTGAGATTTACGAAAGGTTCGAGCAAACAGTTCAGCAAATTCAAGATTACAGACAATCTCCCTTTACAGAGGAAACAAAAACCAAAAATTGGACAGCCATATTATGTGGCGAAGTGGCTATGTGGGGAGTCTTGTTGGCAGTTTTAGAAGCAAAAGCCATGTCAAGCACCTCCGAGTCGTTAAATCGGGCGATCGCCTGGACAAAAGAACATTTTCAACAAAAAATTACCCAAGTTTTTGCCCAAACCCCTGATGAACTGGTGATTAGTAGTGCTAATAAGACAACAGAATTAATCAGTGATTATGAAAATGCGATCGGTAACTTAGAGCAAACTCTAGCAGGAGAAGATCGCGAAGTAGATGAGTTTTTGAGACTGGGAGACTGGGAGACTGGGAGACTGGGAGACTGGGAGACTGGGAGACTGGGAGACTGGGAGACTAGGCGGAACATTGAAAATTGGTTAATGAACTGGTTAGGGGAAAAATTGAACTTATCTCCTCAAAATATTGATCCAAAGCAAGCATTTGCTGATTATGGTATCGATTCGGTTATGGCTGTGGAATTAGCTCAAGATTTACAGGAATGGCTAGGTTATACACAACAATTAGAAGCTAGTTTAGCTTGGAATTTTCCCACTATTAAATCCCTAGCGCAATACTTAAGCACCATTGAATCTGAGGATGAAATAGTTGAGGAAAAATTCGCCGTGAATGACAGCAAAATTGCCCTTAACGGACAATCACAGGGAACTTCTTCCACAGAAAACCCTGAGATAATTTCAGATATCAGCAACTACTCAGAAGATGAAATACAAACCGCCATTAACCAAGAAATGGCAGAATTAGAGAGTTTATTGAAGAGAGGTTATCCATCTTGAAACAACAGCTTTCCGATGCCCAGAGGATGCTTCTGGCACTCAAACAAGCCCGTTTACAACTAGAAGCCCTTGAACGCCAAAAAAACGAACCCATCGCTATTATTGGCATGGACTGTCGTTTTCCAGGGAATGCCAACAGTCCCGAAGCTTACTGGGAACTATTGCGCAATGGTATTGATGCCATTACAGATATCCCAAGCGATCGCTGGGATGTGGAAAGTTATTATGACTCAGATCCTGAAATTCCAGGAAAAATGTACAGCCGTTACGGTGGGTTTATTGAAGGGGTAGACCAGTTCGATCCCCAATTTTTCGGCATTTCTCCCCGTGAAGCCCTAAGTCTTGATCCTCAGCAAAGATTACTCCTAGAAGTTAGTTATAGGGCATTAGAAAGAGCCGGGCAACCCTTAGACTCCTTACAAGGGAGCAAAACAGGGGTATTTATGGGAATTTGTTTCGATGACTATTCGAGATTTACCCTTAACTCTGGAGATCCCACTCTCATCGATGCTTACAGCAGTTTAGGCAACACTCGTAGTATTGCTGTGGGACGCATTGCCTATGTATTGGGGCTAACTGGACCAGTTATCCAGTTAGATACAACTTGTTCCTCCTCCTTATTAGCAGTACATTTAGCCGCTCAAAGCCTACGTACAGGAGAATCTAATCTGGCCTTAGCTGGAGGGGTTAACTTGATGCTTTCCCCCGAAGTTAGCATCGGTTTTTCTAAATTAAAAGCCCTCGCCCCCGATGGACGTTGTAAAACCTTTGATGAAAAAGCTGATGGTTATGTAAGAGGGGAAGGCTGTGGTATTGTCGTCTTGAAGAGGTTATCCGATGCGATCGCCGATGGGGATAAGATTTTAGGGACTGTTTTTGGTTCAGCAGTCAATCATGATGGGCAAAGTAACGGTTTAACTGCCCCCAACGGTTCCGCACAAGAAACAGTTATCCGTCAGGCAATAGAAAATGCTAAAGTTGACCCCACCCAGATCCAATATGTAGAAGCTCACGGGACAGGTACATCTTTGGGTGATCCTATCGAAGTATTAGCCTTGAGTAAAGTATTAGGAAAAAACAGAGAACAGGATAACCCGATTAATATTGGCTCAGTAAAAACAAATTTTGGTCATCTAGAATCTGCTGCTGGGGTAGCAAGTTTAATCAAAGTTATTTTATCACTGCAACATCAGGAAATCCCCCCACATCTACATTTTAAAAACCCTAACCCTTATATTCCCTGGGAAAAACTACCCATAAATGTTCCTACAAAATTAACACCTTGGCCCGCTAAAAAAGGTCGTCGTTTAGCCGGGGTTAGTTCCTTTGGCATGAGTGGGACGAATGTTCATCTTATTCTTGGGGAAAGTCCAAAAGTTGAGGAAAATATTGAAACACAAAATGTTGAATCTTCCTTACATTTATTAACTCTATCAGCTAAAACAGAAACCGCCTTACAAGCACAAATAGAACAATATAAAACTTATTTAAACACTCATCAAAATATTCCTTTTGCTGATATTTGTTACAGTGCCAATAAACGGCGATCGCATCACAATTATCGTTTCAGTATTGTAGCCAGTTCCACATTAGAAGCAGCAGAAAAACTAAATAATTCCCTATATCCAAATAGCCCCCCCTTAACAAGGGGCAGTTCCGGGGGATCTCCTTTCTATAGCCCCCCCTTAACAAGGGGAGGTTGGGGGGGATCTTCTCCTCCTATTGCTTTCTTATTTACGGGACAAGGTTCTCAATATGTAGGAATGGGACAACAACTTTATCAAACTCAACCTACTTTTAAAACAACTGTTGATCACTGTTGCGATATTCTTCAGTCTTATTTAGGATGGGATCTTAAAGAGGTTATTTTTAGTGAACAGGGAACAGGGAACGGGGAACAGGAGACGGGGAGACTTGGAGACGGGGAGACTTGGAGACGGGGAGACTTGGAGACGGGGAGATGGGGAGACGGGGAGACTTGTTATAATCTAGATTCAACAATTAATACTCAACCTGCTTTATTTGTTATTGAATATGCTTTAGCAAAGCTATGGCTATCTTGGGGTATTCAACCTAACATTATGATGGGTCATAGTATTGGGGAATATGTAGCAGCAACTTTAGCTGGTGTATTTAGTTTAGAAGATGCTTTAAAACTGATTACTGCTAGAGGAAGATTTATGCAAAAACTTCCTCAAAATGGCTCAATGATTGCTGTTTTTACGGACTTAGAAACTGTAGAAAAAAAGATTAGTAATTATAAAAATCAAGTTTCAATTGCTGCTATTAATCATCACAAAAATATTATTATTTCTGGTAATAATACAGCTATAAAAGAAATTATAGGTAAGTTAGAATCTCAGGGTATAAAAAGCCAAGTTTTAAATGTTTCTCATGCTTTCCATTCTCCCATGATAGAACCCATGTTAAGAGAGTTTGAAGCTATTGCTAAACAGATAAATTATTCACCACCTAAACTAAAATTAGTTTCCACTGTCACAGGAACAGTGATAAGCGATGAAATAGCAACACCTAAGTATTGGTGTCGTCAGATTGTAGAAGCAGTAAAATTTTCACAGGGAATGGAATATTTAGTAGAACAAGATATCAAAATATTTCTGGAAATCGGTGCAAAACCAACTTTATCAAATATTGGACAAATAGTTATTGAAAATAGCAATAAAGATCAAGATTTTTCCTTCTTAGCTAGTTTGCATCCTAAACAGGAAAATTGGCAAACAATTTTATTTACTTTAGGGCAATTATATGTTAATGGTTTTTCAATTAATTGGGAAGAATTTTATAAATATAGTCAAATAAATTATATTAATAATCTGCCAACTTATCCCTTTCAAAAACAACGTTTTTGGCTAGAAAAGAAAGTAAATAGAAGTTTTCTTAATCAACAAAAGCAGCAGCATCCTTTATTGGGACAAAAAATAAATTTAGCTGGTTCAAAAAACATCTATTTTGAAAATCAAATAAGTGAAAATATACCTATTTTTTTGAGAGAGCATCGAGTATTTGATACAGCTATTTTGCCATTGGCAGGATTTTTAGAAATAGCTTTAACAGCAGGTATTAATATATTTAAGACTCAGGAATGTTATCTGGAAGATGTTGTTATTCAACAAGGATTAATTTTACCACCTGATACTATTAAAACTATTCAAATTAATCTTGTTTCAGAAACAACGAATAATTACAGTTTTGAAATTTATAGTTTAAATAATGAACAAGATCAAGACAATGATTGGATATTACATAGTAGTGGTCAATTAAAACAAAACCAGATAGTAACATCAACTATTAATTTAGAAGAAGAAAAAGAGAGATTTTCTCAAGGTTTACAGATAGATGATTATTACCAGAAATGTCAGAAAAGAGGTATTAACTATGGTAAACGTTTTCAAGGAATTAAACATATTTATAAACTAGAAAGAGAAGCATTAGCTTATATTGAACTCCCCCTGGAAATAATTAATAGTTCTGCTTATCAAATACATCCTATATTATTAGATAATTGTCTGCAAGTTACTGGCATAGTTTTAATAGAAGAAAACTTATTAGAGACTTATTTACCTGTTGCTTTGGAAAGTTTTGTTTCAGACAATAAGCAAGATATCAATAGTTCAAAAATATATACATATGCAAAACTAAATACAGAGAAAAATAGTATTGATTTAAAACTATTGAGCGAAAATGGAGAAGCGATCGCTGATATAAAAGGACTAAAATTAAGGAAAGCTAGTCCAGAAACTTTATTAGGAAAGGAAGAGAATGATAGCTTAGAAAACTGGTTGTATGGGGTTAAATGGAACAAGCAACCCCTAACAGCAAATATTTTATTAAACCCTCAAAAGATTGAAAGTTATCTTGAACCTAAACTACAAAATTTAAAAGACAAATCTGATGTTATTGAGTATCAAGAACTTTTATCTGAGTTAGAAACTATTAGTTTTAACTATATATTAGAAGCATTTTTAAAACTAGGCTTTAAATTTGAACTAGAAACCCGTTTTACTAATTCTCAGTTACAAGAAAAATTGGGAATTTTACCAACTTATAAGAGGTTATGCGATCGCCTACTAAATATCCTTGCTGAAGAAGGTATTTTAAGAAAAATAGGGGAAGAATGGCAAGTTATTAAGGTTTTTGAGGGAACAGGGAACAGGGAACGGGGAACAGGAAAATCACCTGATAGTTCTGCTGAACTAACTTTGTTACAGCGTTGCGGTTCCCAACTTGCGGAGGTGTTACGGGGAGACTGTGATCCGGTGCAACTATTGTTCCCGGATGGAGACTTAACCCTGACAACACAACTGTATCAGGAGTCTACAGGGGCGAAAATGATGAATAACCTGGTAAAACAGGTTATATTAACAGCATTAAGCAATAAAACCCCAGAGAGTTCCCTAAAAATTCTAGAGATAGGTGCAGGTACAGGGGGAACTACAGCTTATGTACTTCCTGAACTAGATCAGTTGTCAACTGAGTATGTTTTTACAGATGTTTCTTCATTATTCACCGAAAAAGCTCGTCAACAGTTTCAAGCTTATTCATTCGTTGATTATCGTGTTTTAGATATAGAAAAAGACCCAAAAACTCAAGGCTTTCTCCTACAACATTATGACATCATCCTTGCTGCTAACGTAGTACACGCTACCCAAGACTTACAGCAAACCCTTACCCATATCAGACAGTTACTAACGTCTCAGGGAATGTTAGTCTTATTAGAAGGAACTCGCCCCCTACGTTGGCTAGACCTTATTTTTGGCTTAACAGAAGGTTGGTGGAGGTTTACAGATACCGACTTACGGCCAACCTATCCCTTAATATCCCCTTCTCAGTGGCAGCAACTCTTAGAAAAAAATGGTTTTGTTGAGTCTATTGTTTTGTCCCCCGACTCTAACCCTGATAGTTTCCTTTCCCAACAAGGGGTTATGGTGGCCAGAAATGCAGAAGATATTAATACTGAGGCAAAAAATTGGTTAATTTTAGGCGATCGCCAAGGGATAGCGAGTCATCTAGTGCAAACATTGGAAAGCAAAGGAGAAAACTGTATTGTTGCCTACTCTGACAGTCACTATCAACAGATAGGAGCAAAAGACTATCAGGTTAACCCCCAAAATGAGCAAGATATATCGAGATTATTAGAAAAAAAACAATTTGACCAGATTATCTACCTTTGGGGTTTAGATGATCCATCGGAAGAAGATTTAACTATAGATACCTTAGAAACTGGATCAGAAAATCATTGTCGTAGTATTTTACAGTTGATCCAAAATTCCTATAACAAACCTCCTCGCTTCTGGTTAGTGACAAAAGGAGTTATGGCAACAGATAAAAATGATCCTGTTGTCAGTATTACTCAATCATCCTTATGGGGGCTAGGAAAAGCGATCGCCTTAGAACATCCTGAGTTTAACAGTGTCTGTGTTGATTTAGAGATTAATACAGAATTAAAACAACAGGTTAAGGTCTTATTAGAGGAAATTAACGCAAATTCTCCAGAAAATCAAATAGCATTTAGTAAAAACACTCGTCATGTAGCAAGGTTAGTTCCCCAAAAACTTTCTACAGCGACAACACAACCCCGTCAGTTAACTATTAGCCAACGGGGAACCCTAGAAAACTTACAATGGCAACCCCTAAACCGTCATTCCCTCAAGTCAGGAGAAGTAGAGATCCGTGTTAAAGCAACAGGTTTAAACTTTAGGGATGTACTCAACGCCTTAGACTTGTATCCAGGGGATGCAGGCCCCTTGGGATGTGAATGTGTAGGGGAGGTTATCAGTAAAGGGGAAGATGTTGAACTTATGAACATTGGCCAGGAAGTTATGGCGATCGCTTCTGGAAGTTTTAGGGACTATGTAATAGTTGACGCAGGGATGGTAACTCCTAAACCTGACAGTTTAACGATAGAAGAAGCAGCTACCATTCCCGTTACCTTTCTCACGGCATACTATACCTTACATCACCTAGCCAAGATAAAAAAAGGCGATCGCGTATTAATTCACGCCGCAGCTGGAGGGGTGGGACAAGCAGCTATTCAAATAGCCCAAAAAGTAGGTGCTGAAGTCTTTGCTACGGCCAGTGTTGGTAAATGGAATACCCTGAGACAGTTAGGGGTAAGTCATATTATGAACTCTCGGACATTGGACTTTGCAGAAGAAATTTTGACTATTACAGAAGATGAAGGGGTGGATATTGTCCTAAATTCTCTTTCAGGGGAGTTTATTTCCAAAAGTTTCGCTATTTTAAAAGATAACGGGCGTTTTGTTGAGATTGGTAAAAGTTTGAAGTTAGAAGGCAAATATCCTACCCAACCATCTCAGGAGGAGATCCCCCCAACCCCCCTTGGTAAGGGGGGCCAGCTACCTACCCAACTCTCCCAGGAGGGGAAAGCAGAGGGGTTAGATATTCATTCTCAACTAAAACCTGATGCTGCTTATTTCCAAGTGGATATGTTTAAAGTGTGTCAAGAGGAACCAGAGTTAGTTCAGTCGATGTTGTGTCATTTGAGGGAACAGTTGCAAACAGGTAACTTTCAACCTCTCTCTTATCAAGTTTTTCCCAGAGAAGACGCTATTTCCGCCTTCCGTTATATGCAGCAAGCTAAACATACAGGAAAAGTTATTGTTTCTTATTCTGATAGGGAACTGGGAGACTGGGAGACTGGGAGACTGGGAGAGTCGGAGACTGAGGGAAATGATCAGTCTTCGTTGAAATTTTCTGAAGATGGAACCTATCTTATAACTGGAGGACTAGGTGACTTAGGTTTATTAGTTGCTCAGTGGATGATAGAAAAAGGAGCCAAAAATATAGTTTTAATGGGTCGTAATGAGCCAAAATTAGAACAAAAACAGAAAATAAAAGCACTAGAAACTCTAGGAGGCAATATTACTATTGCTCAAGGAGATGTCTCCAACAAAGAACAACTAGCAACCATATTAAAAGCCATCTCCCCGTCCCCCCATCTCCCCGTCCCCCCATCTCCCCGTCCCCCCTCTCCCCCTCTCCCCTCTCTCCCCTAAAAGGGATCATTCACGCAGCCGGCGTATTAGACGATGGAGTTCTCAAACAACTTACCTGGGAACGGTTTAATAAGGTGATGTCCCCGAAAGTTCAAGGGGCCTGGAACCTACATAACTTAACCAAAGATAAACCCCTAGACTTTTTTGTTCTCTTTTCCTCCGCAGCTTCCTTACTAGGTTCTCCTGGACAAGCTAACCACGTCACTGCTAATACATTTCTAGATACCTTAGCCCATTATCGGCGATCGCAGGGACTACCGGCCTTAAGTATTAACTGGGGTTTGTGGTCAGATATTGGGGCTGCAGCCAAACGTCAAGTCAAACGTCAAGGAGTTGGAGCGATCGCACCTGATGAGGGAATCACCATTTTAGAGATGTTAATGAAAGACTCTTTAGCACAAGTAGGTGTTGTTCCCATCAAATGGGATGAATTTTTACAAATTGAACAAAATATACCATTTTTTAGCAACTTTAAGCAGCAAAAAGCGACATCAACCAATAGTAGTAGCAATTTTCTGCAACAATTAGAAGATATTCCCCCAGAAGAAAAAGAAAATTATTTAAGGGAGCATATTCGTGCAGAAATATCACAGGTTCTAGGTTTCAACCCTTCTGATGTCGATATGGAAATAGGCTTTTTTGATCTGGGAATGGACTCTTTAACTGCAATGGAGTTTAAAAACCGCTTACAAAACACCTTTGCTTGTACCTTCCCTTCAACCATAGCCTTTGACTATCCCACCGGAGACGCTTTAGTTAGTTATATAGCTATAGAAGTCCTCCAACTAACAGAAGAAACCATCGAACCATTAGAAGAAGATGATACAGAAAATCTATCTCAAGACGATATTGCTGACTTGTTAGCCCAAGAACTTTCAGAAATTCAAGGAGGTGACGAATAATGGCAGAAAATAAAGATTATGCAGCCCTAATGCAGAATGCTTTAAAAGAACTGCGACAAATGCGGGCTAAACTCAAACAGTTAGAAGAAAGTAAAAGTGAACCCCTAGCCATTATTGGTATGGGTTGCCGTTTTCCTGGCGCCGATAACCCCACTCAGTTCTGGCAGTTATTAAAACAGGGAAAAGATGCCATTACTTCTGTGCCTTCAGATCGCTGGAATGTCGATGAATACTACGATAGCGATCCCAAAACCGTCGGCAAAATATGTACCCGTTATGGGGGGTTTATTGGACAGTTACAGGAGTTCGATCCAGAATTTTTTGGCATTTCTCCCAGGGAAGCTATTAGTATAGATCCCCAACAACGTCTATTATTAGAAGTCAGTTGGGAAGCATTAGAAAATTCTGGTATTATCCCGAAAAACCTGGCAGGTACTCAAACAGGGGTGTTTATAGGCATAAGTAGTAATGATTATTCCCAGCAGTTGTTAACCCGTGAAGTGGATGATATCGATGCTTACTTAGCTACAGGAAACTCTCATAGTGTAGCCGCCGGACGACTTTCTTTTTTATTGGGTTTAACAGGCCCTAGTTTAGCCGTTGATACCGCTTGTTCATCTTCCCTAGTAGCAATACACCTCGCTTGTCAAAGCTTACGTAACCTGGAATGTAAAACAGCTATAGTAGGAGGAGTTAATCGCTTAATTTCCCCCGAATTTAGCATTAATTTCTCACAAGCGCAAATGTTAGCCCCCGATGGTCGTTGTAAGACCTTCGATGGCAGTGCAGATGGTTTTGTCAGATCCGAAGGTTGTGGGGTAGTTGTCTTAAAACGTCTCGAACAAGCTTTAGAAGATGGGGATAATATCTTAGCCGTCATTCGGGGTTCTGCGGTTAACCAAGATGGACGTAGTAGCGGTTTAACAGTGCCTAATGGTCCCTCTCAACAAACCGTGATCCGTCAAGCATTAGAAAACAGCAAGGTTGATGCTTCTGACATAAGTTATATTGAAGCACACGGCACAGGAACATCTCTCGGCGATCCCATTGAAATAGGGGCGTTAGGGGCTATTTTCAGCAAAACCCATTCCCCACAGCAACCCTTAATAGTGGGTTCGGTGAAAACCAATATTGGTCATTTAGAAGCGGCCGCAGGTATTGCCGGGTTAATTAAAGTTATCTTATCTTTGCAACATGAAGAAATACCCTCACATCTACATTTTCAAAACCCTAGTCCCCATATCAACTGGAATGAGTTGCCTATTACTGTTCCTAGTCAAGCTACACCCTGGAAACGTAGTGAAAACAAAAGGTTAGCCGGGTTAAGTTCTTTTGGGTTTGGTGGTACAAACGCTCATGTTATTTTAGGGGAAGCGTCGCCAAAGGTTGTTGAAACCCCAAAAGTTGACCGTCCCTTACATTTATTAACCCTATCAGCTAAGACAGAAACGGCTTTAAAAGCACAAATAGAACAATATAGAACCTATTTAAACAATCATCAAAATCTTTCTTTTGCTGATATTTGTTACAGTGCAAATAAGGGGCGATCGCCTTTTGATTACCGTTTTAGTATTGTAGCTGGTTCCACAACAGAAGCATTAGAAAAAATAGATAATACCCTATCGCCAAATAACCCGTCTTTGTCAAGGAAAGGTTGGGAGGGATCTTCTCCCAATAGCCCCCCCTTAGTAAGGGGGGGTTGGGGGGGATCTTCTCCGGCCATTGCCTTTCTATTCACTGGACAAGGTTCGCAATATGTAGGAATGGGACAACAACTATATCAAACTCAACCCACTTTTAAAGCAACAGTTGATCATTGTTCTGATCTTCTTCAAGTTTATTTAGGATGGGATATTAAAGAGGTTATTTTTGGTAAAGAGGAAATAGACTATCCCCCCCAACCCCCCCTTAGTAAGGGGGGAGGGCAACAGGGAACAGGAGAAAATTCTTATAATCTAGATTCAACCATTAATACTCAACCTGCTTTATTTGTCATAGAATATGCTTTAGCAAAACTGTGGCTATCTTGGGGTATTAAACCTGATATGATGATGGGTCATAGTATTGGGGAATATGTAGCAGCAACTTTAGCTGGTGTATTTAGTTTAGAAGATGCTTTAAAACTGATTACTGCTAGGGGAAGGTTAATACAGGAACTTCCTGAAAATGGCTCAATGGTTGTTGTTTTTGCTCCTTTAGAAACAGTAGAAAAAGCAGTTGCTTCTTATCAAGATAAAGTTTCCATTGCTGCTATAAATCATCATCAAAACATAGTTATTTCTGGTGAAGGCGAAGCTATACAAGAGATTATTGAGCAAATAGAATTAAACGGTATTCAAAACCAAACATTAAAAGTTTCTCACCCTTTCCATTCTCCCATGATGGAACCCATGTTAAAAGCATTTGAAACTATTGCCAAACAGATAAAATATTCATCCCCTAAAATTAAAATAGTTTCCACTGTAACAGGAACGGTTATAACTGAGGAAATAGCCACACCCGAATACTGGTGTCATCAGATCAGAGAAACAGTAAGATTTTCACAAGCAATAGAATGTTTAATAGATAAAGATATTAAAATATTCCTCGAAATAGGAGCAAAACCAACTTTATTAAATATAGGAAAAACAGTTGTTAAAAATAGTAATAAAGCACAGAATGTTTGCTGGTTAGCTAGTTTACATCCAAAGCAGGAAAATTGGCGAACAATGTTATTGACTTTGGGAGAATTATATGCTAAGAAATATGTTATTAATTGGGAGGAATTTGACAAAGATTATCCTAGAAACTATCTTAATAATTTACCAACCTATCCTTTTCAACGAGAAAAATATTGGTTTACATCATCATCAACAAAACCCAACAAAAATAAGCAAATAAAAGGACATCCTTTGCTCGGTAATAAATTAATTTTAGCAAAATCTGATACTATTTTATTTGAGAGTGAAATTAGTCAAGATGAACCTAATTTTTTACAATATCATCGTGTCTTTGATAAGGTTATTCTTCCAGGTGCAGGATTTTTAGAAATGGCACTAAGCGCAGGAATTAAAGCTTTAAACACTCAAGCTATTATCCTAGAAAGTGTTGCTATTCAAAAGCCTTTGATATTGCAAGAGGATAGTGAGAAAAAAATCCAAACATTTTTAACACCAAAAGAAGATGAGAATACATATATATATGAAATATTTAGTCAAGAAGAGTCTAACTGGAAACTTCATGCAAAAGGACAATTTTTGTCAACTGAAAATAAGATAATAAAAGCTAACTTGAACGATATAAAAGAAGAATGTAATATCCTAGTAGATACGGTGGAATATTATCAAAAACTAGCTCAAAGAGGTGTTCATCTTGATACTAACTTTCAAGCTATAAAAAAACTGTGGAAAAATAAATCAGAAGAATCATTAGCAGAGATATCTTTACCAGAAAAAATACTTTCTCAAACTAACCCTTATACCATTCATCCTGTCTTGTTAGACGCTTGTTTTCAGGGGATAGGTATTACCTTATTAGAAGAAGATCAAAACATAACTTATCTTCCTATTGGTTTAGATAAATTTACTCTTTATGAAAACACTTCCCATACTCATTTATGGAGTCATGTTAAACTACGATCCCGTAAGTCTTCTATACAACATACTTTAATTGCAGATGTTGAAATTATAGAACCTCAAGGAACTATTATTGCTACTGTTGAAGGGATACAACTTAGCCCTGTTAGTCCCGAAACTTTGTTTGCTAGTTCACAGAATACTTACACAGACTGGCTTTATGGGATAGAGTGGCGACAAAAACAAATTTTCACAGCATCCTCTGAACACTTTCTCACCCCCCAGAAAATTAGCGATCGCCTGACTCCTCGTTTCACAGAATTAGTAAATAAGACTGAAATAACTTATTATCAGCAATTATTGCCAAAATTAGACCATTTAAGCCTAAAATATATTATCCAAGCATTTCAGGGCATGGGCTGGAAGTTTACCGAAAATCAAAGCTTATCAAAACAGTCTCTAACCATTGCGAAAAAATATCAGAGATTAACAGATTATCTCCTTAAAAATCTCACAGAAGCAGGAATTTTAAACAAAATAGACGCTCATTGGCAAGTAATTAAAACGTCAAACTCTGCAACCATTGAAAGGCAAAAACAAGAGTTATTAAAAGAATATCCCTTTGCCGAAATAGAATTAACATTACTCCATCGTTGCGCTTCTCAACTAGCACAAGTTTTACAAGGAAAATGCGATCCAGTGCAGCTACTATTTCCCCAAGGAGACTTAAGCACCGCTACCCAGTTGTATCAAGACTCTCCTGGGGCGAAGATGATGAATACTTTAGTACAAGAAACCCTTAGTGTTGCCCTGGAAACATTACCTCAAGGTAAAAAAGTTCGTATTTTAGAAATAGGAGCCGGAACCGGAGGAACAACGGCTTATTTATTACCTTATCTCGATTCAGCACAGACAGAATACTGTTTTAGTGATATATCGCCTATTTTTAGTGAAAAAGCGAAACAAAAATTTTCTGATTATTCCTTTATTAGTTACCAAACCTTAGATATTGAACAAGATCCGCAAAAACAAGGATTTTCAGCAGAATCTTACGATATTATCGTTGCTGCTAACGTTTTACACGCTACAGAAAACCTAGAAGAAACTATAAACCATGTTCATCAGTTATTAGCCCCGAAAGGGATGTTATTGTTGCTAGAAAATACCAGTGCTTTGCTGTGGTTGGATCTGATCTTTGGGTTAACAGAGGGATGGTGGAGGTTTAATGATGAAGTAAGGAATGATTATCCCTTGATATCTGCCCAAAAATGGCAAAAATTATTAATTGACAGAGAATTTGAACATACAGCTATTCTGAAACCAGAACAAAAGCAAGGGGAAACAGTCTCACAACAAAGCATTATTTTAGGACAGAAAAAAGCTTCTGCTCCGAAAAATTGGTTAATATTAGGAGATAAAGATGTTTTTGCCGAGAATTTAGTTAATTATTTACAAGAAAAAGGACAATATGCCATACTTAGTCAAGAAATAGATAATTTAGATGAATTTCAACACATTATCTATCTAGGAAGTTTAGACAGTCCCGAACCCTCTAACCTAACTACCCAAGACTTAGAAACAGCTTCTGAAATAGGCTGTACTAACGTTTTAACCCTTGTCCAAACCTTAGCAAACTCATCTACACCCCCCACACTGTCAATAGTAACCAGGGGTGCAGTATCCACAGAAACAGAGGATATTTTACCAGGGTTAACAGAAGCTTCATTATGGGGAATAGGAAAAGTTATTAATTTAGAGCATACTCAATTAAACTGTAGATGTATTGATCTTGATACTAAAATCGCTCCAGAAAAACAAATTCAAGCCCTATTAAGCGTCATTGAGTCAACAGAAAAAGAAACGCAAGTTGCTTTAAGAGATGATCAACTTCAGGTATCAAGGTTAGTACGTCATGGAAAAATTGAGCCATATAAACTAGAAATTCCTCAGAATGAAGCCTTTAAGTTAGATATTTCACAAAAAGGGACTCTCAGCAACTTAGAGCTTGTTCCAACGTCACGTATATCTCCTGAGCAGGGTGAAGTAGAGATTAAAGTAGGAGCAACCGGACTCAACTTCATCGACGTTTTAGACGGGTTAGGGTTACTACCATTTGAGAGAGAATGGTTTGGGGTTGAATGTGTCGGGGAAGTGGTGAGGGTTGGAGAAGGAGTCAATGAACTAAAAAAAGGCGATCGCGTTTTAGCGTTAGCCCCAGGTAGTTTTAGTCAGTATGTCACCATAACCACCCAGTTAGTTAGCCATTGCCCCAAAAACTTAACCATTGAAGAAGCAGCGACTATTCCAGCCAACTTTTTAACCGCTTACTATGCCTTACATCGTCTAGGGAAAATTAAAAAAGGCGATCGCATCCTCATTCATTCAGCAGCCGGGGGAACAGGGATGGCCGCCCTACAAATAGCTCAACAAGTAGGAGCAGAAGTATTTGCCACAGCTAGTCCCAATAAATGGGAGTTTCTCAAGTCTTTGGGGGTGAAAAACGTGATGAACTCTCGAACATTAGACTTTGCAGCAGAAATTTTGACTATTACCGAAGGGAAAGGGGTTGATGTGGTGTTTAACTCCCTCTCAGGAGAGTTTATTACAAAAAGCTTCTCTGTATTAGCTGATGAAGGGCGTTTTCTAGAAATAGGTAAACGAGATATTTGGACAAGGGAACAAGTTCATAAAGTTAAACCCAATGCCTCTTACTTTGCCATAGACTTACTTACTATTGCGCAACAGCAACCGCAACTTATTCAGTCGATGCTTACTGAGTTAAAACAAAAGTTTGAGGAAGATCGCTTAAAACCCTTACCTCGTAACGTCTTTCCCATAGAGCAAACTATTCAAGCTTTCCGTTATATGCAGAAAGGAAAGCATATTGGCAAAATAGTTGTTTCTTATAACCCAGAATTAAAAAATATTAGTAGTTCTGAGCAATTAAACAACATATCTGTAGGGGCGAACGGCCGTTCGCCTATACAAAAAATGCCTTTAGGTTTTTCTGAAGATGGAACCTATCTTATTACTGGAGGGTTAGGAGGTTTAGGTTTATTAGTAGCTCGCTGGATGATAGAAAAAGGAGCCAAAAATTTAGTATTGATGGCAAGAAGTAAAGCCAACTCCCAGCAAAAACAAGAAATACAAGCCTTAGAAGCTTTAGGAGGCAATATTACCGTTGCTCAAGGAGATGTCTCCAACAAAGAACAACTAGCAAACATCTTAGAAAACATCCAAACCACCACCCCCGTCCCCCCTCTCCCCAACCTCCCCTCTCCCCGTCCCCCCTCTCCCCGTCCCCCCCTCTCCCCAACCTCCCCAACCTCCCCTAAAGGGTATCATCCACGCTGCCGGAGTATTAGACGACGGAGTATTACTACAAATGAACTGGGAACGGTTTAATAAGGTAATGGCTCCCAAAGTACAAGGAGCTTGGAACCTTCATAACTTAACCAGAGATAAACCTTTAGACTTCTTTATCCTTTTCTCATCAGCCGCTTCCTTATTAGGTTCTCCCGGACAAGGAAACCACGTTGCGGCGAATACATTTCTTGATAGCTTAGCTCATTATCGGCGATCGCAGGGACTACCGGCCTTGAGTATTAACTGGGGTGTGTGGTCAGATATTGGGGCAGCAGCCAAACGCCAAGTAGACGCACAGATGAAAGCCCGAGGTATTGGGGCGATCGCTCCCCAACAAGGGTTAGATATCTTAGAAAAACTATTTACAGAAGAATCTACTCAAGTAGGGGTTGTTCCCATTAACTGGCCACAGTTTTTGGCTTCTGGGGCAACATCTCCCTACTTTGAAGACTTTGCCCAAACTAAGGAAACTAAACAAAGAGAAGCATCAGAGTTACGCCAACAATTAACCGATATTCTGCCACAAAATCGTCTTTCTTTCCTCGTTAACCACTTACAAGAGGAAGTTGCTCCCATTCTTGGCCTGAAAACTAACCCCAACCCCCAACAAGGCTTTTTTGACGTGGGAATGGACTCTTTAATGGCAGTGGAAATGAAAGACCGTTTAGAAACAGGTTTAAGCGTAACCCTTCCCTCAACGGTTATTTTTGAATATCCCACCATTAACGCCTTAGCTGAATATTTAGTTGAGGAAATGTTTCCTTCTCAGTGGGAGTCAACAGGTGTTAAGACCAAAATAAACAACGAAGAAACTTCCCTTTCTCAAACCTTAGAAGAAGATATAAATGCTTCTCAAACCCTAGAGGAAGATAGTGCCATCGCCCAAGAATTAGAAGAATTAGAAAATTTATTAAAAAACAGAAACAATGACTGAATCATCAACCTCACAACGTATCCTAGCAGCCCTTAAAGAAGCTCGCAACGAACTCCAAGCCGTGGAACTGGCTCAAAATGAACCCATCGCCATAGTTGGTATGGCAGGAAGGTTTCCAGGGGCAAAAAATTTGGACGAATTTTGGCAAAATATCTGTAATGGGGTTAATTCTATCGATTTTCTCTCTCAAGATGAGTTATTAGCCCATGGAGTTGACCCCGAAACCGTTAATGACCCCAACTATGTCAACGCCTATTCCAGTTTTGAGGGAATAGATAGCTTTGATGCGCCCTTTTTTGGCTATTCTCCTAGAGAAGCAGAAGTTATTGACCCCCAACATCGTGTGTTCCTGGAATGCGCCTGGGAAGCCCTAGAAAATGCAGGTTATGACCCCGAACGTTATGGGGGTGCGATCGGAGTATTTGGGGGCGCAGCACTCAATAGTTATCTGGTTAACTTGTATGGCAATAGTAACCTGAGACAGTCTCTAAATAAAACTCAGGTGGTGATCAGTAATGTCATGGGGTTAATGCCCACCAGGGTTTCCTATAAACTGAACCTAAAAGGGCCTAGTTGTGGGGTGCAAACAGGTTGTTCTACGTCCCTTGTCTCTGTTCATTTAGCCTGTCAAAGTTTACGAAGCCAAGAATGTGATATGGCCTTAGCTGGAGGGGTAACTATTGGTACAATGGGAAAATCAGGCTATCTTTACCAAGAAGATAGTATTGCTTCCCCCGACGGCTTTTGTCGTGCTTTTGATGCCAAGGGGCAAGGGACTGTGTTTGGTAATGGGGTGGGTATTGTAGTTTTGAAACGGTTATCTGTTGCCCTAGAAGCAGGAGATCATATTTATGCCCTTATTAAAGGTTCTGCTATCAATAACGATGGTTCGCAAAAAGTGGGACTAACTGCCCCTAGTGTTATAGGACAAGCAGAAGTTATCGAAAAAGCTCTTCAAAAAGCTAGAGTTGAACCAGAAACGGTTAATTATATCGAAACTCACGGCACAGGAACTCCTCTGGGTGATCCTATTGAAATGTCTGCTTTAACTAAGGTGTTTCGAGACAGTAAACAACAAGAAAAGTTTTGTGCGATCGCTTCTGTGAAAACTAATATCGGTCATTTAGATGCAGCAGCAGGTATTGCAGGTTTAATTAAAACTGTTTTAGCCCTAAAAAATCAGAAAATACCCCCTAGTCTTAATTTTAGACAGCCTAACCCCCAAATTGATTGGGATAATAATCCTTTTTATGTTAATACTCAACTAAAAGACTGGCAACGAAATGGCAACCCCCGTCGTGCTGGTGTTAGTTCCTTTGGTATGGGTGGAACTAATGCTCATGTTGTTTTAGAAGAGGCAGGGAGCAGTGAACAGTTAACTGTTAGCAGTTGTTTATTATTGTTGTCGGCTAAAACATCAACAGCTTTAGAAACCATAACTAAAAATTTAGCGGATCATTTAAAACAGCATCCAAATATTAACTTAGCTGATGCGGCCTATACTTTACAAATAGGTCGTCAAAGCATGGAATATCGTCATTTTGTCCTTTGTCAGGAAACAGAAGAAGCGATCGCCTCCTTAAAATCAGACCCTCAACCTATTCCTTTATTATCTTCTCCTAAAATAACCTTTCTATTTTCAGGACAAGGCAGTCAATATGTAGGGATGGGGAAAGAACTATACGACACTGAACCGGTTTTTAAACAAGAAGTAGATCGCTGCTGTGACTTGCTTCAAGAGCATTTAGAGTGTGACTTACGGGAGATTATTTTTGGACAAGGAGACGGGGAGACAAGGAGACAAGGAGACGGGGAGACGGGGAGACGGGGAGACGGGGAGACGGGGAGACTTGGAGAAAATTTACAATCTACAATATATGCTCAACCTGCATTATTTGTCATTGAATATGCTTTGACTCAACTGTGGATGTCTTGGGGTATCCAACCCAATGCTATGCTTGGTCACAGTATTGGGGAATATGTGGCAGCAACAATAGGAGGTGTCTTTTCTTTGCAAGATGCTCTCTATCTAGTGGCAATGCGAGGAAAACTGATGCAGGAATGTCCTCCTGGGGCAATGCTTTCTGTTTCTTTATCAGAAGAAAAGTTGAGCAGTTTATTAACAGAAGATTTAGTTATTTCCGCTATTAACGCCCCAAACTTATCTGTGGTATCAGGAACCATAGAAGCGATCGCAATATTAGAAAAACGTTTAACTAGCAAAAATATTGCCTGTCGTTCTCTCCATACTTCTCACGCCTTCCATTCTCCTTTGATGCAGCCTATTACTGGCAAGTTTAAGGACATAATACGGCAAATTTCTCTAAATTATCCTAAATTACCCTTTATTTCCAATTTAACAGGTACTTGGATAACTCCAGAGCAAGCTACTGATCCTGACTATTGGATACAACACCTTCTCCAACCTGTTCGTTTTCATGATGGCATCAAGGAACTATTGGAAACAAGCGATCGCCTTTTCTTGGAAATAGGGCCAGGACGAACTTTAAGCACTTTAAGCAAACAACAGCAAGCAGATATCCCTGTTTTCACCTCCCTACGTCATCCCCAAGAAACCATCTCAGATCAATCATTTATCCTTAATACAGTGGGTAAACTATGGCAAACTGGCGTAGAAATAGACTGGTTAGCCTTTTATCCCCATGAAAAACCCTCTCGCATTCCCTTACCTACTTATCCCTTTGAACGTCAACGTTATTGGGTGGATATATCTCCATCAGAACCAGTTACCCAAACAGAGGAAACCTCTCTAATAAAAAACCCCGATATGGCTGACTGGTTTTATGTTCCTGCTTGGAAACGAATACCATTACCAAAAAATAGTAAAATAGAGTCTCAAAATTGCTTAATATTAACAGATGAAAGTGAACTTTCTAATGCTTTAATTAGTAGTCTTCAAAAATCTAATCAAAATATTGTTACTGTAAGCATTGGAGACGAATTCACACAGATTGCTGAAAAACAATATATTATTAATCTTAAAAGTGCCGAAGATTATCAAAAGCTATGGAAAAGCTTACCTCAAAAACCTCACAAAATTCTTAATTTATGGTTAAATAAAAAAGTTGAAATATTTGAACAATGTCAAGACTTAGGCTTTTATAGTTTAGTCTATTTATCTCAAACTATTGGGCAACAGAAAGAAACAGTAACCATGACTGCGATCGCTGAGGGATTACATGATGTCATTGGCACAGAAACCTTAAACCCTGGTAAAGCAACTATTTTAGGAGCATCTAAAGTCATTTCTCAAGAGTTTCCTAATATTAATTGTCAAACTATTGATATAACTGCTCATAACATATCTATCAACTCTCTACTCACCGAACTATTAACCCCCACTGAGGATACAGTAGTTGCTTATCGAGGCCATCATCGTTGGGTACAAACCTTTGAACCTTTACCCCTTGCAGAAGCAGAGAAAGAGGCTATACCCTTGAAACAAAAAGGAATCTATCTTATTGCTGGCAATTTTGTCGAAGGGTTAGGATTAGTGTATGCTCAATGGTTAAAACAAACTATTAACGCCAAACTGGTACTTATTGGCCCCAAAAACTTACCCCCCCAAACAGAATGGGATCTGTGGTTAGCTACCCATAGTCCTCAAGAAGAGGTAACCCGTTGTGTGCGTCAAATGCAAGCATTAGGGACAGGTGGCACAGAATTCCTCTTTTTTAACGCTGATTTAAGCAATAAAGAGCAAGTAAAAGAAATTATAGACCAAACCATCGAAAAATTTGGGAAAATTGATGGAGTGATTCATGCAGGAACTATGGGCGATCGCTCCAGTTGTCCCCTTCCCCGTCTCACCCCAGAAGAATGCGATCGCCAGTGGAAAACGAAGATAAAAGGGTTATTGGTACTAGAAGAAGTATTACAAGGACACACCCTAGACTTTTACCTGTTACAGTCTTCTTTATCTTCTGTGGTGGGTGGTTTAGGGTTCGCTGCCTATGCTGCGGCCAATACATTCATGGATACTTTCGCCACCCAACGGAACCAAACAGGCTCGACCCCTTGGTATACTCTGAACTGGGATGCTTGTCAGTTAGACGAAGATGTATCCCCAGAGAAAACAGGGTTAGCCTTATTAGACTTAGCTATGACTCCCCAAGAAGTTTGGGACGTTTCGGGACGAATATTAGCCCATGCCTCCCATCCTCAGATTATCGTCTCCCCGGGTGACTTATCAACCCGTATGAACCAGGAGATCGTACCTCCAACATTTGCAGACAGAGAAGCCCTTTCTAGCTACCAAAGACCCAGTTTAAACACTCCTTACGAAGCCCCCCGTAATGACATAGAAGAACAGGTTGCAGAGGCATTACAAGAGCTATTAGGCATAGAAAAAGTCGGTATTAATGACAACTTTTTTGAGTTGGGGGGACACTCTTTATTAGCTATTCAAGCCATTTCTCGTCTAAGAGAGGAGTTTCAAGTGGAGTTACCCATGAGAAAGTTTCTTTTCGAGTCTCCTACCGTTGCTGGTATTGCTAAACTGATTGAAGAAAATCAACCTAGTGAGGATGAGCAACAGGAAATTGCTGATTTATTGGCAGAAGTGGAGAATATGTCCGATGAAGAGTTAGGACTTTAGAATTCTTTACTTTTTCGTTCTACAAGTTGACAATTTTAATTAAAATTAAAGAAAAAAACAATGGATTTTAGTTTATTTTACTTCGATGGCGATGGCTCAGTTGCTCAACCCAATAAATACCGTTTACTGCTGGAAAGTGCAAAATTTGCCGATCAAAATGGTTTTTCTGCTGTATGGATACCAGAACGCCATTTTCACGCCTTTGGGGGATTATATCCCAACCCCTCGGTGGTTAATGCTGCTTTAGCTATGGCTACCGAGAAGGTACAACTGCGAGCAGGTAGCGTGGTGTTACCGTTACACCATCCCGTTAGAATAGCCGAAGAATGGGCAGTGGTAGATAATTTATCTAATGGAAGAGTTGCGATCGCCTTTGCCTCGGGTTGGACAATGGATGAATTTATTCTTTCCCGTGATCTCCATACCCATCGTAAACAAACCATGTGGCGCGGTGTTAAAGCTCTACAACAGCTATGGAAAGGGGAAGGAGTAGAATATGCCGATGCTTCTGGAAGAGCCGTAGAAGCCAAAATTCTGCCCAAACCCATACAACCAGAGTTACCTATTTGGATTACTTGTCAGTCTCCAGAAACCTTTATAGAGGCGGGAAAAATGGGGGCAAATGTTTTAACCTCTTTATTAGGTGGCACTTTAGAAGAAGTTGCGCCAAAAATTAAGCTCTATCGTCAATATTTAGAAAAATCTGGTCATGATCCTGACAGTAAGAAAGTTACTTTAATGATACATACTTTTTTGGGTGAAGAAACAGAAACAGTTAAAGAGAAGGTGAGACAACCCTTTTGTAATTATCTGAAAACCCATTATGATTTACTGGAAAATTTAGCGAAAGGGATGGGGTTAGATGTGAGTTTAAAAAACTTTTCTGAAGATGATCTCGATAGTTTATTACTGTTTGGTGTGGAGGGTTTTATGAAGGGACGTTCATTAATTGGTACTCCTGAAACTTGTGTGCCTTTTATTGCCAAAGTGGAAGAAATAGGCATTAATGAAGTGGCTTGTTTAATTGATTTTGTGCAGGATTTTGACACGGTAATGGAAAGCTTACCCTATTTACAGAAACTACATCAAGTTTGCTAAATGAGCTATCAATCTATAGCACTTCTCATACTTATGAGGTACACAGTTTTCTTCGGAGTTCGGAGGCGCGATATTAGGTGTACCTGATGAGTCCGAGAAACGCTATATTTTTGGTTTAACTTTGAAGTTCTTTTCTCCAGAGAAAATAAACAATAAACCATGATCCTATAAAGATTATTGATATTCCAAAAGCTCCTGCTACAATATTAGGAGGTGCGGTAATACCAATGACAGTAAAACGGTATTCTTTAGAGTTTGATTCAACAGGGTTAACGGAAGAAATAACTTGGTAAACTCTTCCTCTTTGGGGATTAGGATGTTTATAAATGATTTCATATTCCCCTAAAATAGCTTGTAGAAAAAGCTTTAAGCTCTCTGTTATTTCTTTACTATTTCCTGCAATTCTAGATATTCCATTGGTGAGACTACTAATATTGTTAATAGCTTGTTCATCCAGATATTCTACTCGGGGAATGAGTTTGGTTTTATCGTTACCCCAATCAATATCCTTATTCCAGTTAACTGCTCGTTCCAACCCGTATTTTTGTCCTAGTTGTTTAGGGGTTAGTCCGTAACCCAATGTATGAATAGCTAATTGAGGATTCTTTTTTAATAGTGTTGCTATTTTATCGATCTGTTGTTGTTGTTTACCTCTTGCAATAGTTTCATCTTTATTAAAGGTGTCTGTGTCAAATCCATCAGTGAAAAGAATAATGGATAAACGAGGTTGATTATCTGTTGGTTCTCCTTCTCGATTTACCGGATAAAAACGCTCATCAGAATCATTCGTTAAAAACTCAACTGATTTATAAAGAGATTCATAAATATTCGTTGCTGTGCAGGGGGTTTTATTGGATAAATCCGTATTAAGAAATTTCGTTAGTTCAGTAGATTCTACATTTTGAAAATCATTAAGGTTATCTGGACTAACATTTACAAAAGGTTCTGAAAAGTTACAATTTCCTGTTTTAACTCGATTCCCAAAAGGAACGATAGAAACTTGTGTCTTTCCTTTCCATGTTTTCGCTTCTTCTACAAAGTTTTTTAAAGTATCTATTGCTGCATCATATTTTCTTTGACCTTTGGGAACTTTATTACAGTTTCCTTTACGGTTTAAATCGGTGGAACATTGCATACTTCCACTCATATCAAAAAGGACTATGATATAAGCATCATCGGGAACTGTATCTTGAGGTGATTTCCAGCGAAACTTTATATTAGAATAGCTTTTCTCCTCATCAGGAGCAACTAAAGAATTTGCATTAGTATCAATAAGTTTAATCTGAAAGTCATATTTTTTTAAATTCATAATAGGTCCATTTTTTCCTGTTCCTTTCAATCTCAAAGTTATTCTTTTTTGATCTTTAGTTACTCGTACAAGTTCTAGTTTTTCCAGTCCAGTTTCATGGGTGGTTTTTTCTTGAGCTTTGACTAAGTTAGGGTTTGCTGAATAAAAGCAAAACCCTATTCTTTAAAAGGTTACACCCATATTCGCGATCGCAAAAAAGATCAGCTTTGTCGGCTACAAACTGCTATAATTGGTAGAAACACCTCCCAGTTGTTGGTCAAGAACAAATGTATCGAAAAGAGGAGCAACCTTTACCGCCCCAGAAAAATTTGAATTACCTTTCGAGGGCAAATTGTCCCCCAATAATCGTTGGGTAATCATGGCAGAGTTGATACCTTGGGATGATTTTGAGGAAGAATATGCTAAACTTTTTTCAGCAGAAAAAGGTGCGCCAGCCAAACTATTTAGAATGGCATTAGGGACATTAATTATTAAGGAAAAATTAGGAACAAGTGATAGAGAAACTATAGAACAGATTAGAGAAAATCCCTATCTACAATACTTTATAGGTTTAAATTGTTATCAACAAGAGCCACCACTGGAATCTTCAATGCTAGTTCATTTTAGGAAAAGAATTGATGGAGAATTGATAAACAAAATCAATAAAAAAATAGTAAAAAGAGAAATAGACAAGAGTGATAAAGAAGTAAAAAAAAAGGATTGTCTCCAAGAAAAAGGAGAAAAAATAAAAAATAAAGGTAAACTAATTTTAGATGCGACTTGTGCGCCAGCAGACATCAAATACCCAACGGATTTAGGCATATTAAATCAAGCCAGAATTGAGACAGAAAGAATAATAGATAATCTTTATAAACCATTAAGAGTAAAATTGAGAAAAAAGCCGAGAACTTCTAGAAAAATTGCTAGAAAGGAATACTTAAAAGTAGCTAAAAAACGAAAAGTATCTTATCAAGAAAGAAGAAAAGCTATCGGGAAACAGTTAAAATACCTTAAGAAAAATTTAGGAAATATAGAAGACTTAATTCAAGCTGGGGCTTCCCTGGAAAATCTGAGTAAAAGACAGAAAAATTGTCTAGAGACTATCAAAAAAGTTTATGAACAACAACAGTCAATGTGGGAGAATAAGACCCAGAGTGTTCCTCAAAGAATTGTAAGTTTAACTCAACCGCATATTCGTCCAATAGTGAGGGGAAAAGCAGGAAAACCAATAGAGTTTGGAGCTAAACTCTCAGTAAGCTGTGTAGATAACTATGTGTTTCTATACAAAATAAGTTGGGAAAACTTCAATGAATCTTGTCATTTAAAAGAACAAGTAGAAAAGTATAAAGAAACGTTTGGCTATTATCCCGAATCCGTCCATGTAGATAAAATTTATCGAACTAGGGAAAAAAGAAATTGGTGTAAGGAAAGAGGGATAAGAATCAGTGGTCCGAAGTTAGGAAGACCTCCGAAAAATGTCAGTGAAGAAGAAAAGAAACAAGCCCACTCCGATGAATGCTTCCGTAATGCTATTGAGGGAAAGTTTGGACAAGCTAAACGAAGATTTAGCCTAAATCTCGTGATGACAAAACTCCCTGAAACCTCCATTACATCTATTGCTATTACATTTTTAGTTGTCAATCTTTCTAAACTTCTGAGGAAGTTTTTGTCGCTTTTTTTGTCCTTATTTACTAATAATAGAACAGGGGAACTCATCAAACCGCCTTTCATTAATTTTGATTATACTTTAAACAATTTTTATGTACTAAAACTTATTGATTTGTCAGAAAATTCTTGGTCAAAAGTGGCATAAATTTTGGAGAAACTTTTTCAGCAAACCCTAAGTTATGGTTGATAAAACTGATGATAAGTAGTAAAGACATAACAAAGAATATAGTTTGTTTAATTATTTTTTTTATTTCTTTTTTTGAATAAATTAAAACTTTTATAAGATGACTTTGTTGTTTTTTTCATGGTGTCTATATTTGGGGATAATTGCAGATAATTTTGTGATTAGCTTTGAGGATTATCAATAAAGTATAGCGTTTCTCGGACTCATGAGGTACACCTAATATTGCGCCTCCGAACTCCTAACTCCTAACACTAGAAAACTCTGTAGTTAAGATTTCCTAGATATTTAAAATGCTTTTTAACCTTCAGGATCTAAAAAGCGGTTATAATAAACAAATCGGTATAGTTCTACTTCATTAGGGTCATCCCTATCGGACTTATTAGTATGAAAAGCAATTAAGGTGTTATGTTTGAGAGTTATTGGCTTAGAATTATTTAGGTGAATACCGTTAATAGATATTTTTTGGTAAGCTTCTTTTTTCCGATTAGGAATTAATGTAGTTTGTCGCTTACTCACATTAATCTTAGCAAGATAAAGGGGGGTGTTGGGTAAATAAACATCTGAACCTATTATAGCTATTGTGCCATCTTTTTTCTGTTTTTCTTCCTTCTTCGTTCCGCCAATAATAATTTCTCCTTCTGCTGGTAATTTTATTGAAAATCCTTCCTCAATGTGAAATTCTGAATCATTTAAGTTGGTGACAAATTGCAAATCTTCAACGCTTATTTTAGAAATAGTAGGTAATTCATAGGGAGTCTTTGGAACATAAGTTTTATCAATCATATCAATTGTAGGGTCTTCTTTTTCTTGTCGATATTCAAACCCTTTTCCTGCTCTAAGAGCAACTAAATAACTGGGAGAAGTGCTAATGGTAAAGATCAATCCTAAAAAGGACCCTAAAATACAAAATCCCAAGGGATCTTCTATTTCTTGAAATGCTTGGGGAATTATATTAATTGAGTTACGAATCCATTCAAAAATTACCGCAGCAATAAAACTAAGAAAACTCGCTCCTAATAAGCTCATAAATCTCCTTTTTTTTAGGAGTTTTTGATCTCCTGCTTCCATACTATGAAGTTTCCAAGCTGATGATTCGATAATCCCAACGGTTGCACCAATACATAACCAACTGAGGACTCTCACTATTTTTTCAGAAACCCCAAAAATTGGAAGATACAGTATCTGAAGTACAACCCCCACTGCAACCCCCACCAGCAAACCAATAAGGATAGACAACACTAAGGGGATTAAAGATTTTTTGAAGCTAACACTAGGACGAGTGGGGTTACTGATGATAATTTCGTTGAGAACCATTCCTACTGCTAGAGAAACCGTCATGGTTGGAATAGTAATAACTTCGGGCCATTGTCTGAGAGTGCTAATTACCCCAATAAAAGGAACTATTGCTAACCAATCTATTGGACTTTGGATAAAAAACAATTGTTAGCGTAAATTTTAAGCTAAACATATTTCCAGAGCTAAAATAGAGAATTAAGGTGATTTTAAAAACTCTCTTTCCATCTTTTTAGGGGATTTTAAATATTAAATAGCTTCATTCAGTTTCGGTTCCAATATAGATATCTAAGTAGCTTTCAGTTAGAGATTGAATGACTCGTTCTAATTCATCAATGAGATTTCTTCTAGTGAGTTTTTCTACAGCATCAATATGAGCAGAACTTCCGGCTCGTCCTAAATATTTATATTTGGTTTTTTTCTCATTATTAGTGGCCATAGGAAAAATTGATTCAGCAGCCTGTAGTTTATAATACCAGTAGATTGTTCCCTTTCCATTAACCTGATAACGAATAATATGACAATTAGCTGGTGCTACTTCCCCTTCCCGTTCAATTTTCTTTATTTTCTGTTTAAGAGAGCGAATTAGACTCTTAATTTGTTTGGCTCTCAGGTGGACATCTTGACTGGTCTTAAGTTCGGAATGTGATGACATTAGCCTTAACTGTAACAAACAACCTCTTTTGATGTTAGCGTATATATTCCGCTAATTTATAAGGTAATAAATTTTAAAAATGACCAAAAATGAAACGGCTACGTCTGTCGAGGAATTCCTGGTGTGGAGGTCTAACCTCTTCCAAGGACTAAAAGCTAGAAAAGAAACTATTATAGAATTACTCGATGCCCTCTCCAGTAACCAACAAGCTCACTCAGTCGTTGAATTGTCTCTCAATCCTTTATTTAGAAGAGATTATAACAGTTTATATAGAGGAATTCAAGAGTTTTTAACCACTCAAACTGACCCTAATTATGAACAGAGAATTGAGACTTTATTTTCAGCGGTATCGAGAACAATTCCTCCCACTTCAAAACATTATAACTTATTTGGTATTGACACAACTCCCTGTCCACAACGGTTTGCCGAAACGTTAGCGGATAAAACCTTTATTCATTACCCCAATCCAATTAAGGGAAATAAACCCATTAATATTGGACATTGTTATTCCGTTGTCTGCGCTTTACCTGACCAAATAGACACAGAAAAAGTCCCTTGGGCTGTCCCCTTATCAGGAGAGCGAGTCCCCTCTAAACATAAAGGAGTAAATCAAGGCAATCAACAACTAAAAAAAATCTGGCAAAGTTCTTTATTTTCTGATAAATTATCTGTCTTAGTGGCTGATAGTGACTACAGCCAAAAGGATTTTATTGGGGAACAAGTTAAGCATGAAGACGTAGTTACTATTACAAGAGTTAGAAGTGACCGAGTTTTTTATCGTCAATTTATTCGGGACCCAAATCAAGCCAAAACTTCGGGACATCCCCGTTGGGATGGGGATAAATTTGACCTTAAAGATGACCAAACTTGGACTGAACCTGATGAAGTTCATCATGTTCCCTTTACAACGAAAAAAGGTCGTCAATTAACAGTGACTATTTCGGGATGGAAACAGATGTTAATGAGAGGAACTAAAAACTATAAAATGAACAATCACCCCTTTACTTTACTCCAGATTGTTGTCAGAGATCAAGAAAGAAATAGTATTTGGAAACCTATGTGGCTTATTGTTATTGGTTCTCGGCGCGATGAGTTAAGTTTAGTTGATTGTTATCAGTGTTATCGACAACGTTATGACATGGAACATCTTTTTCGATTTGGTAAACAAAGATTATTGATGACATCTTATTTAACTCCCGATGTACATCATGAAGAAAATTGGTTTAAACTAACACTTCTTTCTTATGTAAATTTGTGGGCTGCCAGAAAATTAGCTGTGGTTTTACCCCGTGATTGGGAACAGTATTTGAAGACTAATAAATCCATCAAAATCACCCCTAGTCTAGTTCAAAGAGACTTTTCAAGAATAATTACGACCTTGGGGACTTTCGCCAAATTTCCCAAACGTCGAGGTTTTTCTTCCGGACGTATTAAAGGTTACAAAAAAGCCCCACGAACTCGTCATGATGTTATCAAGAAAGGGAGCAAAAAATCAACTGAAAACTTAAAAGCTCCTTAGTTTTCCTCAGAATCTATAGATTAGCCCTATTTGTCAGCCAATTTTATTGACTGATACAGAGCCGATATTTTGGGATTTTAGTTTAGCGTAAAATATACGCTAACAAACTTTTTTTGTCCAAAGTCCAATAGATGAAGAAGAAGATTTTTTGGAGGATAACCAAGGTATGTTCATCAGCAGTTTAGAGATAATGTGAGTTGAGATTAAGATTTCATTAACCAATATAAAGGTTCAATCAAATTATAGGGTTGCCAGAGTTCTTCGGAGTATCGTCCCTGTCCCGGGAATCCTTCCCCATATTGAAGTAAAACCGATCCACGTTCTTCTCCCTGTTTGACTAAATCAATGCGATTAGGACGAGGATCTTTGTCTCCTCTTATACCAAAGGTTGATAAGGCAAAAAAGGCTAGATTATTCTGATCAAAGGTTTGACGAAGATAAGCCGTTGTTTTCTTCAAATGAAGTTGAAATAAATCTAGTTCTGGTTGATGTCTTCCTGGCCAGATTTCTCCCCGTTCGCATTTACTCATAACAACGGCCATTTTATAGTCTTTTTTCTTTCCTTCTGATTCCATTAGATAAACGAATTTTTTTAACAAAGATAAATAGTAACGATCACTCCCTGATTCCCAAGCTGGAAGCATCATAATACAGCCTCTTTTATCATCAAAACAATCTTTAACAAAGGCTTCTAGATTATCTCCTAATAAATTAGATTTTGCCAAGTCATCAAAAACTTCTCCGGGATAATCTTTAGCCGTAACTTGAAATTTTTCGGGTATCTTGTTTTTATTCAATAGTTCTTCAAATTTGCCAATGTTCCGTTCAATAGTAAAGATGAAAAACGGTAAATCATAAATGGTTTGAAGCTCATCTCCTAATTTAGTTGGCTCTAGTTTTAAACCCCTTTTTAATAAGCTTTCTGCTTTTTCCTGGAGTTCACGGGTTTCTACTGTTTGAGCTATTACTCTATAATAGATTTTCTTATTCTGTTTAAATTGATGTTGTTGGTGATAAAGTAAAGATGCTAAATAAGTTGTTTTCCCTGAACTTCTTGGTCCGATAATACAAATGTTGTTACTAGCCATAAATCAACCTCTTTTATCAAAACGATATAGATTTAGTCAATGTAATATTTACCTAAATAAGACCCTAAATAAATCCAAGGTAATTCTAATAATTCTCTACTGTAAATAGTGGTAATAAAACAACGAACAGAAGCCCCTCGAAAACTTTTATTTAATCGCTTAATTTGGCTACGAAAGGGACTAAAATAACGTCGATATACATAGTCATGTTTTGTTTGCCAACTTAATCTTTCACTTGTGGGGTCGTACGCTAGTTTTTTAGCTTCATCTTGATACTCAGTTATACAATGATCCACCTTATTCACACACAAGAGTAAATGTCGAACTTGGGGACAATCTTTCTCAAAAAACTTAATCCACCGCTCAAACCTTCTTGTCCATTGTTCACGAGTCATGTAATCATCTTGAACAGCTTTTCTAGGATCAATAATCTCTCGATAGGGAGGGAAAATCAATAAAATCCCCTCCGCTTTTTGAATAGAATCTAAAAATATTTCCCATTGATCACGATTATTTTGTTGCCAACTTGTACGCCAAATGTCTCCAAGGGTATCAATCCAATCGGAAGAGATTGTTTTCGGTTTTTCCATTCCTAACTTAACTTCAACTTCCATATATTCTTTATAAATAGAAGCCTCAGAGTTTGTCCCTCTTGTTTCTCCTTTATTTGAATCATAAAGAAGACTTTTGAGGATGTCATAATCTAAATTAGTCACCTCAACACATTTTTTGTCAGCTTTATTGGTTAATTCCATCGCTAGATGGGTTTTCCCTGCTTTGCGATCGCCGATATAGATCACCCCTCCCAAAATCAATTACCTCCTCTAGTCAGAATAGCCATTCCTCGGGTTCCCTCCCTAAGCGCGATAGCTTATAACTTAGCTTATATAAGTTTATCGATCTATCTTAAGTCGTTTATGCAAAAATGGGGAAAGACATGGTTTTGATAAGTAGTGAAAGTCTGGTATTGGGGCAGTTGGAGAGACTCAGCTTAGCAGGATCTCACAAGTTTGACTATCCGCAATGTATAACTGCGATCGCTGAACAGCTAACTGACAGCGTTCAACACTGGGATCTCCTGCAAAAATTTTACGGTTCAATAGATGAGCAATGGCTATCATATCTGGGTTTGGTAACCAAGGGAAAATTATCATTTGTCCTGGTTCGGTGAATAAGGTAATTAATTGGGTGATTAAACCCGAATCACTTTGATTTTCAGGAAAAATTAGCACAGATTTGGCCTTGTCTACCAACCAATCGTGATCCCAATCGTCTGTAGTGATGGCGATGGCTAAGGAGGCATAGGGAATGTTGTCAACAAACTGTGAGGAGGCCGTATCACCACAAAAGAGAAAATTTTGGTACTCTAAACAATACCATCCTCTTTGAATATTCTGAATCAGGCTTGTGTTTGAGGGTTCAGAGAAAGTAGTTGCCTCTTCACTGCTAGAACAAACTGAATGGTGAACTTTTGGGATTATCTTCATAATCTCAGGCTTGATAGAGAGTGGTTTTTCTTCAACATTCTCAATCTCAACTGTTGCCTGAGTTGCAGATTTTTCTTTTTGAATAACTTCCGATAGTTGCTTATAGGTAATAGTTTCTCCAGACCGAGCTTTTTGCAAAAATTCCTCTCTCACTTTTTGCGAAGTCGATGGAGCAGACAGTAAATATAATGCTGAGGTGGCAATATTAACCTTTGCAAGATTGGCACGTTCCCCAAAAGTTTGGTAAACACTGATAAAATTATAGGCGGTACGACGACTCCAACCAAACTCCGTTTTTAACCAGGTGTCAAACTGCCCATATTTCAGGCGATCGCGCACATCAGCCAGTTTTTGCCCAATCTCCCAAATATCTTGGGCAGAGCGTCGTAAACAATCTCTGATTTCTTGGGTCAATTGCTGAATTATCTGTTCCTGCTCTTTCCCCAAAGCTTCATAATCAAAGCTTGCTATGGATTCAACAAAACTTTTTGATTCATTCATTTTTCACTTTACATAACTCAATAAAATATATGAGTTATGCCTATCCCTTACTTCATCCTTATCTACTTTAAGAATAGCCAAAAATTAATCAAACGTCCATTTCATATTTCACTAATTGCTAATAATTATCAAATTGTAATGAAGATTGTTCAACTAAAATTTGTATTAAAACCTAATTTCTGTACAAAGTCTAAACATTTCATCGCCAGAGGGAAAAGACAGAGGGCAACCCGCCCTATCTTTCCAGGAGGGGTAGACCGGAAAAACATTCTCTGACCCTTGAAAGTTTAAAAAATAAATTAAGTATAGGAAGTTACATTTTTTTCAACGAGATATTATGTTCGATAATCAGCAATCTTCTCAAAGACGAATACAACAATCAACCCAATCCATTATTCAGCAAGCTTGTTTTGTGGCTTATCCTTACTGGTTTTCCTCTGAAAAATGGCGAGCTAGAGGACTATTATTATTAGTTATATTTTTATCGGTAAGTAGTAGCACGTTTCTCGTTTTAGAAAGTTTACAAAGAGGAGAGTTGATTTCTGCTCTTGTTTCGGGAAGTAATCAACGTTTTTTCAGAGCGATTTCCCTCTTTTCTTTTTTAATTGTTTTAGGAGTCCCGTCACTGGCCTTAAATAAATATGTACAAAATAAGTTAAGTCTTTATTGGCGAAGATGGTTAACAAATTCATTTCTATCTCAATATCTTACGGACAATAAGTTTTATTATCTTAGTCTAGATAAGCAAGTAGATAATCCCGATCAACGCATTAGTGAGGACATTAATGTTTTTACTGAACAATCCCTCTATTTTGTTACCACATTTTTAGATTCTATTTTACAATTAATTGGTTTTACTGCCATTCTTTGGTCAATTTCTGAAACATTAATGTTTTTCTTATTGATCTATGCTCTTGTGGGCAGTGTATTTGCCATTATCAGTTTTGGTCCTGTTTTAACTCGGATTAATATTGAACAACTGAAACGAGAGGCTAATTTTCGGTTCGGATTAGTCAGAATTCGAGAAAACGCTGAAGCTATTGCTTTTTATCAGGGACAAAGTTCTGAAAAAAAACAAGTTAAACAGCAATTTATACAAGCTTTTGAAAACTTTAATAAATTTATAGGATGGCAATTTAATCTTAGTCTTTTTCAAAATAGCTATCAATATCTAACTTTTATTCTCCCCTTTATTGTCTTGGCACCCCGTCTATTTTCCGGTGAACTAGAAATTGGTGCTGTTAGCCAATCTCAAGCAGCTTTTGAGCGCATCGGCTTTTCCTTGAGTTTAGTTATTAATCAGTTTGATAAATTAAGTGTCTTTGCAGCAAGTATTAACCGTTTAGCTACCTTAAAAAAATCGCAAAAAATGAATCAAAACTTGGATTTACCTAGTATTAATATCCAGCATAGCAAGAACTTAAGCGTAAAAAACATGACATTATTTACACCTAATTATCAAAGAACTCTAATCGAAGATATTTCCTTAACCATTCCTCAAGGTCAATCACTACTAATTATTGGTGATAGTGGCGTTGGAAAAAGCTCATTATTACGTTCAATGGCCGGTTTATGGTTTTGTGGAAAAGGAATAATTGCTTTGCCTAAACGAGAAGAAATATTATTTTTGCCCCAACGTCCATATTTGTCAGTGGGATCTTTACGTCATCAACTATTTTATCCCAATCCTGTTGATAATATAAAAGATGAACAGATGCAAAATATTCTCAATATTGTTAATTTAGAAGATGTAACTAACCGCATTAACTCTTTTGATGAGGTTATCAACTGGACACAAATTTTGTCCCCAGGAGAACAACAAAGGTTAGCTTTTGCTCGTTTATGGCTAATTAAACCAAAATATGTCATCCTAGATGAAGCAACCAGCGCCCTAGATGAAACAAATGAAGCTTTCTTGTATGAACAACTTACAAGCTTATCTGTAACTTTTATCAGTGTAGGTCATCGTTCAACCTTATTTAAGTATCATAACCAAGTTTTAGAACTTTGTGGAGAAAAAAGATGGCGTTTGGTTGATGTTTAAGTTTATCAATATGAAAATTAGTGTGAACAATTTTAATTTACAATGGTTAAAAAAGTTTTGGTTTCTGGCAAAGTTATATTGGTTTTCTGAAGAGAGGTGGGGAGCAATAACCCTATTATTATTGTTACTATTATTATCATTTTTGGGTGCAGTATTATTAATTATATTTAGTATTTTTTTAGGAGAAGTAACATCTTCTTTAGCTAGTGGTGAAGCAGAAAGGTTTAGACAATCTATCCTTGTTTTTATAGGGATTATTGTCATAGGAGTGCCTATTTTATCTACTAAAATTTTCATTCAAGGTAAACTTAGTTTATACTGGCGACGTTGGTTAACCTTTAATATTTTAGAACGGTATTTAAACGATCAAGATTATTACAAAATAACCTTTTACCCCCAAGTAGATAACCCTGATCAACGCATCGCTGAAGACATTAAAAATTTTACAGAGCAGTCTCTTACTTTTTTAGTGATTATGTGTGATTCAATTCTCCAATTATTGGGTTTTCTTGGAGTATTGTGGTCTATTTCTCGGGTTTTAATGATTTTTTTTGGTAATTTATGCGGTAGGAGGAACTATCGTTACTGTAGTTATTTTTGGAAGGATTTTACTGGGAATTAATTTTGAGCAACTAAAACGAGAAGCAAACTTTCGTTTTAGCTTAGTGAGAGTGAGAGAAAATGCCGAAGCAATCGCTTTTTATCAAGGACAAAACCAAGAGTTACAGCAGATTGAACAGCAGTTTATGGCTGTTTTTAATAACTTTAATCATTTAATTCGTTGGCAATTAAACCTAAATTTATTTCAAAATGGTTATCAATATATTACTTTTTTATTACCTGGTTTACTCTTAGCACCACGTATTTTATCAGGAGATTTAGAAATAGGAGAATTCAGTAAAGCTGCAACAGCATTTAGAAGTATTTTGATCGCTTTGACTTTGATTGTAACTCAGTTTGAACAGTTAAGTGCTTTGGGTTCTAGTATTAAAAGGATCGATAGTTTATTATGGGCTTTAGATAATTCTTCTAGTATATTTTCCAAAAATCAAGAAACGATAAAAATTTTCGATTCACCAGGTCTAAGCATTGAAAACCTAACATTATACACCCCTGACTATCAACAGAAATTAGTAACAGATTTAGCAATCAATTTTCAGTCTGGTCAAGGTTTATTGATAATGGGAGACAGTGGTGTAGGGAAAAGTTCTTTATTAAGAGTTTTGGCAGGACTATGGTTATCAGGAGAGGGAACTATAAAACGTCCCCAACGGCAACAGTTATTATTCTTACCCCAACGTCCCTATATGCCCATTGGTTCTTTGCGAAGTCAATTACTGTATCCTGATATTAATAATGAGATGGAAGATGGGAGACTCCTCGAGCTTTTAGAAAAAGTTAATTTACCCAACCTCCAAGATAAATTTGGTGACTTAAATACAGTAGAAGATTGGACAAAAGTGTTATCTCTTGGAGAACAACAACGTTTAGCTTTTGCTCGTTTGTTCGCCACAGAACCCCGTTATGCCATGTTGGATGAAGCCACCAGTGCCTTAGATAGCAAAAATGAAGAACAACTTTATCGACAGCTACAAAAGACATCAATTCCTTTTATTAGTGTTGGTCATCGTTCAAGTTTATTAAAATACCATCAACAAGTTTTGATACTCAAGAAAAATGGCCTATGGGAGTTAAAAAAGATTAATGAGGTGATAGAATCATAAATATGTTTACAATTAAAACAGACCAGCTAAAAAACTTTAATATCTAAAAAATGTAAATAATGGTATCAACAAAACCAAATCAAACAGAATGTCAATACTGTTCGGTCATTTCCCAAACCAACAGAGAAGATCCTATCGGGACAGCAAGGACTCATGATCATTGGTTAATTTTGGAGTTAAAACAACCCTGGTCCCCTGCTATGTGGGTAGAAGACGAAGAACTGCAACCCTTAGTTAAAAATCTTAAACAGCTAATCTGGAAAAAAGGGATTATGGTTCGACCTATTGCGATTGCTCCCGATCGGGAATATTCTCAACCTGGTTACGCTCGACTTTTCTACTACTATCGTCCCGCTAAACTATTTGCTAGATACCAAAAAAAGGAATTTTTAGTTCCTCAAAACCAACTAATTCCTTTAGCAATGGATCTAGTAAAATCATTGACCGATAAATCACAGTCCTTAAAACATTGGGACACTTATCAACAAGACAGTGAGCAAATTCGTGATATTTTAGTCTGTACCCACGCGAATGTGGATCTCGCTTGTGGTCGTTTTGGCTATCCCATTTATAAAGAACTGCGATCGCACTACACAAAAAATTCAACACAACCCCTACGAGTGTGGCGATCTAGTCATTTTGGGGGTCATAAGTTTGCCCCAACATTAATTGATTTACCACAGGGTCGTTATTGGGGACATTTAACCTCAGAATCTTTAGATACTTTGATTAATCACAGTGATAGCCCTGAAACTATGCCATCATTGTATCGTGGATGGGCAGGGATGGGAAAATTTGCCCAAATTGTTGAAAGGGAGCTTTGGCAACAAGAAGGTTGGTCTTGGTTTAATTATCCCAAAGCTGCAAAAGTGATTAAAATCGAAGCAAAAGGAATTATGCCTTATATTTTCCAAGTTTTACGATTTCTTCCTTTCCCACAAGTTAACCTTTTATTAGATCGCTTGGCACAAAAAGCCACAGGGGTCTGGATACATTTGGAATTTAGTAAAGATAACGTGATCAAGAAATATGAGGCCAAAGTTGAAATTAGTGGACAAGTGAACAGTGCGCCCTATTCAGGAAAAGAGATTATCCTGCGTCCTGTTAACCAGTATCATGTAACTTATCTCAAAGAAATCTCTACCCCATAGTAGTTTTTATCCCCGACAGAAAGTAAACCCCAATTATCAAATTTATGCCTACTTTTTTTTTAATTTGGTTTGGTCAGATGGTATCAACCATCGGCAGTTACATGACCGTTTTTGCCTTGACAATTTGGATCTGGCAATTAACTGATTCAGCAACTGCCTTAACTTTGGTCTGGTTTTTCTCCCAACTGCCTCGAGTTTTTGTTACACCGATAGCAGGTATTATTGTAGACCGCATCAACCGTAAATATTTGATGCTTCTAGGAGACTTGGTAGCAGGGATCTGTACTTTTTCTATCGCCCTTCTTGCTTTCTGGGATAGTTTAGAAGTTTGGCATTTATATGTAGCCGTAGGCTTTTATAGTGTTTTTGGTCAACTTCAAACCCTAGCTTATTCCACTTCCATTGCCCTAATGGTTCCCAAAGAGAACTACACCAGGGCTGAAAGTATGGTGGCCGCAGTGAACTATGGTTCCGCTATTATTTCTCCTGCCCTAGCAGGCCGTCTTTATCCGGTGATTGGTTTACAAGGGATTATTGCCATTGATCTAATCACCTTTACAATTGCCCTAACAACCCTATTTTTAGCCAAGATTCCTCAACCTGATTTCACGGAAGTTGAAAAATCAGAAACCGTTGTCCAACAATTAACATTTGGCTTGCGTTACATTACACAAAGACCAAGTTTAGTGGCCATGGTTATTGCCTTTTCCCTATTTGCTATGGCTAGTGATGTGGGTAAAGCCCTATATAGTCCCATGATTTTAGCTCGTTCTGGAGGAAATGCCGAAGTATTGGGGAATGTAACCGCAGCAGCAGGCATTGGCGGCGTTTTAGGAGGGATTTTGTTAAGTATATGGGGAGGGTTTCCCCGTCGTATTAATGGGATGTTATTGGGTTTTATGGGAGCAGGGTTGTTTAAAACACTGATGGGAGTTGGTCAAAATGCCTTTGCTTGGATGGGCGCTCATTTCTTTGCCTCCCTCAATATTCCTTTGTTCTATAGTTCTAGTAATTCTATTTGGTATGCTAAGGTTCCCCCAAAACTTCAAGGTAGGGTTTTAGGTGCTGATCAAACCATTGGTTTAATTATTGCTTCTGGTGCCACATTAATTGCTGGCCCTTTAGCCGATAATGTTTTTGAACCTGCTATGCAAATAGATGGGCCCCTGTCTTTTATGTTTGGATGGTTGTTTGGCTCTGAGTCAGGATCTGGTATTGCCCTACTCTATGCTCTATCGGCTATGTGGATGTTTTTGGTTGGTTTAGGGGGCTATGGTTTTCGCACATTACGAGAAGTAGAAGTTAGATTACCCGATCACGATCAATCTTTAAAGTAAGATTTTATGAGGCACTTTTTAGGAAATTTTGTTATCATGTCCTAATCCTTAAATAATTTTTCAAGGTTAAACAACAATGGTGTATCATAAACATTCAACAGAAATATAGTCATATATAGTCAAACAATCACAAATATACTTAGTTTAGATGTACTTGTCGTTCTCCTGCTTAACAAAAATTAATAACTTGCTTGAGTTGTTTAATGGTACAATTAAACCTAAACTAAAAAATGTCTAAAAATACAGACTGATACCACATTAATTTTTCACGCTTTCCAAGACATTAAACAACATGAGTTAGAGTTAATTGATGAGATTAGTTGAGAGACATATTATTAAAAAAAATCATCGGTTTTATGCTGAAATTGACCGACTATGTTTCTTATCTAAAAATCTCTACAACTATGCTAATTATTTATGTCGTCAGTCTTTTATATTTGAAAATACTTACCGTAACTATTATGACATTCAGAAAACCCTGCAATCTCAATTAGACTATCAAGCTATGCCAGCTAAAGTATCTCAACAAGTTTTGATGATACTTGACAGAAACTGGATAAGTTTCAAGGAGTCTAATTTAGCTTACAAAGAAACACCATCAAAATTTAAAGCTCGTCCTCGTCTTCCTGGATATAAACATAAAATCAAGGGTAGAAATGTGGTGGTTTATACGGCGAAGCTATAAGCAAAAAACAGCTGAAACAAGGTATCATTAATCCCAGTAAGACTGCGATTTACCTGAAAACCAAGGTAGAACCTTCAAAAATAAAACAAGTTCTTCTTGTTCCTAGACTTAACCATTATGTAATTGAGGTCATTTATGAAGCAGAAAAACAACAATACGAGTTAGAGGAAAATAGTTATGCTAGTATTGATATAGGTTTAAACAATTTAGCTACATTAACTTTTAATCAAGCCGGAATAAAACCGCTCTTGATAAATGGCAAACCGTTAAAATCTATCAATCAATACTATAACAAAGTCAAAAGCGAGTTACAATCTATTTTAGGAGAAAATAAATCAAGCCAGAAACTAAAAAAACTTTGTAATAAAAGAGAATTTAATATTAATGATTATCTCCATAAAGCATCTCGTTTGATTATTAATACTCTCATTAATCAGAAAATAGGAACTCTGATTATTGGCCACAATACTGACTGGAAACAGAAGATTAACTTATTGGACTTTGGACAAAAAAGTTTGTTAGCGTATATTTTACGCTAAACTAAAATCCCAAAATATCGGCTCTGTATCAGTCAATAAAATTGGCTGACAAATAGGGCTAATCTATAGATTCTGAGGAAAACTAAGGAGCTTTTAAGTTTTTAGTTGATTTTTTGCTCCCTTTCTTGATAACATCATGACGAGTTCGTGGGGCTTTTTTGTAACCTTTAATACGTCCGGAAGAAAAACCTCGACGTTTGGGAAATTTGGCGAAAGTCCCCAAGGTCGTAATTATTCTTGAAAAGTCTCTTTGAACTAGACTAGGGGTGATTTTGATGGATTTATTAGTCTTCAAATACTGTTCCCAATCACGGGGTAAAACCACAGCTAATTTTCTGGCAGCCCACAAATTTACATAAGAAAGAAGTGTTAGTTTAAACCAATTTTCTTCATGATGTACATCGGGAGTTAAATAAGATGTCATCAATAATCTTTGTTTACCAAATCGAAAAAGATGTTCCATGTCATAACGTTGTCGATAACACTGATAACAATCAACTAAACTTAACTCATCGCGCCGAGAACCAATAACAATAAGCCACATAGGTTTCCAAATACTATTTCTTTCTTGATCTCTGACAACAATCTGGAGTAAAGTAAAGGGGTGATTGTTCATTTTATAGTTTTTAGTTCCTCTCATTAACATCTGTTTCCATCCCGAAATAGTCACTGTTAATTTACGACCTTTTTTCGTTGTAAAGGGAACATGATGAACTTCATCAGGTTCAGTCCAAGTTTGGTCATCTTTAAGGTCAAATTTATCCCCATACCAACGGGGATGTCCCGAAGTTTTGGCTTGATTTGGGTCCCGAATAAATTGACGATAAAAAACTCGGTCACTTCTAACTCTTGTAATAGTAACTACGTCTTCATGCTTAACTTGTTCCCCAATAAAATCCTTTTGGCTGTAGTCACTATCAGCCACTAAGACAGATAATTTATCAGAAAATAAAGAACTTTGCCAGATTTTTTTTAGTTGTTGATTGCCTTGATTTACTCCTTTATGTTTAGAGGGGACTCGCTCTCCTGATAAGGGGACAGCCCAAGGGACTTTTTCTGTGTCTATTTGGTCAGGTAAAGCGCAGACAACGGAATAACAATGTCCAATATTAATGGGTTTATTTCCCTTAATTGGATTGGGGTAATGAATAAAGGTTTTATCCGCTAACGTTTCGGCAAACCGTCGTGGACAGGGAGTTGTGTCAATACCAAATAAGTTATAATGTTTTGAAGTGGGAGGAATTGTTCTCGATACCGCTGAAAATAAAGTCTCAATTCTCTGTTCATAATTAGGGTCAGTTTGAGTGGGTAAAAACTCTTGAATTCCTCTATATAAACTGTTATAATCTCTTCTAAATAAAGGATTGAGAGACAATTCAACGACTGAGTGAGCTTGTTGGTTACTGGAGAGGGCATCGAGTAATTCTATAATAGTTTCTTTTCTAGCTTTTAGTCCTTGGAAGAGGTTAGACCTCCACACCAGGAATTCCTCGACAGACGTAGCCGTTTCATTTTTGGTCATTTTTAAAATTTATTACCTTATAAATTAGCGGAATATATACGCTAACATCAAAAGAGGTTATTTGTTATAGTTAAGGCTAATGTCATCACATTCCGAACTTAAGACCAGTCAAGATGTCCACCTGAGAGCCAAACAAATTAAGAGTCTAATTCGCTCTCTTAAACAGAAAATAAAGAAAATTGAACGGGAAGGGGAAGTAGCACCAGCTAATTGTCATATTATTCGTTATCAGGTTAATGGAAAGGGAACAATCTACTGGTATTATAAACTACAGGCTGCTGAATCAATTTTTCCTATGGCCACTAATAATGAGAAAAAAACCAAATATAAATATTTAGGACGAGCCGGAAGTTCTGCTCATATTGATGCTGTAGAAAAACTCACTAGAAGAAATCTCATTGATGAATTAGAACGAGTCATTCAATCTCTAACTGAAAGCTACTTAGATATCTATATTGGAACCGAAACTGAATGAAGCTATTTAATATTTAAAATCCCCTAAAAAGATGGAAAGAGAGTTTTTAAAATCACCTTAATTCTCTATTTTAGCTCTGGAGATATGTTTAGCGTAAAATTTACGCTAATAATTGTTTTTTATCCAAAGTCCAATAACTTAGGGAAAAGAAATAACCAAAATTTTGTATCTATTCCCTATAATAAGTTCATAGAAATGTTGTCTTATAAAGCAGAAATGGTGGGAATTAAGATAATTATTACCGAAGAATCTTATACATCTAAAGCTTCGTTTCTGGATAATGATCCTCTTCCGGTTTATCAGAAAGGTCAAAAAAATCAAGTAACTTTTTCTGGGAAACGAATAAATAGAGGTTTGTATCGTACTGGCAAAAGAAAATTAATCAATGCCGATGTCAACGGTTCGTTAAACATCATGAGAAAAGCAGTCCCAAATGCCTTTGGCCATGGGATAGAGGGTGTTGTAGTTCACCCAGTCAGGGTTACACCTGCAAAATAAGGATATGTCATATTTGACTATATTTTTATGAACTATTTACTAATAGAAAGATAAACCTATAGCAATCAGGTTTCAGTGGTGAGGAGAAAATCAGCTTTCTGAGTGTAACCCCTACACAGATGTATTTGTAGGGACATAATACTATTATGTCCTCATATCTTCTTGCTTCTGACATATTATTACTGATTCTTATTAAGTTTGATTTTAATTTACGTTAACTCTTTTAAAGAATAGGGTTTTGCTTTTATTCAGCAAACCCTAATGTAGAAAAGGATTCCCCATCGTCTTACGTTGGGGAGGAATTTTCGACCAACAAATAAACTGCGAAGCATCCATATCTTAGAAACTTGTGATATAGTAGTATCATCTTTTGAGGAAAAAATGCCTAAAACCCTACCCATAACAGTAGCCTGTAAACTTGAAGTTAGTAATGCAGTCGCCACAGAAATTGACGACACATTGCTGGTGTTTGCAACTGCCTGTGATTGGGTAAATGCTAATACTCCTAACAAAATAACCAACAAAACTGCAATGCAGTCGTTAGTTTATCAGTATGTTAGGACTAATTTTGGTTTGTCAGCAAATTTGGCAATTCAGGCTATTAGAAGGGTTTGCGCTAACCGAAAAACAGCTAAACAAAAAGGTAGAAAAGTTAAAGAGTTTAGTCCTACTTCTATTAGTTACGATGCTAGAATATTTAGCTTTCGGGAAAAAGATTGGACTGTTAGCGTAAAGCTATTAAATAGTCGCCAACGAATTAAGCTGTTAATTGGCAATTATCAAGTCGGTTTATTAAAAGGGAAAGACCCGAAAGCAGCTACTTTAGTTAAACGCAAAAATGGTGATTATTACATTCATATAACATTAGATGAACCTACACAGCCTGAGACTAAGACGGATAAAGTATTGGGTTGTGATTTAGGTCGTACTGATATTTGTACAACATCAGAAGGAGAATCATGGTCAGGAAAACAGATTACGGATAAACGAAATCACTATGCGAAACTGAGAGCGACCATTCAGAAGAAAGCCTCGAAAGGCACTAGAAGCTCACGGCGTAGATGTCGCCAGCTACTAGCACGGTTGTCGGGGAAAGAAAAACGCTTTCAGAAACATATTAATCATCAAATATCACGCCAGTTAGTTAATAATGCCGTAACTAACAAACAAGCTATTGCTATTGAAGATTTAACAGGGATTAGAGAGCGTACTAACAAGAAGCCTAGAAGCAGAAAAGATAAGCGACTAGGTAATAATTGGGCGTTTTACCAATTAAGACAATTCTTGACTTATAAATGTGTTTTAGCAGGGGTAAAACTAATATTAGTAAACCCTGCATGGACATCACAAACCTGTCATAACTGTCATGTAATTGGTGATAGAAAAGGTAAAAAATTCGCCTGTAATAACTGCGGAAATAAGTGCGACGCAGATTATAACGGGAGTAAAAACATTCAGGCATTGGGGGCGATTATAAACCGCCCTGGAGGTTCAGGTGTGATTCGTTGGGCTAGAAAGCTTGTACCAAGTATAAGTGTGTAGCCCGTTCTGTACCTTTATAACAGAATAACTGTTGGTTTGTTGGCTAAAGGAGCCAAACTCGGAATCAAAGGAGTAAAATCCTAAGAGTAACGACATAACCCTCCGTTTTGGACTTAGTAAAACCAGGATGGAAGCAGGGTTAAAAGGGGATAACCACTATGAAACAGCACAAGAAATCCTCAAGTCAATCGGTCATGGTTAAACATTACGTTGAATCATTGACTTGAACCCTCAAGACCTGGAAGTAGCCAAAACTGTTTGATAGGCTGCGTTCAAAAAGAACATGGTGAAAAGTGGAGTTTTCTGAGTGACATCCACACCGATTCCTGAAAAGTAACCTGGGGGAGAGATGAAACCTAAAACCGATATACCCAAGCCAACGGAACGAATTAAGTCCATGACTGCTCTTATCACTGGTCGAGTAGATAAGTAGGAACAAACTTAAGCGCAAGGGTCATGGATGTGAGAAGTAATAAGAAGCAAACGCCTACTTGTAACGAGTACGGATATGCCGACGTATTACTGGTGGATTAGATGAAATAGTCTCTACTAGAGGTAGTTAAATGTCAAATGCGAGTATAACCAAGACTACGCCGGAATGGAACACTATAAACTGGGCAAAAGTCCAAAGAAAAGTGTTTAAGCTTCAAAAAAGAATATTTCAAGCTGTTAAATCAGGTAATAAAGTCAAAGCTAAAAAGCTCCAGAAGTTACTATTAAAGTCACACTATGCAAAGCTCTTAGCCATACGCAAAGTGACCCAAGACAACCAAGGCAAGAAAATGGCTGGCGTTGATGGGAAAAAGTCACTACGACCTAACCAAAGATTAATGTGGTGTTATGGACAAAGGCATCTTTGAGGAAACCGACTCAGGTACACCTCAAGGCGGTGTAATAAGCCCATTAGTGGCAAACATTGCACTACACGGAATGATAAAAGACGTAGAAAACCACTTCCCTCGCACAAAACGCCAAGGAAATGGAACTATCGTATGGGACTATAAACCTAGAATCATTCGCTATGCCGATGATTTCGTAGTTCTTCATAAGGACTACGACGTTATTCTACAATGTAAAAAACTGATTGCACAATGGTTAGAAAAAGTCGGACTGGAATTAAAACCAGAAAAGACCTCCATCAGACATACTTTAAAAAGTATCGAACATGACGGAAAAACCATTAAACCAGGTTTTGAGTTTCTTGGATTCAATGTCAGGTCATACCCTGTAGGAGAACACCACTCTGGTAGAACAGGGGGAAATAATTCCACAACAATTGGATTCAAAACGTTAATCAAACCTAGCAAAAAGAAAATACTAGCTCATCATGAGGCAATCAAAGAGGTTATCAAAGCCAATAAGAAAGCCCCACAATCAGCACTAATCGCAAGATTAAACCCCATTATAAGAGGATGGTGTAACTACTACCGAACTGTAACAAGCAAAGTAACGTTCGAATCCGAAGACTATTTACTATGGGAGATGCTTAGAGCATGGACAGTTAGCAGGAAAAAGAAAAAGACACCATTGATTAAAGCTCTCAGAAAATATTTCTCACACGGAAAACACGGATTTTGGACCTTCCAAACAACAGGAGCAATCCTCTACCATCATGCCGAAACGGAAATAAAGAGACATACACTGGTAAAGCCTGAAGCATCACCCTATGACGGAAATTGGACCTATTGGAGTAAAAGAAGGGGTACATATACTGGGACACCAACTAGAGTAGCAAAACTCTTAAAGAAACAAAAAGGTATATGTCCTCAATGTAAGCAACACTTTACACCTGATGACTTGATAGAAGTTGACCACATTATCCCTAAATCGAAAGGTGGAAAGGATGAGTTCAACAATCTACAAGCTCTACATCGTCACTGTCATGATGTCAAAAGCAAAAATGATTATCTCTATGATTGGCTAGATAATGGCTATGAATGGAAAGACGACGTATTAACAGTACCCATGACAAGGGACTAATTGCCGAGAGCCGTATGAGGTGAAAGTCTCACGTACGGTTCGGACTGGGAGGAGAGGTAAGTGATTACCTTTTCGACCCCTAATGCTTATCTTGTAAGCTAAACGCTGAGGTGCAATACATTCAGCGATTTACTTATTTGATGGTCTAGGGCTACTGAAAACCCCAGGTTCAGCGTAGCAACCTGGGGTAGTTTATCGGCATCAAGTATACTAAATCTAAAGGACAGAAATGGGAAAATGAGTCAGTATAAAGATAACCTTACAGAAAATTCCCCATCCGAAGAACCCATTAACTCCTCTCTCAATGTTGAAGAGGTGTCTCCTGGGATTCTCAGACGCTTTGCTCCTAAGCGAAGCTTTGACCGCTCTGTTATCTTACAGCAAACTCCCCATTGGTCACGGGGGGTAGTGGCTGCTATAGTCGGGGTGACAACTCTGGGTATAATTTGGGCTAATGTAGCTAAAATCGAGCAGGTAATCCCGGCTAGAGGACAATTGAACCCCCAAGGCAGCGTTAAGGAAGTCCAAGCACCACTTAGTGGAGTGGTGCAAGAGGTTTATGTTGAAGAAGGAGATCAGGTTGAAGCAAATCAAGTATTACTAAAACTAGATTCAACAGCATCCGCTAAAGAGTTAGTTTCCTTAAAGAAAATTCAGAAAAATTTACAGCAAGAAAACAAATTTTACCAAAACCTAATCCAACAGTCATTAGATGCTTATCAGGTAGAAGTGGCGATCGCCAGACTAAAATTACCCCAGACTGTTGCGGACTTGACTCGTAACCGAGCCACCCTGATCACAGAAAATCGTCTCTTTGGGGGACTGGTAAACCAGGGAATGGGTGCAATAAACTTGTCCGCCGAACAATTTGCCAGGCTACAAGCAACAAGAAAAGAAGTGATTTCTCGGGCTACAGCCGCTCAAATAGAAGTGCAAAAATTGCATAAACAACTCAACCAAAATCAAGTGCAACTAGCAGAAGCTAGGGTACAATTGGCTAAAGACCAACAAGTATTGGGGTATATCGATGTTCGTAATCAATTAATCCAAGCTCAAGCTCGTGAGAGCTTACGCATTGAACAAGAAATTTTAGACAATGTTAGCCCCTTACTCGACGAAGGAGCCATCCCCCAACTTCAGATTAAAAAACAACAACAGCAAGTCAACGATCGCTATGCTGCTTTAGTGGAAGATCGCGGCAATGGAGCCATAGAATATGAACGCCAACAACAACAGATAGAAAACCGTTTAGCCGAGATCCAACAACTTAACGAAGAACAACAAAGACTACAACTGGCAATTAGTCAGGCCGAAGTACAACTAACTAATACTACGGCTTTGGCAGAGCGAGAAATTAGGGATAAAATAGCCAATAATGAGCAAAGAATTGCGGAAATTGACAGTCAACTCACAAAAATTGTTATAGAAAACGAAAAACGTATCGCCGAGCTTGATAGTCAGATCAGTGGGGTTCAAGTGACTTTAAAATATCAAGAACTGCGATCGCCTGTGGCAGGAACAGTATTCGACTTACAAGCTTCTCCTGGCTATGTACCACCCCCTTCTCGCACAGAAGCACTTTTAAAAATTGTCCCAGACGATTATCTCGTAGCAGAAGTTAACATCACTACCCAAGATATAGGTTTTGTCCGTGAAGGCATGAGAAGCGATGTTAGAATTGACTCCTTTCCTTTTAGTGAGTTTGGTGATATCAAAGGAGAAGTTGTCTCCATTGGTTCTGATGCCCTACCTCCTGATGAGATAGATGGTTATTATCGTTTTCCTGTGAAAGTTAGACTAGATAGCCAGTTACTGGAAACCGATGGTAGAGAAATTCCCTTGCAATCAGGAATGTCAGTCAGTGTTAACATTAAAGTCAGGGAAGATCGCACAGTTATGAGTTTACTTACCGAATTATTTACCAAAAAGATAGAAAGTCTCAAACAAGTACGCTAGAATCAAGGTGGTAAAAACCTAAGAAGCCGTGAGTCAGATTTGACCAGGCCGTTTTAAGGGCTGGTGATCTAACGGTGCTATATTCTAGTGCCGTCCCATAGATGGGGATAAAATAGATTACATTTTATTCTATTTTCTCACAGACAAATTATTGCCTAATTCATAAACTAGTGCAGCTTAGCAAAAATAATCCACCAGTCACTTATGATCTTTAAAGCCCTTAAATTTCCAAACGAACGGCTTAGCAAAATGTTGATTAAAGTAATCAATAAAATTGAGAATTTTTTGGGAGTTAAAACTGTTATTAATTTGGGTAAAATCCAAAAGCTTAATATTAAAGCAATACAAGCTTGTAAGATTATGTAAACTTGTAAACGCTCTAAATCATCAAATCTTAATGTTCCAGCAGCATTAGCAGCAATAGCAAATACACCAATAGGGGCTAGTTTTGCTACCCATCGAGTGATTAACATTAAACTATCACTGAATTTGCTAAAAACTTCAATCACTATTGATTTTTCAGGAATAAAAATAAAAGCTAAACCAACAGCTACACTAAAAGTTACGATGGAAGGAATGATAGTGTTGGCCATCGCATTAAAAGGATTAGATGGTAAAAATAAATCTAAAAAGTTTATACTTTTTTCTGGCTCAACTAAACTTGTACTAAAAAAAGATGCTGACTCCCAACGGGGAAAGCCAAAGGGAATAAGCAACAATACAAAAATAATTATAATCCATAAAGATAATAAAGTAATCCCTCCCTTAATAAAAATTCCTTTGGCAACGGTAAAGTTTAATTTACCTAAACCTGAAATTAAAGAAACAAAAATATAAGGAATAACAGGCATTTGAAAAAGACGAATATAACCTAGTCCGACCACTCCTAAAACTGAGGTCATTTCTCCAAAAAATAAACCTGCTAATATACCTAAAATAAATCCAATTAATACTCGTAAGGCTAAACTTGATTTAACAGCACTATAAAATTTTTTCATTATCAGTTGAGCCAATTAATTAATAAAATTGATTTGGAAATCACCGTTAGAAAGATAAAAATCAAACTATAAGAATTTACATTATATATCATATAACTGTGATAACAATGATATAATCGATCAAAATAATCAACTTTTAGAGAAAAATAATAATGATTGAACCTTCTGGACAACAAAGAGAGGTCAAATCTTTAGGAAGTGCCTCTATTGATGGAACCCCTTTAGATTATATTGTCGTTATGTCTGCTGTAGTGACAGTCTTAGCTTTTATACCTTTTTCTATTACCATTGGCTCTGGTGGTATATTTCCCCTCAGTCAAGGTATATTTCCCCTCCTGGGATGGGTTTTAGGACCGGTAGGGGGTGCATTAGCTAGTGGTATTGGAACCCTAATGGGGGTATTTCTAGCCCCTCATACGGCCGGTATTCCTCCTGTATCTATATTTGGGGCAATGGTGGCCAGTTTTGCTGCTGGTTGTATGGTAATTGGTAAACAGCGTAAATATTGGTGGTTTTTTCTGAGTATTTTTTTTGTAGTGGCCTTTTACATTTATACTTCTCGCGCCATGAATAATCAAGTTTCTCTTTCTGTTATTGTTAAGGGTTCTTTTATTAATTGGTCAGGGATATTATTGTTTATATTACCTACAAGAATTTTATTTGCCAAATGGATTAATAGTGAAAATTTACGGTTAGTTTGGTTGGGTTTATTTTTTGGTAGTTGGACAGTTGCTGGGGTTTATCATGTCAGTCAGGCAATGATTACTTATACCATGTTTAATTGGCCTGAGGAGGTATGGATCTTGTTAATTCCTATCATGCCCTTAGAAAATTTAGTCCGTTCCTTAGTAGGGGCATTTATTGGGGTTCGTGTGATTTCTGGACTAAGGGCGATCGGTATCATGAAACCCGAAGCAGCTATTTATTAATTTAGAATTCAGAAAAACTGATCATTTAGAAAAATTATGGACAATTTATTTGATAATATTTCACAAAAAATTATTCAGATACCAAGGGATAATTTAGTATTTTTCTCTTTAATTAGTCTTGTTATCGCTTTAATTATTAACGATGTCAGCCAATATATACAAGATAATGGAAGTTATAAAGTTAAATGGGAATATAGTTCAGGTTGCTGTGGAATTTTTATTGATGGTGTAGATTTGCTGGAAGTGAAATAGGGAAATATAGCAATCAGTTATCAGTCTCACTATAATCTTTGATTTAGATGGGGTGTGTTCAATACCAAACTCCAAACAAAGGCTATATAATGGTTTTAACTATAGCGCAACAGTAAATATCTCAATGTCAGAAACTTATATTGGAACAACTCAAGCAGCTTGTCGACTTCACTTATCCGTTCAGCGTGTGCGAAAACTGGCTGTAGATGGTCGTATCGAAGGAGCCTTTAAAGAGGGTCGTCGCTGGAAAATCCCTGTCTCTTCCGGTGGAATGCCGAAAATAAGCCGTAAAAATAAAGGTCCAAAAGGTCGCTGGCGAATACGGAAACAAGACATCATGACCTATATCCATGTTATTCAGACTATACTCAGATATAATCGCGACAATAAGACCCATCACCCTGTTATTGACGTGAAAATGGGGGGACATAGTTTCTTGTGTAATGAGGTGAGAATTCCAGGAATTGGTCGACTGATTTATGACCCAGAACACAAGAAAAACTGTGGCGCAACACTATGGTTTGAGATTGATTCTGATATTCCTTTGCAAATGAATAGCTTCACACAGCTAGTTTAATCTCAAAAAAACGAAAAAGAGCTTTTGAACAAAGTTTTTAGCTACACGAAAAGGTCTAGCTAGTGTTTGTGCTTGAGATTTTTTGTTCTTAATATACTTCTCTAATCCCGGATTTCTCACAAATTAATTTGAAAGCCCAATCCAGAGATGAAAAATGATAATTTTTAGGACTAATAGAAATTTTGAATATAGATGAATAAAAAAATTGACTTTGATTATCCAAAAATTGAGTTTAAGAGGGAATAATTATATTAACTTTTGATTTTCTCCACGATAAATAAGACTAAATGAAAGTATCAGTCAGTCAACAACTTATGATAGATATCTTTTTTAAAAAACAACTTATTCTACTTATCCAGTATTAGGAATAGTTTTAATTCTTTTGTTAGCAATAGACAAAATATCTTGATAAGGACAAGCACTAGCTATAGCGATAATAATTCTTCTACAACTAATCTTTATTCTGGCTCCCAACTTAAGAAGATTTAGACGTATTCTTCCCACAGTTGCTTTAGCCAATGAAGTTTTTTTTAAACAGTGTTGACGAAAAGCATTTATGAGAACATAAGCCCAGGAATGTATCCATAATCTTAGTTGATTACTTTGAAATGTTTGAGTTGAAGTTCTATCAGCTAACAAGTCTAATTGTTGTTCTTTAATCCGATTTTCCATCTCGCCTCTCGGACAGTATTTTTTTGTATAAAGTTTTGAGGGTGGAATTTTTGAAGCGGGCAAAGATGTCACCACATGGCGCATTTTTAAGCCATCACTTCCATAACAAACTTTTGTCACTACTCTTCTTTGACAACTCCATGACTTTTCTGTTTTATAACGAATAGAGCGATACCAAGTAGAAATTGGTACTAATTTTTTAACTTCTTCTAAATCTTCTTTTTTCTGAAATAAACTATCCATTAATTCAGTTATTGGAGCTAGTTTTTTTTCATATTCATGTTTGGCTTTTTCAATTACATCATCCGCTCGTAACTTAAGAACGCCATTTGTTCCCATAGCTATAACATAATCAACTAAAGGCTGATTTTCACAAAAATAGAAGATTTCTTCACGGGCATAGGCACTATCACCCCTAACTAGGATATGAGTCTCTGACCATTTTTCTCTAATTAGTCCGATAATTCTTTGTAATTCGTCTAAGGCTCCATCGGCTGGATCTACATTAGATGAACGAAGTTTAGCAACTAATAAATGATGCCCACAGAAAACATATAAAGGAGCATAACATACTCCGTGATAATAACTATTAAAAAATGCCCCTTCTTGATTACCATGTACTTGGTCATCCGTGACATCCATATCTAATATAATACTTAAGGGAGGTTTTTTATAAGACTCTAAAAAAAATTCGACAAAAGATTTTTCAATGGCTTCAAAGTTGGGTTCTATTTTATGATAACGACTCGTTTTTTGGTCGAGAATAGTCTCAGGACAATATTCCAATCTATTAATTGTACTTTTTCCAGCTAACCATCCCTTTTTATCTTCAAGTTCATTAAGCTTTTCTAAAGCGATCTTAAGGGCAGGATCGTGACGTAATTTATCATGGTCATTGACATCTTCATAGCCTAAAATAATTCCATAAAGCCTTTGTGCTAATAACTCATGAACGGAATGATCTACATAAGATTGATGACGATGAGCTTGAAAACAGTTACCAAACTTCTCGGTAATTCCCAGTTTTTTTATCCAACTCAGCTATCCAGACAATCCCCGCATCTGAAGTGATTAGTCCCCCATCAAAATTAGCGATTATTTCTTTTCCTTTCTGTTTACTAAAGTTGATTACTTGACGAAGGGTTCGGGGATGACTGGGACTCATTAAATCAGTTTAAGGTAAATTACTTTAACAATTAAATTATAGCATATTTTATTCTAACAATCTAGTACTATTAGAGATTTTATTAATAATTTTTTTTGGAAAAATGAGTGATTGATTTATCTTTTCATCTTTGTCTAATTCGGGTTGATTTTAACTTAAAATCTGACAACAGACTGTTGGTTGGGGAAATCTGCGATCGCTCTGTTCAAACCCACTTCCTGTAAGGCTTCTGTGTTTGGCGATCGCAGATTTTGTGAGAAATTCGGGTAATCTATTCTCGAAAATCAATCTTCGTAATACGAAACTGACCATTTTATCAATAGTTATGTTCTATGTTATAATTCTTTTTATCCATTAATTTAGGTTATCTATTAAAACTATTTCGTAAAAAAACAAAATTCAGACACAGTTAGTTAGATATAAATATTGGAAAAAAATGAACATTATTGCTGATTTAGACAAGGTTTCTTATTTTTATCCTAATTCTAAAGAACCTGTTCTAAGGGATATTTCCTTAGAGGTTTATCAAGGAGAATTTTTGGGTATTATTGGCCCAACAGGCGCCGGAAAAACGACCCTTTGTTTGACTTTAAACGGAATTGTACCACAGTTTTATGGTGGTCGTTTCTTTGGTTATGTTACTGTTGCTGGTTTGGATACTTTGAAGCATCCTGTCAGTCATTTAGCTGGTTATGTAGGGGCGGTTTTTGACGATCCAGAAACCCAATTAATTTCAACTTCTGTTGAGAACGAAATAGCTTTTGCTTTAGAGAATTTGTGTATTGATCGAGAAGAAATTATCTCTCGTATTCCCCGTGTTTTGGAGGCAGTAAGGTTAGAAGGAACGGAACACAAACACCCTCAAGAATTATCGGGAGGGCAAAAACAAAGATTAGCGATCGCAGCAGCTTTGGCCTTACAACCTCGCCTATTAATATTAGATGAACCCACTTCACAACTCGATCCTGTGGGAACAATGGAAGTGTTTTCAACAGTTAAAGAATTAAACAAAGAGTTAGGGACAACAATTGTTATGGTATCCTATGCTGCCGAAGAAATGGCAGAATTTAGCGATCGCTTAATTTTACTCTCTGAAGGAGAAGTCATAGCAACAGGAAAACCCCAGGAAATTTATTCAGAAATTGATTTATTGGAACGTCATGATTTGCGACCTCCCCAAGTAGCAGAAACCTTCTACAAAATGGAACAAAGAGTGCTAAAAATTGATAAGATACCTGTTACTTTAACAGCAGGTATAAATCAATTAAAAAAGTTAGATAATGTTGTTAAATTTCAACCTAAATTAGACTTCAAAACTCTTAGTTATCGAGAGGATAAAGATCCTTTATTATTAACAGAAGATTTGGCCCATACTTATGAAGATGGAACCGAAGCATTAAACGGGGTATCTTTGAATATATATGAAGGAGAATATTGTTTAATTATTGGTCAAAACGGTGCAGGAAAAAGCACCTTAGTTAAACATTTCCTTAATCTATTACAACCTACTAAAGGAAGGGTTACAATAAGGGGAAAAGATACAAAATATTTATCAGTAAGTGACTTAGCAAAATCTATTGGATATGTGGCACAAAACCCTGATAATCAAATCTTTAGTATGACAGTAGAGGAAGAGGTTGCTTTTGCTTTAAATAATGTCGGTTATGATAAAAAGCAAATAGATAAAAAAGTGACCCAAACCTTAGAAGAAATGGGTTTATTGCAACAGAGAAAAGAGCATCCCCTATCCTTAGCAAAAGGCGATCGTTCCAGGATTATTATTGCTGCTATTTTAGCAATGGAACCTGATATAATTATCTTTGATGAACCTACTACAGGACAAGATTATCAAGGTTCTCGTGCTATCCTAGAAGTGAGTCGTCAACTCCATAAAATGGGTAAAACTGTGATTGTTATTACTCATCATTTGTATTTAATGCCAGACTATGCAGAACGAGTTATTATTATGGGTAAAGGAACAGTATTATTAGATGCACCCATCAGAGAAGCTTACCATCAAACCGACTTATTGAAAGCCACCTATTTAAAGCCACCTCAAGCGGTTTTATTATCCCAAACTTTGAGCCAATTGAATAATGAAAATTATCCTTTCTTAACCCCCAATGAAATAGCGGAGTGTTTCTAACATAATGAAATTTGAAACTGTCGATAAACAATCAATTTTTACTCGTCTAGATTTTCGGACAAAACTATTAATGATGGCAATTATTACCATCATTGCTTTTGTTTGGGAAAGTCCAGTTACTGGTGGACTTTTAACTTTACTTGTTGGTAGTGCTTGTGTTTTTGCAGGTGTCAAATTAGAATATATTAGCACTGTTCTTAGAGTGACGATACCCTTCTATTTATTAATAGTAATAGTCATGGGTCTTTTTAATACTGCTCAGGTTACAAAACTACTGGAAACAGAAACATTAACACCTATTTTTTCTGTTCCTAAAGAGTGGTTTTGGATCGGAGGTTTAACCATGAATCAAGAAGGTATAATTTATGGTTTGAATATTGTTTTTAAGACACTGACGATGGTTTTAATTATCCCTTTGGGTATTTTTACAACGGATATTAACGATATGGTTGTAGGAATGGTAAAAGCAAATATCCCTTACAAAATAGTTTTTATTTTTTCATCAACCTTGCGTTTTTTCCCTTTATTATTAGAAGAAATACAAGGAATTTTAGAAGCGCAGAGGTTACGGGGTTTAGCGTTGGAAAAAATGGGAATTATTAAAAAAGTAACTGTGTATGCAACTATTGCGGTTCCCTTGATTTTAAACGCAATGGCCAAATCACAAAAGTTAGAGGTTGTCTTACAATCAAAAGCTTTTTCTGGTAGTTCAAAAAGAACTTATTTACACGATTCAATTTTAACCCAAACCGATTATATCTGTATGATCAGTTTTATTATATTTTTCCTCGTAGCAACTATTTTATATTTTCAGTGGGGTGTGGGCAAGTTCCCTTGGTTATTGTATTCCTGAATAATCACCAAAAAATAATAGAATGAGGAATATGTTTCTCATTCTATATATTTTGTCAGTGTATTAGATTACTAAAATTTCTTCTTAAAAGTTACGGTAACTTTGGAGTCTAAGATTAACAAGATCGAGATAACCTTTATCATACAAAGTATCTGGGGAAACTCTACCTTCAGCAATAGCAGCAGTTACCAGGACTTCTGCATTAACTTTTCCAGACATAACAGAACGAATAAGTCCTCCATGACTAGGAATACCGCGATGTTTGAAATTTCCTTGATAAGCCAATCCCACGAGTCTTGTGGGACCTAAATTATTAATAGTAGTGTTTCTGTGATAATTACTACTAGGATTGACATTTAGGTTAATAGCAACGTCTTCAGAGGATAAAGCAGGAGAAGCCAAATTCCCCAACATGACGGCAGAAAAGCCACTAGCAATGATATATTTGATCATGGAGACTGTTTCCTAGAACTTGTAAAAATAAGAGGATACTACTTAAACTACAATGGTTCCTCTGAGCTTTTCTTCACCCCATGGGATGAATAACAACAATCGATAGGATGAGTTATTTTTCACTAACTAAAGAAAACCATAATGACCACAACTACACCTTTTCTAACTGGACAGGAAATACGAGATCGTTTTCTACAATTTTACTCCCAATACAAGCACCAAATTCTGCCCAGTGCATCCCTAGTTCCTGAAGATCCCACTGTACTCCTCACCATTGCAGGGATGCTTCCTTTTAAACCCATTTTTCTCGGGCAAAAACAGTCGGACTTTCCTCGGGCTACCACTTCTCAAAAGTGTATCAGAACTAATGATATCGAGAATGTGGGACGCACCGCTAGACATCATACTTTCTTTGAGATGTTGGGTAATTTTAGTTTTGGGGACTATTTCAAAGAACAGGCGATAAAATGGGCCTGGGAACTGTCTACTAAAGTTTATCAATTACCACCAGAAAATATTGTTGTCAGTGTCTTTGAAAATGATGATGAAGCCTTCAAAATGTGGGAAGAAATAATTGGTGTTCCCCCCCAGAGAATTAAACGCATGGGAGAAAAAGATAACTTTTGGAAAGCAGGACCAACGGGGCCTTGTGGTCCTTGTTCGGAACTATATTATGATTTCCATCCCGAATTAGGTGACGACGATATTGATCTAGAAGATGATTCCCGTTTTATCGAGTTCTATAACTTGGTATTTATGGAATATAATCGAGATGCTGACGGTAAGTTAACCCCATTACAAAATAGAAATATTGACACGGGAATGGGGTTAGAAAGGATGGCGCAGATATTACAAAAAGTTCCCAATAATTATGAAACCGATCTGATTTTTCCCATTATTGAAACTGCTGCTAATATTGCTAATATTAACTACCAAAAAGCCACAGAAAAGACAAAAGTATCCTTGAAAGTTATTGGGGATCATGTGCGTTCTGTAGTTCACATGATTAGTGATAATATTACTGCTTCAAACACAGATAGAGGTTATGTTTTACGCCGTTTAATTCGTCGTGTAGTACGTCATGGTCGCTTAATCGGAATTGAGGGAAAATTTATTAATGAAGTGGCAGAAACTGCTATCCAACTTTCTCAAAAAGCCTATCCCCAGGTTAGAGAAAGGGACAGCTTTATTAAGGCTGAGTTGGAACGAGAAGAAGCTACTTTTTTAAAGACCTTAGAACGAGGGGAAAAATTACTTGCTGAAATTATTAGTAAAACCGAGAAGCAAGGACAAATATCTGGAGTAGATGCTTTTACTTTATATGATACTTTTGGCTTTCCTTTAGAACTGACTCAAGAAATAGCGGAAGAAAGTAATTTGACGGTGGATATAGAAGGCTTTGAAGTCGAGATGAAGCAGCAACAAGAACGGTCAAAAGCGGCCCATGAAACCATCGATCTGACGGTACAAGGAAGCTTAGATAAGTTGGCTGAACATATCCATCCCACAGAATTTTTAGGCTATACTGACTTACAGTCAACTGCTAAAGTAGAAGCTGTTTTGATCGAGGGTAAAAGCGTTGAGACAGCAACAGCAGGAACAGAAATTCAAATTGTCTTAGATAAGACTCCATTCTACGGAGAATCAGGGGGACAGATCGGTGATAGGGGATTTTTGACAGGAGAAGATTTAGTTATTCGTGTGGACGATGTACAAAAAGAATCGGGTATTTTTGTACATTTTTGTCGAGTAGAAAGGGGTCAAGTTTCTGTTAACGAGCATCTTAAAGCAACTATTGATCGATCTTGTCGTCGTCGGGTACAAGCGAATCATACCGCAACCCATTTATTACAAGCAGCTTTGAAGAAAGTTGTTGATGATTCTATTTCTCAAGCTGGTTCCTTGGTGGACTTCGATCGCCTGAGATTTGATTTTAATTGTCTTCGTGCAGTAACATCAGAGGAGTTACAAGAAATTGAGGATTTAATTAATACTTGGATCGCTGAGGCACACGATACAGAAATCGAAGTTATGCCCATAGAAACCGCTAAGGAAAAGGGTGCGATCGCTATGTTTGGTGAGAAATATGGGGCAGAAGTTCGGGTGATAGATGTACCTGGAGTTTCTATGGAATTGTGTGGAGGAACTCATGTTAGAAATACTGCCGAAATAGGTTTATTTAAAATTATGTCTGAAAGCGGTATTTCTTCAGGGGTGAGACGTATTGAAGCGGTGGCCGGCCCTGCTGTTTTAGAATATTTGAAAGTACGGGAAACTGTGGTTAAGGATCTCTGCGATCGCTTTAAAATTAAACCCGAAGAAATTAGCGATCGCATAACTACTTTACAGTCTGAACTAAAAACCACCCAAAAAGAATTAGAAGGGGTTAAACAAGAGTTAGCAATAGCAAAATCTGACCAATTATTAAACGAAGCTGAATCTATTGGTGAGTTTAAACTATTGGTTTCAGATATGGGAGAAATGGATGCTAAAGCCCTACAAACCGCAGCCGAAAGATTACAACAAAAACTAGGGGAAGGTGCAGTTATTTTAGGTTCTATTCCCTCAGAAGAAAAGGTTAGCTTGGTAGCAGCTTTTAGTAAAAAAGTCAATAAAGAAAAGCAATTACAGGCCGGAAAATTTATCGGTCAAATTGCTAAAATATGCGGCGGTGGGGGTGGTGGCCGTCCCAACTTAGCCCAGGCCGGAGGAAGAGATCCCAGTAAGTTATCTGAAGCTTTATCAACTGCTAAACAACAGCTAAAAGAAGGCTTACAATAAAGAACAGTAAGGGTGGGCATGGCCCACCCTAAAATCCAATTAAACAACCGATTAAATAACCTATTCCTATACCACTCAAACTAACACATGAAAGGATGAAATATATATGATCTTTGCTAAAATTTTCTTCTATTAGTTTATTATCAGCCCACATCGCAACCCGCGTAGTAGTCAACATTATAGGAAATGCCACAAGATAAGCCAAAAACCCAACCTCAGTCGTCACAGCCCATGCCCAAACTCCAAACAATCTCATCATGCTAAGGTTTATTAAAACAGAATTTAACTGAGTGTTGGTAAAAGGATATTTAAAATATTTCTCATTTAACGAAGGGACTGGCCGGATTTGAACCGGCGACCTAGCGCTTAGGAGGCGCTTGCTCTATCCTGCTGAGCCACAGCCCCATTTACCACCCTTAATTATAGCAGTTTTCAATTGAGTGTATGAATTTTTCGGTTGAGTGAGTGTGGGAAGTATTGACGTTTTAATGTTTAATGTATCAATGAAAACTGCGGTTATATCTGAGTTTACAGTTATCAGTTATTCAGACTATTCCAAGCATCAGCAGCGTCTTCTAATGCTTGTTCTACTGTTTTTTGCTCTAACATAGCAGCTTGTAAATTTTCATAGATAATTTTTTGTAATTGGTTAATATTATCCTGGGGTGGTACTAATACTTGAGCATCTTTTAGTTGTTTAGCACTAACTGCGATCGCTTGTGATAATGGGGTTTTATCCGTTGAATTTTCCTGTTCATTAATATAGGTTTCAACTGCCTTTATGGTTGAGGGTAAGACACTGGCCTCTTTAGCAAATTTCAGTTGATTTTCCGTATTAGTCACAAATTTAGCAAACTCAATTGCTTCTTTGGGCTTCTTGGTACTTTTGGGAATTACTAAGTTCATAACTGCTACGTTTCTTTTCCCAGTTTCTCCTGTTATTTGAGGAGAAGCTGCGGAAACTTCGGCAATGCTAGGGGCATTTTTAATAATTACTGGAAATGACTCTGCCCCGGTTGATAATAAAGCAATTTCTCCTGATTGATATAAGTCTATGGCGTGTCGATGTCCCTGGGTTAGAACTTCTGGGGGTAATAATTCTTGTTGATATAAATCCACCCAATAACGAAAGGCTTCTAATCCTTCTGGACTATTAAACGCTGCTTTTCCTTCACCATCTATTAGGTTAACTCCCATTTGCACCAAAGACTCTAATACTTCCCCAGAATCTCCTGGAGCAAAGGTAAAAAACATAGCATATTTTCCTGTTTTTTCTTTTAATTTCGCAGCCACTTCCCGTAATTCTATAAAAGTTGTCGGAGCTGTTTCAATTCCAGCTTGTTTGAGTAATTCTTGATTATAAATAGTGATTTGTGTGGTTAAATACCAAGGAAAGCCAAAACTAATATTATTTACGGTTCCAGCTTCCCAAATATTGGTCAAATATGTTTCTTTTTCTTCAGAAGAAATATAATCAGTTTCCCCTAAATTTAACCAAGCGTTACGACTAGCTAATTTAGAAGCAAAATTAGGATTGAGATTGACTACATCTGGGGAAGTATTAGCAGAAACTGCCGTCAAAATTTTGCTTTCCATAGCTGACCAAGGAACATCAACCCAGTTAATTTTAACCCCTTCATGTTTTTGTTCAAATTCCTCGATTAATTCCGTGAAATAAGGAGTAAATTTCGGCTGTAGCTGCATCGTCCAAAATTCTAATTCTTGGCCGGTAGTGGGAGCTTGTCCTCCATTACAACTTATCAAAAAACTTATGATTAAGCCTAATAACCCCCATAAAGTCCATTTACTCCAATCCATTAATTTATCCATTTTTTAATTATTAATAACGGTTTTAGTCTTATCTATCTTATCTTAATCTCCTAAATAAGCTTCGAGAACTTGGGCATTTTGTTGAATTTCCTCGGGAGTTCCATCAGCCAAGTTGGTTCCTTCAGCTAATACCCAAATATGATTACATAAAGACATAACCACATCCATATTGTGTTCAATAATTAAAAAAGAAATCCCTTCTCTATTCCAAGTAATAATGTGTTCACAAATTTCTCCGATCAGAGTGGGATTGACCCCAGCGGCAGGTTCGTCTAGTAAAATGAGTTTGGGACGAGTCATCAAGGTTCTAGCCATTTCCAGGAGTTTACGCTGTCCCCCGGATAAAGCACCGGCGTAATCGTGGCGTTTTTCAATTAATCCGACAGATTTTAAAATATCAAGAGCCTTTTCTTTATTTTCTCGTTCTTCTTGTTTAACCTGTCCTCGTTTTAACCAAAGTTGTAAAAAATTTTCCCCCGTCTGTTTTTGAGTAGCGAGTAACATATTTTCTAAGACGGTAAGACGAGATAACACCCTAGCTACTTGGAAAGTACGAATACAGCCTTGTAGGGCTATTTTATGAGGGGATAAATGCTGAATAGGCTCCCCATCAAAAAGGACTTCCCCTCCATCGGGACGAATGAAATTGGACAAGAGGTTAAACAGAGTTGTTTTTCCAGCACCATTAGGGCCAATTAACCCAGTAATACTACCTTGTTGCACCTGTATATCAGCATTGTTGACAGCTTTTAAGCCACCAAAGCTTTTAGATAGCTGTTTAGCATCGAGAATAATTGAGGAAGAATCAGTCATTGCTGCAATCAGAAATAATTTTTCAAACAACAAGGTTAAGTTTTACGATTCCAAGATATCTTGACACTCCCTTCGCTCTTTCGCGAGGGATTCTTAGTTCACCGACTCGCCATCACCTAGCAGGATTTCTCCAACTAAGCCAGAGGGCAAATCTCCCCAAGCTTTAGATTCCGTATGCCCTACGGTACTTAATCCTCTCTTGAGGATGTTTATTGCTGCGTTAATGTCACGGTCTTCTACATATCCACAATGGGGACAAATATGGGTTCTAGTTGATAGTGATTTTTTGACTTTTTCACCACAATTAGAACAATTTTGAGATGTATTATGGGGAGGGACAGCAACAGTTGCTTTCCCATATTTGAACCCAAAATATTCTAACCATTCTCTAAAAGTTGACCATGCAGCATCGTTAATTGATTTAGCTAGACGTTGATTTTTTACCATGGCTTTAACATTCAAGTGCGGAATGCACCGCCGCTTTCCAGCTTGAATTAAATTCAAGCTGGGTCGGCGGTCTTCATAGGCTACCAAGTCGTTAGATTGGATTACGCGCAATGCCTTTTCTTGAGCAAAACCTTTACGTTGCCTACTTACTCTTAAATGTTTTAGAGCATATCTCTTTCTAGCTTTCTTGTAGTTGCTTGAGTGTTTTTGACCTCTAACAAACTTTTTAGATTTACGTCTGTTTAAGCGATTCAAAGCCTTTTCTGCTTTACGGTAAAATTGAGGTATCTCTACTGTTTTTCCATCAGAATCAGCATAGAAATATTTAAGTCCTACATCAATCCCTGTGCAGTGTTTTGTTGGCTCTAATGGCTTTCTATACTCCCTAATATCTAAATTGATACAAAATTGAACATAGTATCCATCAGCACGACGTACTAATCTAACTCGTTTAATTTGGTCAATGGGGTAAAAGTTCAAATCCCTTGTTCCTTTCAATTTAATCGTTCCAATACCTTTTTTGTCAGTAAAAGTTATCTTCTTTTTATCATCAGACAACTTCCAGCCCGACTGCTTATATTCAACAGAACGATTATTTTTTTGAAACTTAGGATAACCCTTTTTACCCTTAACCTTTTTCTTACAATTGTCATAGAAACGGCTAATAGCAGCCCATGCCCTTTCAGCAGATGCCTGTCTTGCTGTTGAGTTTAACTCTTTAGCAAAGATATATTCTTTAGCCAAGACTGCACAATATTTATTGAGAGCATATTTATCAATCTTATCCTCTTGACTAGCATCCATCCAAAGTCTCAATGCTTTGTTTCGGATGAATTGTACAGTTTTAATAGCTTCATCGATGGCATTCTGCTGGTATTGTTGAGCTATTGCTTTCATTTCTAAGACAATCATAGCTTATCGACCTTGACCAACTATATTGTTATGCCAACCATTTTGGCACAAGATGTCAAATATGTATAGATGCTACGCAGTTAATATATTTGTCCGATTTTCATCCCTTCGATGAAATCGAGGGTCGAGGGTCCGACATTTTAGGATAAAGGGTTCAAGGAAAGGTTATTTACGGATACGATTTTGATTTTTATATGATGAGATGAAAAATAGCAAAGATTCTGATATCAATCCCACAGTTAACTACCAGGGCAGCAAAAGATTAATTACAAAATGAACAAAATTTGTTACAATAATTTACAAAAGGATATATTTTACTGAGCTTAACAATTATCTTTATGTCTCAATCAACCCTTGGCCCAGATACCCCTACGGCTGACACCATCACTATCGATGTACAACCCCGTCACATTCCCCGGGGACACAGCGAAGACTTGGGGCCTATTAATGATATGTCTCCCGAAAGTTGGCAGTATAGTCCCGAAACCATCAACGACTACTATCGCAAACGTCTTCTCCAGGTGATTCGTCGTCTCATCAATGTCTTCCTGTTATTTGCTAGTTTCGCATTGGGCTTATGGTGGGATAAGATTAGAGGGAAAAATCCCAAAGAAGAAAGAAAACGGGCGATTCATCTACGGGAAATGCTCACAGAGTTGGGACCAACTTATATTAAAGTGGGACAAGCTTTATCCACGAGACCAGATTTAGTTCCTCCTGTTTATTTAGATGAATTAACTACATTACAAGATCAATTACCTTCTTTTCCCAATGAAGTTGCTTATAGTTTTATTGAAGAGGAATTAGGTCAAAAGCCTCAAAACATTTATGCAGAATTATCAGATAAACCCATTGCTGCTGCTTCTTTGGGTCAAGTCTATAAGGGGAAATTAAAAACAGGGGAAAAAGTTGCCGTTAAAGTTCAGCGTCCCGATTTAATTAAACGAATTACTTTAGATATTTATATTTTGCGTAACCTCTCCACTTGGGCGCAAAAAACCTTTACTTTCCTTCGTTCAGATTTAGTCGCCATTACCGATGAGTTAGCGGGGCGTATTTTTGAAGAAATTAATTATATTCAAGAGGGAAAGAATGCAGAAGAATTTGCTAAATTTTATGGTCATTTATCAGAGATATATGTCCCTAAAATTTATTGGGAATACACGGGTAGAAGAGTCCTAACAATGGAGTGGGTTGAGGGTACCAAGTTAACTAATATTAAAGAAATTCAAGCACAAGGAATTGAAGCTACACACCTAGTAGAAGTTGGGGTAAACTGTTCCTTACGTCAACTATTGGAACATGGCTTTTTCCATGCTGATCCCCATCCAGGTAACTTATTGGCCATGAAAGATGGACGCTTAGCTTATCTCGATTTTGGCATGATGAGCCGAATAAAACCTTATCAGAGATATGGCTTAATCGAGGCAGTTGTCCATTTAGTAAATCGAGATTTTGATGCTTTGGCTTATGACTACGTTAAATTAGACTTTTTAAAACCTGAAACCGATTTAACCCCCATTGTTCCGGCATTAACAGAAGTATTTGGCAATGCTTTGGGTTCTAGTGTTGCGGAACTAAACTTTAAAAGTATTACGGATCAAATGTCGGAAATGATGTACGAATTTCCTTTTAAAGTTCCGGCTTATTATGCTTTAATTCTACGCTCAATGGTAACCTTAGAGGGAATTGCCATCGGCATTGATCCTGAATTCAAAGTTTTGAGTAAAGCCTATCCTTATGTAGCAAAACGGTTGCTAACCGATCCTTCTCCAGAATTACGGGCTTCTTTAAAAGATTTATTATTTAAAGAAGGAGGTTTTCGTTGGAATCGCTTAGAGAATTTGATGAGAAATGCTAAAGATTCCCAAGATTATGATATCGATAAAGTGGTGGATCAAGCGGCGGATTTTCTCTTCTCTGCAAGAGGAGAATTTATAAGAGAAAGGTTAGTCAATGAAATTACTAATGCTTTAGATATGTTTAGCCGTCGTACCTGGTTTAATATGTCTAGTATGGTACGAGAACAAGTGGGATTAGCTGTTCAAGAAACTCCTCAAGATTTACAGGGTAATAGTGAAAGTTTTGAACATTTGCAAAATATTTTGCAAATTCTTCAAAATACCCCTGGTTTTGACCCAATGAAGGTGGTTCCTTTAATCATGAAACTGTTAGGAAAACCCGAAACTCAACAAATGGGGCATAAAATTGCTGAAGGATTAGTACAGAAATTAGTTACCCGTTTAGTTCGCAATTTACTTCTGGAAATTGATCGACCATCAGATAATAATTTGGGGACGATTAACACCCAGAAATCTCTCCCTGCCGCTTAAGATTAATTTTTGAAAGCGATCGCTAATAATAACTATTATCACTTTCCGTAGGGGTCAACGCTGAGCGCAGTCGAAGCGTTGACCCCTATAATATATAGAGTTTGTTATAGTCAAGACATATAACTCTGCCATGAACAAGCAAACTCCTTGAGTAAATATTTATGGTACTTTTTTCAGTTATTAATTAGGGTAAAAATCGGTCTAAAGCTGACTTTAACTCTTGTAATTCCTCTTCAATATTTCCTTCTTGAGCAGCACGGGCAACACACTCATTCAAATGTTCGTCTAAAATAAGACGGGACACCCTATCAATGGCTCCTCTAACCGCAGCTAATTGGATTAAAACTTCGGGACAGGGGCGACTCTCCGAAACCATTGTTTTGACCCCTCTAATATGTCCCTCTATGCGAGAAAGACGGTTAATAATCTGCTTTAAAGACGTTTCACTGTGAACATGATTGTGACCATGATCATGGTGGTGTTCAGATGTAGCTTTTACCTTACTTTGAGTCAATGGTTTACATTCAACCTCGATTTTTACAAAAACAATCCTTAGACGCTATTTAACTAGGCTTTCTAGATCAAAAAACCAAATGATCCCATTATGACACAATTGAAAATTTAATTGATCAAGTCATCAAGGCTCATGGTTTCGTAACGTTCAAAAGGTTGGCGAATCCAAGGATTATCTGCTAGATATTCCACATGATAATCCGGTTGAAACTGGGAACAACTTTTATACCAGATAACAGCAGTCCTAAGTTCTTCAATCGGGGAAGCATAATCTTTTAACCATCGACTTACTGTCTGTAAGCTAACCCCAGAATCAACCAGATCATCCACCAATAAAATACGATCTCCTAACTTATCATTGCTCATAGCTAAATGTTGACCAATTTTTATTTCTTCGCGAGAACGTTTATCTTCTCCCCCGTAGGATGCAGCGGCCACGATCGCTAAAGGAAGATCATAAAGACGACTGAGAATATCTCCCACCCGTAAACCCCCTTTAGCAATACAAACAATTTGGTTAAATTGCCATTGAGATTGATAAATTTTTACAGCTAAAGTCTCAATATGACGATGATAATCTTCCCAGGAAACGGATAAATCTACCATAAAATTACCCATTAACAATTATTAATTGTTAATTGTACATCGTCTTAGGTTGGGGTACTTCACTCTGAAAGCATGGGGTTCTTTAACTGAGACACAGGCAAGGCCGCTTGAGCGTTATTAGCGGGAAGTTCACCCCGAAGTTGACCGATTAAACTAGCCATTTCTAGGGCATTTAAGGCATAATTCCAGCCCAAATTACTCTTAATACCAGCCCTTTCTAACGCTTGCTGCATGGTATCTGTGGTTAAAATGCCGAACACCACTGGGGTTCCTGTCTGAAAAGCAGCTGCTGCCACCCCTTTAGCCACTTCTGCCGCGACGTAGTCAAAATGAGGGGTGTTACCGCGAATAATTGCCCCCAAACAGATAATAGCGTCATAATTTCCCGATAAGGCTAATTGACGGGACACTAAAGGAACTTCAAAACTACCAGGAACCCACACATAGTCCACTTGGGTTCCGTGGGGGTTAACATCCATTCCGTGACGCTTTAAACAGTCTTGGCACCCTGATAAGAGTTTGTCCGTCACTAGATCATTAAAACGACCAATAACTATGGCAAAACGCAAAGCAGACGAATCTTGGGCAAAGGTTCCCTCAAAAATGGTCATAATCTCACTTTATAATTTTTTTACTTCGTTGATCACCAATAGAGAAAGCTGCTTTCCCTCTAGCTGGTGGTTATTTGTTCTTCTGTCTACGATAAGCGTTAATCCCTTGCTTGAACCGTAGCTTAATTAACTTATAATTAATTAATTCTCTGGACAACTTTTCCTGACAACAAGAAAAACCCCAAAGTTTCATTTTTGTCGCTCCTCTGGCCTTTTAGGTAGAGATAATCATCCTTTGTACTTTATTCAACTGTTAGTTATTCAACCATTATGTTAACGAGCAAAAAACTTCAGTATTTATTAAATAACCTTTCCAATATTCCCTCTCTTCCCAATCATTCTGCCCTAGAAAGAGAGGTTAAAGGAATCTCGACCAACTCCCATTCTTGTCAACTTGGAGATATATTTATCGGTATGCCAGGAACTCGTGTGGATGGGGGTGAGTTTTGGCAAAGTGCTATGGAAGTGGGGGCAGTTGCTGCTATTATTAGTCCCCAAGCTGCCCAGAAGTTTCCCCCTAAAGATGATGATTGTGTCATTATTGTGGAGGATATTATTACTGTTGCTGCCCAAATAGCCGCCGCTTTTTATGACTATCCGGCCCAACAATTAAAAATGGTTGGTATAACAGGAACCAATGGCAAAACAACAACTACCCATTTAGTTGAATATTTCTTGAACCAATGTCAAAAACCCACTGCTTTAATTGGGACATTATATACTCGTTGGCCAGGGTTTGAGCGAACTGCTGTACATACCACACCCTTTGCCCCTGAGTTACAGGAACAACTGGCCGAAGCAGTGGCAGCTAATAATGAATATTGTGTGATGGAAGTTAGTTCCCACGCTTTAGTCCAAGGGCGAGTTAAACAATGTCCTTTTCAAGTTAGTGTCTTTACTAATTTGACGCAAGATCATCTTGACTTTCATAAAGATATGGAAGATTATTTTGCAGCAAAACGGCTTTTATTTACCCCAGATTATTTACAAGAAAAAGCCATTGTTAACTTAGATGATCCCTACGGTAAACGATTAATTGATAGTTTCCAGACTGAGCAAGTTTGGACCTATAGTGTTGAGGATACAAAGGCTGATTTTTATACCAGTAATTTAACCTATCAAGCTAACGGAGTTACCGGAACATTAACCACCCCATTCGGTAACATCGAATTTACTTCTCCTTTAGTGGGACAATTTAATTTATCCAATGTTTTAGCAGCGGTAGCAACGGTTTTGTATCTTGGTTTAGATGTAAGAGAAGTTGTAGAAAAATTACCGCACTTTTTGGGGGTTCCAGGCAGAATGGAACGGGTACAAATTAACGATAAACAAGATATTAGTGTGATTGTTGATTATGCCCACACTCCCGATAGTTTAGAAAACTTACTGAAAGCTGCCCGTCCCTTTATTAAGGGTAAAATGATTTGTGTGTTTGGCTGTGGGGGGGATCGTGACCGCACAAAACGCCCTTTAATGGGTCAAGCATCGGCTCAATTAGCTGATGTTTCGGTGGTAACCTCTGATAACCCTAGAACGGAAGATCCTCAGCGAATTTTAGAGGATGTTTTAACAGGAATTCCTGAAAAGATCGAACCTTTAGTTATTAGCGATCGCGCCAAAGCTATCAACACAGCAATTTTGCAGGCCAACCCTGGAGATGGGGTTTTAATTGCCGGAAAAGGTCACGAAGATTATCAAATTTTAGGCACAGAAAAGATCCATTTTGATGATCGAGAAGAAGCGAGAAAAGCTCTAGAAATCCGCCTAAAAGTTTAAACTAAAAGTTAATAATGGATAATTACTATTAATTAATTACCCATTATTAATTATTAATTGCTTCTACTCTGTCTCAGAATTTAACATACTCATAGCAATATCTAAACTAACTTTCATACGGTTTAAAGAAGCAGCTAACATTCCCATTTCATCGTTATAAGGATGGGCGAATTCTTTACTTAAATCTCCCGTACTAATACGCTGTGCCAACTGTGCCATTTTCTTTAAAGGAGTGGTTACGGAGAATCTCAAGAAAAAGTTAATTAAAATAATCGCTAAAGCTAAACAAACTATTAAAATACTAGTAACAGAAACTTGTAGTTTTTTCGCACTTTCAAACACAGCATCAGCAGGAACCAAAATCATTTGCGCTCCAACGATTTCGTGTAGTTTCCAATTGAAGCCATTTTCTCTACCATAGGTTGTTAATAAGCTTCTAGGGGCAACATCTGGGGTACTATGACAGCGCAAACAACTTTCTTTTGAAACTTCTAAAGGACGAGCAATGTAGAAAATATCACCACTATTGAAAGAACGAAAACCCGAAACTTGTTCTAGACTTTCATCATTACGAAACTTCTCAACAATTTTTGCTTCAAATTCATCAGCTTTGTCTCGTAAATTAGTAGGGTTCAAGGTTGCTTCTTTATAGACAAAGTCTTTATAACCTCCTTGTTCCCGAAAATACTCAAACACTTCCCTAGCAGAATAAGCTGGAACGGTTTGGGGTAAAAATTGATAATCTGTTTCCAATCTAGACGCTAATTCAGGGTTCACTCTGGTGCTAGTATAATTACGAACAGCACTCATGGTTTCCATAAGAACTAAGGCTTTATCCGTGACGACTCCTTCCGCGTTGTGAGAGAGGATCAAAGATAAAACCCCACCACTTAGAAAAACAGTAATCACAGCAATAACGGTCAATAAAACATTTAATTTGGTGGCAATTTTAAGATTCTTGAGCAGATGATTGTCTTTAAACATAGTTTTAGTCTGAGAAGCATAAAAAAAGACGATAATATATCGATAAACTAACCAATCATGGCCAAAGACTTTGAGCCAAAACCCTAGAAATGGAGGAAATTGGAGAACCCATTATCAACAAATATTAAGAATATTGCTGAAAATGGAGTTATAATCTCCTCTGAGGTTAGTTCAAGGCTTATCATGATAGTAGTATGCCCAGAAAATTACTAAAACTTTCATAGTTACTTGGAGCAGACCAAAAAAATAAAAAGAATGTTGTTACCTTAAGTTTTGTTGATTACCTATGAAATTTCGTTATTTATACTTAGTCTTCATTGTTTTTACCTTGTTTGGTTGTCAGTCACGACAACAGTTTCCCTCTCGTATCACTTTAGGTGTAGTTAGCTTTGGAGAAGATGAAAAATTAGAAGAAAAATACAGAGAATTGAAAGAATATCTCGAAACAGAACTTAATAGTATCGTAGAATTAGAACCTGCCTATAACGAACGTCAGGCCCTTTCTCAAATTAATGACAAAGGTTGGGATCTAGTGTTTGCTTCCCCAGGTTTAGCAGCGATCGCCAGTCAAAAATCGGCATATGTCCCCATCTTGCCCCTAGAAGGAGGACTCAATAACCGTTCTATCTTTGTTGTTGCCCAAGAGAGTTCTTTTCAAGGACTCTCTGACTTGAATGGCCAAGCGGTTGCCCTTGGACAACCAGGCTCGGCTACAGGCTATTATTTTCCCCTGTTGAACCTCTATGGACTCACCCTCAGTAAAATCCGTTTAGCGCCCACACCAAAACAGGCTCTACAATGGATAGCCCAGGGGGAAGTGGTAGCAGCAGCCATGTCTCTTCAAGAATACAATCTTTATCGCGCTACGGTTCCAGAAAGCAAATTTCGTGTTCTTTATCAGGATGATAATGCCGTTCCTAATGGCTCTATTTTAGTTTCTAATCAGCTTCCTCAAATTGAACAAGAAGGACTAAATGATGTTCTATCCTCGGCTCCTCCCATGATTCCTGCTTCTGTGGGATACATTGCTAATGGGGAGGTTCCTAATTAGGGTTTGCTGAAAAAGTTTCTCCAAAATTTATGCCACTTTTGACCAAGAATTTTCTGACAAATCAATAAGTTTTAGTACATAAAAATTGTTTAAAGTATAATCAAAATTAATAAAAGGCAGTTTGATGAGTTCCCCTGTTCTATTATTAGTGAATAGGGACAAAAAAAGCGACAAAAACTGCCTCAGAAGTTTAGAAAGATTGACAACTAAAAATGTAATAGCAATAGATGTAATGGAAGTTTCAGGGAGTTTTGTCATCACGAGATTTAGGCTAAATCTTCGTTTAGCTTGTCCAAACTTTCCCTCAATAGCATTACGGAAGCATTCATCGGAGTGGGCTTGTTTCTTTTCTTCTTCACTGACATTTTTCGGAGGTCTTCCTAACTTCGGACCACTGATTCTTATCCCTCTTTCCTTACACCAATTTCTGTTTTCCCTAGTTCGATAAATTTTATCTACATGGACGGATTCGGGATAATAGCCAAACGTTTCTTTATACTTTTCGACTTGTTCTTTTAAATGACAAGATTCATTGAAGTTTTCCCAACTTATTTTGTCTAGAAACACATAGTTATCTACACAGCTTACTGAGAGTTTAGCTCCAAACTCTATTGGTTTTCCTGCTTTTCCCCTCACTATTGGACGAATATGCGGTTGAGTTAAACTTACAATTCTTTGAGGAACACTCTGGGTCTTATCCTCCCACATTGACTGTTGTTGTTCATAAACTTTTTTGATAGTCTCTAGACAATTTTTCTGTCTTTTACTCAGATTTTCTAGGGAAGCCCCAGCTTGAATTAAGTCTTCTATATTTCCTAAATTTTTCTTAAGGTATTTTAACTGTTTCCCGATAGCTTTTCTTCTTTCTTGATAAGATACTTTTCGTTTTTTAGCTACTTTTAAGTATTCCTTTCTAGCAATTTTTCTAGAAGTTCTCGGCTTTTTTCTCAATTTTACTCTTAATGGTTTATAAAGATTATCTATTATTCTTTCTGTCTCAATTCTGGCTTGATTTAATATGCCTAAATCCGTTGGGTATTTGATGTCTGCTGGCGCACAAGTCGCATCTAAAATCAGTTTACCTTTATTTTTTATTTTTTCTCCTTTTTCTTGGAGACTATCCTTTTTTTTTACTTCTTTATCACTCTTGTCTATTTCTCTTTTTACTATTTTTTTATTGATTTTGTTTATCAATTCTCCATCAATTCTTTTCCTAAAATGAACTAGCATTGAAGATTCCAGTGGTGGCTCTTGTTGATAACAATTTAAACCTATAAAGTATTGTAGATAGGGATTTTCTCTAATCTGTTCTATAGTTTCTCTATCACTTGTTCCTAATTTTTCCTTAATAATTAATGTCCCTAATGCCATTCTAAATAGTTTGGCTGGCGCACCTTTTTATGCTGAAAAAAGTTTAGCATATTCTTCCTCAAAATCATCCCAAGGTATCAACTCTGCCATGATTACCCAACGATTATTGGGGGACAATTTGCCCTCGAAAGGTAATTCAAATTTTTCTGGGGGCGGTAAAGGTTGCTCCTCTTTTCGATACATTTGTTCTTGACCAACAACTGGGAGGTTTTTCTACCAATTATAGCGGTTTGTAGCCGACAAAGCTGATCTTTTTTGCGATCGCGAATATGGGTGTAACCTTTTAAAGAATAGGGTTTTGCTTTTATTCAGCAAACCCTACATAAAGTTATACACGAAGTTATACATTGCGTTTACATGAAGTTATACATCCAATGGATAAACTGTAGTTAAGTACATATACACAACATTGAGGAGAATCTTCAAAATGAAAAAAGTTACTTTAGGTCTCATGACAGGCATCGGCTTAATGGCTGCTGCCGCCTCCCCTGCACAAGCTGCATTTTTCGATTTATCCATCCAAAATGGTTTATTTTCTGGTGGTGGAACTATGACAGGGACTTTTACTTATGATAGTATTAGCAAAACCTACAGCAACTTTAATATAACAGTTGACCCTGACGCTCTGAGCAAGGCTCCGAATCCTTTTACATATAGTCCTAGTAGTTCTAATTCTGTTACCGCACCCTTTTCTCCTCCTGAGCAGAATTTTCGCGCTTCAGCTAGTAGTGCCACTTCCGGTGTCCTAGAGTCCGATGAGTTCCGTAACCTACTACTAAGATTTGATGCTGCCCTTGATAGCCTTGCTATAGGAGACGAAACTAACTTAGTTGTCAATCTAACTCCAGGATCTGCTGCTTTTGGCTCCAATGACACTTTTATTGAAAATGGTGTTGAGCAAACTGCTTCTGTAACGGGCGGTCTTGTCCGAGTAGAAAACATTCGACCAGTTCCTGAACCTCTAACCATTTTAGGTGCAGGTACAGCCATTGGCTTTGGTACAGCGTTTAAGAAAAAGTTAGGTAAAAACAAAAAGAACAAATAAGTCTAAGTGGCATATATAATGCTCACGAAGGAACTTTAGTGGACTTAAAGGGAAGATATTGGGACTAAACTCAATATCTTCCCTTTTTAGCTTAAGATATATGGGTAACAATTGTGATTCTAGAAGCAAAACTATGCACACCATTCAAACCAAAGTTGAGGTCGGTCAAGACCATATTTTAAATATTGCTTTACCCCATGACATTGCAGAAGGCACTTATCAGGTGGTAATTGTGATGAATTCCCAACCGGAAAACGAACCTGACGACAATGATACTCCTGATGAGGTAATCGTAGAAGGAATTAGAGAAGGACTTAAACAAGCTTTTAGCGATCAAACCATTCCTATAAGTCAAATGTGGGAAGGAATTGATGTCGAATAAATCCCAACCGATTTCAATCTACTTAACATCTCGTTTCAAAAAAGACCTAAGTAAACTAGCAAAACGCTTTCGCTCAATTCGTCAAGACTTAGCACCTCTCATTGACCAATTACAAGGAGGAGAAACCCCAGGTGATCTAATTTCGGGAGTTAAATACCAAATTTTTAAAGTACGTCTGAAAAACAGTGATATTCAAAAAGGTAAAAGTGCAGGTTATCGAATTTTATACTACGTTAAAAAAGAAACTAAAATTGTGCTATGGCAATCAGTTATCAGTTGTGAGAATTAAGTGAATTCTGATCCCCCCTAACCCCCCTTATTAAGGGGGGAACTGAAGGGGGGATCTCGAAGTTCTCATGAATCATTCCTGATTGCTATAGTTACAATTTACGCTAAATCCGATCAAGCAGATATTGATAATAAAGTAATCGAGTCTATTATCGAACAATTTGAACAAGAAAATTAAATTATTTTACTGTTCAATAATACCCCCACCAAGAACAATCTCCCCATCATAGAAAACAGCAGCTTGTCCTGGGGTAATACCAAATTGAGGCTCATTAAATTGTAATTTTACCCGATGATCTTCCAGAGGAATAATAGTCACCCGAACGGCTTTAGAACGATAACGCACCTGTACCTCTGCCGTAATAGGTGAAGCAGGTTCTGGGATAGAAACCCAGTTTAACCGTCCTACGGTACAATCAGAACGCCCTCCATCGGCACGGTTGCCCACAATAACCCGATTCATCACTGCATCTAATTTAACCACATATAAGGGTTCTGGGGCAGCAATACCTAACCCTCTACGTTGTCCAATGGTATAGTGATGAACCCCTTGGTGAGTCCCTAAAACTTTGCCCTCAAGATCCACAATTTCCCCTTCTTTGGGTTTAATATATTGATCGAGAAAGGTGGACATGGAGCCATGAGCTTCAATGAGACATAAATCTTGACTTTCTGGTTTACTGGCAGTTTTTAGGTCAAATTCTGCGGCAATACGTCGGGTTTCTTCTTTGGTTTGTTCTCCCAAAGGAAAAATAGTTCCTTTTAAGATATCTTGAGAGAGATCATACAAAAAGTAAGATTGGTCCTTGTTGCGATCAACTGCTCGTAATAGTTGATAGCGTTGGGTTATCTTATCATAGTCAATCCGCGCATAATGGCCAGTGGCGATGCGATCGCAATTTAATTCTGCTTGAGCATAAGCTAACATGGGGCCAAATTTCACCGCACGGTTACACTGAGAACAAGGTAAGGGAGTGACACCAGACTCGTAACCGGAGACCAAATAATCAATAATATTCTCTGTAAATAAATCTCTGGTATCGACAATATGATGAGCAATACCCAACTGTTCACAAATAAAGGCAGCATCTACCATTCCCTCGGAACAGCATTGCCCTTTACCTTTCATTAACCAGAGGGTCAACCCGATCACATCATAACCCTGATGCTGTAAACTAGCAGCAGCAACAGAACTATCCACACCACCCGATAAACCTACAACGACCTTGTTCATCAAAAAATTGGGTTTGAAACCCCGTCCTTCTTGCTCCGTCCCTATGTCTGAGGGAAGCTCAGACGAGGCGGTGCGCTTTTAGGACGGCTTGACCGTTTTAGTCTAGCATACTGATAGGTAGCAACATTATACCTGAAACTCCGTCGAGCGAGAGATAGCCAGTCCGTTTTAACGGCTGGCAGTGGAGCGAGATGATGGTTTTAACCATCAGTATTTAATTTAAGCTTATCAATACACTCCTCTAAAACTTGCGTCATAGTTTTGTCTTTTTGTTGGGCATAAAGTTTTAGTTTAGCTAACCTTTTGTCACTCAATCTAATTGTAAAGTTTTTCTTTACATATTGGCATTGCCATTGCAGAATGCTATAGTCATAACATGAAGTATCAAACCCAGAAAATATTGTTAACAGGGAATATAGATGATGAGACTCACGCTTATCTTTTATGGTGTTGTGAGCAGTCTAATAAACTATATAACTCTGTTTTATTTACAATTCGTCAAGATTACTTTGAAAAATGTAATTACAAAACTTGGTTTGACAAAAATGATAATTACAGAAGAAGTCCTCGTTTAAGACGAGTTAAAATCAGTTACGCTCAACTCTGTAAGGATTTCAAGGATGACGTTCATTATCAAGCAATAGGAGGACAACAAGGACAACAGACTATTAAATCAGTAGTGGAAGCCATTAAAGGATATAACAAGCTTCTGCCAATGTGGTTTAGTGGGGAATTAAAAGATACACCTAGAATCCCAAGTTACCGTAAAAGAGGTCTTTATCAAGTTGCTTTTACCTCTCAAAATATTCGTTATGAACCATTAGAGGGAATTTGTTATTTACCTATTCCTAATTCTCAAAGAAAAGAATTAGAAACTCCATCAATTATTATTCCCAGTGGTGTTAATTTCCAATCTGAAGATATAGCAGAGGTTAGGGTTATTCCGAGCAATGGTAAGTTGTGGGCGGAATATGTCTATAAAACCCAGTTGCTTAAAGCTTCTAACCTTGATTATTCTCAGGGGCTAGGAATTGACCACGGTGTTGATAATTGGCTCAGTTGCATATCAACAAAAGGTAAATCCTTTATTGTTAATGGCAGAAAAATTAAGTCAATTAATCAACGGTATAATCGTTTAGTTGCTAAACAGAAACAAGGGAAAAGCTAAGAGTATTGGGATGAAAAATTAGACCAAGTTACCCATAAACGTAATTGTCAAATGAGAGATGCTGTTAATAAAGCAGCAAGATTTATTATCAATTACTGCTTAAAATATCAAATTGGAAACATCGTTTTCGGATGGAATGATGGGCAGAAAGACTCAATTAATATTGGGAAGACTAATAATCAAAACTTTGTCCAAATTCCAACAGCAAGACTTAAAAACCGTATTCAAGAATTAGCAGAGTCAGTAGGTATCGTATTTACTGAAACTGAAGAAGCGTACAGTTCACGAGCAAGCTTTTTAGATGATGATTTAGTCCCGAAGCATGGTGAAAAACCCAAAGGGTACAAGTTTTCAGGAAAACGAATCAAGCGTGGATTATATCAAACCGCTAGAGGATGGTTAGTCAATGCCGACACTCAAGCCGCAGCGAACTGTTTAAGAAAGGTAGCCACACAGCTAGGAATAAACCTAGCCAGGGTGGGCAAGGAAGTTTTGACTCTTCCCAAACGATATGATCTTAATCGTCTAACTCGATCATATCGTAAGCAAGCGGAAATGTGGCTTCAGCCCATTGAAGCTTAACCGCTTAGAATCCAGGCGTTTTTAAACCCTGGAGAAGTCAAATGACCATAACGCTTGATTTATCTCGCCCATTTTCGCGCGTTGCAATTACGGCAAACATGATAACGATTAGATAAAGCAGTGAGGATGTCAATGTTAAACGTTTCTTAAAAATTGAAAAATTAACTCTATACTTTCTCTAGGCTAACATTTTCAGTATTACAATATTGATTAAACCGAAGAATAACAAAGAAAATTTTTGTTGTTTGTCGGTGTGAGGATGTGTTTATTTCAGGTTTAAATTATGTTTATCAGCAGCGATCGCCTAATTATCAGGACTATTGAGCAGATGGGTAGGTTCCCTTCATACTTAAAACAGTCTTCAACTTGGTTCTGTTTTTGCCTATTAACCGTCGGTTCAACTTCAGTCAGTTTGGCACAAGTCACCTCTAACCGTGAGTTACCCCCACCTCCTGCCCCTAAAATGGTCACTTCTGAGTCTCCTGTTAATCAAATAACTCCTGCTGAAGAGAGTTCAACTCCGATTAAAGAGTACACCTTTTCTGCACCCCAAACCATACCAACTAAACCCCTGACTGAAGATCCAGCACCTTCTGAGATCAAGACTATTAACCCCCAACCTACTCAAAACCCTAATTTTTATCGGGTTGAAGTGACGGGTAAAAACCATTCTTTATTATCTCAAGTTAAAACCATCGAACCTATGGCTTTTATTCGTCAAAGTGAAGGGGTTATTCATGCTGGAGTGTTCCAACATTCTCAACAAGCAGAAGCACGAGTACAAGAACTAAAAAATCAAGGACTTCCTGCAACAGTGGTTCCTGTTTATCAACAGACAAGAACCTCTTTATCTGTAGAAGTTAAACCCTAGTAATTGAACACTTGTCAAAATAATCGTTTTGACCTCACTGACACTACTATGGGCATTTTCCCCTGGCCTTAATTAACTTAACCTACCCACCCCTAACCCCTCCCAGGAGGGTAATAGGAGGGTAAGTTTTGAGCTACGGGGTAGTGTTTACTCTTCTTCTCTCCAGAAAACAATTGAATTATCAAGGGGAATAATTTTTGTTCCAGGGTAATAGAAAGCAAGAATTTTCTCAGGACTCCAACCTAAATTAGCTAAATTATAAGACCCGAATTGACTTAAGCCAACCCCATGGCCAAAACCACCGCCAACAAAGGCATATCCTGTTAATACTTTTTGGCTATTGTAGATAGGATCGAGATAAAAAAGAGTGCTTATTGGTGGATCAAAGGCACTACGTACTTCATTCTTTTGTAATGTAATTGTACCTTGATCCGTTTGCACAATCATAGTTAAAATACGTCCAGAGTCAGAGCGTTCTGTAACTTTCATGGAGCGTATAGTCTTGATGTCTGCTAGGGGATGTTTTCGTCTTTCTAGATATTTCTTTAAATCTCGGGTCAAAGTCACTAAAGTTGCTTGCTTGTTCCAACGGAAAACCCTGCGTCCACTCTCATTAAATCCTTGTCTTAAACGAATAAAATTCCGAAATGTTTCTTCATCAGCTAAGGATGTTTGGGAGAGATCCCAAACATTTTTAGGGGAATCAATGACCGCTGTTAGATAAGGTCTTTCTTCCCCATTCCAAGCATCACTAAAACTCGCTGTTACCCCCCCAGTAGTAGAAGAATAAAGAGCATCTACTAACTCATTATTATGAGTTAAAACTAATCCTTTGGTAGCTGCGATCGCCCGATCAGCTTTCGGACTGGTTCCACTCAACCCATAATAAACTTGACAATGGGTACTTGCACATAATTCATAATTATCAGCTTTAAAACGGCGTAAATTACGTAAAGCATAGGTTCTTGCTATAATTGTTTGCGCTTTGGCTGCATTTTTCGGTGCGTTGGGTCCTATTTCGTGGGGAACTACTCCTCTCAAATAGGTTTCTAAGGGAACATCATTAACTAAAGTATAAGTTCCGTAAGAGTTGGGTTGTAGCTTTAAACTGCCCCCATAACGCCGTGTTTTTTGTTGGGAATGACTAACCTGTATGGGGTTTTTCCCTGGAATAATCTCTAAATAATCACTTTGGTATTGTTTCCCTGCAATGGTAAAATTAGCTTGAGATTTAGAGTTTAAAATAGCCGATTCTAAATAAGCATCATTATACCCTTTTTCTTGGAGATTTTTTAATAATAAACGGCGTAATAAAGGAGTTTCATAAACATCTCTTTTAGCCCATACTTGCCATCTTCCAGGTTGGGTTACTTCTGCTTTTATTCCTTTATCTTTCCATTGATTTGCGCTATCTTCGGCAGTTTCAAAGGTAGCATGATCGCTCAAAACAATGTACTCTTTTAATAGAGATTGGGGTAAAGATTCTTGAACAATATTCAGGGTGAGTTTAGTAGTTGTTAAGGTTTGGATTTCTCCCTGACTATCTTGAAACTTTACGGTTAAACTGTCTCCACTGGTGGCACTGATGGAGAGTTTTTCGGCTTTTGTTTCCCCGAATCTTTGTATGATACCCACGTCGATATTCACATCTTTGGCCGTACTAGGTAAACCTAAGATTCCTCCCCAGAGAAGCGGAAGGGAAAACAGGGTTAGGAACAAGTGTTTACCCTGAATGGGTTGAGTCGTCTTAGTCATCAGCATATCTCAATATCTTGTTTTTTCGCATTATAGACCTTTTGACCTATAGGGAAGGGGAGTTATGTTAAGATTTTTCTCTTCTTTGCCTTTGTCCTCTGTTCGAGTGTAATAGTTCCCTATTTTAAAAAAATGGTAGGAGAAGAGAATAGCTATCGAATTCGTGTCCAAGATTATCTAATTATCTATGAAGTTTTTGATCAGAGATTAGTTGTTATGGTAATCCGCATTGGTCACAGAAGAGAAGTTTATCGAAAGTAGAAGAAAAAAAGTGTCTTTGATATAATAAAAAGTTGGAAGTTTAAAATACGCTGATAATCATGACCTCAACCCCACGCCGTTACCATATCACTACCTTTGGCTGTCAAATGAATAAAGCTGACTCGGAACGCATGGCCGGTATTCTAGAAGATATGGGGTTTAAGTGGTCTCAAGACCCCAACGGGGCTGATTTAATCCTTTATAATACCTGTACCATCCGAGATAATGCCGAACAAAAGGTTTATTCTTATTTGGGAAGACAGGCTAAACGTAAACACAAAAACCCTGATTTAACTTTAGTGGTAGCTGGATGTGTAGCGCAACAGGAAGGGGAAAAAATCTTAAGACGGGTTCCAGAATTAGATTTAGTAATGGGACCCCAACACGCTAACCGCTTAGAAGATCTATTAACACAGGTATTTGATGGCAATCAGGTCATTGCCACCGAACCCATTCATATCGTAGAAGATATCACCAAACCCCGTCGAGATAGTACCGTCACTGCTTGGGTCAATATTATTTATGGTTGCAATGAAAAATGTAGTTATTGTGTGGTTCCTAGTGTTAGAGGTGTGGAACAATCTCGTACTCCTGAAGCTATTTATGCGGAGATGGAACTATTAGCAAAACAAGGGTACAAAGAAGTTACTTTACTGGGACAAAATATTGATGCTTATGGACGAGATTTACCAGGGGTTACTGCAAGCGGAAGACATAAACATACGTTAACAGATTTGTTATACCAAGTACACGATATTCCTGGCATCGAAAGACTAAGATTTGCTACCAGTCATCCCCGTTATTTTACCGAAAGATTAATCAAAGCTTGTGACGAATTGCCTAAAGTTTGTGAACATTTCCATATTCCTTTTCAATCAGGAGATAATGATGTTTTAAAGGCGATGAAAAGGGGTTACACTCATCAAAAATATCGTAAAATTATCGATAAAATTCGTGAATATATGCCCGATGCTTCTATCAGTGCAGATGCCATTGTGGGTTTTCCAGGAGAAACCGAAGAACAGTTTGAAAACACTTTAAAGTTAGTGGATGATATCGGCTTTGATCAACTCAATACCGCTGCTTATTCTCCTCGCCCTGGAACCCCGGCAGCCCTTTGGGAGCAGCAATTAAGCGAAGAAGTGAAAAGCGATCGCCTACAAAGATTAAACCATTTAGTAGCACAAAAAGCTGCACAACGTTCTCAACGTTATTTAGGAAGAATAGAAGAGGTATTAGTAGAAGATCAAAACCCTAAAGATAATAGTCAAGTTATGGGAAGAACTCAAGGCAATCGTTTAACCTTTTGTAAGGGAAATATCGATGAATTAAAAGGACAATTAATCAAGGTGGAAATTACGGAAGTTCGTGCTTTTAGTTTGACAGGAGAAGCGATTGTTAGTATTTGTAATGCTTAAACTAAGGTAAATATAGAAAAAATTAGAATATCTTGCTTTATAATCAAGGAGTGTATTCAAAATATATGAAATGCTAGAACCTAAAATTCTCAAAGATATAGAGTCAGCATTTAGACAGTTTGGCTACGAAGCAGAAGATGTTTTCAATTCAATTGCTTATATATATAGTAACATTTTTAGCATTAAAGCCTCTGAAAAACTTAGTGGGGTTCTTGAAAAGGGAAAATTGATTTCAGATATTGTATTTCAAGATGATTGCTAAAAAAAAACAATTAATTCTTATGTCAAAAAAGACAAAGATGGAGAAAACTTAACTATTTTTTATCAATATTTCCTCGCCAAAAGATTTCGAGATATTAGTGGAAAATTTTTCACTCCACATCCAATAGCGATGCAAATGGTTAAAATGCTTCCAGTTAAAGCAAATGCTGTAATTATAGATCCTACTTGTGGTGGTGGAACGTTTTTGAAGACAGTTAGAGAACAATGGAAAATATACCTTGTCATTTAATTGGAAATGATGTTGACCAAATGTTAATTTGCTTAACTGAATTAGTATTAAAAATAAATAAAAATCATCAAGAAAATACTTCTTTATTGACATCGAATATTTATCAACCAAATTCACAAATACAATCATTTTTTGGACAAATAGACTATATTTTAGCTAATCCACCTTTTTCACTACCTGTAGATATTTTTACCTCTAATAGTAGATTATTTGAGTCAGGATATAGAAATAGTGATGCGTTGTTGATTGATTTATCTTTTAAATTATTAAAGCCTGGTGGTCGTTTAGTTTGCCTACTACCCCATTCAATTATCTCTAATAAAGAGTATCAAAATTTAAGAGAAATTGTTGAAAAAGATTGG
>Ga0064014_10006_pt1:0-142500 | contig 168590 bp, 177 predicted proteins | sample CrowatWCoCulture_2_FD_61584 | JGI IMG/M metagenome (GOLD analysis project Ga0064014, IMG submission 61584) | Marine cyanobacteria communities from the University of California, Santa Cruz, USA, analyzing cyanobacterial DNA methylation -... | ecosystem: Host-associated > Microbial >...
AGTTTAGCTTGCCAGTTTCCTTGGAAAAATTGTATATTTTTAGCATTTATAAAACCATTATTAACTTTTATTGTTAATTCTCCATTGGCTTTTAAACTATCTTTAATTGTTTTTTTACTGTTTCCTGAAACAGCAAATCTGCCTTGTATTTTACCCTTTTTAATAGGAAGATTAAAATTATCTACATCAATACCTGAAACAATAACATCTCCTCCCCAATCACCATTACTATAACTAAAATTTTCGGCTTTTATTGTTCCGCTTTTTGCTTGAAAATTAGCATCACCTCTGGCTTTAAAACTTGTATTATTCTGGAGATTTCCTGATAAATTAACACGAGTAGAAACTTGATGAATATAGCTAGGAATATCTGTTTCATAGAGACTAGCCAAACTAGCTGTAGGAATACCTTTACCTTCAATATCGATAGAATATAACGAGAAGATGAATTAAGATTTATATTGCCTTTTCCTATTACTTGTCCACCCATTGTCGGAACAGCTTGAAAACTATTAATAGTAATTTGATGCTTATTGATCCCTAAATTTGCTTTACATTACTAAAATCAACCCGATCAATTCTTATTTTATCTTTGTTCTTTAAAGATATGAAGACCTGCGGATTTTTAAAGCCCCCTATAACCTTTAAATCTCCTTCAACCTTGCCAGATACTGACATATTTTTTGGGTCTTGCTTAATAGTTTTAAAAACATCTTTAATTGAAGTTACTTGAGTATTTGCTGTTAAGTTCAAACCCTCATCTAAATCAATATTTCCTTTAACAATACCTGTAACTTCTCCAAAATTAGTAGTAACCTCATCAAACTTAATTCTTCTACCTTTAAACATTAAGTTTCCTTCAGCAACTAAAGATTGAGGTAAACCCTTAATTCTCGTACTAACTTGGTTTAACCTAGCGACACCTTGTAAATTTTTTTTTTTTTGTTGCCGTATGATACTTCTAAATTAGCATCAACTTTACCTGATTTTAACTCTATAGGAATAGGCAAAATTTGACTAACTCTATTAGCATTGATTTGGTTTCCCCTAACCAATAAATTAGTAGCTTTCTCATTTCGATCATATACTCCAGATACATTTAACTTTCCACTATCAACTATCTGAGAATTTACTTGAAATTTTATTTCTCCCTCTCATGAATGACTTGAATAATTCCTGATAAGTTTTGTAAGTTTATAGGATCTTCTTTCTCCCCCTCAGCAGAACGAGAAACAACAATAGCTTGACCTTTTTCGATAGTCAAATGTTTGAAACGGACAGGACTATTAGGATTTAATTTATTAAACTTAGTTACTAACCAATCACGGTTTTTACCTTGTTCTAAATAAGCAGAAGGTTCGATAGCAGTTACTTCAATTTCTAATTTTCCATTAATAATATAGCTAAGAGGATTATAAGAAATTTTCAAAGCTGACATAGACACCTTAGCCGGATCAGTTGGTGTAGATAAGAGATCCGTAGAACCAAAGCGAATATAATTGAAAGAAAATGTTTCTAATGTTCCCAACTCTACAGGAGATTAAGAAAACGGCTAAGTTGCTGCTCAACCATAGGAGTCAGGTTTTGTTGCACCAATAAACCCCCGGCAACCGTTCCCCACCAAGTCCCAACAAAACAACACCGACACCCCAACCCACCCAAGAATGATGTTTTCTGTGAAGTTTAAACTTTTTAGGACATTGTAAGCCATAGTCCCGTCGCTTCGGAGAACGGTTTATTTTCATAATACTTACCCACACCACCAAAGATTTGCACTGATTACTAATCAGATTTTCTAGGACTATTATAGTTCCTAAAATCAACATTAGCACACGAACCCCTTTCCCAAAACCCTCAAAATTTGGTAGCCTGATTTAATACTTAGGGAATGGAATATAGAAGTGAATATTATTATTGGTCGCAACAAAACAGCCCGACGTGCTTACGGGATAGACGAAATCGCTCTTGTACCTGGCAATCGTACCTTAGACCCTAGTTTAGCCGATACTTCCTGGACTATTGGTGGTATTGAACGGAGCATCCCCATTTTAGCTAGTGCTATGGATAGTGTGGTGGATGTGAAAATGGCCGGGTTACTCTCAGACTTAGGAGCGATCGGTGTTCTTAATTTAGAAGGGATTCAAACTCGTTACGAAGATCCTAAGCCAATTCTCGATCGCATTGTTTCCGTAGGTAAATCTGAGTTTGTGGGGTTAATGCAGGAACTATACGCAAAACCCATTCAACCAGAATTAATTAAACAGCGCATCATTGAGATCAAAAACAACGGTGGTATTGCCGCAGTCAGTTTAACCCCTGCCGGTGCATCTAAATATGGAAATATTGTTGCAGAAGCCGGAGCGGATCTATTATTTGTACAAGCAACGGTGGTATCTACGGCTCATTTATCCCCAGAATCGATTACGCCCCTTAATTTAGAGGGATTTTGCCAAGAAATGCCCATGCCTGTCATTTTTGGTAACTGTGTTACTTATGAAGTGGCTTTAAACTTGATGAAAGCAGGAGCAGCCGCCCTTTTAGTCGGTATTGGTCCGGGGGCAGCTTGTACCTCTCGGGGAGTGTTAGGGGTAGGAGTTCCCCAACCAACTGCGATCGCAGACTGTGCAGCGGCCAGGGATGATTATCAACGAGAAACAGGCCGTTATGTTCCAGTGGTGGCCGATGGAGGTATTGTCACCGGGGGAGACATCTGTAAATGTATCGCCTGTGGTGCCGATGCAGTGATGATCGGATCTCCCATTGCCCGTGCCGCCGAGTCCCCTGGCAGGGATTATCATTGGGGTATGGCCACCCCTTCCCCTGTATTACCCAGAGGAACCCGTATCAATGTGGGAACCACAGGCACCATCCAGGAAATTCTCACCGGCCCTGCTAAATTAGACGATGGCACCCATAATTTATTAGGAGCCTTACAAACCAGTATGGGAACCTTAGGAGCCAAGGATCTCAAAGAAATGCAGGAAGTTGAGGTGGTTATTGCACCCTCCCTATTAACGGAAGGAAAAGTTTATCAGAAAGCTCAGCAGTTGGGTATGGGTAAGTAGATCGCACTTTTCAAGTGGGTGTCTAAATATTTTGGTTGAGTGAGTGTCCCGAGGATGCTCACACTGCCAGTCACCCAGTCACCACGTCTCCCAGTCACCACGTCTCCCAGTCACCCCCTATAGTCAAGATTCAAAATTTCAATGGAACGATCCTGACCCTTCAACGAAAGTTTGTGTTAGCCTAGAGCGATTTACAAAAGTAATGGGAACCAATTTATCCTGTTTTGGTTCTTTTCTATCTATGAATTGACAATTACTCCTCAATGACGGCAATCTGAAAAAAAGCTAAAATAATTAACTCTGTTTGAAAATTGCTGGTTTTATATCTATGCTTTCATTACTATCACCACTTCTAATCGCACAAACAGCCTCCTATCCCTTGACCTACAGGGAAAGGAACCCTCAATTTATCACTCAACCTCAAGAGATACGCCCTTTACCTGGGCAACTCAATGATGTTTTAGTTTTCAATAGCAATAGCCCGGAAGTTGTTTCTAGGGAAGGGGTTTTATTATCCACCTTTCCTACTAAGGGCAAAAGAAACCCTAGAGCGCATCTCAATCATGCGGTAGAAGGCCGTTTTGACGTTTTCACCCATCATATTTCCCGACCGGCTCAAGGGAATAAAACCCTTTATCAAGGTCTTTTGGTACATAACCCTACCTCTAAGACCATAATGGTCAATATCAAGCAAGGAATAAGTTATATTAACTCTTCTGATGCACCGTTCATTAATCTTCCTCCTATCGTTGAAGATCCATCGGGGCAAGTTTTTTCCGGTCCGGGTTCCCGTTTAATGGGGGACATTTTACGAGGGGTTAACCAAAAAGAATTATCCGGTCTTATTTCTATTCCACCTTACCAAAGTCGGATGTTGTTTGCCCTCCCCATTCAACCCAGTGGTGCGCGCTCAACTTTTTTACGGGTACATAGCGATGGACCACTTTATATGGCTAATTTAGCCCTGTATGAAGTTCCAGAACAAATTAAATATCAGGAAGGGGACAAAGAAAAAGTCAAGATTTCTTATCGACAACCCAACCTCAACGAATGGCGAAGAATTATCACCCAAGGCGGTTTAATCTATCCCAGAGATTTAGCCCCCACCCCCCTAGATACTGACTATGGGGATAAAACCATTTATGGCCGTGTTGCTGGTATTTCTGTGGGATCGGAATGGGAAGCAACACTGAGCGATGGAGCGGATAAACCTTACCTGAGTATTCCTGGACGAGGTGGGGCGTTTTCTTATCCCCTAAGTACGGTAACAACCGGAACCCACGGCACTCGACAGATACAAAGCGCACCCATGTTAGTGCGTTATCCTGATACTGCTTATAAAGCTCATGGTAACTATGGGGTACACTATAGTTTAACTTTGCCTTTGGTTAATAAAACTAATCAACCCCAAACGGTTGCTGTAACCTTGCAAACTCCTTTTAAGAAAAATGAATACGCCGATCGCCTAATCTTTTCCCGTCGTCCCGAAGGTCAAGTATTCTTTCGGGGAACAGTACAGGTGAATTATGAAGATCGGCAGGGAAAACCTCAAGAACGTTTCTTTCATCTAGTACAGCGACAAGGACAAAAAGGAGAACCTTTGGTGAGATTTAATTTGAAACCAGGGGAACAAAGAAAGGTTGAAGTTGATTTTCTTTATCCTCCCGATGCAACTCCTCCCCAAGTTTTAACCGTGGAAAGTATGCAACTTTTCTACGGTAATCGTCCTCAATAAATATGTTGGTGTAGGGGGTGTGATGTGGGTTAATTTGACACTCCCCGACCTAAAGGCACGGGGATTCTTCAATCAACGACTCGTCTTGCTGATGCAGGATTGCTCCAACAAAAGTAGAGGACAAATCTCCTGAAGTGTTCGGATCTAAGATCCAGGTTCCTGTATGCCCTACAGTACCCAAGGCTCGATTAAGAATATTTATGGCTGCGTTTTCGTCTCTATCTAATCGACATCCACAAGCACAAACATGAGTCCTTGTAGATAAGGATTTTTTAACGACAGCCCCACAATTAGAACAAATTTGGCTTGTATAAGCAGGATTAACTGCAACAGTTACTCTGCCCATTTTTTTTCCAAAATACTCTAACCATTTTCTAAATTGATACCAACCAGCATCATTAATTGACTTAGCCAAACAATGGTTTTTAACTAGGTTCCTAATCCTCAAATCTTCGTAAGCGACAAAATCGTTAGATTGGATTACGCAACGCGCTAGTCTCTTAGCGTGTTCTTCACGTTGCCTACTTATTTTGAGATGTTTACGACCAAGTTTATTAATGGCTTTTTTACGGTTGGTTGAGCCTTTCTTTTTTCGAGAAATACGCCGTTGATGAAACTTTAATCTTTTTTCTCCTTGACGATAAAATCTAGGGTTTGGTTCAGTTTGCCCCATTGAATCAGTATAGAATTCCTTTAAACCAACGTCTAACCCAATGGTTTGATGAGTTAGTGGTAATTCTTCTTTGATATCAACAGAAATGCAGAATTGACAATAATAACCATCTGCTCTACGCACTAACCTAACTCTTTTGATCTTATCTTGAGGATAAAAAGCCAAATCCCAAGTTCCAATTAGCTTGAGTTTACCAATTTCTTTTTTATCAGTAAACTCAATATGTTTCGGGTCTAAAAGTTTCCATCCACTGGTTTTATACTCAACTGAACGAGTATTTTTCTTGAAACGTGGATAACCTTTTTTGCCAGGGATTTGTTTTTTACAATTATCAAAAAATCTAGCTATAGATGATCAGCATCTTTCTACAGAAGCTTGGCAAGCATGAGAGTTTAGGTCTTGAACAAAAGAAAATTCAGATCGCAGTTTAGTATTGTACCGATATAGTTCGGCACGATTAACCTTTTGACCATCCATCCAATAACGCAAGCACTTATTGCGAACAAATTGGAATGTTCTGATGGCTTCGTCGATGGCTTGATACTGCTTTGTTTTCCCTTTTATCTTAAACTCTAAGACTATCATTTGACGCTAGATTTATTGGCGTACTCTGAGTGTAACAGAAAATCTTAGACTGTGCGCCGTAAAGCGATGCAGCGCGGTCTTGGTGGTTCCCATCAAGGAGCGACTGCATCAAGACAGGCGGGGAACCTGCACCCCTGATTTTCTGGTCACCCCCAATTTTATTTTTTAAGATCAGTAATTCTTCGTTTCAGTCTCCAGATAATTTGAGATGATATAATTCGGATATTGTATCGATGTTCAAGGACAAGGAGCAGGGACAGATAATAATAGTACTTATTATTATCATTCGGCTTCATTTCCTCCACACCCTAAGATAGAAGAGAAAACATCAGAAAAAACAGATACAAATCTTTCTTCTTCTAAGAAAACTCCTGATGAATTTTCAAGAGTAATTCTTAACTCTATGTCTCGGACTGAATCCCTTGACAAATTCGTTGGTTTAGCTACTTTAACTATTCTGTTAGTTGCTATAGTATCTATGCTAGTATCTGTAATATTTTCACCGAATATAAAAAATACTAATAAATCTAATGAATTACAAATAGCTCATAAACAATTTTATATTGAGAAAGAAGTTGAAACAATGGAAATCTTGAAACAAGAGTATTTAACAAATAACTCGTTAAATAAGTATGAAAAGCGAATAATTCTAAACTACATACACCAATTCGATCCTAATCCAAAATATAGAGAGTGGGCTAAACAAGAAATGGAAAATTTATAAATCAAACTACTTTACAGTTTCATCTTTGGGACAAAAAATAATCAAATTCAAGAAAATTTTAACCAATTCAATACTTGTTCAACGGTTAACTGTAAATCAATTCCCGTTAATATAGGTAATTGTTGCTTGCCTCGAAATAATTGTACTTTTTGTTCGGGAAAAATCCCTAAAATACTTTCTTCTCCGGGATCAATTAACCAACCCAATTCTGTGCCATATTGAGAACAATATAACAGATTTTCTAATACTCTCGTGGAACTTTGACGAGGGGATAAAATTTCAATTGACCAATCAGGATGTATTTCAAAACGATTGGCAATTTTTCCTGCTGAAGTTTTAGGAATTCTTGACCAACGAAAAACAGATACATCAGGAATAATAGAATTTCCCCCAAAGGTACAACGTAATTCTGGAAATGCTCTAGCTATTTGTGGTCGTTTTGCTGCAAAATTAATGGTTTCACAAAGTTCGCCTTGTAATAAACTGTGTTCTCCTTGTGGCATAGGTTTTTGTCTAATTTTTCCTTTAATAAATTCCGTCCCGGGTTTTGTTTCAGGAAGGATTAAAAATTCTTCTAGGATTAAAGGTTTAGATGGTGTTTTAACCATTGTTTTATTTGTCTGACTTTCTTTTTATTATATAATCATCTAATAACATTTGAGCAATAAAATTTTAACTCACGCAAACTATAGTAAGGAGACTTGGAAAAATGAAGATTGGTTTAAAAGAAGCTAATAATTATTATTTACAGTTGGTAATGGAGTTTCCCCCTCGTCCCATTAAAAATGATGAGGAATTAATGGCAACTCAAAATAGAGTTAATGTTATTTTGAATAAAAGAATATTGCAAGGTGATTTCCAAGAAAAAGTTTCCCACCCATTCTCAGAATCTGTTTGTAGAACATCTCAAATAAGCGAAAAGGGAAAAATAAAAAGTTGTTCGCGGATACTTTCCGCGAACAAAAACCTCCCTATCTAAAAGAAAGAAATACGCTAACTTTTAAATTAGCTTTGACTATTTTCAAAAAGGAAATTCACTTAATTTTACACTCTTATTAACTTTTTAGACTAACTGGGTCTAATCAAAATATCCCATTTAGGTAAGTGAGGATTACGTTCTAAACGTTTCTCAATTTCCTTCATCTCTTTTTTCGTTAAAGAAATGCCTTTTTGATAAACTTTTTTACTTAACTTAACTATCGGATTTAAGCCTTTCCATGTCATAGTTTTTACCCAAGCTAACATCGTTTGAGCATTTCTCAGAAGTGTTCCGTTCCAATGCCTCTCTAAAATTCCCCAACATCTTTCTATGGGATTATATTTACTGTGATAAGGAGGAAAATATAGTAATTGAATAGATTTCTTAGTTTGGTCGGCAAACTCTACCATTCTCTTCAAAAATTGCCTTCTTATTCCACTATTTTCTGCTCCATTATCAACTTTAATTTGGATGTTCTCTAGTTGCTGCTTTTCAGTTATACTCAGACTTGTCCACCATTGCTCCAAGTTATCTACCATGAAATCACTCGTTTTATAAGAACTTCCAAAAGTTACATAAAGTTGCCCTGTATCTTCATCTACAATCCCACAAGGAACGTATTTTTCTTTAGTTCCCATATCATGATCTTGAGCTTGATTATAACCTCTGGTTTGTCCGCCACGTGAATATTCTCCTATTTCTACACTTGCTTTACAATCCATACTTAAACGTTTCACAGAAGGGTCTTTTTTTCTATCTTTTTTCTCTATATTCTCGAAGATAGCGTCCGTCTCCGAGATTTTTTTTTAGGTTTAGCTTTTACCACTTTTCTTAATCGATAGCCCAAACGATTTAAAATATCTGCCCTTGTCGAAGCAGCAGGAACCTCCTCTCCATTATATCCTAGATTTCTTAATTGTTTAATGGCTTCAGCCGCCGTTAATCTTGTATAGGCAATGGGGTTATTAAATGTGGGGTTTTGTTGTGCGTGAGCTTCGGCTATTTCTTTCAATGATTGGGCAACTATTGGGTATCTTTCCTCCCATTTTTTACATCCACTATTGACTGATTGTAATCCTAAACACACTATCCCAGTTCGTTTTTCATGTAATCCAAGTTGAACATTTTTTCTCCCCCAACCAAACACGATTTCGGTTTGTCTGGCACTTCCTCCACAATACTTGAGACACATTTCAGCTTGAAATGAACGACGCTCTGCTCCCGTCATTTTTGAGGCTGCTAAACGTAAATCATCGACCATCGACGGGGTTAAGGGATTATTTGTCTGTTTTAGCTTCAATTTACTCTCTCTAATCTTTTTAACTCTTCATTTTAATCTATTTCTTCTGTTTTTTCAGACAAGCCAATTATGAAATTTTAAAGTTGTGTACCAAGATCCGCTAACTCTCTGTCCCTTTTATTTCTTGAAAGCCTTTAGTCCAAGCGATTACCCCCTATGGGAAAAGCTTTCTCGGAAATCACCCAACCAGAAGATAGAGAATATTTAAGAGTATTAGGAATGTTAATTTATGAGTATGAAGAAAATTCTGAACCTATTCCAAAATTAGAAGGGGTTGAGTTACTTAAAGCTTTAATAGAAGAAGATAATCTATCTCCTCAATATTTTTTAGAGATATTTGATAGTGAGAAAGTTGTTTTAGATGTGTTACAAGGTAAACGAAAAATAACACTTTCAGAAGCCAAAAAATTGATGAATTTTGGAAGTTTATTGATTTAATGATTTTATTGAATATGGATAACTTTACGAAATTATACTCATGAGCAACTAACAAATTTAGAAATTTTTATGTAATTACACCAATTTACTTAAACTAGAGTGATTGAGATATACTAATATGTATGAAATTATGAAGATATTAAAAATAAGAATAATAAATCTTAGTAGGGCGATGCACTGCCTACCTTATAATTAATAATTAAGATGCTTCAATATAATCACAATAAGTTGTTGGTTCAGGAATAGGTAAACCTTCTTCTCTTAACCCATCTAAATGAAAATCAATTGCTTCTTTCATATTTTTTTCTATTTCCTCTATAGTATTTCCTGTGGTAATACAACCAGGTAAATCAGGCACATAAGCTGAATAATTACCTTTAGCTTTTTCAATAATAATAGCATAACGCATAGTTTTAACCTCCTTAGTTTGTATCTAAATTTAACTGTGCTTGTTTCAAGATATTTTTTAATGTTCCAATAGCAATATCGTCTGATAGCTTACCTGGAATAGTTACTAATCCAGATTTACTAGGATGTTTAAATTGACGATGACTTCCTCTTGTTCTTACTAAATACCATCCATCATTTTCAATTAGTTTAATAACCTCTCTAATTTTCATATTTAATAATGTGTATGTTTTTTAGGTTTGTCGATTTTGAGAAATAGAAAATTTTTTAAACTACCTCAACCTCAACATTAGGAACCTCCTCATCTTTCTTTTCCTTATCAAACAGCAAATTATTATCTTTACAATTAATAAAAACAGTATCCCCAGAAGCAAAGGTCGTTTCTAATATTTTGGTAGCAATGGGATTTTCTAATTCCCGTTGAATCGCCCGTTTTAAAGGTCTTGCGCCATATACAGGATCATAACCAGAATTGACAATATAATCAAGGGCAGCATCGCTCAATTCTATGCCAATACCTTGATCTTCTAATAACTTTTCAATACGTTTAAGTTGCAGGGTAACAATACTTCTTAATTGCTGTTTCTTGAGGGTATGGAAGATAATTAAATCATCAATACGGTTCAAAAATTCAGGACGAAAATGCTTCCGTAATGCTTGTAAAACTTTCTTACGCATGGCTTCATAATTGTCATCATCTCCTGCTAAATTTAAAATGTATTCGCTACCAATATTACTGGTCATAACGATGATAGCGTTACAGAAATCCACGACACGACCCTGAGAATCGGTAATGCGTCCATCGTCAAGCACTTGTAATAAAATGTTAAAAACGTCTATATGTGCCTTTTCTACTTCATCTAAAAGGACAACAGAATAGGGACGACGGCGAACCGCTTCTGATAGTTGACCCCCTTGATCGTAACCTATATATCCAGGAGGCGCACCAACTAACCGAGAAATGGAGTTTTTTTCCATATATTCGGACATATCAATACGAATCATGGCATCTTGGGAGTCAAAGAGAAATGCAGCTAACGCTCTCGCTAATTCAGTCTTTCCTACCCCCGTTGGTCCCATGAATAAAAAGGAACCAATGGGACGAGAAGGGTCTTTCATTCCGGCCCTAGCGCGACGAATGGCTGCTGCAACGGCTGAAACTGCCTCTTCTTGACCGATTACTTGCTGATGTAAATGGCCTTCCAAGTCTAATAATTTTTGTCTTTCTGAACCCAATAAACGGTTAACAGGAATACCAGACCATCCTGCTACTATTTCGGCAATATCGGAATCAGTAACTTGTTCTCTTAATAGGGTTTCTCCTTGGGCTTGAATATCAATTAATTGGGTTTCTTTTGCTTCTAATTGTCGTTGTAAACCTTCCAATTTACCATACTTTAACTGAGCTGCTTTGTTAAGATCATAATCCCTTTCTGCCTGTTCAATTTGATGACGTAATTGCTCTTCTTGTTCTTTAAGAGAATTGATTTCTTCTAGCATCTGTTTTTCAGATTGCCATTGACTACCTAATTTTTCATGTATTTGTTCTAATTCTTTAATTTCTTGTTGAATTTTTTCTAATCTTTCTTTGGAGGATTTGTCTACAACTAACATTCCTCTTTCTTCTTCACCTTCTAAGGATAATTTTTCCATTTGTAGCTGCATCAAACGTCTATCTACGTCTTCTAATTCCACTGGTTTAGAAGTGATTTCCATCTTTAATTTTGCAGCAGCTTCGTCTACTAAATCAATGGCTTTATCGGGGAGGAATCTATCAGTAATATAACGGTTTGATAAGGTGGCTGCAGCAACTAAAGCAGAGTCGGTTATTTTCACCCCGTGATGCACTTCGTAACGTTCTTTGAGTCCCCGTAAAATAGAGATGGTGTCATCCACGGAGGGTTGTTTAACATACACCTGCTGAAAACGCCTTTCTAGGGCAGGATCTTTCTCAACGTGCTTACGGTACTCATCCAGGGTGGTTGCACCGATACAGCGCAATTCTCCCCGTGCTAACATGGGTTTTAAGAGGTTCCCTGCATCCATAGAACTGCCTTCCCGTGAACCGGTTCCTACGACGTTGTGCAGTTCGTCGATAAAGAGAATAATATGACCATCGGAGTTGGTTACTTCTCGCATCACGGCCTGTAAACGTTCCTCGAACTGTCCCCGTAATTTTGCCCCTGCTACTAAGCTACCCATATCTAGGGAGATTAATTGCCTATTTTTGAGAGATTCTGGCACATCTCCGTTAATTATTCTTTGTGCTAAACCTTCGGCGATCGCAGTTTTCCCCACACCGGGTTCTCCAATTAAAACGGGATTATTCTTGGAACGACGGGATAAAACTTGAATTACTCGGCGTATCTCTTCATCTCTACCAATGACTGGATCTAACTTACCTTCTCTTGCCGCTTCGGTGAGATCCTGACCATATTTTTCTAAGGCTTCGTAACGATCTTCTTGATCTTTTTCGGTGACTTTTTGACTGCCTCTTACTGATTTTATGGCCTGTTCTAAGTCTTGAGGATCAAGGTTAAAGCTGCGTAAACATTTTCGTCCAATACGTTCATCTTCTGCAAAACCAACCCATAAATGTTCCACCGAAATGTATTTATCATCCCAACTCTGACGGGATGCTTCGGCGCGATCGGTCATAATATCTAAGCCTCGGCCTAAGTATAGCTGCTCGACGGTGGCAAATTTAGCTTGTCGGTTGGTAAAGGTTTCCACTTGTTGCTGCAACCGAGGGACATCAATTTCAGCCCGTTCTAAAATGCGCAAAGTTAAGCCTTTTTCCTGTTCTAGAAGGGCTAAAACCAGGTGTTCAACTTCTAAGTTTTGATTTTTGAAGCGTCGGGCGACTTCTTGGGATTTTACGATCGCATCCCAGGCTTGTTCGGTAAACTGATCGGGGTCGGTAGGTTGCATTAGTGGCTAAATTTATCCCTCAATATAATAGCAATTTATAAGCATAGTATATCAATGTTGGTCGTGAACAGTTATCAGTGAACAGTTATCAGTGAACGGTTATCAGTGAACAGTGAACAGTTATCAGTTAACAGTTCAAATATTTCATCTAATTATTGATTGTATTATCTAATATTCCTTTTAACGGGTTTTTCGCTTCATAGTCAAGGGTTTTTACTCTCCAGTAAACTGTCCCACCTATTCCTAAGATAGTTAACCAAAATAGCAAGATTTGTATCCCTCCCAAAAATAACAAATCAATAAGAGTATAATGAACAAAATAAATAACAGATATAAAAGGATAACACAGAATAATTAACAGAAACAAAGGTTTCAAGGATTGTATAGTTCTCCCAATAATTTTCTCAATAATCCCAGAAATAATAACCACAATAATCATACTAATAATCATACTCACCCCAGTTATCCCCCCAATAACCACAAGAATAACCCAAATAATCGCACAAATAATCCAACCAATAATCTCAATTAATTTATCACTATTTTTTTTACTCTTTTAATTAATGTAAATTTAAAACCATACTTACCAAAATCCAACCAAAACAAAACAAGTGTAATAAAGCTGTAAATAACTGATATACGAATAAAAATATTAACATTAAGCCTAACAAAACTATACATTCCAATAATAGCTAGAAAAGAAATAAGTAAGAGAATAGGTAATTGCTCACCGCAATAAAGAATCTGTCTTGACAACATAAAGGTAAAATCGGGGATTTTTATGTATAGTGGGGGTTATGACCACAAATGCTACCATTGATTCAAAGCTAGTTAGAGCTATCGCCGATGAACAGTTGGCGAACAATGTCTTCATGATTGAGTGGCTAGTCAAGGCACAACAACAGTTATCTCTTCAACAAAGACTGATTGACCAGCAACAACAACAAATCTCTACACAACAGCAAGAAATTGAAAAATTGAAAGAAGAGAGAGATAAGCTAAAAAACCGTAACTCAAAAAACAGTTCAGTCCCCCCATCATCAGACCAACTAAAAAAGCCTTCTGACAAAAAGAAACGCAAAAAAGGATTTAAACGCGGACCAAAATATGACCACCTAGGGAAGACCCGTAATGGTTTTGGTCAGCCCGATAAGATAGTCCCTTTAGAACTAGAAAACTGTCCTGTTTGTGGGGGTTCAGTGGAACGAGATGAAGTAGTTCCCGAAAAAGTCCAGCAAGTGGCTGAAGTAGTAGACCAACCCATAGAAATCAGGGAATATCGTCGCGGATTCTATAAATGTCCTAGTTGTGGATGGTCAGATTACAGTCCTGTTCCATTGGGAGTTAAAGAAGGATTCAGTTATGGGGCGCGATTAAGTAGCATCGTGGGCTGGCTTGGCTATGGGGGTAATCTTACATGGCGTAAACAGGAACATTTTATAGAGTATGTCTTTGGCATTCCCATTTCTCAAGGGAGCCTTGCCAAAATGCACAAATGGTTTCAAGAAAGTTTAGAACCCTTGACCCAACAGTGGTTAAAGTACATCCAGCAGCCAGGAATCCGATGTGTTGACGAAACCAGTTATTGCATCGATGGCATCAAGTATTGGGTTTGGGTAGCCACATCAAATGAGGTCTGTGTGTTGATGTTGGCTCCCACTAGAAGCTCCGCAGAAGTCGAGAAATTGTTAGGAGCAGATTTTAAGGGCATCCTCACCAGTGACTGCTATAGTGCCTACTTTAGACAAAGTGCGATGGCCAAACAGAAATGTCTGGCAAATTTAGAACGAGAGTTAGAGTCCCTTAAAACCAGTCGTTTTCAAGCGAATCGAGAATTTGCTGCCGATGTACAGCAAGTTTTAGCAACCGCCCGTATCCATTATCGTCATTATCATGGTCGAAATTTAACCCTTGAAGACTTAGGCTCCAAAAGAACAGAAGTCGAGAACTCACTGCAAAAGATTTTTAAAGCAACTCCCAAAAAAGGATGGCCTTATGATGCACAAAGATTGATTAACCGTCTCAAACGTCATTGGGAAGAGTGGTTCACCTTTCTAACTTATCCTGAAGTCAAACCAGATAATAATGATGCTGAGAGAGCTTTACGTCCCATTGTCATTCACCGCAAAGTAAGTGGGGGAGCAAGAAGCGACTGGGGTGCAGAGTTAGTCACCCAAATGTTCAGTTTTTTAGAGACCATGAGATTACAGGGGCAAAATGCCATTGTCCAATTATGCGAATTATTGTCATTAGCTGGTCGGAGTCCCCCAGGATTAGAGATGTAAAAGGCTCCGGAGCCGATGGGGGATAGATTTTTCTTGATCGCCCTATCTCTCTGCACAAAAATACACAGGGTTAGCGGATAATCTCCGCTAACAAAAAACTATCTTACTATTTTTTTTCTCATATTGTTGTTTTTATTTGAGGTTTTTAAAAGACTTGATTCTGGGAATGTTAGTCATTAAAATAGCCGTAATAAATTAGCTTAAATTTTACGCTAAATCACAGGGCTTATATTTTTGTTGACTCAACTGATGTTGTTTGTAGTGCTTTTCAATAAGACTTTTTTGTTGCGGTGAGCAGTTACGAGAATAGCGAGAATCAAATCATAATGCAGACTTGTATAAAATCTATCTATAATCTTCATTAGATAAATATTCTCTTGTTTGTCTGCGTCTTCGTCTATTAAATAGCGGTAAACTATTAATTTTCATGATTTCTATCAGTTCGATGGCTTATAATATAGCAAGATAAAAATAAGCTATGGACATTTTTTGTATCTTTAATTGTCATTCCGAGGAACGAGGAATCTAATTAACGTCCTAACCGCAATGCTTAGTGCTATAGTGTTCTTATCTACATATCATAAGTCAATCTCAATTTTCTATCCGTTATAAAAACAGAAATATTTAGTTAGCTGATTTTATATAATGAAAGATTATGCTTTTCTAGTAATATTATGATATTTTTAAATAAAATTGCTCTCGTTACACAGCTTAATGATTGATCGATTTTGCCAGATTTTAACTAAATTTGCCTGATATTTGCATTTTGGTTATTTTCGTGTTATAAATATTTCAGGTAAGATGAGCTTTAAGTCTATCCAAAAATAAGGCTTCCCCCTTGTAATAGTGATTACCTCGTTATCTCATTAATATTTTGTCTTGATATCCCTACAAATTTTCAAGGTTTTAAATTTCATTTTTTATAGTTCATTTTTACCTGTAAATAACTTTTGTAAAATATATCTTGACAAAACAGGATAAATATGTTATGCAATACGAACTGTTGAAATTATGTTTAATTAAACCGGTTTATTTGTAGTAATAACTAATGGATTTTTCTTACATTGACTAAGATTATATCATGTTATTAGAGATTGTTCCTAAAAAAGATATTAAGTAGGGTGCGCTAAGCGCAAACTATAATTTTTGGGGTGATTTCTCTACTGTTTTTATGCCGTAACGCACCACAATGCTGTTCTTTGGTGTATTACGCTACGCTAATACACCCTACCATTCTCTATCGATTCACTTGACAAACAGTCTCTTAGAAAAATTAAAGGCGATCGCTGATATTTTCATCTTCTTTAAGTTTATCTAAAACAGCAGTCACCCGCCAAGCAGCTTGTTGTTTTAATTGAGGATCATGCAGGAATTTCTCTAAAGTATCAGCAGCATCAGGGGTTCCAATAGCCACTAAATCATCCATTGCTTCGACACAATTTTCCATAGCAATAGATTCTAGAGTTGACACAGCTAAGTCACCCATTCTAATTAATTCCTGACGAACTTCTAATAAATGGGGTTTATCATAGTATTTAGCTAAAATATCCACTGCTTGAGGTAAATTTGTGTAAGATAATGTCTTCGCTGCTGCTTGTTTATGACTAGAGTTATCATCCTCATTCATAATATCAACTAGAAACTGTAATAAAGCTGATCCTCTGGGACGATAATCAGCAGCAACAGCAGCTAAAGCTTTGGCAATATTTTCTGTATCTTCTTGATGGAGAAGTTCTTGCTTAAAATGTTCGATAATTTTTTTTGCTAAAGTTTCATCAACAACTTGAGCATCTGCTAAACATTCCAACGCTGCTAAAGGATCTTTTTCATAAACCTCTCGAATTAAGTTAGTGGTATCAGTGGCTAAACCACACCATAATTTTACAATTTCTCGCCATGCAACTGTATCAATTTTAAACTTATTAATCAATTCTTGTTCTTTCTCTCTTAATGCTTCTGCTGCAAAATATTCTTGTAAACTAAGATGAGCAAACTTATAATTTTCTCCTCCGTCAATACGTAATAATAAACCACTGCGATCGCAAATTTCTTTGATAATAGGGTTGGTGTCACTGGGACTTAAATTAAGATCAGGGAGAACTTCTTTAAGTTTATTTATTATGGTGTCATAAGATATTTCACGACGATCTGATTGTTGAAAATTAGAAAGATATAAAGCAAGAGATTGTAAAATACGTCTTTTATTCTTTCCTTCATATTCATTACGTATATTTTTTATTTGATCCCGAAGTTCAAGTAAAGTCTCCGTTGCTTTTTGATAAAATTCGATACGAGAATGAGGCAAAATAAAAGGTGTATCGGTATAAAGATAAGCCATCATGGTTAATAATAAAGGGTTTCTTGCCAACTCCATAATTTTTGGTCGTTTTCGCAATTGTTCTATGAGTTGTTCCACTGATTTTCCAGGAGACATTTGAGACTTCCATGCTTTGAGAAAATCTCTAATTTGTTTATCCCTAAAATCTTCTATGTCTAAAGTTTGCTGCACAACATCAAAAAATTGATTATGATAAACTGCTGTACGACAAGTAATAATAACTCGGCACTTTTCATAAGTATCTATAAAAGTTTTTATAATCTCAATAACCTCTGCTCTAAGAGAAAAATTAACTTCATCTAATCCATCCAATAGTAAAAACAATCTTCCCTTTTTCAAACCGTCAGTAATAAAGCGATCTGCTTTAGGAAAATCATTTAAAGCACAGACTTGTACTAATTTTTTTTCTAATATTTCCACAGTTAGCTTAGATTCTTTTAAACTATGTAATTCCACTAAAATAGGAATAGGTTTATCCGATAAATCGTTTAATTTACCCTCCGCATAAGACAGACATAAATATCGACAAAACATTGATTTACCAGAACCAGGCGCACCTTTTATTACAAAACGCTTATAATCTTTAAGTGCATGATCAACTTCAATTAATTTATATTCTTTGCTTCCTGAAACTTTCAAAGGAACATAAACTGTTCTCATATTCAAAGGGTAATTAGGACGAAAAGGAATCTTGAGTTTTTCATATTTTTCAATCAAAGCTTGACGATAACGTTTGAGAGCAATGTCTTCAAAAAAAGCTGTTCCTGAAAATTGCTTATAGACCCAGTTACTTAGATTTTTTATTGATATTTTTATACACTCCTTAATTAAATCTCGAATGATTAGTAAAATTAAAAGAATACCAGCAACAATCCATCCATATAAACCTTTAGGTAATTGTGTCCAAATACTATTACTATTTGTTTGTTTTACTTCTTTTAGTCGAGCATATTCCTTTTCATAAATCTCAGCAATTTGAACTTTTGTCAGTCCAATAGTATTATCCTGATAAAGCTCAATAAGAACCTCAGTTTTCATGTTCTCATTGTTATCAACATGACGCTGTGCATATCCTTTAATCTCATTAATCACCACTTGCTTACTAGAAAAGTTAGAAGTAGTATTTTGAGAATAAGAAGAACTAACAGAACCCAAGAAAATTGATAAACTTAAAGTCAGGATAAATAAATGTAGTAAATATTTTCGTTTCATCATCCTTAAAAATAGATAACCTCTTAAAAGTACAAACCTGAAACATAAAGCGATCGCATTCCCCAAAAGATTAAATTAGGATCAACTATTATTTGTTCTAATTGTTCATAATTTTCTTGTTGCCAATAATCATATAATTGAGTAGCATCGCCACCAGTTAAAATAATTTTACTCTCAGGATATTTGATTAACCAATCATCAATAAAGGTTTTAATACCACCTAAAACTGTGTATAAAATACCACTAATAATAGAATTTTCTGTATTATTAGCCCAACGATCGCTTAATTTCTTGGGCAAACTAATATTAGGTAAAGCTGCTGTTTTGGTTGACAATGAATCAAATTGTAATTTTAACCCAGGTAAAATAGCCCCACCGATAAAAGTGCGATCGCCATCAATTCCTGTTAAAGTTAAAGCCGTACCAGCATCAATAATTAAACAAGGAAACTGATACATTTCTCCCCCACCTAATGCAGCTAAAGCTCTATCAATGCCCATACTTGGATAAAGATTATTTAAGGGTACATCATCTAACCTAACTAGATTAAACTTTTGATAAGTTTGCCAAAGTTGAGTTTGAGAAGGAACCACAGAAGCAATCATTAAAGGTAAAGAATTATCCAGAGAAAAACTAAGAAAATTGTTAGGTAATTCTAAAGGCTTAACATACTCTTGAATATGAACAGTATCCCAAGTCCTTTGTAAAATTTCTCCCTGAAAGTATCCCCAATGAAGTCGAGAATTGCCAATGATTAAACCTAACCATTCTTGTGATATTTTCCTGTTCACAATTGTTTCTTTTTTATCTTTATTTTATTGACTATTTTTAAACCCAAAAAATAATTTAATAATATTTTATAATTACATTCCCGACAAAATTAGCCTTAACAATGCTATCATTCTTAAGGCTATATGAGTTATGACCAATTTATGAGTAGCGAAAACGACTATATTCAAGAAGCCGATGCTAACCGTGTCCGAGTTTTAAGCGAAGCCCTTCCCTACATCCAACAATTCGCTGGACGCACGTTCGTTATTAAATATGGAGGGGCTGCCATGAAAGATAGTTCCCTCAAAGATAAAGTCATTCGGGATATTATTTTTCTAGCTTGTGTAGGAGTCCATCCTGTGGTTGTTCACGGTGGCGGCCCCGAGATCAACAGTTGGTTAGGGAAATTAGGCATTGAACCCCAATTCAAAGACGGCTTAAGGGTAACTGACGCTGCCACAATGGATGTGGTGGAAATGGTGTTGGTGGGCAGGGTTAATAAAGAATTAGTCTCTTTAATTAATCAAGCTGGTGGCAAAGGTGTGGGACTATGCGGAAAAGACGGTAACTTAGTTAAAGCCCGTCGTGTGGATCAAGAAGATATTGGCTTCGTTGGAGAGGTGAGCAAAGTCGATGTCAAAATTGTTGACGCTTTAGTGAATAATAATTATATCCCCGTTATTTCCTCCGTAGCAGCCGATGAAACAGGACAAGCTCATAATATTAATGCGGATACTGTGGCTGGGGAAATAGCCGCCGCTTTGGGGGCAGAAAAATTAATCTTGTTGACCGATACCGCAGGTATTCTAGAAAACTATCAAGACCCCAATACACTCTTGACGAAACTAGACATTAAACAGGCTAGAGACTTAATCGCCCAGGGTATTGTGGGTGGAGGGATGATCCCGAAAGTAAATTGTTGTGTGCGATCGCTGGCTCAAGGGGTTCGCGCAGCCCATATTATTGATGGTCGTATCCCCCACTCTATTCTCTTGGAAATCTTTACAGATCGGGGTATTGGCTCGATGATTGTGGCATCGGAATATCAGTCGTGAATCAAAGATATGAGTAGTAATTTCTGAACTTTTGAGTAAAAAGACTTGCGCAAATCCAAGAAATCAGTTATAAATGAAGAAGTGTAAAATACTTCTCAAATCACCTGCTCGGATAAATATCTACGATTTAACCAAACGGCAACCCATCAGGAGAAGTGTTGCTCACCAGAGCATTTGTAAAATTTAGTAAACATGAATTAATTGAGTCTATGACTAATAAAGTAGCTCATCCTATGATGAAGTTTCAACGCAAAGTTTCCTCCCTGGTAGGATCAAACGTTCTGAAACCCAGTGACAGTATCTGGAAGTTAGCCCTTCTTTATGGAAATGACTGGTCTTACTGGAAAAAAGAACTATTAGAGTTTGGTTTTACCATGCAAGATCCCGTCAGCGAAGTGTTAGTCGTTGAAGCATGGGATGAAGATTAAGTTAGTTTTTGTCTTTTTAAAATCCATCCATCTTTGCAATCATCCCCCAGAAAGCTGATTATGCTTGCTGTTTGAACCCAACCTTCAAGATGATGCAATATTTTTTACCAAAAACCGTCTTCGTGACGTAGCCTAGAGAGGATTTTTAATGTTAAGGTAAAGTCATCAAAGATTGTTACCTGCTAAGGAGATAGCTATGCTACACCGCAAGATTTATCAACTTTGTACAGAGGGCCGAGAAGTTTGTCTGTTCTTGCGGGATCAGCAACGTTGGATCGAAGGTGCGACTATTGTTTCTCTAGAAGGGGACTTAGTGACCATTCGCTATGAAACCGAAGAGGACGAAGAAATAAGTTCTTGGGAAGAAATGGTGAGACTAGAAAGTATTGGTTCAGTTAGCCAAAAATTAGCTTCTGTTCCCAGATACAACTCAGAAATTTTCGTATCTGATGACTGTCCCGAAGCAGAACAGATTCACCCCAAGTCTCCCGACTCTAATCAAGATCCCAAGGGTTAAGTCATCCGACTTAATCTCTGGCTTTCCTATAACTAATTAGGGTTTGCTGAATAAAAGCAAAACCCTATTCTTTAAAAGGTTACACTCATATTCGCGATCGCAAAAAAGATCAGCTTTGTCGGCTACAAACCGCTATAATTGGTAGAAACACCTCCCAGTTGTTGGTCAAGAACAAATGTATAGAAAAGAGGAGCAACCTTTACCGCCCCCAGAAAAATTTGAATTACCTTTCGAGGGCAAATTGTCCCCCAATAATCGTTGGGTAATCATGGCAGAGTTGATACCTTGGGATGATTTTGAGGAAGAATATGCTAAACTTTTTTCAGCAGAAAAAGGTGCGCCAGCCAAACTATTTAGAATGGCATTAGGGACATTAATTATTAAGAAAAAATCAGGAACAAGTGATAGAGAAACTATAGAACAGATTAGAGAAAATCCCTATCTACAATACTTTATAGGTTTAAATTGTTATCAACAAGAGCCACCACTGGAATCTTCAATGCTAGTTCATTTTAGGAAAAGAATTGATGGAGAATTGATAAACAAAATCAATAAAAAAATAGTAAAAAGAGAAATAGACAAGAGTGATAAAGAAGTAAAAAAAAAGGATTGTCTCCAAGAAAAAGGAGAAAAAATAAAAAATAAAGGTAAACTAATTTTAGATGCGACTTGTGCGCCAGCAGACATCAAATACCCAACGGATTTAGACATATTAAATCAAGCCAGAATTGAGACAGAAAGAATAATAGATAATCTTTATAAACCATTAAGAGTAAAATTGAGAAAAAAGCCGAGAACTTCTAGAAAAATTGCTAGAAAGGAATACTTAAAAGTAGCTAAAAAACGAAAAGTATCTTATCAAGAAAGAAGAAAAGCTATCGGGAAACAGTTAAAATACCTTAAGAAAAATTTAGGAAATATAGAAGACTTAATTCAAGCTGGGGCTTCCCTGGAAAATCTGAGTAAAAGACAGAAAAATTGTCTAGAGACTATCAAAAAAGTTTATGAACAACAACAGTCAATGTGGGAGAATAAGACCCAGAGTGTTCCTCAAAGAATTGTAAGTTTAACTCAACCGCATATTCGTCCAATAGTGAGGGGAAAAGCAGGAAAACCAATAGAGTTTGGAGCTAAACTCTCAGTAAGCTGTGTAGATAACTATGTGTTTCTAGACAAAATAAGTTGGGAAAACTTCAATGAATCTTGTCATTTAAAAGAACAAGTAGAAAAGTATAAAGAAACGTTTGGCTATTATCCCGAATCCGTCCATGTAGATAAAATTTATAGAACTAGGGAAAACAGAAATTGGTGTAAGGAAAGAGGGATAAGAATCAGTGGTCCGAAGTTAGGAAGACCTCCGAAAAATGTCAGTGAAGAAGAAAAGAAACAAGCCCACTCCGATGAATGCTTCCGTAATGCTATTGAGGGAAAGTTTGGACAAGCTAAACGAAGATTTAGCCTAAATCTCGTGATGACAAAACTCCCTGAAACCTCCATTACATCTATTGCCATTACATTTTTAGTTGTCAATCTTTCTAAACTTCTGAGGCAGTTTTTGTCGCTTTTTTTGTCCTTAGTTACTAATAATAGAACAGGGGAACTCATCAAACCGCCTTTCATTAATTTTGATTATACTTTAAACAATTTTTATGTACTAAAACTTATTGATTTGTCAGAAAATTCTTGGTCAAAAGTGGCATAAATTTTGGAGAAACTTTTTCAGCAAACCCTAATTATGCCGGAATTTGCCGGCTATTTTTTTGCTGGGATAATAATTTGAGCTTGCTGTTACAGCACGATCATCATCACCATGATCACCATTCCCACCATTTAGAGAATGATGGTTTTACCTCCATTTCTTTTGAGAGCGATAAACCTTTTTCTATTAGGAAGTTTCAACATTTTCTAGATAATCAGTTACCTTCTAATGTCTTTCGTGCTAAGGGCATTTTATGGTTTAATGAAAGTGAGAAACGTCATATTTTTCACCTGAGTGGTAAACGCTTTTCCCTGGAAGATGAAGAATGGAAAGGGACTCCTAAAAATCAATTGGTTTTTATCGGACAAAATCTTGATACCGATAAGTTATATCAACAGGTTGACAATTGTTTATCCCTTCCTACTACAAGCAAAGGGGAAGAGTTTGGTTGATTACACCTAATTTGCTCAAGAATCCCCATCTAGGGATTCTTAAGCACGAGAAACACTTATAATATATAGTTAAATTCCATCCAGAAAATTAAATGTTAAAATACGCTTATTATCCAGGCTGTGTGGCTCAAGGAGCTTGCCGTGAACTGTCTTTATCAACAAAAGCTTTAGCAGAAGCTTTAGGCATAGAATTAATCGAACTAAAAAAAGCGGCCTGTTGTGGTTCCGGAACCTATAAAGAAGATTCTCAACTACTAGAAGATACCGTCAACGCCCGTAACATTGCTTTAGCAGAATCTCTAAATCTCCCTTTATTAACCCATTGTAGTACCTGTCAAGGGGTGATTGGTCATGTTGATGAACGGTTAAAAGAAGCCAAAAATAATGATCCTGCTTATCTTGAGACAGTCAACGGATTTCTGAAAAAAGAGCATTGTTCTCCCTATAAAGGCAGTACCGAGGTTAAACATTTATTATGGGCTTTAGTGGGTGACTATGGATTAGATAGGTTAGCTGATCAGGTAAGATATAAGCTCTCAGGATTAAAATGTGCAGGGTTTTATGGCTGTTATTTATTAAGAACTCAGGACAAACTCCCTTACGACAACCCATTTCAACCAGAATCTTTAGAAAATGTTTTTCGTGCTGTAGGAGCAACCCCTATTTATTATCGAGGAAGGACACAATGTTGTGGTTGGCCACTGTCAAGTTATGCTAAAGAAGAATCGTTTAAAATGGCAGGAACCCATATAAGAGAAGCCATAGAAGCAGGAGCAGACTGTATCGTAACCCCTTGTCCTCTCTGTCATTTAAACCTAGATTCCCGACAACCGGAAGTAGAGAAAGTTATGGGAGAAAAACTTGGGTTACCTATTTTACATTTACCCCAATTAGTGGCTTTATCTCTAGGGATTAAACCAGAAAAACTAGGGTTAAGTCGTCACGTTGTTTCGACAAAATCTGTGTTAGAAAAATTAGATATTTTGGGTTCTTCTACACCAGCTTTGACAAGATAAGATCTAAAATCTTACTTTTTAGAGATTTCTCCAAGCCGTAAGTTGTAGTCGTAGGGTGGGCAGCATCAGTTGATTTTATCTTACCAGATAGAATTTAATGGCTGCCCACCAATAGGGTTTAAATGAAACAGATAAGGGGATGGTGGGCAAAGTTTTAGGCTAATCATCACATTTAATCTGTTCTCCCTTTTGCCCACCCTACAACTAGCTTTTTAGATATTTCTCCGCCCTAAAGAAACTTGAGTGTAATTACCAAGAATCCCAGTGTATCCGTAAGTTAGGGTTTGCTGAAAAAGTTTCTCCAAAATTTATGCCACTTTTGACCAAGAATTTTCTGACAAATCAATAAGTTTTAGTACATAAAAATTGTTTAAAGTATAATCAAAATTAATGAAAGGCGGTTTGATGAGTTCCCCTGTTCTATTATTAGTAAATAAGGACAAAAAAAGCGACAAAAACTGCCTCAGAAGTTTAGAAAGATTGACAACTAAAAATGTAATAGCAATAGATGTAATGGAGGTTTCAGGGAGTTTTGTCATCACGAGATTTAGGCTAAATCTTCGTTTAGCTTGTCCAAACTTTCCCTCAATAGCATTACGGAAGCATTCATCGGAGTGGGCTTGTTTCTTTTCTTCTTCACTGACATTTTTCGGAGGTCTTCCTAACTTCGGACCACTGATTCTTATCCCTCTTTCCTTACACCAATTTCTTTTTTCCCTAGTTCGATAAATTTTATCTACATGGACGGATTCGGGATAATAGCCAAACGTTTCTTTATACTTTTCTACTTGTTCTTTTAAATGACAAGATTCATTGAAGTTTTCCCAACTTATTTTGTATAGAAACACATAGTTATCTACACAGCTTACTGAGAGTTTAGCTCCAAACTCTATTGGTTTTCCTGCTTTTCCCCTCACTATTGGACGAATATGCGGTTGAGTTAAACTTACAATTCTTTGAGGAACACTCTGGGTCTTATTCTCCCACATTGACTGTTGTTGTTCATAAACTTTTTTGATAGTCTCTAGACAATTTTTCTGTCTTTTACTCAGATTTTCCAGGGAAGCCCCAGCTTGAATTAAGTCTTCTATATTTCCTAAATTTTTCTTAAGGTATTTTAACTGTTTCCCGATAGCTTTTCTTCTTTCTTGATAAGATACTTTTCGTTTTTTAGCTACTTTTAAGTATTCCTTTCTAGCAATTTTTCTAGAAGTTCTCGGCTTTTTTCTCAATTTTACTCTTAATGGTTTATAAAGATTATCTATTATTCTTTCTGTCTCAATTCTGGCTTGATTTAATATGTCTAAATCCGTTGGGTATTTGATGTCTGCTGGCGCACAAGTCGCATCTAAAATTAGTTTACCTTTATTTTTTATTTTTTCTCCTTTTTCTTGGAGACAATCCTTTTTTTTTACTTCTTTATCACTCTTGTCTATTTCTCTTTTTACTATTTTTTTATTGATTTTGTTTATCAATTCTCCATCAATTCTTTTCCTAAAATGAACTAGCATTGAAGATTCCAGTGGTGGCTCTTGTTGATAACAATTTAAACCTATAAAGTATTGTAGATAGGGATTTTCTCTAATCTGTTCTATAGTTTCTCTATCACTTGTTCCTGATTTTTTCTTAATAATTAATGTCCCTAATGCCATTCTAAATAGTTTGGCTGGCGCACCTTTTTCTGCTGAAAAAAGTTTAGCATATTCTTCCTCAAAATCATCCCAAGGTATCAACTCTGCCATGATTACCCAACGATTATTGGGGGACAATTTGCCCTCGAAAGGTAATTCAAATTTTTCTGGGGGCGGTAAAGGTTGCTCCTCTTTTCGATACATTTGTTCTTGACCAACAACTGGGAGGTGTTTCTACCAATTATAGCAGTTTGTAGCCGACAAAGCTGATCTTTTTTGCGATCGCGAATATGGGTGTAACCTTTTAAAGAATAGGGTTTTGCTTTTATTCAGCAAACCCTAAGTTAGACTCCTTTTTTATGCCACTTTTTCAAGGACAAAAAACGATAATAAGTCAAAAGATATACTCCTTTTTTTGCAATCAGAATTAGGGTCAAACACAACCTAGCAAACTCTAATTTGTTTAAACAAAAATACAGGGATTATTTAAAGATTCTTGTAACAATTTTTGATATTCTTGATCGCTCACTAAATAAGAGCCAAATCTAGCTAAATGCTCGTTTTGCAACTGAGCATCAAAGAGGGTAAAACCTTTCCCTCTAAGATGTTCAACTAATTTAACCATAGCCACTTTTGAGCCGTTAGGGATACGAAAAAACATGGATTCCCCGAGAAAAGCACCACCAAGGGTAATCCCTAAAATTCCCCCTGCCAACTCATCCCCTTGCCAAGTTTCAAAACTATGGGCGTATCCTGCTAGGTGTAGCTGATAATAGATATCAATAAGTTCAGGTGCGATCCAAGTGGTTTGGCGATCGGCACAACCACGACAAACCCCCATAAAATCCCGATCAATAGCCACAGAAAAGATATTTTGATTCAAAACTCGTTTTAGGGATTTTGGATAGCGGAAACGCTCATCTAGGGGGATTAAGGCACGTTGACGACTAGAATACCATCCCAATACATTATTTTCATCCCCCATTAAAAAGTAACCTTGGGCATATCCCTGTATAATGGGGTCTACATTTTCTGTAAATTCCATCCTTGATTTTCTGCACTTAATCCATTGTTATGACGGCTCAAGCTATTCCTGCTATTACTTTACCCCCTATTCGTGATCCCCAACAAGAAGGGGAGTGGCTACAAGTTGCTTTGCAAAACTGGCTAAATCGAGAGTTTATACCTGAACAGGTTAATGAAATAATCTCTCAACGAGCCGCGCAAATTTTTGTGCGTCAACGACTTGAAGGGGAAAACGATCTTGGTAGTCTAGTGATCGCTATTGTCACAGAAATGCAAGCTTTTGACTTTACAGAAAGCTTTTTCAGTGAGTTTGCTGTGGCCAACGCTGTCAGCGATCTAATCATCCATAGTTTAGGCATCGATCGCTGTTGTGGCCAAAGCTGAATACACCATAATGGATAATCAACCAGTAGAATCTATATTAAACAAGAGATTTTCAACCGAATGAATAATTATCCATTATTCATTGATAATATTGGTTACCAACTTGATTTAACCACACCAGGTAATAACCCTTCGTGGGCCCATTCTCTGAGAACATTACGAGATAAGCCAAAATCACGATAATAGCCTCTAGGACGACCGGTTAACCAGCAACGGTTACGATGGCGACTAGGCGCACTATTACGAGGAAGACGTTGAATTTGACGATGAATCTCGATTTTTTCTTCAAAATCTTCTGCGTTTTCAAAAGCTTCCTTAAGGGCTGCTCGTTTTTCAGCATATTTTGCAATTAAACGCTCGCGCTTCTTTTCGCGCTCAATCATGCTTTTTTTAGCCATAGCACTTTAATTTAATATTTTCTCTTTAAAGACACCAACCTCCATTGTACCCCAAATATCATAATTTTGAGATGAACTTTATATAATATAGCTAGAATAGTCGTACTTAAAGGCTTCTACAGAAATGATCGCCGTTCCCCACTACATCAGCCCTCAAGAATATCTCGATATCGAACGCCAGAGTCAGATCCGCCATGAATATCGACGTGGTTTGGTTTATGCAATGGCTGGCGGTACAGATAACCACGATCGCATTGCCCTTAATTTATTAACTCTGATTAACTTACATTTAGGGGACTCTAAAGACTGTCGTTTTCATTCTGGTAATGTAAAAGTTCACTATAAAGATGATTTTTATTACTATCCTGATGCCTTTGTAACCTGTGATCCTCGCGATCGCCAAGATCGTTATCTTAAATGTTACCCGAAACTAATTGTTGAGGTTCTTTCATCGAGTACAGCTACTTTTGATCAAGGGGAAAAATTCAAAGATTATCAACTAATTGAAACCTTAGAAGAATATGTCTTAATTAGTCAAGAAAGGCAGCTTTTAGAATGTCGTCGTCGTAATGCTATGGGGATCTGGGAAACAACGATTTATGAGATAGGTGATCTGGTAACTTTACAAAGTATTGATCTTGAATTTGCGATCGCCGATCTTTATCGTGGCATAGATTAACTGTTCAAAAAATAATTAGGGTTTGCTGAAAAAGTTTCTCCAAAATTTATGCCACTTTTGACCAAGAATTTTCTGACGAATCAATAAGTTTTAGTACATAAAAATTGTTTAAAGTATAATCAAAATTAATGAAAGGCGGTTTGATGAGTTCCCCTGTTCTACTATTAGTGAATAAGGACAAAAAAAGCGACAAAAACTGCCTCAGAAGTTTAGAAAGATTGACAACTAAAAATGTAATAGCAATAGATGTAATGGAGGTTTCAGGGAGTTTTGTCATCACGAGATTTAGGCTAAATCTTCGTTTAGCTTGTCCAAACTTTCCCTCAATAGCATTACGGAAGCATTCATCGGAGTGGGCTTGTTTCTTTTCTTCTTCACTGACATTTTTCGGAGGTCTTCCTAACTTCGGACCACTGATTCTTATCCCTCTTTCCTTACACCAATTTCTGTTTTCCCTAGTTCGATAAATTTTATCTACATGGACGGATTCGGGATAATAGCCAAACGTTTCTTTATACTTTTCTACTTGTTCTTTTAAATGACAAGATTCATTGAAGTTTTCCCAACTTATTTTGTATAGAAACACATAGTTATCTACACAGCTTACTAAGAGTTTAGCTCCAAACTCTATTGGTTTTCCTGCTTTTCCCCTCACTATTGGACGAATATGCGGTTGAGTTAAACTTACAATTCTTTGAGGAACACTCTGGGTCTTATTCTCCCACATTGACTGTTGTTGTTCATAAACTTTTTTGATAGTCTCTAGACAATTTTTCTGTCTTTTACTCAGATTTTCCAGGGAAGCCCCAGCTTGAATTAAGTCTTCTATATTTCCTAAATTTTTCTTAAGGTATTTTAATTGTTTCCCGATAGCTTTTCTTCTTTCTTGATAAGATACTTTTCGTTTTTTAGCTACTTTTAAGTATTCCTTTCTAGCAATTTTTCTAGAAGTTCTCGGCTTTTTTCTCAATTTTACTCTTAATGGTTTATAAAGATTATCTATTATTCTTTCTGTCTCAATTCTGGCTTGATTTAATATGCCTAAATCCGTTGGGTATTTGATGTCTGCTGGCGCACAAGTCGCATCTAAAATTAGTTTACCTTTATTTTTTATTTTTTCTCCTTTTTCTTGGAGACAATCCTTTTTTTTTACTTCTTTATCACTCTTGTCTATTTCTCTTTTTACTATTTTTTTATTGATTTTGTTTATCAATTCTCCATCAATTCTTTTCCTAAAATGAACTAGCATTGAAGATTCCAGTGGTGGCTCTTGTTGATAACAATTTAAACCTATAAAGTATTGTAGATAGGGATTTTCTCTAATCTGTTCTATAGTTTCTCTATCACTTGTTCCTAATTTTTCCTTAATAATTAATGTCCCTAATGCCATTCTAAATAGTTTGGCTGGCGCACCTTTTTCTGCTGAAAAAAGTTTAGCATATTCTTCCTCAAAATCATCCCAAGGTATCAACTCTGCCATGATTACCCAACGATTATTGGGGGACAATTTGCCCTCGAAAGGTAATTCAAATTTTTCTGGGGGCGGTAAAGGTTGCTCCTCTTTTCTATACATTTGTTCTTGACCAACAACTGGGAGGTGTTTCTACCAATTATAGCGGTTTGTAGCCGACAAAGCTGATCTTTTTTGCGATCGCGAATATGGGTGTAACCTTTTAAAGAATAGGGTTTTGCTTTTATTCAGCAAACCCTAATTATATAAACTTGTATGTGTGAACTACCCCAACTAATTGCAAGCAATATAGTTGGGGCTTCCAATCTCATTGGGAGTTGCGTCTAAGAGGCAAGAAATCTTACCCCCTAGCCGTCTTACATTCCCTCCATTGGCAGTCTCGCTAGTTCCTAACGAGATTATCCGTAAGGCTTCATTTCTAATATTTATTGATGCGTTTATGTCACGATCATGGGTGGTTTGACAATGTTCACAAGTCCAATTTCTAATATCAAGAGGCAAACTTTCCACTTGATTTAGACAGACATGACAAGTCTTAGAACTGGGGAAAAACCTATCAACTTCAATATAGGTTTTTCCTTCGTTTTCTGCTTTGTATTTCACCATTGTACAAAACATTCCCCAACCACAATCACTAATAGCTTTCGCTAATTTGTGATTTTTAACCATTCCCTTGACATTGAGATTTTCTACAGCAATAACTTGGTTTTCGTTGACTATCTTACGGGATAGTTTGTGCAGAAAATCTTCCCTACATCTAGAGATTTTAGAATGTACTTTAGCTACTAACCTTCTAGCCTTGTCACGGGTATTACTTCCCTTTTGTTTACGAGATAACTTTTGTTGTTTACGCTTTAAGTTCTGTTGATGTTTAGCTAAATGTCGAGGATTATCAAATTTAGAACCATCACTGGTCACAGCAAAATCAGTTAATCCTAAATCTATCCCGATGGCTTTACCGCCGACCGACTCGGATTTAAAATCCGAGTCGCAAGCGGCGGTGCATTCCGCACCTTCTGTTGAGGTTTCGGGTTTCTCTAGACCATCATCAACTGTAACTGAAGCATAGTATTTGCCATCACTATTTTTTGAGATAGTAACTGTCTTAATAGTTCCCTCAAAATCTCGGTGACTACGACAATAAACTTTACCGATTTTTCGATTTAGTTTTAGATAGTCTCCTTCAAACTTAACATTAGCAGGATAGCTCATAGACTGTCTGCCATGCTTTGACTTGAATCGAGGGAATTTTGCTCTTTTATCAAAGAAATTTTGATAAGCTCATGAGAGATTTAAGGCGACAAATTGTAAACACTGAGAATAAGCATCACTCAGCCAAGGATATTCTTTTTTCAGTCCTGGCAGGAGACCTTGGATAGCACCCCTGCTCAAGCTTTTTCCCGTCTTTTGATAAGTTTTGTGGCATAATTCTAAAGAATAATTCCAATACCATCGACAACAACCAAAAGCTTTGGCTAATGCTTGCTGTTGCTCAGTATCAGGATAAATTCTAAATTTATATGCCTTGTACATTATCATTTGTTTCAGTGATCGCTAATATCATAGCACAAAGATCAGATTGAGCGGAGGCTGCGCCCTTTATTTTTTGGATTGGCATTCATGAGGGGCTGTATCTGCCGTCGCGCGGCAGATTTTATAAGCCCCGTCCCCACCTAAAATGTTGATATTTTTTGAGAATTTATAGATGGGGACTTCTGCCAATAATTTTGTTAAAAGATTTATTTTTATTCAGCAAGCAGCGATCGCTATTGAAGATTCAACCGAATCTATCCCCACCCTATAATGCACCTTCTCCCGTATAAGCACAAAACTTAATATCAATTTGCATTCCTTGGGGAACACTTGCTACATTTACTCTAAAATCTCCTGATTGATTACCTGTCCAATATTGATTTTGATTGTTAGGAAATCTTTGAATAACTTCTAAATATTGCCCATTGGGAGCTTGTACAGAATAGTCATGAGATGTCTTTCTTTCAATAATTAATTGTTGTTCTCTAGCTAAACTTAAAAGAAAAGTATCTCCAACATTAACTCTTCCCATATATGAACCACAACTGCTCCCACGAGGAAAACTAATTCTTATATTTCTACCGTAGAATAGGATTCATCTTCAATCTATTGATTTGATGTGTGCCTTTTCTGAACAAAAATGGTGGCGCACCTTTAGAACTGAACTTCCCCCATACATATCTACTATAGAGCCTTAAAACCCTTATCTATGAAGGGATACAGCGATTAGACCCCGGTGCTGTACCCATGTATATGGTAACATATCTTAATGGACAGGGATTCTCTCTATTTGCTAAAATAGTAGTCATGTATATAGAGCGAGTTCCGAATAGAAATTCCCCCCCGGCTGTTCTGCTTCGTGAATCTTACAGAGAAGGAGAGAGAGTCAAAAAAAGAACCCTGGCAAATCTATCAACATTGCCAGATGAAGTTGTTGATAATATGAAACTGGTATTAAAAGGGGCGAAAGTTTCAATGACTGAAACGATACCCGATAATTTTGAGGTGATAAGAAGTCGTCCTCATGGTCATGTGATGTTTATATTAGAAACCATTAAAAAGTTAGGGTTAGATAAGATAATTGCCAAAACTTCTTCTCGAACTAGAAACTTAGTTTTGGGTATGATAATTGCGAGAATTATCAATCCTAAATCTAAATTAGCCACAGCCAGAGGATTTCATGAGAAAACTTTTAGTAATAGTTTAGGAAAAGTGTTAAACTTAGAAAAAGCTGATGAAGACGAACTCTATGATGCTTTTGATTGGTTAGTCAATAAACAAGAGAAAATTGAAAATAAATTAGCTAGTCTTCATCTCAATAATGGCTCATTAGTTTTATATGATGTCACCTCAACCTACCTAGAAGGGAACGGATGTGAATTAGGAAAATATGGATATAATCGAGATAAGAAGAAGGGAAAAACCCAAATAGTCTTTGGACTACTTTGTGACCAAAATGGTTGTCCTATCGCTGTAGAAGTTTTTGAAGGAAACACCTCGGATACTAGCACATTAGAAAGTCAAATAGAGAAAGTTAGGAAACGATTTGAGGTTAAGAATGTGGTGTGGGTGACAGATAGAGGTATTTTAACGTCTTCAAATATTAAAGAGTTGGTGAAACCAGTAGAAGGATTGGATTATATCAGTGGCTTAACTAAGGCAAGCATTAGAAAATTAGCCGAAGTAGAGGCTATTCAACTAGGATTATTTGATGAAGTTAATCTCGTTGAATTTGAAAGCGAAGATTACCCAAATGAAAGATTAATTGCTTGTCGAAATCCTTTGATTGCTGCTAAAAATAGGAAACAAAGAGAAGCTCTATTAAAAATAGCAGAAGAACAATTTGAGTTAATTATCAAAGCCACCAAAAGGGAAAAAAGAGCTTTGAAAGGAGCGGATAAAATAGCCTTAAGGGTGGCTAAGTTATTAAACAAGTATAAAATCAATAAATACTATAATTTAGACATCACAGATTCAGGATTTACTTATGAGCGTAAACAAGAGTTGATTGACCAAGAAATTGCTCTAGACGGGGTTTATATTCTTAGAACTTCTGTAGATGAAACTCTAATGGATGGATTTGAAGTTGTCAAAGCTTATAAAAGTTTATCTTCGGTGGAAGAAGCTTTCCGTTGTTATAAATCTATTGATTTAAAAGTGCGTCCTATTTATCATTATAAGGGAGACAGAGTTAAGGCACATATTTTCTTATGTATGTTGGCTTATTACGTTGAATGGCATTTAAAACAAAAATTAGCCCCTTTATTATTTGAAGATGAAGAAATTGATAATAACTATCAGGATGTCATAAAAGCTCGTCGTAGTAATTCTGCTGTTGCTAAAGATAGAAAAAAACGCACCGAAGATAACTTACCAGTTCACAGCTTTCGTACTTTACTAGAAGATTTGGGAACAATTTGCTTGAACACAGTTGAGTGTTCTTTAGAGAGTGGAAAATACGTTTTTGACAAGATAACTCGACCTACTGAAGTGCAACAAAAGGCATTAGATTTATTAAGCATTTCTTCTGTTTGTACCCATTAATAACCCCTAGCTAATTCGGTGTATCCCTCATGCAGCATACGTTATCGGGTTTTGTCAAAGGGGAAGTTCAGTTAGAAATAGATAACTTAGAATTAACTCCACAAGAAGCGCAATCAACCCCTGAACCCGGTGCTATCTTAGGTTTACTCGCTGTAAGTTCCATTGGTGCATTGGCTCGTCGTAAAAAAGGGTAATTGCATCTTTTGTTGAAGATTACAACCTTAAAAACTGAGTTGTAGGGTGGGCAGCATTAATTAATTTGATCTTACCAGAGAGGATTTAATGGCTGCCCACCAATAGGTTTGAAATGAAATAGATAAGGGGATGGTGGGCAAAATTTTAAGTTAATCATCACATTTGATCTGTTTTCCCTTTTGCCCACCCTACAAGTAGCTATTGAAGTGCCGGATGGTGATGGTACGCTGAATTTAATGATTTAGATATTCTTAAGGGAAGTAACGATACATATCTTTTGGATGAAGAAAACGTACTAAAGCAACAACATTTCCATTTAGATAAAGTCCAAGACGATAGTTACCTATACGAATTCTATAAAATCCTTGATGTCCTTGTATTGCTTTGACATTTCTTAAATCAGTGATATTTTTGGCAACTTCTATATCTTCAATCACACCTTTAATTTGTTGCTTAATTTTGGGTTCTTTTAGATTGCGTAAGTCTTTTTTAAAGGTTTTACGAAATTCAATATTCATGATTAGTCTTCTAACAGAGAAAAAATTTCTTCACGACTAACATTTTCGGTATCTATTCCTTCTTTTATAGCATTAGCCATTGCTATATCTTCAATGACTTCATAGATTAAATCTTTAAGCAAGTCTTGTTCTTGGGTAAGGAGTTCATAGAGTAATTCTTTAAGGATTGGTTTTAAAGCTTGTTGTTGAGGATTTGTCATAATTTGAACTGAATATATAATCAATCACTGTAGCAAATTTTAGAGTGGGCAAAAAAGGATGCTGAAAAAAAATAATCGAAAAATCTTTATTTATTGCCCACCTATTTTCTTCATTCTCAATACCTACTCTTCTTCATCAATAGCTACTTCTTCAACAATTGTTCCTTCTGGAACTTTATCGGGATCTAACTTAAGAATTAACACAGATAAAGGTGGTAAACATAAATCTACCGAATAAGGTTTATTATGAAATGCCCATTCATCAGCCCATTTACCCCCTAAATTACCCATATTACTACCGCCATATTTTTTGGCATCACTGTTAAATAATTCAAGATAATATCCAGATTCAGGAACCCCGATCCGATAATGACTATGGGGTTGGGGAGTAAAATTACAAATCACGATTAAAGTATCTTTGGGATCATCGCTTTGTCGGGCAAAAGATACCACACTATGGGGATTATCGTTACAATCTATCCAGTAAAATCCATGATAGTCAAAATCGTGGGTATATAAGGCCGGTTCTTGTTTATAAAGGGCGTTAATATCCGTAAAAAATTGCTTTAGTTGTTGATGGGGTTCGTACTGTAATAAATGCCATTCTAAATCACCCCAAACATTCCATTCACTCCACTGGCCAAACTCCATACTCATAAACATGGTTTTCTTACCAGGATGGGTGTACATATAGGTAAATAAAGCCCGAACATTGGCGTATTTCTGCCATTCATCCCCCGGCATTTTACCCAACATATTACTCTTTCCATGCACTACCTCATCATGGGATAACGCCAACATGAAATTTTCGTTGTAATAATACAACATACTAAAAGTGACGTTATTTTGATGGTATTGACGGTAAAAGGGATCGATGCTGAAATAATCTAACATATCGTGCATCCAACCCATATCCCATTTAAGATTAAACCCTAACCCACCATCATAAATAGGCCGAGAAACCTTCTCCCATTCTGTGGACTCTTCAGCAATAGAAAGAATACCAGGGAAATACTCGAATAATAAAATATTGACTTCCTTTATAAAATTAACCGCTTCAATATGTTCATCTCCACCGTATTCATTGGGTATCCATTCCCCATCCTTACGCAGATAGTTACGGTATAACATAGAAGCCACCGCATCCACCCGAATACCATCAATATGATACTTATCAAACCAAAAAAGAACATTAGCCACCAAAAAGTTCTTGACTTCATGACGGCCATAGTTAAACACTAACGTCCCCCATTCCTTATGTTCACCAATGCGAGGATCTGCGTGTTCATAAAGATGGGTGCCATCAAAATAAGCTAACCCGTGGGAGTCTTTGGGAAAATGCCCCGGAACCCAGTCTAAAATCACCCCAATACCATTTTCATGACATTGATCCACAAAATACATGAAATCTTCCGGTGGACCAAACCGAGAAGTGGGGGAATAAAATCCAGTGACTTGATACCCCCATGATCCATCAAAGGGGTGTTCGGCAATGGGTAACACTTCGATATGAGTGTAACCCATCTCCTTGACGTAGGGGATCAATTTTTCTGCTAGTTCGTAGTAACTGAGAAAACGGGACCCAGAGTTTAATTCTGAGACGATGACGGGATCAGCTTCTCCATTGAGTAAAGGCATTTTTTCCTCGGAAGAAGCGTGTAACCAAGACCCCAAATGTACCTCATACACAGATACCGGTTCCTTGAGAGGATCGCTATTACGTCGGTTTTCTAACCATTGCTCATCATTCCATTGATAAATATTATCTATATCCACCACAATAGAAGCGGTATCTGGTCGAACTTCCCGATAAAAGCCATAGGGGTCTGATTTTTCGTAGATATGACCTTCACTGTTTTTGATCTCGTATTTATAGACTGTCCCTGCACCTATTTCCGGCACAAATAACTCCCAGATGGTGTTGTTGCGTTTACGCATCTGGTGTTCTCGGCCATCCCAGTTATTAAAATCACCAATAATAGAAACATTACGCGCATTGGGGGCCCAAACCGCAAAGTAAACCCCTGCAACTTTATTGATTTTGCCTACATGAGCGCCTAATTTTTCATAGATACGGTGGTGGTTTCCTTCAGAAAATAAGTAAATATCCTCGTCAGTTAGAAAAGGAGAACTAAAAGCATAGGGATCATAGATCACTTTTTCGTGTTCCCCTTCCTTAACTTTCAGTTGATAGTTATTTAGTTCAGGGGTTTCGATAATACATTCAAAAAAGTTGGGATGATGAACAGAGTTCATGGGATCTTCTTTTCCTTCTGTGGGACGGATCACCCATGCTGCTTCTGCTTTCGGTAAATAAGCCCTGACTACCCATTTTTTAGTCTTTTCACCTTTTTCTAGAAGGTGGCAACCTAAAATCTCAAAGGGATCATGATGTAAGTTATAAACAATCTGATTAACTTGATCTGCGGAAATAGTGGTGGTCATGGGACTCGCTATATGGCAATAAACTGAAGGAAGAGACTTATTATTAATGTCAGAAGTTAGTAGTCAGAAGTTTCCTCTGTTTGGGCAAAAATAAGGGCTATTCTCACCGAAGACTAGAAGCACAAAGCTAGACTTTAGACAACAATATCTGTTTTAGTGGATCTTACAACAGTTTGGTGCAGATCAATGATCACTCTCAAGATTTGATTGCGAAATAACGGGTTTTAGCACTTTGGCTAACCATTTCATCACTTTTTGCTGATAACGATGGCCTTCGGGTAAATAGGACAAGGCACGACGATAATCTGAGATCGCATAATTCCAATCCCCCATCAAATAACGAGTATAACCCCTTTCTGCATAAATACGCCCCAGGTATTGATTGCCAATCATTTTCGCTAGTTCCAGGGTTTCTATAGCTAATGGATAGTCTCCTAGTTCTCTGAGGGTAATACCTTGATTAATCCACACCTTTTGGTTATAAGGATTAATATCTAAGGCTTTTTCGTAGTTTTCTATGGCTTTGCTCAAGTTCCCCTGATGGGCGTAGCAGTTACCCCGATTATTATAAGCTCGATCTAAACTAGGGCTAAGGGCGATCGCTTTATTGAAATCAGTCATCGCCTGATCATAATCAGCTATTTTCAGGTACATTAAACCCCGATTATTATAGTCAATGGCACTATTGGGGAGACGGGCAATTAATTTGTCCAGAATAGCGATCGCCTTCTGATAATTCCCTTGATTTGCTTCTTGTTTAATAATAATCCTTAAATGTAAATCAGAAAGTTCTTTCTTTTTAAGTTGGGTGGCCATGGCCGCTTTTATAGACTCCTCTTCTGACACCGATGGGATCGGAACCAATGATGAGGAATGTTTCTTATAGTTAGTTATATCATCTTTCATAATAGCAGTATTAAGGTGCTTATTGAAAACACTGTACTCAATAGTGTGATGCTTAATGGTAAAAAATGTGTCACTCTGGTAACTGTCTCCATACCTTAACCTTGCTCTCCAATCTTCCTAACTATCTACCATCGGGAGTTTCCCCATTTTATAAAATTTTCCTTAAGTTTTTCTGGTTTTCCTAAAGCATACCCATGACTGATAAAATTAGATTATATGAATCATAAGGAGTTATTCTTACTCATGTCTACTACTACATTATTACCTAATCATTCTGATATCTCTATGGATGATTACTGTGTATTTGGGTTAGCAACTTGTTTTTTAAAGGAAGATGGAGAATTTCATCAAGTTCGTGTTATTGAACCTATTCCTTCCGCCGCTTTAGAACCTATTTGTCAAGGAATTCCTACTTCTTATGAATTGGTTTCTGCTAAGTCGATTGGAGACATTTTAACTGGGGAAACGTTAACGAAAACGTCTGATTTTCCTGATGATGCTCAGTTTGGTGATGACTTTATTGAAAGAACTTTAGCAGCAGTTAGAACTTATAAGAATCGTCCTTCTGCTCAATCTTTAATTACTCTGGGAACAGTTAAAAAAGACTTGAATTTTTCTTTAGAAAAAAAACGAATTCTCAATGCGGTTAATGTGGTAAAAGCAGAAGATAATGTTAAACAACATTCCCATACCCATCAAGTCTTATAGGCGGTAAATTATTCACAATTGGGGTTTACATTTTCCTGCATGAATTAAACCAACACGACGGGCGATCGCTTCTTCTTTGGAGGCGAAAGGACCCCAATAATTTGTATTTTCTGGGACTTGATTATAATCAAGTTCTACAATTTCGCATTGTTCTGTTTCTGTTTTAAGAATATACCAAATGTTGCTCATAATAATTAAATCATTTTAACCTTCCAGATCGCAAAATACTAATAATTAACCAAACCCCTAATAAACTAGCAGCAGCAAACAAAACAGTGCTAATTAACGACAATTGTTGAGTAGATGACCCCGTAGAAATAATCGCCGCCCCCATAATTAATGAACCTAAAACAATACTAAAAGAAAGACGATTTGCAGAAGAATCTACACTGCGTCTTAAAGGTTCTAATTCTTTTAATCTGAGATTCCATTGTAAGGTTTCTGAAGACAATCTATCCAGTAATATATCCACTTGTCTTGGTGTTTTCAGATAAATCGATTTGAGGTCTAAAACCGTTCTTAAACTGGTTTGTAAAGGAGTATCACCAATTAATTGACGGCGAAATAAATCCGTCATCAAGGGTTTAATTTCGTCAAATAAATTAATCTGAGGATTAAACTGTCTGGCCGCCCCTTCTAAATTAGCTAAGCACTTAGCATAAAGTCCCAAATTTCCAGGTACTTTTAACTTATTTTTACGGGCAATTTGTAAAATTTCATAAACAACCTCACTAAAATTGAATTGAGACAAACTGAGGTCATAATATTTCCGTAAAATCTGTTCATAACCATTGCGTAATCTTTCTAAACTTTCTGCTTTTCCTCCCTGAGATAATTCTATAGTTAATTGTGTACAACCTTGTGCATCTAAATCAAAAATTGCTAGTAATAATTCTGTTAAAATTTGTTGTGTTCTTGGGTCAAGTTTTCCCACCATACCACAATCAATAATGGCAATTTTTCCATTATCTAAATAGAAAATATTACCCGGATGAGGATCAGCATGAAAAAACCCATCTAAATATAGTTGTTGGAAGAATGCCCTAAATAATAAAGTAGTAATTTCTTGTTTTCTAATCTCAATAGATTTTGTACTTTCAGGAATACTTAAATCAGCTTCTAAAATAGGTTTTCCATGTAACCATTCTAACACCAAAATTTTCTCGCTTGTTACCTCCCAATACACTTTAGGAATAACTAATTGTTCCGTATCAAACCAACGACTTTCTGATAAATTATTTCTAATTTTGTCAGTATAATCAGCTTCTTTTGTAAAATCTAATTCTGCTTTAATTGCTTGAGAAAATTCATCAGCAAGCTCAACAATATCGTAATTTTCTCCAAAATCTGTTAGAGAAACTAACTCAGCAACTCCCTTAATTAAACTAATATCTTGCTCAACAATTTTATCAATACCTGGGCGTTGAACTTTAATAGCAACTTCTTCCCCAGTAGTTAAAGTTGCGCGATGAATTTGTCCAATAGAACCAGCAGCAATAGGTTGCTGATTAATCTTACTAAAAACAGATTCTATAGGTTGCCCTAACTCCTGGCTTAGTAGTATTTCAATAGCTTCCCAAGATACGGGAGGTACATTGGCTTGTAAAGCCGTTAACGCCTTGATATAATTAGGGGGTAAAATGTCGGGACGAGTGCTTAAAATTTGCCCTAATTTAACATAAAATGGTCCTAACTCTACTAAAATATTGCGGAGAACTTCAGGGGTTGGAATATTGGGATCTTCGTCTTTTTTTCCTGTTAATAAACCCTTCATATAATCCCAACCATTACTAAGGACAACCTCAATAATTTCTCGTTGACGCGCACTGCTTTGAGTTAAGGAAAACATAAAATAATTCTCTTTATTTTAAGTCGATAAATGTAAATAACTATTATAATCATTATATAACAATAATCTGTAAGGTGGGCAATGCCCAGCCTACGGTCATGTTTGAATCTTGGTTGAGGTTGTCTTACTTATCACATCCTCTTAAAGTAACTTATCCAATTGAGAATCTTTTTGTAATTCCTTGAGTAGCTTTTTAATATCTTGAGTGCGATTTTTATTGACAACAAGAGTAACATTTTTATCCCGAACAATAACCACATCTTCTAAGCCAATGGTGGCAATAACTTCCTGCTCATCACTATTATAAATAATTGCCCCTTTACTATCTAAAGTAACATGATTTCCTAATTCAACATTATCGCCATTACTATCAACCAAACGTTCCAAAGAATTCCAATCTCCTAAATCATCCCAACCAAAATTAGCTGGTAAAACATAAGTTAAGTCGGTCTTTTCCATTAAAGCATAATCAATACTAGTCTTCTCCAATTCTTCATAAGCAGCTTCTCCTTTTTCTTGTAAGGGTTTCAATACTTGGGGGGTGTGTTTTTCTAATTCTTGTAACACCACACCAGCGCGGAAAATAAACATTCCACTATTCCAACTAAAACGGCCAGTTTCTAAGAAAGATTTGGCAGTTTCGAGATCGGGTTTTTCCGTAAAACGAGTCACTTTATAAACAGGTAAATCATTAAAATTATTGGTTAAATTTCCCTGTTCAATATAACCGTAACCTGTGGAGGGATAATTTGGTTTAATTCCTAAAGTAACTATGGCATCTTCGGCTATGGCTAACTGAGAAGCAGCATTAAGAGTCTTTTCAAACTCATCTGTCTCTTTAATCCAATGATCTGCGGGGAAAAAACCAATTACAGTATCTTTTCCGTAACGTTTAGCTATCTCTAAAGTCGTCCAAGCAACTGCTGGGGCTGTGTCTTTTCCTTGGGGTTCTACTAAGAGATTATTACTAGGTAAATTGGGTAGTTGTTCCCTAACGCCATCTGCGATCGGACTGGCTGTGATTACCCAAAGATTATCCCAGTTGTCTGCCAAAGGCAAAAGACGATTGGCTGTTGCTTGTAGCAAACTTTCTCCACTACCATCCAAAGACAAAAATTGTTTGGGTCGCTGCCGACGGGACAAAGGCCAGAAGCGTTCTCCTTTACCACCAGCAAGGATCACAGGAATTAAAGGTTGAGTCATGTTTCTCTCGATCAATCAGGTTTTCAACTGATTGTATCCTGTTTAGATAACCTCGTTTTAGTCTGTGGAAATTTTTTGTCCATCAGAGCTATGAAAATGACTTTCTGTCTCGGGAATAGGCACTACAACCCATAACCCTGTTTTGGGGTCGCGATAGGTACGAAAGGGGTTGGGTTGCAAGGGTTTTTCAGACGCTTTAGCCATAATTTCGTCACCAGTAACCAATCTTCCTTTATTGTAAGTCTAAGAAAGAATACGCAAGGTGACCGAGATATCACTAAGATAGTGATTGTGATCACACCCCTAAGCGATCGTTGATCTTACGAGTGCCATCCCATGAATTCTTATGTTTTTTGTCAGAAAATGATAAAGAATGATAAAGATTGCTTTAAATTAGCAATTTTTTATCAATCATCAATCATAGTAGTATAAAGAAAGTGTATAGTTCAATTGGACATAATGATTATAATTTTTGTACTATTGAGGTAAGCGATCGCTGCTTAAGGAAAAAATTATGATTCAATCAACCACAATATCAACGGAAAAACTCTACGATCAAGACTATCAACTCTGGTTAGAAACTACTTTAGAACAACTACGCAACAGTGAATATTCTCAAGTAGACTGGGAAAACTTATTAGAGGAAATAGAGGCAATGACGAGAAGGGATAAACGAGCATTAAAAAGCTTATTAACTCGTTTATTTGAACATTTTTTGAAGTTAGCTTACTGGGAAAAAGAAAGAGAGTACAATCAGGCAGGATGGAAAAGAGAAATTCGTAATTTTCGTATTCAGATTAAACGATTATTGAAAGATAGTCCTAGTTTAAAACCTTATTTGGCTGAAATTATTGAGGAATGTTATCAAGACTCTATTAAGCTAAGTGGTGACACCATGCAAATTTCCACTACAATATTTCCTGCCCAATCTATAGCCAATATAGAACAAATTTTAGATGAAAATTGGTTACCTATCAATAATTAATCATCTATAAAACTGCGATCGTCTTAATTAAGAAGGTGGGCAATAATTTATGTTCAATAACTATATTCAATAATTATTGAATTTGCCCACCCTACGATCTTATTTAAAATCTTGTCTGTGTATAATACAATGATACCCAGAAATTCCAGGTTCAATGCTCTATAATTGAAAGTGTCTAAGAGTAAAAAAATTGAGAAGTTGCTATGAATCAAGTTATTGATAAAACCTTACGCTTTATTAACCTCTGGTCCAAAATAGAAATAATAGCCGCTTTGGTCTTAACTGTGATTATTTTAGGTTATGCAGTCTGTCCTAACAGAAGTCAAAAAGCAAACCAATCTTTAGAAATTACCCCATCAACAACACAACCATAAAACCTGTAGGGGCATAATATTATTATGCCCACACGCTAACAATTGAGAATTATTAATGATGTCCCTTGGTAGCGTACTACCCGGATTTCTCACAAATTAATTTGAAAGCCCAATCCAGAGATGAAAAATGATAATTTTTAGGACTAATAGAAATTTTGAATATAGATGAATAAAAAAATTGACTTTGATTATCCAAAAATTGAGTTTAAGAGGGAATAATTATATTAACTTTTGATTTTCTCCACGATAAATAAGACTAAATGAAAGTATCAGTCAGTCAACAACTTATGATAGATATCTTTTTTAAAAACAACTTATTCTACTTATCCAGTATTAGGAATAGTTTTAATTCTTTTGTTAGCAATAGATAAAATATCTTGATAAGGACAAGCACTAGCTATAGCGATAATAATTCTTCTACAACTAATCTTTATTCTGGCTCCCAACTTAAGAAGATTTAGACGTATTCTTCCCACAGTTGCTTTAGCCAATAAAGTTTTTTTTAAACAGTGTTGACGAAAAGCATTTATGAGAACATAAGCCCAGGAATGTATCCATAATCTTAGTTAATTACTTTGAAATATTTGAGTTGAAGTTCTATCAGCTAACAAGTCTAATTGTTGTTCTTTAATCCGATTTTCCATCTCGCCTCTCGGACAGTATTTTTTGTATAAAGTTTTGAGGGTGGAATTTTTGAAGCGGGCAAAGATGTCACCACATGGCGCATTTTTAAGCCATCACTTCCATAACAAACTTTTGTCACTACTCTTCTTTGACAACTCCATGACTTTTCTGTTTTATAACGAATAGAGCGATACCAAGTAGAAATTGGTACTAATTTTTTAACTTCTTCTAAATCTTCTTTTTTCTGAAATAAACTATCCATTAATTCAGTTATTGGAGCTAGTTTTTTTTCATATTTATGTTTGGCTTTTTCAATTACATCATCCGCTCGTAACTTAAGAACGCCATTTGTTCCCATAGCTATAACATAATCAACTAAAGGCTGATTTTCACAAAAATAGAAGATTTCTTCACGGGCATAGGCACTATCACCCCTAACTAGGATATGAGTCTCTGACCATTTTTCTCTAATTAGTCCGATAATTCTTTGTAATTCGTCTAAGGCTCCATCGGCTGGATCTACATTAGATGAACGAAGTTTAGCAACTAATAAATGATGCCCACAGAAAATATATAAAGGAGCATAACATACTCCGTGATAATAACTATTAAAAAATGCCCCTTCTTGATTACCATGTACTTGGTCATCCGTGACATCCATATCTAATATAATACTTAAGGGAGGTTTTTTATAAGACTCTAAAAAAAATTCGACAAAAGATTTTTCAATGGCTTCAAAGTTGGGTTCTATTTTATGATAACGACTCGTTTTTTTGGTCGAGAATAGTCTCAGGACAATATTCCAATCTATTAATTGTACTTTTTCCAGCTAACCATCCCTTTTTATCTTCAAGTTCATTAAGCTTTTCTAAAGCGATCTTAAGGGCAGGATCGTGACGTAATTTATCATGGTCATTGACATCTTCATAGCCTAAAATAATTCCATAAAGCCTTTGTGCTAATAACTCATGAACGGAATGATCTACATAAGATTGATGACGATGATCTTGAAAACAGTTACCAAACTTCTCCGTAATTCCCAGTTTTTTATCCAACTCAGCTATCCAGACAATCCCCGCATCTGAAGTGATTAGTCCCCCATCAAAATTAGCGATTATTTCTTTTCCTTTCTGTTTACTAAAGTTGATTACTTGACGAGGGGTTCGGGGATGACTGGGACTCATTAAATCAGTTTAAGGTAAATTGCTTTAATAATTAAATTATAGCATATTTTATTCTAACAATCTAGTACTATTAGAGATTTTATTAATAATTTTTTTGGAAAAATGAGTGATTGATTTATCTTTTCATCTTTGTCTAATTCGGGTTGATTTTAACTTAAAATCTGACAACAGACTGTTGGTTGGGGAAATCTGCGATCGCTCTGTTCAAACCCACTTCCTGTAAGGCTTCTGTGTTTGGCGATCGCAGATTTTGTGAGAAATTCGGGACTAGGGGACTGTTTCTTTGCGGGGGTACTGAGGTCAAAAGTTTCCTTCTGCCACCCCTTTTATTTTATATCGACCAAAAATAAGGATCACTGAAAAAAGTTTTCCATTACCCTTGCATTTTTACCCTAATTTCCTGTACAATGTTTGGTTGTGGCCAAAAGTTATATTATAGACCTTGGCTACAGGTGAGAAAAAGTCCGCTTCAAGATACTGAAGCAACCATGCTTTAAGTCTTGGGGAGTAACGGCACCCCAACTTAACCCGTTTTCACAGGCAGGTTAAACCTATCGTTAACTGTTTATATTGATTCCGCCTAACTTACGTTGGAGCGTATTCATAAAAGCAAAGCGAGGAAACACTATCTCGCTTGTTTAGGTGTGAAAAATGCACCTAGATTCTGTTGTCTAGCCTATAGAGGAAAAAAGCCGTGTCTGTTGGTCTTCTTGGAACCAAACTCGGTATGACCCAAATCTTCGAGGAGGAATCTGGCCTAGCCATTCCTGTCACCGTTGTACAAGCGGGTCCATGTACCATTACACAAATTAAAACAACCGAAACCGATGGTTATAGTGCCGTCCAACTCGGTTATTTAGAAGTAAAAGAAAAAGCCCTAACCAAACCAGAGTTAGGTCATTTAAAAAAAGTCAACGCCTCCCCCTTGCGTCATCTTAAAGAGTATCGTGTAGAAGATACTGCTTCCTATCAGTTAGGAGAAGCAGTAAAAGCAGATATTTTCAGCACTGGAGACCTAGTAGATGTTTCTGGGACCTCGATGGGAAGAGGGTTTGCTGGTTATCAGAAACGCCATAACTTTAAACGGGGTAACATGACTCACGGTTCTAAAAACCACCGTTTACCCGGTTCAACTGGTGCAGGAACTACACCAGGACGGGTTTACCCAGGTAAGAAAATGGCTGGTCAATACGGTGCGGCTAAAACCACCACCCGTAAATTAACAGTGGTTCGAGTTGATACAGAACGGAACCTATTGCTAATTAAAGGGGCAGTACCAGGAAAGCCAGGCGGTTTATTAAATATTACCCCAGCCAACATCGTTGGTAAAAAATAAGACTGACCCAGAAGTAAACCAGAAAAAAGTCAAGAAAAATGGTTGATTGTAACGTTAAAAACTGGCAAGGGGAAGAAGTTGGCCAGGCAACCCTAGAATTAAAAGTGGCCAAAGAAGAAAGCGCATCGCACTTATTACACCGTGCAGTTGTGCGTCACCTAGCCAATGCCCGTCAAGGCAACGCTTCTAGTAAGACCAGAGCAGAAGTTAGAGGGGGTGGACGTAAACCCTGGAGACAGAAAGGAACTGGTAGAGCGAGAGCCGGATCTATCCGTTCTCCCCTCTGGAGAGGTGGTGGTGTCATTTTTGGACCTAAACCCCGAGATTTTAGCAAGAAAATGAACCGTAAAGAAAGACGGTTAGCCCTAAGAACAGCGATCGCCTCTCGGGTAGAAGATATGATCGTGGTAGAAAACTTCACCGAACAACTACCTCAACCCAAAACCAAAGAACTCGCTTCAGCCTTAGCCCGTTGGGGCGTAGAACCCAGCGAAAAAGTAGCTTTGGTGTTACTAGAAGCCGGTGACAACATCTATTTGTCAGCACGAAATCTCTGTTTTGTCAAGATTTTGCGAGCAGATAGTTTGAATGTTTACGATTTGCTCAACGCCGATAAAATTGTCATCACTTCTGAATCCTTAAGCAAAATTCAGGAGGTTTACAATGACTGAATATAATCCCCGTGATCTGGCAGATTTAGTAATAAAACCGATTATTACCGAAAAAGCAACCCTACTGCTAGAAGAAAATAAATATGTGTTTGATGTGTTGCCCAAAGCCAGCAAACCAGAAATAAAAGCAGCGATCGAAAGTTTATTTGAAGTCAAAGTAACTTCGGTGAACACCATTCGTCCCCCTCGCAAAAAGCGTCGTGTGGGTCGATTTATTGGACATAAACCCTTATATAAACGAGCGATCGTCACCTTAGAAGAAGGGGATAGTATTACACTCTTCCCCGACTTATAACCCCAGAACCATTAATAAACTGCTCATTAACGAACTGAACCTAAGTAATAATCATGGGTATTCGTACTTATCGGCCATACACCCCAGGAACCAGACAAGCCGCTGTCTCGGACTTCTCGGAAATCACCAAAAGTAAGCCGGAAAAATCACTAACCAAATACAAACACAACAAAAAAGGTCGTAACAACCGAGGTGTAATCACCAGCCGTCATCGGGGTGGTGGACACAAACGGTTATACCGAATCATCGACTTTAAACGGAATAAATACGATATTCCAGCCACTGTTACCTCCATCGAATACGACCCCAACCGTAACGCCCGTATTGCCTTGTTGATCTACGAAGACGGAGAAAAACGCTACATTTTAGCCCCTGCTGGCATCCAAGTAGGAACAGAAGTCATTTCAGGAGAAAACTCTCCCTTTGAAATAGGCAACGCCCTGCCCCTATACAAAATTCCCTTGGGGACAGAAGTTCATAACGTAGAATTAATCGCTGGTAAAGGCGGTCAAATGGTGAGGGCTGCTGGTGCGGCCGCTCAAGTAGTCGCCAAAGAAGGAAACTATGTCACCCTAAGACTTCCTTCCAAAGAAGTACGTATGGTGAGAAAAGAATGTTACGCCACCATCGGTCGAGTAGGTAACATAGAAGCCCGTAATATCAAACTAGGGAAAGCCGGAAGAAGCCGCCATCGTGGTCGCAGACCCCACGTTAGAGGAAGTGTCATGAACCCGGTAGATCACCCCCATGGAGGAGGAGAAGGCCGCGCACCCGTTGGGAGAAGCGGACCTATGACCCCTTGGGGTAAACCGGCATTAGGTGCCAAAACCCGTAATAAGAAAAAAGCGAGTTCGCGGTTAATTGTCCGTCGTCGTCGTTAAAACAGTTGAATTAGTTGAAATTATTATGAGTCGTTCCTTAAAAAAAGGCCCCTTTATTGCGGATAGTCTCCTCAGCAAAATTGAAAAACTCAATGAAAAAGGAGATAAACAGGTCATCAAAACCTGGTCACGGGCTTCCACCATCATCCCTGCCATGATTGGTCATACCATCGCCGTTCACAACGGAAGACAGCACGTTCCTATTTTCATCTCCGAACAAATGGTCGGTCATAAACTCGGAGAATTTGCCCCCACCCGTACCTTTCGGGGACACTCCAAGAGCGATAAAAAAGCTCGAAGATAACCAACGGGAGTAGGAGAAACTAACAATTCTAAATTCTCTGGATCCCATTACCAATAAGAAGTTATAGATAGACACAACCATCATGGCAGTTGATACAAGCACAGAAGCCAAAGCCATAGCCCGTTATATTCGGATGTCACCCTTCAAAGTAAGACGGGTACTCGACCAAATTCGAGGTCGTTCTTATCGTGAAGCCTTAATCATCCTAGAATTCATGCCCTATCGGGCTTGTGAGCCAATCCTGAAACTATTGCGCTCCGCCGTTGCCAACGCTGAACATAATCAAGGACTCGATCCAGGCAGCTTAGTCGTTAGTAAAGCCTATGCAGATGGGGGACCAGGGTTGAGACGCTATCGCCCCAGAGCGCAAGGAAGGGCTTATCAAATTCGCAAGCCCACCTGTCATATTACCATTGCCGTCGCCCCCGAAATAGAAGAGGACTAACAGAACAATATGGGACAAAAAATACATCCAATTGGTTTTCGTCTCGGTATTACCAAAGAACATAAATCCTGTTGGTATGCCGATAAAAAACGCTATCCCGAGCTATTACAAGAAGACTTAGTGGTCAGGGAGTATATAGAAAAAAATCTCAGTAATGCCGGTATTGCCGATATTCGCATCGAGAGAAAAGCAGATCAGATCGATCTGGCTATTCACACCGCTAGACCCGGTGTTGTAGTAGGTAGAGGAGGAAGCGGTATCGAGCAACTGAGAACTGGTTTACAAAAAGCTCTTGGTGAAAATCGTCAAATTCGCATCAACGTCATCGAAGTAGCAAGGGTTGATGCTGACGCTGCTCTGATCGCCGAATATATTGGCCAACAACTAGAAAGACGGGTTTCTTTCCGTCGTGTAGTACGCCAAGCTATCCAAAGGGCCCAACGGGCCGAAGTAAAAGGCATCAAAATCCAAGTAGGTGGACGTTTAAACGGGGCTGAAATCGCCAGAAGCGAATGGGTAAGGGAGGGTCGAGTGCCACTGCACACCCTTAGAGCCGACATCGATTATTGCTATCGCACCGCCCAAACCATTTACGGTATTTTAGGCATTAAAGTCTGGATATTCAAAGGCGAGGTTATTCCAGGGCAAGAACAAGAAGCCATGGCTGCACCAGCACCAACCCCCAGAAAGAAACGTCGCCCCCAACAGTTTGAAGACCGTTCCAACGAAGAATAATCAACCCTATTTTAAGTTAAACCTTATTATTAACGACCCATGTTAAGTCCTAGAAGAACAAAATTCCGTAAACAGCAGCGAGGGCGCATGAGAGGGTTGGCACGTCGAGGCAGTACCCTTAACTTTGGTGATTACGGCCTCCAGGCCACAGAACCCTGCTGGATCACCTCCCGTCAGATAGAGGCCGCCCGTCGTGCTATGACTCGTTATATCAAAAGGGGTGGGAAAGTTTGGATTCGTATTTTTCCCGATAAACCCGTCACCATGCGAGCCGCCGAAACCAGGATGGGTTCAGGTAAAGGTTCCCCCGAATACTGGGTGGCTGTGGTTAAACCAGGAAGAATCATGTTTGAGTTATCAGGGGTAGAGGAACCCGTTGCCCGTGAAGCAATGCGTCTAGCGGCTCAGAAACTACCAATCAAAACCAAGTTTGTTACACGCCAACAGGAGTATATCTAAGTTATGGCACTACCCAAGATAGAAGAAGTTAGAAAACTCAACGACGAAGAACTGGCAGAGGAAATATTAGCCACCAAACGTAAACTCTTTGATCTGCGTTTTCAGCAAGCCACCCGTCAGTTAGACAACAAAACCCACCTGTTTAAACATACCCGTCATCGTATGGCTCAACTATTAACCGTCGAACGGGAAAGACAACTCAACATTAATCAACCATCCAGTACCACAGAAGAGGCATAAAAAAACTATGGCTGTTAAAGAAAGAGTTGGGGTAGTGGTTAGCACCAAAATGGATAAAACCGCAGTCGTAGCGGTGGAAAACCGGTCTCCTCATCCCAAATACCGAAAAATTGTCGTCAAAACCAAGAAATTTAAAGCACACGACCCCGAAAATAAATGTCAAGAAGGCGATCGTGTACGTATTCGAGAAACCCGTCCCCTCAGCAAAACCAAACGCTGGGAGATTAAGGACATTTTAACCGCCCATTAAACCCTTTTATTACCACCGTGATTCAACAGCAAACCTATCTCAATGTTGCCGACAATAGCGGAGCCCGTAAACTCATGTGTTTGCGTGTTCTTGGTACCGGAAATTGTACCTATGGAAAAATTGGGGATAAAATCATCGCCGTCGTTAAAGACGCACTCCCCAATATGCCCGTCAAACGCTCCGAGATCGTCACCGCCGTGATTGTACGAACCCGTCAACCGGTGAATCGTGCCAGTGGCATGACTATTCGTTTTGACGATAACGCAGCCGTTATTATTAACGCCGATGGCAACCCCAGAGGAACCCGTGTCTTTGGTCCTGTGGCCAGAGAATTAAGGGATAAAAGCTACACCAAAATTGTCTCTTTAGCACCGGAGGTACTCTAAATGAGCAAAAAAAAATCTCCCCCCAAACGGCACAAAATGCACGTCAAGAAAGGGGATACCATTCAAGTTATTTCAGGACGAGATAAAGGCAAAGTGGGAGAGATTACCCAAACCCTGCCCAAAACAGGCCAAGTCGTCGTCAAAGGGGTTAATGTCCGCACCAAGCACGTTAAACCTCAACAAGAGGGAGAATCAGGTCAAATTTCCACCTTTGAAGCTCCTATTCATAGTTCTAACGTCATGCTCTACTCCACCAAAGAACAGGTGGCCAGTCGCATCAGCTACACCTTCACCGAAGAAGGCCGTAAAGTGCGGATGCTGAAAAAAACAGGGGAAATAATCGATTAATTGCTAAATTATCGGTTTTTAAACCTCAAAAATCCCTTCTATTCCCAGAAACTAACCATGTTACCCTGACCAAGCCCAGGGAAAAGGAAAAATAATCATGGCCCAAGCAAGACTTAAAATCTTTTATCAAGAAACCATTGTGCCTAAACTGCAACAGCAGTTCAGCTACACCAACATTCATCAAGTCCCCAAGGTAATCAAAATTACCGTTAACCGAGGACTCGGAGAAGCTTCCCAAAACGCCAAAGCCCTAGAATCTTCTATTAGCGAACTAGAAACCATTACCGGACAAAAACCCGTGGTTACTCGCGCTAAAAAAGCGATCGCCGGGTTTAAAATTCGTGAAGGAATGCCAGTAGGGGTTATGGTTACCCTCCGCTCCGAAAAAATGTACGCCTTCTTAGACCGCCTAATTAACCTCGCTTTACCCAGAATTAGAGACTTTCGGGGAATCAGCCCCAAAAGCTTCGATGGACGAGGTAACTACAGTCTGGGGGTAAGGGAGCAGCTAATTTTCCCAGAAATTGATTACGATACCATCGATCAAATTCGGGGTATGGATGTTTCCATCATTACCACAGCCAACAGCGACGAAGAAGGCCGCGCCTTACTCAAGGAAATGGGAATGCCCTTCCGTACCTAGTCAAGTCCTTACCTTACAGGAGAAACCGATCATTTTATAATGGCAACTAACGACACTATTTCCGATATGCTCACCCGTATCCGCAACGCCTGTGCGGTACGCCACCCAACAACTATTGTTCCCACTACCAGAATGACCCGCAGTATCGCCAAAGTTCTCCAAGAAGAAGGCTTTATCGAAGGGTTTGAGGAAGCAGGAGAAGGGGTCAAAAAACATCTCGTCATCTCCCTAAAATATAAATCAAGAGGCCGTCAGCCGATTATTAATACCCTCAAAAGGGTTAGTAAACCAGGATTGCGAGTATACTCCAATCGCAAAGACTTACCCCGTGTCCTGGGAGGCATTGGCATTGCCATCATTTCCACCTCCAAAGGGATCATGACAGACAGAGAAGCCCGTCGTCAAAACGTCGGGGGAGAGGTTCTTTGTTACGTTTGGTAAGCAAATGTTTAATATCCCAAAGAACCTAGTTATAACTCACTGATCACAGATAACCCATAAAAAAAATGTCTCGTATTGGTAAAAAACCTATTCCTTTGCCCAATAAAGTCACCATCGACATCAAGGGGCAACATATCGCAGTCAAAGGACCAAAAGGGTCCCTAGAATTGGACTTACCCTCCAAAGTTAGCGTTAAGCAAGAAGGAGAAAACGTCGTTGTTACAACAGACGATGACTCTCGTACCGCCCGTGAACGTCACGGACTCTCCCGTACCTTAGTGGCCAATATGGTCGAAGGGGTGTCTAAAGGCTTTGAAAAACGCCTCAGTATCCAAGGGGTTGGTTATCGGGCCCAGGCACAGGGGACAAAGTTAACCCTCAACGTTGGCTACAGCAACCCAGTAGAAATGACCATGCCCAAAGGTGTTAATGTCAAGGTTGAAAACAATACTATGGTTACCGTTAGTGGCATCAATAAAGAAGTGGTTGGTAACACGGCCGCTACAATTAGAGCCGTTCGTCCCCCAGAACCCTACAAGGGTAAGGGCATTCGCTATGTGGATGAATTTGTCAGACGTAAAGCAGGTAAAGCAGGTAAAAAATAATGAAACTAACACGCAGAGAGTCTTTAAAACGTCGTCATCGACGCATTCGCAAAAAAGTCAGTGGTACCCCCGACTGTCCCCGTTTAGCGGTTTTTCGTTCCAATCATCACATTTATGCCCAAATTATTGATGATGTGGCTCAACATACCTTAGCGGCGGCTTCTACCCTTGACCCCGACCTCAAAAAGAGTGTTTCCTCCGGGGCAACCTGTGAAGCATCGGCGGCCGTTGGTAAATTAGTGGCCGAACGGGGCAAAGCCAAAGGCATCGAACAAGTAGTCTTCGATCGCGGTGGGAACATTTATCATGGTCGGGTCAAAGCCTTGGCTGAGGCAGCTAGGGAAGCCGGATTACAGTTTTAAATCAAATTATATTTTTTACACTAAACGGTAATTACTATGGCAAAAAATCGCAAAAATAGCCGAGAAAAGGCAAAAGAAAGCAACTGGCAAGAACGAGTTATCCAAATTCGTCGGGTCAGTAAAGTGGTTAAAGGTGGTAAAAAACTCAGTTTCCGCGCCATTGTTGTGGTTGGCAACGAAAAAGGCCAGGTGGGCGTTGGTGTGGGTAAAGCTGGAGACGTGATCGGTGCTGTCCGTAAAGGGGTGGCCGATGGCAAAAAACAGCTAATCGATGTTTCTTTAACTAAGTCTAGTTCCATTACCCATATCGCTAAAGGGGTCTCTGGTGGGGCTAAAGTGATAGTTCGTCCCGCTGCTCCTGGTACTGGTGTAATCGCCGGTGGAGCCGTGAGAACCGTATTAGAACTGGCTGGACTGAAAAATATTCTAGCTAAGCAACTCGGGTCTAATAATCCTCTTAACAACGCTAGAGCCGTGATTAACGCCCTGGAAGGGTTACGGACTTTCTCGGAAGTGGCTCAAGAAAGAGGGGTTCCTCTAGAGCATCTTTACACCTAAATACAGTTTTTGATCTCAAGAAAATAAACATGAGAATACACGAAGTTACCCCCCAAAAAGGATCAACCAAACGCCGTCGCCGTATTGGTCGCGGTATTTCCGGCGGCCAAGGAGCTAGTGGTGGTTTTGGGATGCGGGGCCAAAAATCTCGCTCTGGAACAGGTACTAAAGCAGGGTTTGAAGGGGGACAAATGCCCCTCTATCGTCGGGTTCCTAAGTTAAAACATTTTCCTCTGGTTAACCCTAGTTATTACACCATTATCAATGTCAGTAAACTCAACAGTCTGCCAGCTAACACCGAAGTTACTCTGGAGAGTTTAATGGAAGTTGGGTTGATTACCAGTAACGATGGACCGTTGAAAGTTTTAGGAAACGGAGAGTTAAGCATTGCTTTGACGGTTAAAGCCGCGGGCTTTACAAAATCGGCTAAAGCCAAAATCGAAGCCGCCGGAGGTAGTTGTCAAGACTTATCACAACCGTCTCCGGCTCCTACTGATAGTGAATAATAGACAGGGAATCATTACCTCTCCTTTCTTAGAGAACCTGAGTTCGATATAAGGAAATTTCTAGAAAAATTGTCAACCTGAGTTCGATATAAGGAAAATTGGAGAAAACTGAATCAAATCAGAAGGATCAAACCCTTATTCTCTCCTTCCTTAAAAAATAATAACTCCGAACTCAGATAGAGAGGCTTGATTTCCCTGGGGTTATTACTTATTTTTCCTCAATCCCAGCATCCCTAAAACATAATTATCAACTATCAATTATTAATTATCGATTATTAATTGTTTGATAAAATGTCACAATTAATAAAATATCGTTAATCACTGAGGTTACCATTAATGGTTGTCAGTAGAGAGAAAACACCTACAGCACAAGAAACATTTTTACAAATGGCTCAAGCCGCCGGCCTACGAGGGCGGTTGTTGATTACCATTGGCTTACTAATTTTAATTCGTTTTGGGATTTTTATTCCTATTCCCGGCATCGATCGCACAGAATTTGCTAGAGCTATCAGCGATAATTCGGTTTTGGGCTTTTTAGATATCTTCACCGGTGGAGGTATTTCTACATTAGGTATTTTTGCCTTGGGGATTTTACCCTTCATTAATGCTTCTATTATCATGCAGTTGTTAACCGCAGCTATTCCAGCTTTGGAAGATTTACAGAAAAACGAAGGGGAAGCAGGAAGACGGAAAATTTCTCAGATTACCCGTTATGTGGCTGCTGGTTGGTCTGTAATTCAAAGTACCGCCATTACCATTGGCCTACTACGTCCCTATGCTTTAGGAGATCCTTTTTGGTTCGTTCCTGAAACAGTTTTGGCCTTAACGGCCGGTTCCATGTTCGTTATGTGGGTATCGGAGTTAATTACAGAACGAGGCATAGGGAATGGAGCATCATTATTGATTTTTGTCAATATTGTGGCTAGTTTACCGAGAACCTTGGGACAAACTATCGATTATGCCCAAACTGGAGGCAGACAAGCGGCGGCACAGGTGGTGATCCTCTTGTTAGTCTTTTTGGTGATGATTGTGGGTATTGTCTTTGTTCAAGAAGGAACCCGACGCATTCCTATTATCTCAGCCCGTCGTCAAGTGGGACGGAAGCTTTACCGAGAAAGAACCAGCTATTTACCCCTAAGACTTAATCAAGGGGGTGTAATGCCCATTATCTTCGCTTCTGCTGTCTTGATTTTACCTCAGTCTCTAGCCGGATTTTTTCGTAATGATGGAGCAGTGAGTGAAGTTTTGGTACAAGTTGCTAACGCTTTGCGCCCCGGAACTTGGGTTTATGTGGGAGTTTATTCCTTATTAATCCTATTTTTTAGCTATTTCTACGCCTCTTTAATCGTTAACCCCGAAGATGTGTCGAAAAACCTCAAAAAAATGGGTTCAAGTATCCCAGGTCTTCGTCCAGGGGAAAAAACAAAACAGTATCTCGAAGGGGTACTAAACCGTCTTACCTTTTTAGGGGCGATCTTTTTGAGTTTTGTGGCTACAGTTCCTACTTTGGTGGAAGGGGCAACCGGTGTCACTACCTTTCGGGGGTTAGGGGCAACATCTCTACTTATTTTAGTGGGTGTAGCTATCGATACCGCTAAACAAATTCAAACCTATGTCATCTCTCAACGCTATGAGGGCATGATTAAACAATAGGTTATCAGGGTTAAGGAGTCTCAAGTTCCTTAACTCTACCTCATGGCAACAATAACAACAACTGAGAACACAAAAAATTATGAGTACAGGGAAGGGATTGATTTTTTTGGGTCCCCCTGGTTCGGGAAAAGGAACCCAAGCCCAAGAATTATCCAAAGAACTTAATATTCCCCACATTTCTACCGGAGAAATGTTACGAGCAGCGATCGCTAAACAAACCTCTTTAGGACAAAAAGCCCAAGGTTATATGGATAAGGGGGAATTAGTTCCTGATGAATTATTATTGGGTTTAATCGAAGAACGGTTAAAAGAGAAAGATGCTGAAAACGGCTGGATTCTAGACGGTTTTCCTCGTAACGTTGCTCAAGCTGAATTTTTAGACAAGTTACTCCATAAATTAGCCAAGTTTTCCGAACAAGCGATTAATTTAGACGTTCCAGACCCAGTGATTATCGAGCGCTTGTTATTACGAGGGCAAAAAGAAGGGCGAAAAGACGATAACGAAGAGACCATTCGCCGTCGTTTAGAAGTTTACCGAGAAAAAACCCAACCAGTCCTTGACTATTATCGTCAACAGGACAGACTATCTTCCGTAGATGGTAACCGTGAACTGCAAGAAGTTACCAAAACACTTAAAGCAGTGGTGACTTGAGATGGAAATTAAATTCGGTAAAAAGTCAATAGTAACAAGGAGGTTTGCTAAGATATGTAAGGGAAAGTTGACTGTGATCCCTCTTTTATGATAAAGAAAAGTCTGATTAGAACAGAAATTCACACTTCCCTAAACTAAGTATACTATTCGAGGAATCAGATTGTGTCAAAACAAGACCTAATTGAAATGGAAGGAACCGTAACCGAGTCACTTCCTAACGCGATGTTTCGGGTAGATCTTGACAATGGGTTTAATGTATTAGCCCATATTTCCGGCAAGATACGCCGTAACTATATTAAAATTCTGCCAGGCGATCGGGTTAAAGTAGAATTAACCCCCTACGATCTCACCAAAGGAAGAATTACCTATCGGCTAAAAGGGAGTAAAAAGTAACATAGGGGGAACTGTTAAAAAAGTCAGCATCTTGTTAACTAAATAACTAATAATCCCCAAATAGTCAACTCTGAAACCAATATTTAGCTGACATCGACAAGCAAATTTTGCTATAATAAAAAGCTTGCAGTCCTGCTGTGGAAAAATCAATGAAAGTTAGACCATCAGTCAAAAAAAATGTCGGAAAAATGTCGCTTTATACGGCAGCGTGGGAGAGTCAGGGGACTGTGTACTAACCCAAAACACAAGAATCGTCAGGGTTAGAATTATCTCTCCCAAATACCATAGAAACAATAGACAAACAAGAACAAGCTAAGAGGGAAAACAAAAGTGGCAAGGATATCTGGTGTTGACCTGCCAAGGGATAAACGAGTCGAAATCGGCTTAACCTATCTGTATGGTATCGGTTTATCACGAGCTCAAGAAATTTTAGCAGAAACAGGTGTCAACCCTGACACCCGTGTGCGAGACCTAAGCGATGAAGATGTGGCCAAGCTACGGGGCTGCATCGAAGAAAACTACCAAATCGAAGGGGATCTCAGACGATGGGAAGCCATGAATATCAAACGATTGGCGGATATCGGTACCTATAGGGGTCGTCGTCATCGTCAAGGACTTCCAGTGAGAGGACAACGGACAAGAACAAACGGCCGCACTCGTCGTGGTAGGAAGGTGACTGTGGCAGGGAAGAAAAAAGCTCCCTCCAAGAAATAATCACCATTCGTTTACTATTGATCAGTTACAGAGACATTTTAGCGAAAAATTATGGCGCGACCAACAAAAAAAGGCGGACCAAAAAGACAAAAGAAAAACGTTCCTAATGGAGTGGCTCATATTCAATCCACTTTCAACAATACCATTATCACTATTTCTGATACCAAAGGAGATGTGGTTTCTTGGTCTTCAGCAGGAGCCAGTGGCTTTAAAGGAGCCAAAAAAGGGACTCCCTTTGCTGCTCAAACCGCAGCCGACTCAGCAGCCCGTCGGGCGATAGATCAGGGAATGCGGCAAATAGAAGTGATGGTAAGCGGACCTGGAGCCGGTCGAGAAACAGCGATCCGCGCATTACAAGGGGCAGGATTAGAAATTACCCTAATTCGTGATGTTACCCCTATTCCCCATAACGGCTGTCGTCCTCCAAAAAGACGAAGAGTTTAGCCAACCTAACCCATCTTCATCAGACTAGGAATAATTGGCGTTAGGACAGACACGCTCTTAAAGTGTCTGGGAGGCATTTGACAATGAAGGGAGGTCACTAGACGTGACGCAATTTCAGATTGAGTGTATAGAATCTAAGACTCAGAAAAATCAGAGTCAATATAGTAAATTTGTCCTGGAACCGTTAGAACGGGGTCAAGGGACAACCGTTGGCAATTCCCTGAGACGGGTGTTATTAGCCAACTTAGAAGGGGCAGCAGTGACAGCCATCCGCATTGGAGGGGTAAATCATGAATTTGCCACCATTCCTGGGGTGAGAGAAGATGTCTTAGAAATCATGTTAAACATGAAAGAGATCGTTCTCAAAAGCTATACAGAGCAGCCCCAGATTGGTCGGTTAGTGGCTACGGGGGCGGCCCATGTCACAGCCGGCCAGTTTGAGTTACCCTCAGAAGTGGAAGTGGTGAACCCAACCCAACCTATTGCTACCTTAACCGAGGGAGCAAAACTAGAGATGGAGTTCCGCATCGAAAAAGGGGTGGGGTATGTACCAGTAGAAAGGTCTAGCGAAGAACCGGCAGCCCTGGACTTCTTACAGATCGATGCTGTGTTTATGCCTGTTACCAAGGTGAATTACAGTGTAGAGAGTATTCGTGGAGAAGAAGGGGAAGCTAAAGACCGTCTTATGCTAGAGATTTGGACTAATGGGAGTTTTAACCCCAAAGAAGCCTTATCCAAAGCAGCGGATATTTTGGTGGACTTATTTAATCCCCTCAAAGACCTCAATCAACTGGAAACCGCCGTTCAAGAATACCCAGACGAAGAAAATCCTCAAAGTCAGATTCCTATCGAAGAATTACAGTTATCCGTAAGGGCTTACAACTGCTTAAAACGGGCGCAAATTAATACGGTGGCTGACTTATTGGATTATAGTCAAGAGGATCTCTTGGAAATTAAAAACTTTGGGCAGAAATCGGCTGAAGAAGTCATTGAAGCCCTACAAAAACGTTTGGGGATTACGTTACCCCAAGAAAAAGCCAAAGCTTAGTGCTTGAGCAACCATAACTGTTCCATTACGTTAGGGAGGAAAAACAACTATGCGTCATCGGTGTCGTGTCCCTCAGTTGGGCAAACCAGCCGACCAACGAAAAGCTTTATTGCGATCGCTGGCAACAGAGTTAATTCGTCATGGTCAAATTAAAACCACTAAAACCCGTGCTAAAGCCGTTCGTTCTGAAGTCGACCGAATAATCACTTTAGCCAAAGATGGGTCATTAGCAGCTAGACGTAAAGCCATAAGTTATCTTTACGATAAAAATTTGGTCCATAAGTTATTTGCTAATGCCCCAGAACGTTACAAAGACCGTAAGGGAGGATACACCCGTGTTGTAAGGACGGTTCGTCGTCGGGGAGACAATGCGGAAATGGCCATCATTGAGTTAATGTAGGCTGCTAAAAGCCGTAAGACGGTTTGTCTATGGAAAGTTTACAACAACACCCCGACCAAAAACGAGTTGCCCTGGTGATCCAGTATCAGGGAAGTCGTTTTCATGGTTGGCAAAGACAACCTAACCAGCGAACCGTTCAAGAAGACATAGAAACAGCTATTGCCCAGGTTCTAGGCTATCACACTCCTATTCATGGAGCAGGCCGAACCGATGCGGGGGTTCACGCTGCGGCTCAAGTTGCCCATTTCGACTATGTTAGCCCCATTCCTCCCCAACGATGGGCAGATATTTTAAACCACAGGCTGCCTGAAGATATCTTAATTCGAGGCTCACAGGGGGTTCCTGCAACTTGGCACGCACGATTTTCGGCTCTCTGGCGACGTTATCGTTATAGCTTTTATACCGATAAATGCCCAAACTTGTTTGTGAAGCCCTTTAGTTGGCACTATTATTATGAGCCTCTAAACGTGGAATTGATGCAAAAAGCCTTAAATCCTTTGTTGGGTAAACACCATCTAGCTGCCTTTCGTCGTGCCGGTTCTCACCGTCATCATTCCTGGGTGGAAGTCCAAGACACTCAATGTTATCGTCAAGGGCCGTTTATTCATTTGGAAATCCAAGCCAACGGGTTTTTATACGGAATGGTACGGTTATTAGTGGGGATGTTGGTAGAAGTGGGCAGTGGTAAGCGATCGCTGCACAATTTTACAGATATTTGGCAAAACCAACGGCGTGAACTGGTTAAATATTCTGCCCCGGCTAAGGGTTTATGTTTATTAAGAGTGGGTTATCCCGATTTTCCCCTATCTTCTCATATTTGGTTTGATACTCAACCCTTGTTTTGTTTTCGGGGGTACAGGGAAAATGTCAGGGCAGTTATGGAGTAGTTTTTCTCTTCTGTCTTTTGAGTTCCACAAAAAACCACTCTAGTTAATCTTTTACTTTATGTATTATCTATGAACAAAACAATTACACCCACACCTAAAATGGTTAAAGAGGAAATCCTCAAACCAGAAATGCTTGACAAGCAATGGTATGTCATAGACGCAACGGATCAGCGTTTAGGAAGACTCGCTTCGGAAGTGGCTAATATTTTACGGGGCAAAAATAAGCCGATCTACACTCCCCACATGGATACAGGGGACTTTGTGATCGTTATTAATGCTGAGAAAGTAGTAGTTACCGGTCGCAAAAGCTCTCAAAAATTATATCGTCGTCACTCCGGAAGACCGGGTGGTATGAAGGTAGAAACCTTTGAGAAGCTACAAAAACGCATTCCTGAGCGCATTATCGAAAAAGCTGTTAAGGGGATGCTACCCAAAAACGCTTTGGGTCGTCAACTGTTTACTAAGTTGAAAGTCTATCCAGGGCCAAACCATCCCCATGAAGCTCAAAAAACCCAAGAATTAACCTTAAACACTATTCCCAACGGAGATAAATAATGGAAGCAACCGAAAATAAAGATAAAGTCGTTTATTGGGGAACAGGCCGCCGTAAATCAGCAGTGGCCAGAGTCCGTCTCGTTCCTGGTAGTGGCGAAATTGTGGTTAACAAAAAACCAGGCAATATCTACTTCAATCGCATCCCTAGCTATCTTCAAAATATCCAAGGCCCCCTAGAAACGTTAGGATTAGAAAGTGATTATGATATTCTTGTCAATGCTCATGGCGGTGGTTTAACCGGTCAAGCTGATGCTATTAAATTAGGTGTAGCTAGAGCCTTATGTGAGTTGGCCCCTGAAAATCGTCCCCCCCTCAAAGCAGAAGGTTATTTAACCCGTGATCCTCGTGCTAAAGAACGGAAAAAATATGGGTTACACAAGGCGCGTAAAGCTCCTCAATACTCTAAACGATAAATTTAATAAGGAGACAAAAATTATGGCAAAAGCTGAGATTCATCCGACTTGGTATCCTGAAGCAAAGGTTATTTGTAACGGAGAAGTAGTTCTGACTGTGGGATCGACTCAACCTGAGATTCATGTTGAAGTTTGGTCTGGTAATCATCCTTTCTACACCGGAACCCAGAAGATTATTGATACAGAGGGACGGGTTGATCGTTTCCAAAAACGTTACGCTATGATTGGCAAAAAAAGCAAGAAAAAAGCAGCCGAAACAGATGCTTCCGAAAAATAGCGAACAGAGTCAAATATATGACCCAGCAGAGTTTCTGCTGGGTTGTTGTTTATTAGTGAACATAGAATAGCTCGTAGTCAAGACTTTAGTCTTGATGATTACTGTCTTTATAGTCCTAAAGGACTAACTACAGGCTTTAGTCTTGATGATGACTATGTTTATCGTCCTAAAGGACTCACTACAGGCTTCCGTTTATTTTTGCTTACCTAGTTAAGCGAATTATTATTAAATTAGAGAAATATTATGGCTGAATCTTATTTATTAGAAAAATTACAATCCGTTGAACAAACTTATCAGGAATTAACCCGTCGTTTGGCTGATCCTGATATCGCTACTAACCCCGATGAGTTACAACGGGTGGCAAAATTGCGCTCTTCTTTGGAGGAAACTGTTAATACTTATCAGACTTGGCAGGAAACACAAGAGGAATTAAAAGGGGCAAAACAAATTCTTAAAGAAGCTGGTAGCGATCCTGAAATGAGGGAAATGGCCTCTATGGAGGTGAGTGAGTTGGAAGAAAATATAGAACAATTAGAAGAACGGCTGAAAATTCTTTTATTACCCCGTGATCCTAACGATGATAAGAATATTATGTTAGAAATTCGCGCCGGAACCGGTGGGGATGAAGCTAGTATTTGGGCTGGAGATTTAGTTAGGATGTATTCTCGTTATGCTGAGTCCCAACGATGGAATGTTAAGCTGGTAAGCGAGTCTCTGGCTGATATGGGTGGCTTTAAGGAGGCTATTCTCGAAATTACTGGGGAACAGGTTTATAGTAAGCTCAAGTTTGAAGCTGGAGTTCATCGGGTGCAACGGGTTCCTGTGACGGAGGCAGGGGGACGGGTTCATACTTCTACTGCTACAGTGGCTATTATGCCGGAAGTGGATGACGTGGAAATTGAAATCGATCCTAAAGATATTGAAATGACTACGGCACGATCCGGGGGTGCTGGTGGACAAAATGTTAACAAGGTGGAAACAGCAGTTGATTTAATGCACAAACCTACGGGTATTAGGATTTTTTGTACTGAGGAGCGATCGCAGTTGCAAAACCGTGAACGAGCTATGCAAATTTTACGGGCTAAGTTATATGAGATGAAGTTACGGGAACAACAAGAAGCTGTGAGTTCGATGCGGCGATCGCAGGTGGGGACGGGATCTCGTTCTGAAAAAATCCGTACTTATAATTACAAGGATAATCGTGTTACTGATCATCGTTTGAGTCAAAATTTCGCTCTAGTGGGAGCGTTAGAAGGGGATATTGATAATATTATTGAGTCTTGTATTTCTCAAGATCAACAGGAACGTTTAGCAGAGTTGGCTAATTCTCCTGAAACGGCTGATTCTATTACTTAATGGGAGTTCGGAGTTCGGAGTTCGGAGTTCGGAGTTCGGAGTTATTGTTTCATCGGTTTTCAACTGTTTATTGAAGGGTAGGAAAAATGACTATTATTCAATGTCTTCATACTGCTATTTTAGTGTCTGATTTAGAGAAAGCTGAGCATTTTTATGGCGATATTTTAGGTTTAGAAAAGGTTGATCGCCCTTTGAAATATCCTGGGGTTTGGTATCAAATAGGTAATTAGGGTTTGCTGAATAAAAGCAAAACCCTATTCTTTAAAAGGTTACACCCATATTCGCGATCGCAAAAAAGATCAGCTTTGTCGGCTACAAACCGCTATAATTGGTAGAAACACCTCCCAGTTGTTGGTCAAGAACAAATGTATCGAAAAGAGGAGCAACCTTTACCGCCCCCAGAAAAATTTGAATTGCCTTTCGAGGGCAAATTGTCCCCCAATAATCGTTGGGTAATCATGGCAGAGTTGATACCTTGGGATGATTTTGAGGAAGAATATGCTAAACTTTTTTCAGCAGAAAAAGGTGCGCCAGCCAAACTATTTAGAATGGCATTAGGGACATTAATTATTAAGGAAAAATTAGGAACAAGTGATAGAGAAACTATAGAACAGATTAGAGAAAATCCCTATCTACAATACTTTATAGGTTTAAATTGTTATCAACAAGAGCCACCACTGGAATCTTCAATGCTAGTTCATTTTAGGAAAAGAATTGATGGAGAATTGATAAACAAAATCAATAAAAAAATAGTAAAAAGAGAAATAGACAAGAGTGATAAAGAAGTAAAAAAAAAGGATTGTCTCCAAGAAAAAGGAGAAAAAATAAAAAATAAAGGTAAACTAATTTTAGATGCGACTTGTGCGCCAGCAGACATCAAATACCCAACGGATTTAGGCATATTAAATCAAGCCAGAATTGAGACAGAAAGAATAATAGATAATCTTTATAAACCATTAAGAGTAAAATTGAGAAAAAAGCCGAGAACTTCTAGAAAAATTGCTAGAAAGGAATACTTAAAAGTAGCTAAAAAACGAAAAGTATCTTATCAAGAAAGAAGAAAAGCTATCGGGAAACAGTTAAAATACCTTAAGAAAAATTTAGGAAATATAGAAGACTTAATTCAAGCTGGGGCTTCCCTGGAAAATCTGAGTAAAAGACAGAAAAATTGTCTAGAGACTATCAAAAAAGTTTATGAACAACAACAGTCAATGTGGGAGAATAAGACCCAGAGTGTTCCTCAAAGAATTGTAAGTTTAACTCAACCGCATATTCGTCCAATAGTGAGGGGAAAAGCAGGAAAACCAATAGAGTTTGGAGCTAAACTCTCAGTAAGCTGTGTAGATAACTATGTGTTTCTATACAAAATAAGTTGGGAAAACTTCAATGAATCTTGTCATTTAAAAGAACAAGTAGAAAAGTATAAAGAAACGTTTGGCTATTATCCCGAATCCGTCCATGTAGATAAAATTTATCGAACTAGGGAAAACAGAAATTGGTGTAAGGAAAGAGGGATAAGAATCAGTGGTCCGAAGTTAGGAAGACCTCCGAAAAATGTCAGTGAAGAAGAAAAGAAACAAGCCCACTCCGATGAATGCTTCCGTAATGCTATTGAGGGAAAGTTTGGACAAGCTAAACGAAGATTTAGCCTAAATCTCGTGATGACAAAACTCCCTGAAACCTCCATTACATCTATTGCTATTACATTTTTAGTTGTCAATCTTTCTAAACTTCTGAGGAAGTTTTTGTCGCTTTTTTTGTCCTTATTTACTAATAATAGAACAGGGGAGCTCATCAAACCGCCTTTCATTAATTTTGATTATACTTTAAACAATTTTTATGTACTAAAACTTATTGATTTGTCAGAAAATTCTTGGTCAAAAGTGGCATAAATTTTGGAGAAACTTTTTCAGCAAACCCTAATTAAAATACCAATTAATGTCCAAATTAAGATCCAAATTAATGCCCAAATTTTATTATTTTGTGAGTTATTAATCTCTTTTATATCTTCTTTTAAAGCATTAATTTCTCCCTTTAATACTTCTCTATCTGCTTTTGCTGTTGTCAACTCAATTTTTATTTCTGTAACATCTTTCTGTAAACAGTCTAACTTTTGGTTAATATCTGTTAGAATTTCTGTTAAATCTTTTTCAATCTTAATTGACTTTGTTTTGTCTTTCTTATAAGAGTTTTTCATAAAAAATACTAATACTTTTTGTTTTGTCAAGTTTGTTTTACAAATCTTATTGATAAGAACAAAAATATAGTTTAAATTGAGATTATATCATTTTGATAAATTTAGACTACAGATGTCAATATTGTAGGGGTTAACGGCCGTTAACCCCTACTTTTGGAAATTGGTATTATTTAGGTTTTTTACACTGATTCAAAATATCATTAAGAAGATAGGGACAAATTTCAGGAAAATCACAACCAGGATAATCAATTAAATAGAGATCAATTGCGTCTGAATAAATACCTTCCCATTCCCCCTCTAATTTTGGTTTCATAGAAGGGCTATAACGTCTTTTGATACTGTTAGAAAATGCTTTAATTTCTGCTTGCCAATGACGATTAGTTTGCGGTTGATTAGCATAATCAATCTTTAACTTATGTTGAATTATTCTAGTTAGTAAGGAAATCACCGCTTGATAATCACTTCTTCCCAAAGCTTCGATCTCCTCTATTATATTTTCCCAGTCCAATTTCTCTAAATTTTGCTCTCTTAATGCTTCGCTTTGTTCCATTGTCCATTGATAAAAATCTGTTTCATAAGTGTCTATTTTTTTTCCTTGAATCATCGGTTAAACTCCTATTTATCAATTAACAATTTTCATTCCCAGGTACGAGGAATCTCTTTAACATCTTAATCATAATGCCTCTTTGTAGTGAACTGTTTCACCTAAAATGAGGCAATAGTAATGTGAGCATCTTGCTCACTATAGCAATCACCGAATGATTCATGAGAACATCAAGATCCCCCGTTCAGTTCCCCCCTTAATAAGGGGGGTTGGGGGGTAGTGGGGGGATAACAATTCACTTAATTCTCACAACTGATAACTGATTGCTATAGGTAGGAAGAATAGCGAGCAAGATGCTCGCACTACTTGAAATCTAAATGTTAAGAAATGTAACAATAGCCAAAAAAAATCGACGGAAGGGCAAAGGGCTAAAGGGCAAAAGGGCAGAGTGCAACTAAGTCCTGGGGGGGCACTCACAACACGAAACCCGACAATAAGGTTGAAGTCGCGCGCGATGAGGTTGAGGCGGTTGGCGCAACGGCAAGCATAAGGATTGAAGTCCCAAGAACCGCCGCGTAGTATTTTTGTAGCATTATTGTCATCTGAAATCCATGCACTTCCGTCACTGGGTGCGCCCTCATAGTTGCTGTGCCAATCATCAGCACACCATTCCCAGACATTACCGTGGGTATCATATAAACCAAAGGCATTGGGGGGAAATTGTCCTACAGCGGTTGTTTCGCTTCTGTATTGACCTTTGGGTTCGGAAGCAAAGACATAATTGCCATTATAGTTAGCTAACTCTGTGGTTATGCTTGCTCCAAAGTGGAAAGGGGTTGTGGTTCCTGCTCTACAAGCATATTCCCATTGCGCTTCACTGGGGAGCTTATATTCTCTCCCTGTTAGCTGTGACAGTCGCTTACAGAACTCCACACACTCATACCACGTCACCTTTTCTACAGGAAGCTCATCTCCTTTGTGATAGGAGGGATCTGGTTTAAGATCAAGATCAATTTTGTTTAAACTAGCGATCGCTTTCCATTGCGCTTGAGTAATGGGATATTTACCCATGAGAAAGGGTGAAACGCTAACCTCATGAATAGGTCTTTCCCATCTGAAATATTCCACATCAAATTTTTTAACCAATCGCTCAATTTCCCCATCATCTGTTCCCATCATGAAAGTACCACCTGGGATCTCTACCATCTCTAAGATCAAGTCATTACCTAAATCTTCCGCTATATATTGCGCTGTAGCTGTTTCACGCTTGATTTCTTCTCCTCTGTCATTAACAGTGACAAATTCAAATTGTTTTGTCTTGGCACTGGGAAGAGGTTTTGAAGAGAATTCTTGGACTATCTTAACTAAACCAACTGTTCCTATTCCTATCCCTGTCAAACCCATACCTTTTAAAACTTGTCTGCGACTTACCCTAACTTGCGGTAACTGAGGCCATGTTATTTGTGGCCAATGAAAATTAGGTACTGTTAGTAATGATTGGACTTTGGATAAAAAACAATTGTTAGCGTAAATTTTACGCTAAACATATCTCCAGAGCTAAAATAGAGAATTAAGGTGATTTTAAAAACTCTCTTTCCATCTTTTTAGGGGATTTTAAATATTAAATAGCTTCATTCAGTTTCGGTTCCAATATAGATATCTAAGTAGCTTTCAGTTAGAGATTGAATGACTCGTTCTAATTCATCAATGAGATTTCTTCTAGTGAGTTTTTCTACAGCATCAATATGAGCAGAACTTCCGGCTCGTCCTAAATATTTATATTTGGTTTTTTTCTCATTATTAGTGGCCATAGGAAAAATTGATTCAGCAGCCTGTAGTTTATAATACCAGTAGATTGTTCCCTTTCCATTAACCTGATAACGAATAATATGACAATTAGCTGGTGCTACTTCCCCTTCCCGTTCAATTTTCTTTATTTTCTGTTTAAGAGAGCGAATTAGACTCTTAATTTGTTTGGCTCTCAGGTGGACATCTTGACTGGTCTTAAGTTCGGAATGTGATGACATTAGCCTTAACTGTAACAAATAACCTCTTTTGATGTTAGCGTATATATTCCGCTAATTCATAAGGTAATAAATTTTAAAAATGACCAAAAATGAAACGGCTACGTCTGTCGAGGAATTCCTGGTGTGGAGGTCTAACCTCTTCCAAGGACTAAAAGCTAGAAAAGAAACTATTATAGAATTACTCGATGCCCTCTCCAGTAACCAACAAGCTCACTCAGTCGTTGAATTGTCTCTCAATCCTTTATTTAGAAGAGATTATAACAGTTTATATAGAGGAATTCAAGAGTTTTTACCCACTCAAACTGACCCTAATTATGAACAGAGAATTGAGACTTTATTTTCAGCGGTATCGAGAACAATTCCTCCCACTTCAAAACATTATAACTTATTTGGTATTGACACAACTCCCTGTCCACGACGGTTTGCCGAAACGTTAGCGGATAAAACCTTTATTCATTACCCCAATCCAATTAAGGGAAATAAACCCATTAATATTGGACATTGTTATTCCGTTGTCTGCGCTTTACCTGACCAAATAGACACAGAAAAAGTCCCTTGGGCTGTCCCCTTATCAGGAGAGCGAGTCCCCTCTAAACATAAAGGAGTAAATCAAGGCAATCAACAACTAAAAAAAATCTGGCAAAGTTCTTTATTTTCTGATAAATTATCTGTCTTAGTGGCTGATAGTGACTACAGCCAAAAGGATTTTATTGGGGAACAAGTTAAGCATGAAGACGTAGTTACTATTACAAGAGTTAGAAGTGACCGAGTTTTTTATCGTCAATTTATTCGGGACCCAAATCAAGCCAAAACTTCGGGACATCCCCGTTGGGATGGGGATAAATTTGACCTTAAAGATGACCAAACTTGGACTGAACCTGATGAAGTTCATCATGTTCCCTTTACAACGAAAAAAGGTCGTAAATTAACAGTGACTATTTCGGGATGGAAACAGATGTTAATGAGAGGAACTAAAAACTATAAAATGAACAATCACCCCTTTACTTTACTCCAGATTGTTGTCAGAGATCAAGAAAGAAATAGTATTTGGAAACCTATGTGGCTTATTGTTATTGGTTCTCGGCGCGATGAGTTAAGTTTAGTTGATTGTTATCAGTGTTGTCGACAACGTTATGACATGGAACATCTTTTTCGATTTGGTAAACAAAGATTATTGATGACATCTTATTTAACTCCCGATGTACATCATGAAGAAAATTGGTTTAAACTAACACTTCTTTCTTATGTAAATTTGTGGGCTGCCAGAAAATTAGCTGTGGTTTTACCCCGTGATTGGGAACAGTATTTGAAGACTAATAAATCCATCAAAATCACCCCTAGTCTAGTTCAAAGAGACTTTTCAAGAATAATTACGACCTTGGGGACTTTCGCCAAATTTCCCAAACGTCGAGGTTTTTCTTCCGGACGTATTAAAGGTTACAAAAAAGCCCCACGAACTCGTCATGATGTTATCAAGAAAGGGAGCAAAAAATCAACTAAAAACTTAAAAGCTCCTTAGTTTTCCTCAGAATCTATAGATTAGCCCTATTTGTCAGCCAATTTTATTGACTGATACAGAGCCGATATTTTGGGATTTTAGTTTAGCGTAAAATATACGCTAACAAACTTTTTTTGTCCAAAGTCCAATAATGAGGAACCCCTGGATTGTTTTCTTGACCCTGAAATTCTACTTTCCCTATTGCCTCCATTCTCCAATATTGCCAATTCTTTAATAGCATCAAGAGAATCTCTATCAGCAGGAGAAATAGCTAAAACCCTAATCCATAATTGTTCAGCTAGTTGATAGTTCTTCCTTCTTTCCTCTCTGACAGCATCCAATTTCAAGGTGTTTGCATCTTTTAAGGTTGCTTGTTGGTTTATTAACACTAAATGATATTTCGTTGCTGGTTCGGCGATCGCATAAGGACGTTGAATCGGTTTCTGATAATATTGCATCAGTTGAGGAACACGATAACGGAGATGATTATAAAGACGTTCCACCGCAGCACAATTATTTGTCCCTTTGATTCGTAATGCTTCTAATAGCGCGTGAGTAAAAGCTCCCTGTTGTAATTCCTCTATTTCGTAGGACTCCTGTTGCGGATCACACCCGTAAAATGTAACTACACCTTGGGGTTCTTCTAATCCTATTCCTTCCCCTCTAGCACCCTGTGAACGACAAGCATCCAGGAATAAGACCACATTATCTGCCCCACATCGTCTTAAACGCTCAGTTATCCAGGTAACAGATAAAGCAGATCCCACCACATCCCCTGGATCACTATCCGATAACATTAAATAATCCCTTTCCTGATAACGTTTACCGTGGCCAGCAAAAAAGAACCATAAATTATCACCTGTTCCCAATAATGGCCTCTCAAACTGCGCTCTGAGAAATCTTCTTAACTTTCCGTAAGTGGGTTTAGTGGAAATATGTTTGGGTTTGACTTCTATATCTGGAGAATCCTCTGTAAACAGAAATACCCTATCAAATGCTCCTTCTGTTTTACACCATTGTTTAATCGCCTCAGCATCAGCTTTAGCATATTTTAAATCCCTCAAATTATCATACTTATTGATGCCAATAACGATCGCCCAATTCTTCGCCATCTTTCCGCTTAAACTTGAAAGTCATTGCTCCTTTTCCCCCTGCTTTTCCTCCTATTCCCAGTAAACTAACTTTCCCTTCTCCATTAACTTCTACAGATAACTCTACTTCTTCCAATCTCATTTGACTATTAGGGGGATCAGCTTCATCTAGAATTTCTCTCATTGCCCCGATAAACCCTTTCATTTCTGCTTTCAGTTTTTCTAACTCTACCTCTGTCCGTTTAATTCCAGAAATTTCTGTAGTTATTTCCTCCGATACCTCCAATGTACCTCCGATATCTTCACTATTTCTTGTTCCCTGTTTGTCCGATTTTTCCTCTTCAATGCTTGTAATGATACCAATTTTTTCGGGAATTATTGATGACATTTTGCCTCTCTATTACCTATTTTTTTAGTGATTTTTCTTTTTTGATAAAATTGTGAGTATTTTTTCTTCTACAATATAGCACTACTCATTAATTGGAGTTCGGAGTTCGGAGTTCGGAGTTTTTTCCATGAGATAATCAGGGTTTAAGAGACTGTTCCTAAACAAAATATTAAGTAGGGTGCATTAGGAAAACTATATTTTTTTGGTAGTAGGGGTCAACAGTCGTTGACCCCTACTATAATTTTTTTGTTCCGTAATGCACCGAAAACTTGCTTTTTGGTGTATTAGCGTAGCGTAATACACCCTACAGTTTTTTTAGATTTACTTTACAAACAGTCTCTAAGACTCTTGATGAAAAAGCAGTTGTCTATAAATTTCCTTATATCGAACTCAGATCATTATAGTTAGTCTGTTAAGGAGATTCCTTGTTCCTCGGAATGACTGGTTACCATTATCTATTATCCATTGTTCGTTATTAAAGAGATTCCTCGTTCCTCGGAATGACAATTAAACAGACCAAAAATGTTATATTAATAATTGTAAAGACTATATTTAATAACGAAAATAATAAAATGTCAGAAACAATTGTATTAGGTGGCGGCTGTTTTTGGTGCGTCGAATCGGTTTATCAAAATGTGGGAGGGGTAGAAGCAGTTGAATCTGGTTATGCTGGAGGAAACACAGACAACCCCACTTATGAGCAAATTTGTACGGGAAGGACTGGACACGCAGAAGTTGTTAAAGTTACTTTTGATCCTGCAAAAGTTTCCTTAACCGAAATATTAGAAGTATTCTTCATTGCCAGTCACGATCCTACCACATTAAACCGACAAGGAAACGATGTGGGAACCCAATACCGTTCTATTATTCTCTGGAACTCAGAACAACAATTAGAAACTGCTAAAACAGTTATTGATAAGCTCAATACTGATAATGTTTTTAGTGGAAAAATTGTCACAGAATTAAAAGAACTCACTGACTATTATAAGGCTGAACAATACCATCAAAACTATTTCAAAAGGAATCCTATGCAACCCTATTGTTTGTTTAGTATTCCTCCTAAACTAAGCAAACTTAAGAAGTATTTTCCTGAGAAAGCATTAGCCTAATAAACTGAGTTCGGAGTTCGGAGTTGGCATAAATATCTGTTTCAAAAACAACTTCTAACTTCTGACTTCGTTAATACTGCCCCCCGTCTCTCTCCGACTCTCTCTTGTCAGATGAAGAAGGTATTGATTCTTGTTGAGGTAAGGGAGAAACGGGGGGAGGAGTAACTGGTCCAAATAAATCAGGAGTAGATAAAGGTTGTTCATAGTCAGCTACAACTTCTCTTAGTTGACTAACTCTGAAAACCAGTTTAAACTGTCTTCCAAACTCTCTCTTAATCAACTGTTCAACTAAACTAACCTGGGTAGGGGTGATAGGATTGTTAATATTTTCCTGAACCGTCACTAAGATGATGGGATACTCTTTACTCCAGGGAAAGGTTGGCCATTGAACATTTAAAGCTACTAACTCACTTTGTTGACCGACGGTGACAGTTTTATTTCTTAAGAGGGTAATAATTTTCCCTTCAAATCTTTCCTGTTGAAGAAGATTACCAAAACTAATAAACAAAGGAAAAACTAAGATTCCTGTTAAGATTGTAAAACCACTCACAGCCTGACTGGTTTGACCATAATTGATGTAATAACCCCCAAAGATAAAAATAATAATACAGGATAAAGTAATACCTAAGAAGTTAGTTAAATATAACAAAAATGCCCCACTGGCTAAGGGTAAAGCGTTTTGAGATAGGGCGATAGCAACAACACATAAAGGAGGCATCAAAGCCACAGAAATAGCTGTCCCGGCTAAAGCATCGCTCAGTTTACGGCGAATTTTAGCAAAGCCACTAATAGCCCCGGCAGCTACAGCCACCCCTAAATCAGCTAAATTCGGTTGAGTTCTCCCTAAAATTTCTGGACCAAAAGAAGCTTCTGGCAGGGCAAAAAATACTCCAACCATACCAGAAATAACGATCGCCGTCATAGTCCCCGTAAGCAGAGTCAAAAGACTACTTTTAACTAAGAAGCGATCGGTATCTAACATCCCTAAAGCTAAACCTCGCAACGGTAACATCAAAGGAGCAATCAACATCGCACCAATAATAACCGCAGCACTATTCATTAAAAGTCCGAGACTGGCAATAATGCAAGAACTAACAGTTAAGAAGAGAAACTCTGTATCAAGCTCGGCTTCGTTTAACAATTCTTGTTGTAACTGTTTTCGGATATCTGGGGGAACTTTGGGAATTTTTCGTTTGAACCATTGCCTAATGGGGATTAACATTAACAACCTGCTTCATGAAACCTATACAAACCTAGACAGGCTTGACGTTCAATTCCTGCTTCATCCAAAAAAGACGATTCTTTCTTGTCCACAGGTGTTTACCGATAAGCCATCAGAACTTTTCAACAAATTCTCGTTGTTTTTGGAGGTGTACATAAGGATCTCTAGAACTCATTTATAGATTTTTCCCCTATACTTTCTCTAGCTTGGTTTTCCTTTTTTTAAGAAAATATTAACCTACTAAGTATCCTTTATGAACTGCACCCGCCCTCATTATTATAGCACTTGATATTAAAGTAAGGGTCAACGATCGTTGACCCTTCAATAAAAATAATTCCTAAATATTAGGTAAGGAAAATGGAAAGAAAAATTAAGAGGGCGATGGCTACGACTAATAACCCTGGTATTAACGACGATTCGTACAAGCATTTAACGCTTGTAAAACCTTATCGGGATGTTTTTCCATGAGAAATGCCTCTCCTTCGTAGGGTAAATCTTGAGGATCGTAGAGGTTTAAACTTCGCCAATCTGCTGAACCTAAACTAGCTAAAATAGAACGAAAGCTAGTGCAGCTTAGCAAAAATAATCCACCAGTCACTTATGATCTTTAAAGCCCTTAAATTTCCAAACGAATGGCTTAGCAAAATGTTGATTAAAGTAATCAATAAAATTGAGAATTTTTTGGGATAGTTCTTCAGTTGAACGGACAGTAATTCTTTTGAGTAAACGCCTGACTAAGATCGAAAACCAACACTCAATTTGATTAAGCCACGATGTATATTTAGGAATATAAACAAAGCGAATTCGATGAGATTCATCTGATAAAAAATCTGCTCTGCTGTCCATAGATTGCAAAATCCCCTCCTTTCCTTTTCTCCCCAAATCAATAGTAATTCCACAGCTTTCTGCTACTCATTTGACTAAGCTTTCCGATTTATGAGTGTTGAGTTTATCTACAATAAAAATCCATTCTGCTTTTTCATCAATCTTAATCGTTCTCTGGATATGTTCAGAAAAATCTTGTTCTGTTCTTGTCGGTCCAATAGAGGGACTAACAACTTTTCCTCTTGCCACATCCCAGTTCGCAATCAAGCTTAAAGTTCCGTGTCTTTCATATTCAAATTCGATTTTTTCTACTTGTTTAGGCTTGATTCTTTTGTTCGGAAATAATCTCTCAAGAGCTTGAATCCCTGTCATTTCATCTGTACTAATTAAATGAATTCCTTGTTCTAACAAAGTTTTAGCTTCTTTATGAAGTTCACAGATATATTTGACTTGCTTTTTAAATTTTAAGGGATCATCAATTTTGGCATTTAACCAGTAACGAACGAGATGTGGTTGTAATGTCGCTTCTTTTTAAAAAACGCCCCACACTACGGGGGGAAATCTTTTCGACAATTCCTCTTTTTATGGCTTCATCCGCCAACTCTGAAGGTGTCCAATGGCTCACTGGTCTGTCTGATTTTTCACATTCTTCACAAGCGATCGCTACAATCTGGACTACTTGTTCGACCGTAAAGGATTTTGTTGTTCCAGGTCTTGGGCGATCGCTTAAAATTCCTTTGATCAAGACCATTAATGCTTTCTCCGTTACCTGTTGTTCTTCGGCGGCACTCAGTTTTTCTCTCTCCTCAAACCATCGCGATCGCCACTGACGCACTTGTACTCGGTCTAATTCTAATCTTCGACTAATCGAACTATTGCTCTCTCCTGATGCTGCGGCTAAGATTAGCTTGGCTCGTCTAACAAGGCGATAGGGGTTTGTTGTCCCTCTCACTATTTGTTGGAGTACTGTTTTCTGTAGGTTGGAGAGGTTAATTGGCAATGCTTTTATCATGGACATCAACTTCGAGATTCTTCCGTTAGTTTCATTGAAACACATTGTCGTGGCTAGTCACGAAAGTTTCTGTAAAAATCTGGTGGATTACTTTCGCCAAGCTGCACTAGAAGCATCAGTATTCATAATCGGAACAATTGCTCCATTATCTAATCCGGCGGCACAATCTTGAACAACGTGCCAAGTTTCATGGGCTAAGGTTTCGATATAAAGGTTAAAATCTTGCCGATTATTTTGACACATGGTCATTCTATTATAGTGGGGCTGATAATACCCTAAAATACCTGCTTGGCAACTTTCATAACTAATGGAAATTCCGGCTTTTTTTAAAGCTGTCAAAAATTTTGCTTCATAAAAATTGTAACGGTTGGAATCATCCCCTGATAAATCTACACAACCACCATTATTATTGACTAGATAACTACCATAATCACAGTTACCACCATTACGGGAACTGCTACGGGAATAATCTTGTGCTGCTACGGGAACCGCCATGGCTAAACCACCGGAAACAAGGGCTGTCAAAAGAGTAAGAGTAATTTTCATTTCTTTTATAAAAATTTTACAATAGATTTTATAATCAGTATTCCCAAATGTCTGTGAAAAATTGCTATAAACAAAGTGATCATAATCACTGGTTAAATGTGATACGCATCACGGTTAAACAATTACTATAAGATAAGGGATTCTGTTGATTATCATCTTCGTTTTGGGCAAATTAAACTATAATCCCCTTTAGCAATTATTTATCATCATGGCTATGAAACAATTTATTAGTAGCACTATTATTGTCACAGGAATGGTTTTAGGTTCCTCTTTACTACCCACTCAAGCTCAACAATCTTGTTTTTTAGAAGGAGCCAATGGTCAACATATCGATCTTGGTCATCTTTGTGGCAATGGTAGTTCTAATACCTCTCAACCTAATGCTTCTGGGAAAACGGGAGTTTTTACCGTTCCCATCAAACGCAGAGACTCTGGTATTCCTGTGGTGGATGTCACCTTCAATGGACAACATACTTTTGAAATGCTCTTTGATACTGGAGCGAGTGGTATTACTGTTAGCACGGATATGGCGGAGTCTATGGGTTTAAAAGCTGAAGGACAGGCATTTTCCCAAACGGCCGGGGGTGTTGTTCCTATTAGTTTGAGTACGGTGTCTTCGGTTAAAGCAGGGGAACTAACTTCTTCTGATCTTCAGGTGGCTATTAATCCTTCTTTACCTATCGGACTGTTGGGACAGACTTTTTATGGTCATTATGATGTCATGATTAAGGAAGATACCATTGAGTTACGTACTCGTTAATGTTGACTATTGGCTGTTCCCTACTACAGTAAAAAAGCCCATAATTCTCCTACAGTTAAATTAAAGGATTTGGCAAAATCAGGGACAGATAAAATGTCATTTTCTGCTTCAAAAAGCAAGGTTTTTTGTTGAGCAAAATAAATAAATACAGACTTATCATTAGGATCGATTAACCATCCTATTTCTGTTCCGTTATCTAAACAATAGAGAATATTTTTCACTACTTTTGTTTGACTTTGTTCTGGTGATAAAATCTCAATTACCCAATCTGGTGCTATATAAAATGAGTCTGCAATTTCACCATTATTATCACGAGGAATATTATTCCATCTTAAGATACTAATATCAGGAATAATTGAGCGATCGCTAAAAGTACATCTTAACTCGGAAAAAGCACGAGCAACTTTATTTGATTTAGAGTAATATTAATTGCTGTAGATAATTCGGTTTGAATTGTACTATGTTTTCCCTTCGGCATGGGTTTCTGAATGATTTTTCCCTTAATATATTCCTTCGCTGGTTTTGTTTCTGGTAAGTCCAAAAAATCTTTTAAAGTAATGGATTTAGAAGAAGTTTCTATCATGATTTTATGGGGTCTAAATAATCTGGTTCTGCTCTAATTATTCTTGAAAAATCTATCAATATACTGCTCACAATCTGGACGGTTCTGCTACTTTTTACAGCCTAAATATAAAATAGTAAAAATAATAGATTTTGTTACATTAGTTTACGAAGATAACAATTGCTGGCCATAATAGCGTAATCTAAACTATGTTATTTAAACTCCGTCGTTTAAGAAAGACTTTACTCTATGACATCTATTCAATCTCACAGAAAACCAAAAGCTCACAGCAAAGCAAGAGGTCTAAAACGTGGTAGTCGTCGTCCTGCAAAAGAACTTTGTAGTGATTGTGGATTATGTGATACATATTATATTCATTATGTAAGGAAAGCTTGTGCTTTTATTAATCAACAAATTACTGAATTAGAAACAAGTATTCACGGAAAAAGTCGTAATTTAGATAACGAAGATGAGTGCTATTTTGGCGTTCATCAAGAGATGATATCAGCCAGAAAAAAAGTACCCATTGAAGGCGCACAATGGACAGGAATTGTTAGTACCCTTGCTTGCGAAATGTTAGAAAGGGGGTTAGTAGAAGGAGTGGTTTGTGTACAAAATACTAAGGAAGATCGGTTTGATCCTATGCCAGTGATCGCTAGAACTTTTGAGGAAGTTTTGGCTGCTAGGGTAAATAAACCTACTTTATCTCCTAATCTATCTATCTTAGAACAAATCGAAAAATCTAACTTAAAACGTCTTTTAGTGATTGGGGTTGGCTGTCAAATTCAAGCTTTACGAGCAGTAGAAAAGGAATTAGGTTTAGAGAAACTTTATGTATTAGGAACCCCCTGTGTAGATAATGTTTCCCGTGAAGGTTTGCAAAAATTCTTAGAAACCACCAGCCGCTCCCCTGATACTGTAGTTCATTATGAGTTTATGCAGGATTTTCGGGTGCATTTTAAACACGAAGATGGTTCTGTTGAAAAAGTACCCTTCTTTGGCTTAAAAACTAACAAATTAAAGGATGTTTTTGCCCCTTCTTGTATGAGTTGTTTTGATTATGTTAACTCTTTAGCTGATTTAGTTGTGGGTTATATGGGGGCAGAGTTTGGTTGGCAATGGATTATGGTTCGTAATGAAACAGGAAAAGAAATGTTAGGTTTAATAGAGGATCAAATTAACACCAAACCTGTTATTTCTCATGGAAATAGAAAACAAGCGGTTCAACAAAGTATTCCAGCTTACGATCAAGGGGTAACATTGCCCATGTGGGCTGCTAAATTGATGGGGGTTGTCATCGAAAGAGTGGGACCAAAAGGCTTAGAATATGCCCGTTTTTCCATTGATTCCCATTTCACCCGTAACTATTTATACCTGAAACGCAATCACCCAAAAAAGTTAGAAAATCATGTGCCTGATTATGCCAAAAAAATTGTGTCCCAATATCAGTTACCTGATCAATAAAACACAATTTAATAAGGGTTTTAATACTTTTCAAAACAAGATCGAGGGTCATTAAAACCACTCAAAAATGCTCTTCCTCGCTGTTCGGGGGTTCCATGATGATTGGTGTGTTCATAGTCATAGTCCCCTACCATCATGGCAGTCATTGTGCCTTCTTGTAAGTCACCCGGTTCTAATATTCCGACTTCCTCACTAACTGCAAAAAATGTCCCTGCTAAACAGTCGGCCTGCAACTCGATCTTCACAATAGGAAGGTTTTTGTTGAGAATACCTAGGTGTCTCTGGACAGAATGACCATACTCATGAGCTAGGGCAAAATAACCGGCAGAGTCACCAACTTGTCCCACTAATCTATCCATCTGTGCCATATTTAGATGAATGGTGTTAGAATTGGCGCAATAGTGGGCTAACATCGCAGGACCACAGGGAGTTGACTGGATATTTCGGTGGGAATAGACAAGAGGATAGCGATACTTAACCCCTAAACGCCGTAAAACTTCCCCCCAAAAAGCGTCCAGACCATCGCTAACGGCCGCTATAGTTGGCCGGTCCCATGCTGCTTGCAAGGGTTGAAAGGGAAATAAACCCAGAGACAGAGCAATTATGCTGCTAACAACCTGTTTCTTCATCTCAATTCTTTTTATTTACTTTTGAACCTCAAAGGCATTAAGCAGAGAGAATATAGCCTACTCTGTCAATCATAGTTCAACCTTAAATAAAAAAAGTTCATTATTTAAGGAAAACTAAATATTTTCAGGTTGTAGGGGTCAACGGCCGTTGACCCCTACGAGAAACTCCTAGTGACATCCTCCCACGCACGCCACTACGTTTTGTGCGGGGAACCTCCCTAGCTCACGATAGGGCATTCCTGGTTATTCTCGTTGATACGAGGTTTCGCCACTTATCTAGAACACATTGGTACGAATGATGAGTACATCTCCCACTGTTGGTTCCCTGACAGAACGACTAATCAGGCGTTTTCGTTTCTCAGAGCCCCTGGGTACTTTATCAGATTTATGCAATTTTTCTCGTATTTCCCAAGCTCTGGAGGTTCCGTCAATGACTACCTTTCACTCTCATCTTGGATGGATACATTCCAAGTTCGGCTACAATTCAGGTACATACCTTACGGCCGCCGCTAGTCTATCACAAAAATTCTGTCCTGGCTCTCATCCCTCGATTTTCGTTCCTCAATCGGGGATTTCTCGCCAGGGGGGTTAAAAACCAGCGCTCGCAGTCCCTGGAAAGCCTAAAACCCCGTCGCTAAGGACAGGGTTCAAATTGTTGTTGTTCTTCGAGGAAATCAGTTGGCGCATTCCCAAATTTGCTAACCATCGATTTCTATAAACGAATTGTAACATCAGACACGAATTTTTGTAAACAATATTTAAAATATTTGTCTTAACCTTGATTTTTTAGATAGCATTGGATCTTATGTGGTTTTCCCCAAAGCACCTTTTCTCGTTTATAGATAACCATCCCTGGTTTGGCTCCTTTGGGCTTATAGACGTATTTGGGTTCTGTATAGACCACGGGAACTTGTTCGCTTTGACGGGCCCGACTATGATAAGCAGCCCAGTCAGCAGCACAGTTAAGATCAGCCTCATTGGGTTTGGCCCCCGGTTCAAGTCTCAATAATACATGACTGCCAGCACTTTCTTGGGTATGAAACCATAAATCATAGTCCCCGGCAGTACGAAAGGTGAGGCGATCGTTTTGTCGGTTATTACGACCGATCCACACTTCAAACCCCGATGGAGTTTTGTGTTGATAGGGTTGGGACTCATCGGGAATATTCTGAGTTTGTTGGGTTCGAGAGGTTAAATAATTTTGTTGTATTAATTCTTCTTTGATTTCTTGTAGGGTTTGTAAGTCTTCTGGGGAATTATAATTATCTATTTGTTGTAAGCTGTCTTCTACTTGTTCTAAATAATTAATTTCTTCTTGAACTTCCTTTAATAATGGCTCTACAGCACCTTTTGCCCGTTTTAATTTTTGATGTTTTTTATACAAGTTTTGGGCATTTTGTATGGCATTTTTTTCTGGGTTTAAAGGGATTTTTATGGGTTTATCTGTTTCAAAATCCTTCAAAGTCATAGAATTCATTCCTGGTTCCCACTGGTAAGAATGAGCCATTAATAAATCCCCTTTTTGACGATATTCCTCTGCTTCTGAAGATTGCTCCATTTTTTGCTGAAAATTATTGGCTTTGTTATATAGTTTTTTAAGACATGATTTGAGTTTTTGTTGTAGTTGGTGTTTTAATTGTTTGAATTTTTCTTGATTAATTTCCTTAGTATAATAATTATCTATCAAGGTTTGAATATTAATCTTTGGCTCAATTATTCCCCAACCTAAAACAGTATAACCGTTTTCAGTATAGCCGGGTTGAAAATTTTGATTTTGAAAACTTTTTAACCATACCTGCCATAATTTATATAATTCATTCCACTCAGCTACTGTTAAATTTTCTGTAGACTGTTCTGTTTTTAATCCAGCTTTTTTAATCAGAGAAGCAGCAACAACAGGACTTAAACCTCGATAACTGTTTAATAATTGTTCTTTGATAGAACCAGGAATTAAACTAACCCTTTCTTGCCATCTTTCTTGGGATTCTTCTGATTTTGGGAATGTCCCTGTTAAAGTTGGTGGAAGTTCATAACTTCTTCCTGTTTGTACTGTCCTAACAGTAGATTGATTGGCGTTAACTTGATGAGCAACAGTAACAATTTGTTGTTTATTATCCGTTAAAATAACATTGCTATATTTACCCATGATTTCTACATAAAGATGCCAAACTGTTTCATCTCCTGGGCGTTTAGCAAATTGTAAATTAACCACCCTTTCCCAAGGAGAAATCATCTTTAAATTGACCAGTGCAAAGCCATTTAATTGATGACGTAATTGATCGCTAAAAGTGAAAGTATCGGGAGTTCTTGGTGGGGGATCTCCTATACATAATCTAGCAGCTTGGGGATGCCAAGAAATGGTTAACCAACTGCGTTTTTTTAGGGTACGCAAAGCGATAGAAATGGTGTAGGGATCTTTTTGATAAACCTGTTCAACTTTAGCAGGTAGCCAATGGCTTTGTAAATCATGACAAATGGCGGTTAAGGTGGTAACGTCGACGGACTGCATGGTAGTTAATTGATAACTGATACTTTTCTATTTTCGCAAATTTTAGCTAAAATGAAAAGCAGCATTCTCTTGTTTTGATTAACGCTTACTGGGAATAAAGCTTAGGGTTATTAGTTCTCCTGATTCGTCTATTTCTAGAGAGTTAATGATATGAATATTCTTATTCGATAAATAATTGAGGTTTTCGTTTTCGTCGTATTGCAATGGTTCAGTAATCGTTAATAAAGCAGTTTTTGAACCTCGAAATAAGCTCAAACTAGCCAGAGGAATATTCTCCATAATTGTTGGTTCTTGTTCTTGATTCTGACTCAAAGGAACTCGACGACATTGATTATTGCTTTGTTGACATATAACGCTTTGATTAGCAGGAATCAACACTTGATCCTTAAACTCAATCGATTGAATATCACTTAAGGAAATACCTGCAACGTAATCTTTAAAACTAATAATTAAACTAAGGTTATTCAAATCAAGAAAGTTCCCTGTAACCCTATTTCCTGACTTCAATGAAACAACCACAAAATCAGGAAAAGCAACTTGAATTTCTCGTGTAATTTGTTCTTCTTTGTTTTGCTGAGACGGTAGCAAAGAGGGTGATAGAGGAATGCTTAATGCTGTATTAGGAACCGTAATAACAGCACTCATCAATAACATAGATAACAATCGTTTCATGGGTAAAACTTCTCTAGAAAACAATAACAAGACCCTAAGAGAAATATGATACTATAGCAACCAATTTCGTAGCAACCAATTTCGTAGGGTGGGCAAGTCTTTTAACTATTATAATCCCTTGCAAATAAGTTTCTTACTTGCCCACCTTATTATCTTAAGATGTCATTTAGAAATCATTTCTTAGAAAATAGCGTTAAGTCAATCATTAAAACTTATGATTGACCTAATTTTCCCTAACAAATTTATATCAATCGAGTGGTTTACATATCGTAATGTGTGAGAATAGCTCTCAATAAGCAACGAAGTGAAGATTTATTATGACTGACATTATCAATTTTATTCAACTTATGTCAACGAATGGCAAACTGTAGAATCTCAACTTAAAACAAGTCTCCTACCGAAAGTTAACAATCAAGTGGTAACATCAAAATCTTGTGTTATCTTGCAACAAAGTTGAGGAAACTGTAATGGCTAATAATGTCCTTAACAAAATCAATCTCAATCAATTGGGAGAACGACTCCAACAAGCTCGAAAACAGTGCGGAATGACCCAAGCAGAGGCAGCTAAAATCATTAAAGTTGCCCGTACTACCATCGTCGCTATTGAAAAGGGAGAACGTCGTTTAAAGTCCTCTGAATTGATAAAACTCGCCCGTGCTTATGGACGGAATGTCAGTGATTTTGTCAAAGAGACTCCCGTTGCAGAATCGTTTGACGTACAGTTTCGTAAAGCTTATAGTCGTGGTGAAACCATCGAGACAGAAATCAAACCCGTTATTTTAGAGTTTGAAAACTTGTGTCAAAACTATCTCGAATTAGAGAAAATAATGGATGCTCCTCTTACTCGAAATTATCCACCAGAATATCATCTGGAAAATATGCCGTTAGAGAGTGCTGCTGAAAGTATTGCCAATACAGAAAGACAACGGTTAGGATTAGGCGATCGCCCCATTCCTCTATTAAGGGATATTTTAGAACAAGAAGTTGGATTACGCATCTTTTATTTAGTTATGCCAGCAAAATCTAAGTGTTCAGAAATGTATAGTTATAACGAACAAATGGGGGGGATGTTTAGCTATCAATGCTTATCATCCCAAAGAACGACAACTTTGGTCATTGGCACATGGTTATCTTCACTTTTTAGCCCATCGATATAAACCAGTTATTGATTATGAGAACCAATGTCAAAGAATGCCCATTAGTGAACAGTTAGCAGAGGCGTTTCCTAAATATTTTCTAATGCCAACCAGTAGTTTATTGAAACAATTTAATGATATGTATCAAACTCATGGGAAGTTTACCCCAACAAATTTATTAACCTTAGCTCATTATTATGGTGTATCGGTTCAAGCATTAACTTATCGTTTAGAAGAAATGAAATTAATGCCATCAGGAACTTGGGAACGCTTAAAAAATAGGGGTTTTAAAGTGAGAAAAGCACAACAAGAAATAGGACTGAAAGATCGTGAATCAAGGAATGATTTAAACCCTATTCACTATCAACATTTAGCCATAGAAGCATTCGATCAAGGATTAATTACAGAAGGACGTTTTGGTAATTTTCTGAGAGTTGATCGTCTAGAAGCGCGTCGCATTGCAGAAATTTTAAGAGAATCTTCTAGTGGGATGACAGAAGAAAATAGGAATTTAGATTTGTGTAAAAGTGAAGAAAATGGGAGATAAAATCAAATAATTTTTATTAATAATTATCCTCTTTTATTAGATGCTTGTCCAGATATTATTAAATATTGAACCGACATTACTAGAGTTGTGATTCTGAAATAGATTCTAAAATATTCTCGCTTTCTTCTGGAATAGACTGTTGAACAATATAGGGTAAACAAGCACCTTTTAATCCTTTTTTGATTCTCTCCAAGCTATGTTCAAACCCAGATTCCGCACTTCAAAAAGTAGCATTAAATACTACAAGCCTGGGGTTAATAATTAAGTATAATTGCTTAAGCTCTTGAAGACAAAAAAGTGGGATAATTGTTTAAGTTGTTTCCTCTGTAAAAAAAGAGCGAAAAATGTGTTATTTAGAAGAAATACAAGTTAAAAATTTAGACCATTTAGGGATAGTAGCTGGTTTAATTGATGAAATAGGAATAGTCAAAATAATTAATAATAAATTAGGAATAGATGTTAGAGAAAAAATCTCAGCAGGTACAGTAGTTAAGTCTATTTTAATCAATGGACTAGGATTTGTTTCAAGACCTCTATATTTATTCAGTCAGTTTTTTCAAGATAAAGCCATTGAGAAATTGTTAGGAGAAAGAATTAAACCTGATTACCTTAATGATGATAAAATTGGGAGAGTAATGGATGAATTATATAAATATGGACTAAATGATATTTTTATTGAAGTAGTTTTAGAAGTAATTAAAAAATTTAAAATAGACCTTAAATACTCCCATTTAGATTCCACATCATTTCATTTAGATGGAGAATATAAAAGGGAAGAAGATAAAGAGAAACAGGAAGAAGAAAAAATTATTAAAGAAAGACCAATTTTTATTAAGAAAGGATATTCTCGGGATCATAGACCAGACTTAAAACAATGTGTCTTGGATTTAATAACAAGCCAAGATGGAGATATTCCATTATTTGTGAGAGCAGGAGATGGAAATGAATCTGATAAAGCTGTATTTGGAAAAGTTTTAGTAGAATTCAAAAAGCAAATAAAGTTTGATAGTATCATGGTTTGTGATAGTGCTTTATATGGTCAAGAAAATCTCCAAATAATCCAACATTTAAAATGGATAACGAGAGTTCCAATGACCATAAAAAAAGCAAAAGAATTAGTGCAAAATATAGAGGTGGAAGAAGTAAAAGATGAAGATAAAGAAAAAAGAAGTGACCTAAATTTAGAAAGTTATACCTGGAAAGAAGAAATTGTTACTTATGGTGGAATCAAGCAAACTTGGTTAATAGTCTTGAGTGAAAAAAGACAGAAAAGTGATTTGGAAAAACTAGAAAAACAACTTTCCCAAGAAGAGAAGAAATCCCGAAAATTTCTTAAAGAAATACAATCTGAAGAATTTGAACATCCTCAAGCTGCTCGATATAAATTAAAAGCTATTAATAAAAAATTGAGATTGTTGGAAATAAAAGAAGTTGAACTGATTGAAACTTACTCGAAAAAAAAGGAAAAGATTTATAAAATGATTAGTCTGATCATCAAAAAAGATGAAGAGATAAGTAGAAAGACTAAAAAAGCAGGAAAATTTATTTTAGCAACTAACTTAGTAGAGGAAAATAAATTAGAAGCTAGTGAAATTCTGATAACTTATAAAAACCAGCAATCTACGGAAAGAGGATTTCGATTTTTGAAAGATCCCTTATTTTTTACTGATAGTTTCTTCGTTGAAAAACCAGAAAGAATAGAAACAATGTTATTTTTAATGTCTTTGTGTTTGTTGATTTATAACTTGGGGCAAAGAGAATTAAGAAATTGTTTAAAAAGAGTCAAAAAAGGAATAAATAATCAAGTAGGGAAAGTAACATTGCGTCCGACTTTGAGGTGGATATTTCAATGTTTTCAAGGTATTCATTATGTGATTTTAAACGGAGTTAAACAAATTGTCAATTTAACAGAAGAAAGGCGTTTTATATTGAGTTTATTACCTGCATCTTGTCAAAGATATTATCTATAAATTGAATTGGATAAAGCAAAAATAATAAAAGAATAAGAGTCTAATGATATCAAATGAGAAGAGGAAACTCTCCTTCGTTTGTGCTGAGTCTTGCTAAGTTTTCAATGAGTATAAATCTTCTTAATTTGATTATTTTTCCTAAAAATTTAATGAAAAGAGAAATATTCTTGCCCAGGTATGATTTTCGGACTTTTTAAAACTATGTATTTTTTTATACTACATTTTGAAGTGCGGAATCTGGGTTCAAAGACAACAAAGAAAGGATACACTTTCTCTCCTCCTTCACTCAACATATGAGCTTCTTTCATGGGCATTAACCATTCATAATCTTTATCTAAATGAATTTGAGTTTGTCGCCAACGCCCCAATAAATGGGAAAAATATTCGTGAGGACGATGAATAAAAACAATAATATCTGACCCTAACTTAATTTTCCATTCTGGGTCACACATAATAATAGCTAAATCACAAGGTAACTGAATCGCTTCTTGAATATTGGGAGAACCCAAACGACTTTCGCTTAAAGGTTGTGGTTGACGAACTTTAACCACTGGCAGAGGAAGAGTAATCAGACTTTCTTCGGGACGACGTAAACTAGGGAGCATTTCTAAATAGGAACGATGCTGTTTTAAGAGGGAAATAGCCCCTAAGCGATCGCTATATTCGCATAAAAGTTGTTCGTAGTGAGATGGTTTAATCGACATAAGAAAATTAATAATAAAATAGACTCAAAAAATATAATAGAGACGTTAGAAAAAACGTCTCTATTAGTGGGAAGCATTGAAAAATATTTTATACCACTTGGTCGAAAATTGCGAACATAGGTAAATACATAGATAAGAGGATAACCCCTACCATACCAGCGATCAAAACCATCATTAAAGGTTCAATAACACTGGTTAAAGCTTTCACCGCTTGTTCTACTTCATCCTCGTAAAAATCAGCTACTTTCATCATCATAGCATCCAGTTCCCCTGTTTCTTCGCCAATACAAATCATTTGAATAGCTAACTGAGGAAAAACATTGGCATTTTGTAGGGCTAAACTCATCATTCCACCCTGCTGAATTTCTGATTGGGCCCCAGCAACTGCGTTAGCAATCACCTTATTTCCCACCGTGTTACAAACAATTTCTAAAGAGGTAAGAATAGGAACACCAGAACGAGTTAACGTCCCAAAAACCCGACAAAAACGTGCCACAGCAGACTTTTCATTCAAGTCACCAAACAGAGGCATTTTCAGTAAAAATTTATCAATGTGTGAACGTCCAATAGGGGTTTTATAGTATTGTTTAATACCAAAAACTAAACCAGAAAAACCCACAATAGGAATAAGAATTTTCCAGCTTCTCATTATGCCACTTAAATAAAGCATAAATTTGGTTAACGCAGGTAATTCTGCCCCCAAACTTTCAAAAATTCCTGCAAAAACAGGGATTAAAAAGATGGTCATAGCAAAGAAAACAATTACCGCTAAAATACCCACTGTAACCGGATAAGCCATAGCAGATTTAATTTGGTTTTGTAGTCGGGCCATATCTTCGAGAAGTTTAGCCAAACGGTTTAATACTTCATCGAGTACCCCCCCATTTCTCCGGCTTCTACCATGCTGACATACAGTTGATCAAAACAGTCAGGATGTTTGTCTAAAGCATCAGATAAACTAATCCCTTGTTGTACCTCAGCACTAATAGCTGATAAAGCCTTTTTCATTTTAGGATTGGTAGCTTGATCGGACAAAACTCCCAAACAACGAACAATAGCAACCCCAGCATTAATCATTACAGAAAATTGACGGGAAAAGACAGCTTTATCCTTAACACTAACTTTACTTAAAGCTCCTTCGATCCCTCAAAAATCAAATTGCATTCCTGCTTCACTAACTTTTCCAATAGTAGGATATTGCTGTCTAAGCATTGCTCTGGACTGAGCCGGTGAGGTTGCTTCAACTTTTTCTTTAGAGACTTTTCCTTTTGTGTTCTTGACTTGAACTATATAAGTAGGCATTTTCTTTCATATATAATAAACAGTGATTTAAACCCCGTCCTTAACTTAACGATGGGGCCTTTAAAGATGTTAATTAACGACGAGATTTCGTTTTTGCTCTCATGTTTGCGCCACCAATTAAGCGTTGTAACTCATCGGGTTTACCACTTTTAGAAACCGCCTCCTCAAAGGAAACTGAAGCACTAACCACTAAACTAGCCAAAGCTTGTTCCATGGTTTGCATTCCCAGTTTCATTCCTGTTTGAATAGCTGAATAAACTTGACCAGCCTTTCCTTCTCGCATCAGGTTAGCGATCGCTGGGGTAACAATCATAATTTCTTGAGCCATTGCCCGACCAAATTCTCCAGGTTTGGGTTTATGTTTCTTAACTAAACATTGACTAAACACTGCAATCAAAGAGTTAGATAACATCGCCCTAATTTGTGCCTGTTGATTCGCTGGAAATACATCAACAATACGGTCAATAGTACCGGCGGCTGAATTAGTATGTAAAGTCCCAAAAACTAAGTGTCCCGTTTCTGCTGCGGTGATAGCTAAACCAATGGTTTCCAAGTCCCGCATTTCCCCCACCAGAATGATGTCAGGATCTTCCCGTAACGAGGCTTTTAAGGCATTAGCAAAGGACTTTGTATCTTCTCCTTTTTGTCGTTGATGAAAGAGACTTTTAACATTAGGAAAAACATACTCAATAGGATCTTCCACTGTTAAAATATGTTCTTGTCTAGTGCTATTAATTAAGTCTAAAATCGCTGCCAAAGTAGTCGTTTTACCCGATCCCGTTTGACCAGTTACTAACACCATACCCCGTGGACGTTCAGCCATTTCTCGTACAATATTGGGCAATCCTAACTGTTCAAAATTAGGAATTTTGGAAGATAAAGCCCGTAAACAAGCAGCATAACAACCCCGTTCCTTATAAACATTGACCCGAAAACGTGCCAACCCTTTAACCCCATAAGAACAATCCAATTCCCAGTTTTGCTCTAACTCTTTTCTTTGACTATTATTGAGCATACTGAAAATCAACTTTTGACTTTCTTGAGGAGAAAGAGGTTCATCGTCAATGGGGGCTAATTTACCACTAGCACGAAAATAAATGGGCGCACCAGCTTGAATGTGCATATCAGAACCCCCCATTTCCACAAGTTGTTCCATCAAGTCTTCAATCATCATTTCCATAGCATTTTTCTCCTTAAAATTAAATTAGGTTATAAGATTCCGTTGTTAAAGACGGGGTTGAAATTAAGTAAATCTGGGAGTCATACAATAAGGACAGTCCATCCACTCCGGTTCGAGTATCGCAGAACAGGTTTTGCACTCCAGAGAACTCTTGCGCTTTGCTTTTAATTCCGCCTCAAGTCCCGTATCCGTAAACGTTACCCGTTCCACTTCTTCAAGGGTGGTGTAACCTTCTTGGACCAGTTGTAAACTATAGGCAAGGATGGTGATCATCCCTTCTTCCACGGCAGCTTCTTTGAGGCGATCGGTGGTGGCTCCTTCGTTAATCAGGCTTTGAATGCGTTCAGTATTGCGCATTACCTCATAAACCCCAACCCGTCCCTTGTAGCCACTACCCCCACATTTTGGACAGATAGAGCCATTTTCTTTGGCTTCGGCTATTTCCTCTGAGGTCAATTTATTAGCCTTATAGATGGTCATTTCCTCATCATTAGAAGCAGATAAACCAAAACGGGCTAATTCTTCTTTGGTTGGTTTGTAAGGCACTCGACATTCACTACACACCCGACGCATTAACCGTTGCGCCAGTACCCCTAATAACGCCCCAGAAATCATAAAAGGTTCAACCCCCATTTCATCCAGACGAGCAACTGCCCCAGGGGCATCGTTGGTGTGCAGGGTGGTTAAAACTAAGTGACCGGTTAAGGCTGCTTCGATCGCAGTTTTTGCCGTTTCTACGTCCCGAGTTTCCCCCACCAGAATAACGTCGGGATCTTGTCGCATAAATGCCCGTAAAATAGAGGCAAAGTTCATCCCTTTTTCGCGAATAACCTGAACTTGGGTAATGCCGGGTAAAGAGTATTCGATGGGATCTTCGGCGGTACTAATATTTACCCCAGGATTATTTCTTTCGGCTAAAACTGAATATAAACTGGTAGATTTACCCGAACCGGTTGGCCCCGTAACCAAAAATAAGCCAAAGGGACGACTAGCCAAGTCTCGGACAATATCTAGGGTTTCCTGGTTAGTAATTCGTTTATCTAACCCTAACTGAGTCGCAGAGTTATCTAAGATCCGTAAACAAACTTTTTCCCCGTAACGACTGGGTAAGGTATTAATCCGAAAATCCACTTTTCGACCTTGATAAATGCGTCGAATCTTACCATCTTGAGGAAGAAGACGTTCAGCAATATCGAGATCCGCCATAATTTTGAACCGTGCTACCACCGCCGCAGTGACTTTACGTGGTAGGGGATCAAAAGCCTGTTGGAGTACCCCATCTTTACGGAAACGAACGCCAAGGGTTTCTTCTTGGGGTTCAACATGAATATCGGAAGTGCCTTCCTGGAGGGCTTTAGCGAGGATTTTGTTGACTAAATTAATGACCGGTGCCTGACCAGCATCGTTAGCATCTAGGGCATCGTGGCTCTCATCTTCTTCTTCACTTATGTTTGCATCGAGATTACCCACAATGTCGGTGAGATCCCCCATTTTATTGAGGGCTTCTTCTTTAGAGATGCGTTCTTTCTCTACATCAAGCTCCTGTTGAATTTCATGATACTGTTCTAATAAGCTGTCATAATCTTCTTGGGTTATGACCATACGCCGTAGGTCTAGGTTTCTCGCCCTCAAGATGCGGTTCAAGTCGTCTTGTGCCGCAAGGTTATCGGGGTCAACCATGGCCACCAAAACAGAAGGAGGATCTCCTTCGTGTCGAGATAAGGGTAAGATTTTATGACGACGACAAATATCAAAAGAGATTAAGGAATTAATTAATTCAGCCATCTGGCGATCCGCAACAGGAGAGACTTCGGGATCGATGGAGTCTACACCATAGAGGATTTTTAGTTCAAATAAATGGTGTTTTTTATATTGTCGTATTAAATCTGGAGATAAGGGTTCCCCAGTCATCACCTGTAACACATCGGTTAAGGGACGACCGGTTTTACGAGTTTCCACAAGGGCCTGTTTCATCTGATCTGGCCCGACGTATCCGGCCTCGATCAGTTTGTTGCCAAAGGGTGAAAAATAATTACGTAGCGCAACTGCTCGGTTGCGCTTGGAAGCGGTTAAGTTTGAGGTAGACAAAGATGACATAAGGCAGTAATCATAGGCTGCTTACGTCCTTATTGTTCCCAGAACCGCCCTCAAAATTACCATCTCAGAGAAAATTTTTTCTCTTAAAGCCTAAATCAACTTAAAATGTGAGTTATCTGTTCATCCGTTCATAGTTTTGAATTATTTGTTTTGTTACTGTATGATTCTCCCCTTAGCCAATCCCCTTCTTTAAAGAAGGGGTAATTATTAATTATTAATTGTTCATTATTAATTGCTGAAATCTCCTTGTTAATTTCTAAGGGTATCTGTTTAAACGAAGGTATTAGAACTTTATTGGATATTACTCCTCTGTCTTATCTTTCACACCCCGAACAATACGAGATAATTCGGTTTTTTCATCCACACTAATACGACTGGGAGAACCACTAATAATCCGTTCGTAATTTCGGAAGGAGTCTTGGATAATAGGCCCATCTTGATTGATCATGTATTCTCGGATACCTTTATCGTGCCATGAACCCCTCATTTTAAAGACATTAATGGCCCGTGACATTTCTCCCCGAATTTCTACATATTGCAACATTAAAATAGTGTCGGTAATAGTAGAAATATGAGATTCCGTAATGGAATGGGCCCCCATAAATTGATCGGTGGTATTGGTAAAGAAACCCGTAATTTCTTCCTGTTTAGCATACCCCGTAACTCCGATCACAAATTGACGGAAAGCATTATTAGTAACACCCCTAGCTAATGCTGATAAAGAGTCAATAGCAATTCTTGAAGGTTTAAATTCAGAAATTTCTGATTTAATAATTTGTAAATGGTCTTCTAAACCAGCAGATTCTGGATAGGTACATAACAGTTTTAATAGTCCTTTTTGTTCCATTTCTTCAAAGTCAATACCCCAAGAAAAAGCATTACGAGATAACTGGGCCCGAGACTCTTCGTAGGCGAATAAAATCGCCCTTTCTCCTTGACGACAACCCTCTTCTAAGAATTTACTAACCAGTAAGGTTTTGCCCGTTCCGGTTGCCCCTGTAGCGAGGATAATGGAGTCTTTAAAGAACCCGCCACCACACATTTGATCTAGGGTTTTAACACCAGAAGAACTGCGCGCATTAGATGATCTTTGTGTCAATCTCATAGCCCCCAATGGGAAGATATTAATACCGTCATTGGTAATAGTAAAAGGATATTCTCCTTTCATGTGGGTTGTTCCCCGTAATTTGAGAATTTCAATGGTACGGCGACGACGTTCCCCTTCCAAAACATTCCGAACAATAATAACATTATCAGAAACAAATTCTTCGACCCCAAAACGGGCAATTTGTCCATATTCGTCCACCCTTTCCGTGGTTAAAATAGAAGTCACCCCTAACTGTTTTAAACGGGCAACTAAGCGAAAAATCTCCCGTCTCACCACAGAAGCTGCATCGTATTGTTGAAAGACTGCAGTAACCGAATCGATGGAAACTAACTTAGCGTTGTACTTATTAATAGCGTATTGTATGCGTTCGATCAAAGCAGATAAATCAAAACTTCCCACCACTTCTTGACCTTCGGGATCGGGGGAAGCATCTAAAATAAATAATTGACCTTCATCGATCAATTGTTGTAAGTCCCAACCAAAACTATAGGCGTTTTCAATAATATCACGGGGAGACTCTTCAAAAGTAACAAATAGCCCCGGATAATCGAAATACTTAATACCATGACAAAGAAATTGTACCGCCAAAAGGGTCTTTCCTGTTCCCGATGTCCCACTGGCTAAAGTCGTTCTTCCCAGGGGTAAACCACCGTGGGTAATCTCATCTAAGCCTTCGATCATTGTCCGAATTTTACGAACCCCTTTAGGGGTTAATTGTTGTGGTTGATTTTCACTCTTTAGCGGCTGATTCATGACCTATTTATAATAGTTTTATAAGTGAAAGTATGAAAGGTTATAAAAAAATGCAAGGGTAATATGGAAAAAAATCTAATTTAAACACTGTCGTTAAAAACTAGGTATTTATGGATCATTCTCCCGTTCCCGAATCTCCTCATAGAGAAGATCCAAACCAATTAAAACTTTCTCCCTATCGGAAAGATCCCCAATAATTTTACGTACAGGAGGTGGTAAAATTTTCGCCAAGGTTGGTGTTGCCAAAATTTTATCTTCTTCGGCTAATTGTGGATTTTTCAAAACATCAATAACTTTCAATGCGTAAACTCCCTTAAATTCGTCTTCGAGGATATTTTTTAAAGTTTTTAAAGCCCTCACTGAGTTGGGGGTATTACCAGCGACGTAGAGTTTGAGAACATAGGTTTTTTTGAAGTCAATCATGGCCACATATTGATAGAGCAAGAAAAATCATTAGACAAATTTTACAGGTTTAGGGAACAATAAGAATTATTTTAGTAGAATTTTCTCGTCCTTCACTACTTTAATCCATTTGATTTAATAAATCAAAAAGTAAATCTCCTCTAGGAATGCAACGACGATACATTTCTCCCAAATGGGCCAAAATGTCAATAATGGTTAGGCGATAGTCTAGCAGAATTTCTTCACTGCGTCCTTCTAATTTGAGTTGTTGTGAGAATTCGTCCATCAGTTCCATGTGCAGTTCTAAGACACGGGACACAGAAATATCAGCAAAGAAAGCTTGATTGACAAATTGATCAATAGCTTGATTAATGTCGGCATCTTCGCCAAAATAATTTAAAATTATCTCTCGATAATTAGTCATTAATTCTTTCAGTAAGGCTTGTTTATCTTCTGGGGAAAGATTGCGATAAAAATATTGAGGATTTCGCTTATAATATACTCCTAAATAACCTAATCTTTCTTTGAGTTTTTCCGCTAGACGACGCTGTTGTAACAGTAAAAAACTCTGATGTTTTTCTGTATCAATATCTCCTTGAGCAGACAGGGAGCGATCAGCAAGACAACAACTAGGCCCCAAGTGCAAAAACTTGGTGATGGCACGATCAATAGTCATCTGAACATCCCCCAACTGGCTCACCCCATGACGCACCTCAGCACTATGGTAGAGAAAAGTGGGTGATTCTACATTAGCCAAAGCTATGGATGGATCTTCCCCCTTCTCGACAATAATAACTGGTAAGAGGGTTCCTCTTTCATACAGTTGGTTGAATAAGGGCAGAATAGATGCTTCCTCTCTGACAATTAAACAATCTATAGTTTCACTATGAGCCTTTAAGAAAGGTATTAACTCTTCTACTTGATCGATGATATGTAGACGATAGCGATCGCCACTCAGATGATTGGCCAATAACTGAGTGAAAGGTTTATCACTGCTACAAAGACAAATGGATAGTCGCGTCTGCAATGGTCTGTGGATAGATAAACACAAATAGTGAGAGTAAAACTCCCCTCTAAGAAGTTACCATAAAAGTCTCTGGTTTGTTATGCACAGAGAAAATTAATCAAGTCCGTGAATGACTAACTCATAATAGTCTTGATGAATAGCTTCTAACCCTTGATATAATCCGTCTGAATGTATCCACCCCACAAACCCGGCATATAAACATTGTTCTTGTTCACTGGACACAAAAACATGAAGAACGTTTAAAGGATTTTTCCACAATTTAATAGAAATTCCTCTTTCAAAATTAAGGTAAGCTTTGGCTTTTTCAAAGTCTCTAGAATGGGCATCGGTCATCCCTGGAATTAATTGTAGTCTTTCGATCAAAACTGTAGGAAAATCCTTTTCAAATAAGGCCGGGGTGGGAGAAGTTTCCCAAAATTTTTCAATAACATCTACTAAGGTAGGATGGTTTTTTAATTGACTATGGGAAATATTGGGTAAGCAGACAAAATAACTATAGGTTAATTTGGTTGATGAAATGGGAATAGTACCGTCGCTACCATTATCACTGTTACCGGCAATCACTAATGTTGGCACAATTTTTGTGATTCTATCTGCTTGCAAACGGCGGTTTTTTCCTAAGTCGGCAGCAACACCAACGCCAATGGATAATGGGTCAATAATTCTGGCTAAATCTGCCCCCCCAACGGGAGATCCAATTAAGACCAAAGAATGAATTTTTCCCCACCATTGGGGATTTTGATGGAGAATTTCTAGCCAAATTAAGCCCCCCATGGAGTGACCCATAATTCGCCACGGGGTTTGGGGATATTTTTGGCTAATTTCTTCAGCTTGTTCAGTGACCTTCTCAATTAATGGTTCCATACTTAACCAAGTTTTTAGCCAACCTAAATTGGGGCTAATAATCAGGGTTTTATCATTGGCTAATTTAGTGGCTAATTTCCTTATTTCTTCGTTCGTATCAGCCCATCCATGTTGAGCAAATAGTATAAAATCTGGACGATAATTCATAGCTTATTGGTTTATCTTAATAGTATAGTTTAGCAGCTAAGGCAATAGCAAGGGGAAAAATTTTATGTTCTTCTATTTGAATTCTATTGTGTAAGGTCTCTAGGGTATCGTTAGGTAAGATAGGGACTGCTGCTTGTAATAAAATCGGTCCACTATCCACCTCTAAACTGGCAAGATGAACTGTACATCCTGTAATTTTAACTTTTGCTTCTAAAGCTTGTTCTATTGCCTTAATTCCTTTGAAACTAGGTAACAAACTAGGATGAATATTGATAACATGATTGGGAAATGCTTCTAATAACACTGGGGTAACAATTCTCATCCAACCTGCCATAATTACCCAATCAACCTGATAAGATTTGAACAAATCTACAATAGCTTGATCTAAGTCTTCTCGTCCCTTAAATTCTCGATGATTGAGGAGTTTGGACTCAATGTTTAAAGCTGTTGCTTTTTCCTTGACTTTAGCTTGAGGATTATTGTAAATTAAGAGGGGAATTGTCGCGTTTAATTGTTGTTGATTGATAGCATTAGCGATCGCTTCAAAGTTAGTCCCACTTCCTGATGCTAATACACCTAATTTTAATGGGGTCTCTAATATCAATTCTTCCCTAGATACTTGAGGAGAAATAAAACTAGGAGTGGCATTTTCCATCGTTGGTTATAATCGTCATATTGGTTATCTTTGTGGATTATACCATCTTCCTTTATTTGATTTTGCTCTTGATGTACATTTTGCCAAAAATGACACAAAAAAATAGTTTCAAGTCTCTAGGGTAATTCTAAATTCTAAATTATGATTGATTCTTTTTCTGCTTGTTTTTTGATAAATTTTTGAACAGCAGGAATAGTGGGGTTTATTTCATAGGTTGGTTTTCGGAGTTGTTGGTCATAAGCTTGTTGTTCTTGTTCTATCATAATGATATCTTGCTCAACCAATCCATCTAACATGGTTTGTGCTGTTCCATAGAGTCTATCCTTGATAAACTGTCTAAACCATTTTGGTAGTTTATGTAACCGCCAAAAAGCATTTAAAGAGGTAAAATGAATTAAGTAAGCTTTGGTATGAGTAAGACTAATGGGACAAAATAAACAATATATTGTAAAATCTTTCCCTAAAGTCGATTGCCAGTGAGGATAACAATAATTAACCATTAAAGGTTCGGGATGTAAAGAACGAAAGCGAGGAAAGAATAGCTGAGAAATTGACCAAATCTTATCAATTTTATAATAACTTTGTGCTTCGTATAATCCCTTAACTCCTTCTTCAGTAGTGAGTAATTCTTTTAATTTGGCATCTGTCCAAGCTTGATAATCATCATGAAGATGTCCATGATACATATCCATTAAATTTTCAATAAGAAAAGAAAAATGAGCCTGACAATCGATTACAGAAACTGTCCCAATATAATTAAGATGCTGCCATTCAGGAATACTCATTGGTTGAACTTGTTTAGACTCTAATAGGTGTTTTTCTCCTAAAAATATCCAGACAAAACCATCGTCTTCTTGGACAGGGTAACTCTCAATCTGACTCCTTGGTAAAGCTTGATTCTTGGAAAACTTTCCATTAAGATTCGAGTTTAAATAAGGGATAAAAGTACAACTTCCTTGGCCATTAAATTGCCAACCATGATAAGCACATTCCAGAGAATTTCCAACCACTTTACCCTCACTGAGTTTAACCTGACGATGAGGACAACGATTATCTAAACCATGAATTTTTCCCGTACTATCTCGATAAAGGACAATGGAGCGATACCATAGCTTAACTTCTATGGGTTTTGTGGTAATTTCTCTACTTTGTGCCACCACATACCAATGGTTTAAATTGATTCCGCAGGTTCTAACATCCATAATTAAACTATTATTCAAAAAGTTAGTATGGTAAATTTTATCAACAAATATAATCAAAAATTATTATCTATGGTAATATAACACTTAAAGAGGAATTTGGACAAACCAACAGCCATGACCCCAGAATGGATAACCATTAAAGGCACTATTAGGGAAGGCCATCAAGTTGCTTCAGGAATAGCAAAAGATAGTCCTTATTCTCAAGGAACCATTGAAATGCAAACTCCTTTCTTTAAACAGCGAGGATTAGACATTTCTTCTTTTTTTCCAGGAACTTTAAACGTTAAGATTAGTCCTTATAAGTTTAAACTGTGTAATCCTCAATATACTTTTGAACTTGTAAAATGGAATCTTGGCTCACCAGCAGAAACTTTTTCATTTTCTTTTTGTCAGGTTATTTACAACAAAGGCAAATATACTGGACTAATTTATTATCCTCATCCTGAAACGAAACCGAACCATTTTCAAGACGACTCAACCCTAGAAATTTTAACCCAACCCCTTGATTTTATTGAATATGGTCACTCTATAGAACTAAATCTAAACCCTACTGAAATCGATATTTTCTCTGATTAGAGATAGAATAGATTATGATGAAACTAGCGACGAAAATAGAAGCGATTCTTTATCTCAAAGGTCAACCCCTAAGCTTAATGGATATTGCTCAATGTGCCGAATGTGAAGTAGATACAGCACAAGAAGCGATGATGGAGTTAATTTCTGATTATGCTTATCGTGACAGTGCCTTAGAAGTAGTAGAAACTGAAACAGGTTACAGTCTACAATTGCGCTCAGTTTTTGATGATCTCACCGATGATATTATTCCGGCAGAACTCGGAAAAGGTGCTTTAAGAACCTTAGCGGCCATTGCCCTGAAAAATCCAATTGTTCAGACCGAATTAATCGAACTAAGGGGAAGTACAGCCTATCAGCACGTTCAGGAATTAGTTGAGATGGGTTTTGTGCGTAAACGTCGTCAAGAGAGCGGACGTTCTTATCTTCTCGAAGTTACCAATAAATTTCATCAGTATTTTGAAATTGATCAGTTTCCACAGTAGCACTAAAAGCTTGTGCTGAGGAATTGATTCTCTGGAAGTCCCTTAACCTGTGTCATGGCGATCCGCTTAGCTAATCAACTTTATGGCTTTATTATTCGCTCCTTTCTTCAAAATTGGGAATCTTTGACTTGGGGCATTGTGATGGGACTGGGAACTTCGTCTCAGTCAGATTACTCTTCTTAAGAGGAAGTGATTACTAGGTTAAAAAATATGGTATAAGCAACCCGAAAAGTTCAAGGAGAGATTGATTTATCGATCAATTATCAAAATTTATAACTGGAAAAAATCATGAAGATAGGGATGATGCAACCCCACGATAGTTTCTGGCAGGGATGTTTTGGCTATTGGCAAAAGCAATTCATCCAACAAAATTTTTTATTGATCGGATACATTGCTTGGAACGGTTATCTAAACACAGGCAGGGGAATGGTCGTATGCACTGTTGTCGATACCATCCCTTCCTGCATTGACTGGGAGGTGGATACTTTGACCTATGATCAAGTATTCATTCCACAAGCGCAAGTAGAAGCGTACCTGCAAGTGCTGGAACTGCAACCAGAAGTCGTCACAACATTGCTAAATGCAATTAACACCTATGTCCCAACTCAGGCGATTGTGCTTCTGGTGCTTGGTAATGGTGTTGTCGATATTAACCTGCTAAAAAACCTCAAGATTTCTCCTGCCGGCTGTTATGCGCAGGTGCAACACCGTTGGGCAGAGTTTCAACCTAACTTAACCCCCCAAAGAGGCACTCATGAATAAAGCTGAGTTCGTTTTGACCACCTACATCAACAGCAGTAACCTGCGGGCAACTTATCAAATTCTCAATACCGTTGTGCCTTATGTTCTTTTATGGATTTTAGCGGTAAAAGTAGCGTCTATTTCTCTATGGCTTCTCCCCCCGATCATTGTTCTGCTGATTCTCTTTTCACTTCGCTGTTTCTCTTTGATGCACGATTGCGGACATTATTCTCTCTTTCGGTCAAAATCGGCTAACCGTATTTTTGGGTTCGTGCTAGGTGTAATCAATGCAATTCCCCAATATGGCTGGTCTAGAGATCATGCCTACCATCACAAAACCAATGGCGACTGGGAACGATATCGAGGCGTTGCCGATTTTTTATCTACTGAAGAGTTTTCTAAGCTCGATCCGTTCAATCAAAGACTATATGAACTCCTGCCACATCCATTAATGGCGATTCCTGGCGGCTTTTTCTACCTTGCCATCAAGCCCAGGCTCATTTTAATAATGGAAGTTTATGAGTTTATCCAGCATATATTCACTGATTTCAAGAAAGGTTCAGAGTTTAACTTAGCACAGACGATATCTGCCCACCAATCCAAACATTGGCAGTCGGCTACTGAATTTTGGGATCTCCTGCTCAACAATATTTGTGTGGTTGGTAGCTGGATTTTTCTGAGCCATTTATGGGGAGTTGGATTGTTTTGGAGTATTTACTCCATTACACTCAGTTGTTCTGCGACGATTTTCATCTGGCTCTTTTTCGTACAGCACATTTTTGAGGGAGCTTATGCTCACAAAACAGCCGACTGGAACTATATTCTAGGTGCAGTTCAGGGCAGCAGTTATTTAGAATTACCCGCTATTCTCAGATGGTTTACTGCCGACATCGGCTATCACAATATTCATCATCTTTGTGAAAGAATTCCCAATTATCATCTTGCAGCCTGTCATCGTGAAAATAGTCATCTGCTCTCAGATGTGAAGACCCTACGAATGAGAGATTTGGCGGACTGTTCCCAGTTCCTTTTATGGAGTGCTGACTCAAACCGTTTGGTTTCGATCTCATCCTTTCGTCAATCGACTGAGGCGATTTTGAAAACCTGAAACTGTAATCTAGCTAAGTCAAGAAGATAATTGCTATAAAGCTCAAACCATTATGTAGTCTGAGTTAAACCTTGATTTGAGGGGCGAGTAAAAAATAACAGTGTGCCATTTTAAGCGATCGCTTAAAATGGCACATCTAACCTCTAGCTGATTACTGATCAGTTTGTGAGAAATGCGGGTTTAGACCCAATTATTTTCGGTAACAAAATCCTGAAATCCTTGCCAATTCATCTTTTTGCATGAGTGCATGAGTGCCTTTTGACTGACCCGTAGCGGCACTATGGCTTTGATGCTCCCGTATCATTTCGGTAAAAAAGTATGGGTATATAATTGGAACATAAGTCAACCCCAATTTTGGAGTTCTAATGGTATTCAACTTTGATTTTTTCGCTTCCGAGCCAGAAGAACAAAACGTAAACACCCTCATTCAATATCTACAACAACAACATCCTGATACCCTCTCTCGTATTGCTCAATCCGCTAGTCCTGAGATTCAGCAAATCATTACCCAGAATGTAGAAGGCTTGGTGGGAATGCTCCCCTTGGAAGAGTTCAACATTCAAGTGACCACCGATCGCGAAAATTTAGCTAATCTTCTCGCTTCAGCTATGATGACTGGATATTTTCTCAGTCAAATGGAACAACGGAAGAATCTCGAAGCTAACTTATCCAACGTCGATTCTATTTCCCCCAATCAATCCCATGAACAAACAGAAGAAGATTGAGGGGAACGAGGGTATCTTATCAGAGGGAGAAGATTCAGCAATCTTGCCCTCTGATACCTCCTGTTAGGGGCTTAGCCACCTTTAGCAAAGCTTCCCATTACTAAGGCAGATAATAAAATTCCTGGGCTTAATAAAGCAATCAGTAATAGTAGTTGGTCAACAGTCATAGTATACTCGCAAATTTTTGTACTTTCTCTGGCCACAATAGCGTATTATTACGGAAATTTACCCTATTTAACTAATTTTTAAGACAATTTGCGGCAAGATAAGATTGATATTAATAAAGTTGTCGATTTGGGAATAACTGAAAAAAAATGTTAAGAAAAATATTTCCATGTAAACCAGTCATGATTCTGATGACTAGCTTACTGATTCAGGTTTTGGTTACTCCAGCACGGGCAACAGATGATCTACTAAGGATTAATTCCGATAGTACCGATTTCTACATAATCGCTCAATCAGATGAACCGGAATCTGCACCCGAAATACCAGAATCTTCCAATTTGATTGGCATTGTTGTTATCGGACTATCAATTATTTTTCTGACTAAAAAGAATTGATAACTAGCTTGATTCGGCACGTAGTTGATGAATTAAGCCAAAATCGACTATGATCGTGGTAGGAGAGGATCTCAGCTAAGTTCGATATAAGCAAATTTATTGGCCTCTGCTCCCAACTCCTAACACGAAACTAAGGTAACCTGAGCGGATTAACTCACCAATAGGTCTCCTAAGCAAAAAGTTGACAGAAAAACTTATCCTTAACAATGGCCAATGATATTTGTCGTGTCTTATTAATAGAAGATAAATTAGAAAGTATTGAACTATTGCAGGATTTATTCTCTAAAAGTCAACATAGTTCCCTAGCAAAAGGCTTGACTTTTCCCGTAACTTGTGCTAAGACTTTAAAGGAAAGTTTAACTTTCTTAGAAGCTCACCAGTTTGATGTAATTTTACTAGACCTAGACTTGCCAGATAGTCGGGGGTTACACACCCTAATCAAACTGAGAGAAGAAGTAAGCAACACTCCGATTATTGTAAAAATGGATGGGCAAGGGGAGGGGGCAGTTGTAAAGTCTTTTCAGTTAGGTGCTGATGGTTATTTACAAATCAAAAACCTCGATAGTAATCTCTTAATCCATGAGATTCGCTTAGGTATTGAACGACAAAAATATCGTGTCAAAATAAACCAGCAAGAACAAAAAATCAATCAAGCGCAGGAGTTTGCCGATCTTGATGCTCTGATTAAATCCAGTGGACAAACCAGTGTCACTGCCCGATTATTTGGATCATATCCCCTACAAGAAAGCTTACCTGATGTTTTTGATGAATTAGTAGAAACCTACGGTAAATTATTAGAATTATCTCTAGAGCAAAGAATCTATAAAGTAGATCATAATATCTCCGAACAACTCCGAAGTTTAGGGGACAAAATGGGTTTTCTCAAAGCAAGTCCTAGAGATACCATCGAAATTCATACAAAAGTTTTAAAAGAAAAAAGTAAAGACGCTTCTGTGGCTAAAGCTCAAGCTTATGTTGTAGAAGGAAGACTAATGATATTAGAATTAATGGGGTATTTAGCTTCTTTTTATCGCAAATATTATATAGGGTTGAGTAATATTAACCTTTCCTCCAGAAAAGATTATCCATAAGCAGCATGAACAAATATCTACTCAGACTCTACATTACAGGTAACACTATTAACTCTCAACGGGCGATCGCCAACTTATTTCGTATCTGTCATGAAGAGTTGCAAGATCAATACACCATAGAAATCATCGATGTCCTTGAACAACCCCAAACCGCCGAGAAAGAAAAAATTTTAGTTACCCCAACCCTAATTAAACAGTTACCTCCACCCTTACAACGTATTATCGGGGATATGTCCAACACGCAAAAAGTCCTCTTAGGGTTAGATTTAGTCTCAGAAGATAAAAACTAACTAATATTTCTTGGCAATAGACAAACAAACAGGCAAAATAAACAATGAACAATTAACAAAAATGTCAGTCAACTCCTGACTTCCACTCTAACCCTCTATTCCCAACAAAAACACGAATGACACCAGAAAACGAACTAGACTATATTGAGAAATTAGAAACCTCCATTCCAGGGTTTGATTTTTTGTCTGAAGGGGGACTCCCCAAAGGACGGGCCACCTTAGTTGCCGGAACCGCCGGAAGTTCTAAAACCGTTTTTGCTTGTCAGTTTTTAGCAGAAGGGATTAAACGAGGGGAAAATGGGGTTTTTGTAACTTTTGAGGAACCACCCAAAGCTTTACGCCGCAATATGCGAGGGTTTGGCTGGAATATTGCTGAATGGGAAATGGAGAGAAAATGGGCTTTTGTGGATGCCTCTCCTCAACCCGGAGAACGGATGATGGTGACAGGAGACTACGATCTCGGTGCCTTAATTGCCCGTATCGAGTTTGCTATTCGTAAATATAACGCCCAACGGGTGTCTATGGACTCTTTAGGGGCAATTTTTAGCCATTTAAGCGATAGCGCAGAAGTTAGAAGCGATCTTTTTCGTATGGCCTCCGCTTTACGGGAATTAGGTGTAACTGCGATTATGACGGCGGAAAGAACGGAAGAATATGGGGATATTAGTCGTTTTGGGGTGGAAGAATTTGTGGCCGATAATGTGGTCATCTTACGCAATGTCTTAGCGGATGAAAAACGCCGTCGTACCATCGAAATTTTGAAATATCGGGGGACAGATCACCAAAAAGGAGAATATCCCTTTACTATTGTTCCTGGTCGTGGTGTGGTCATTATTCCCTTATCTGCCATCGAATTAGAACAAAAATCCTCTAACATTCGCATCACTTCCGGTAGTGAAGAGTTGGATCGTATGTGTGGGGGCGGATTTTTCCGAGACTCCATTATTTTAGTTTCAGGGGCCACAGGAACCGGAAAAACCTTAATGGTGACGGAATTTATGGCCGGTGGGGTTATCAATGAGGAACGATGTTTAATTTTTGCTTTTGAAGAAAGCCGAGAACAACTATTTCGTAATGCCATCGGTTGGGGTGTAGATTTTCAACAAATGGAAAAGGAAGGTAAGTTAAAGGTAGTCTGCCGTTACCCGGAAACCACAGGGTTAGAAAATCATTTGATCAATATGAAGGAAACTATCGAAAGCTTTAAGCCGAACCGTGTTGCGGTGGATAGTTTATCCGCTTTAGAACGGGTTTCTACTTTAAAAGGGTTTCGTGAGTTTATCATTGGTTTAACTTCTTTTATTAAACAACAAGAAATCGGAGGTTTATTCACTTCTACCACCCCGACTTTATTGGGGGGATCTTCTATTACCGAGGCTCATATTTCTACCATCACAGATTCAATTATTCTCCTGCGTTACGTGGAAATGTACGGGGAAATGCGTCGGGGTGTCACTGTTTTAAAAATGCGCGGTTCTATGCACGATAAAGATATTCGAGAATTTTCTATTGATGATAAAGGAATGCACATAGGTAAACCTTTCCGTAATGTAACTGGTATTTTATCCGGTTCCCCTATGTACACCGCACAAAGCGAAGTGGAAAGATTAAGCAATTTATTTGAAGAATAAGACAACTATCACTTCTTTATTGCTGTGAACTTGCTCAAAAGACGTTATCCTATGTAATAAAGATGACGGTTAAGTGACCACCCTATGTCGAAAATAGAAACTAGAACCGAACCCATGGTTTTGAACATGGGACCTCATCATCCCTCAATGCACGGGGTATTACGTCTAATCGTCACTTTAGACGGAGAAGACGTGGTAGACTGTGAACCCGTGATCGGGTATCTTCATCGAGGGATGGAAAAAATTGCGGAAAATCGCACCAACGTTATGTACGTTCCCTATGTTAGTCGTTGGGACTATGCAGCAGGAATGTTCAACGAGGCGATCACCGTTAACGCCCCCGAACAATTAGCGGATGTCAAAGTTCCTAAACGGGCCCAATATATTCGGGTCATTATGTTGGAACTCAACCGCATTGCTAACCATTTACTGTGGTTAGGCCCCTTTTTGGCTGATGTTGGCGCACAAACTCCCTTTTTCTACATTTTCCGTGAACGGGAAATGATTTATGATCTTTGGGAAGCAGCCTCGGGAATGCGCTTAATTAATAACAATTATTTCCGCATTGGTGGGGTAGCTGTAGATTTACCCTACGGTTGGATCGATAAGTGTGAAGACTTCTGTGACCATTTTGACCCCAAAGTGGATGAATACGAGAAGTTGATCACCAATAACCCTATTTTCCGCCGTCGTGTGGAAGGGATAGGAACCATTACTCGCGAAGAAGCGATTAACTGGGGACTGTCTGGCCCAATGTTACGGGGTTCCGGGGTTCAATGGGATCTGCGGAAGGTGGACCATTACGAATGTTACGATGACTTCGACTGGGAAGTACAATGGGAAACCGCCGGAGACTGTTTCGCCCGTTATTTGATCCGTATTCGGGAAATGCGTGAGTCGGTTAAAATTGTTCGTCAGGCGTTAAAAGCTATTCCAGGGGGTCCCTATGAAAACCTGGAAGCTAAGCGCATGATGGAAGGGAAAAAGTCCGAATGGAATAGTTTTGATTATCAACATATAGCTAAAAAAGTTGCTCCGACTTTTAAAATTCCTGAAGGGGAACATTATGTACGCATGGAAAGCGGTAAAGGGGAACTAGGAATCTTTATTGTGGGTAGTAATGATCCCTTCCCCTGGCGTTGGAAAATTCGCGCCCCTGACTTTAATAATTTACAAATTTTACCTCACTTACTCAAAGGGGTAAAAGTTGCTGATATTATGGCAATTTTAGGTAGTATTGATGTCATTATGGGTTCTGTAGATCGTTAAGGTTTTACTATCCATAATTATTAATTTTTGAGGGGTTTAGTAACCTCTCTTTTTTTATTTAGATTTTTATCTAGAATTAATGCTTCTAAAATTCCTAATTGGGGTTTGCTGAATAAAAGCAAAACCCTATTCTTTAAAAGGTTACACCCATATTCGCGATCGCAAAAAAGATCAGCTTTGTCGGCTACAAACCGCTATAATTGGTAGAAACACCTCCCAGTTGTTGGTCAAGAACAAATGTATCGAAAAGAGGAGCAACCTTTACCGCCCCCAGAAAAATTTGAATTACCTTTCGAGGGCAAATTGTCCCCCAATAATCGTTGGGTAATCATGGCAGAGTTGATACCTTGGGATGATTTTGAGGAAGAATATGCTAAACTTTTTTCAGCAGAAAAAGGTGCGCCAGCCAAACTATTTAGAATGGCATTAGGGACATTAATTATTAAGGAAAAATTAGGAACAAGTGATAGAGAAACTATAGAACAGATTAGAGAAAATCCCTATCTACAATACTTTATAGGTTTAAATTGTTATCAACAAGAGCCACCACTGGAATCTTCAATGCTAGTTCATTTTAGGAAAAGAATTGATGGAGAATTGATAAACAAAATCAATAAAAAAATAGTAAAAAGAGAAATAGACAAGAGTGATAAAGAAGTAAAAAAAAAGGATTGTCTCCAAGAAAAAGGAGAAAAAATAAAAAATAAAGGTAAACTAATTTTAGATGCGACTTGTGCGCCAGCAGACATCAAATACCCAACGGATTTAGGCATATTAAATCAAGCCAGAATTGAGACAGAAAGAATAATAGATAATCTTTATAAACCATTAAGAGTAAAATTGAGAAAAAAGCCGAGAACTTCTAGAAAAATTGCTAGAAAGGAATAATTAAAAGTAGCTAAAAAACGAAAAGTATCTTATCAAGAAAGAAGAAAAGCTATCGGGAAACAGTTAAAATACCTTAAGAAAAATTTAGGAAATATAGAAGACTTAATTCAAGCTGGGGATTCCCTGGAAAATCTGAGTAAAAGACAGAAAAATTGTCTAGAGACTATCAAAAAAGTTTATGAACAACAACAGTCAATGTGGGAGAATAAGACCCAGAGTGTTCCTCAAAGAATTGGTAATTGCTCACCGCAATAAAGAATCTGTCTTGACAACATAAAGGTAAAATCGGGGATTTTTATGTATAGTGGGGGTTATGACCACAAATGCTACCATTGATTCAAAGCTAGTTAGAGCTATCGCCGATGAACAGTTGGCGAACAATGTCGTCATGATTGAGTGGCTAGTCAAGGCACAACAACAGTTATCTCTTCAACAAAGACTGATTGACCAGCAACAACAACAAATCTCTACACAACAGCAAGAAATTGAAAAATTGAAAGAAGAGAGAGATAAGCTAAAAAACCGTAACTCAAAAAACAGTTCAGTCCCCCCATCATCAGACCAACTAAAAAAGCCTTCTGACAAAAAGAAACGCAAAAAAGGATTTAAACGCGGACCAAAATATGACCACCTAGGGAAGACCCGTAATGGTTTTGGTCAGCCCGATAAGATAGTCCCTTTAGAACTAGAAAACTGTCCTGTTTGTGGGGGTTCAGTGGAACGAGATGAAGTAGTTCCCGAAAAAGTCCAGCAAGTGGCTGAAGTAGTAGACCAACCCATAGAAATCAGGGAATATCGTCGCGGATTCTATAAATGTCCTAGTTGTGGATGGTCAGATTACAGTCCTGTTCCATTGGGAGTTAAAGAAGGATTCAGTTATGGGGCGCGATTAAGTAGCATCGTGGGCTGGCTTGGCTATGGGGTAATCTTACATGGCGTAAACAGGAACATTTTATAGAGTATGTCTTTGGCATTCCCATTTCTCAAGGGAGCCTTGCCAAAATGCACAAATGGTTTCAAGAAAGTTTAGAACCCTTGACCCAACAGTGGTTAAAGTACATCCAGCAGCCAGGAATCCGATGTGTTGACGAAACCAGTTATTGCATCGATGGCATCAAGTATTGGGTTTGGGTAGCCACATCAAATGAGGTCTGTGTGTTGATGTTGGCTCCCACTAGAAGCTCCGCAGAAGTCGAGAAATTGTTAGGAGCAGATTTTAAGGGCATCCTCACCAGTGACTGCTATAGTGCCTACTTTAGACAAAGTGCGATGGCCAAACAGAAATGTCTGGCAAATTTAGAACGAGAGTTAGAGTCCCTTAAAACCAGTCGTTTTCAAGCGAATCGAGAATTTGCTGCCGATGTACAGCAAGTTTTAGCAACCGCCCGTATCCATTATCGTCATTATCATGGTCGAAATTTAACCCTTGAAGACTTAGGCTCCAAAAGAACAGAAGTAGAGAACTCACTGCAAAAGATTTTTAAAGCAACTCCCAAAAAAGGATGGCCTTATGATGCACAAAGATTGATTAACCGTCTCAAACGTCATTGGGAAGAGTGGTTCACCTTTCTAACTTATCCTGAAGTCAAACCAGATAATAATGATGCTGAGAGAGCTTTACGTCCCATTGTCATTCACCGCAAAGTAAGTGGGGGAGCAAGAAGCGACTGGGGTGCAGAGTTAGTCACCCAAATGTTCAGTTTTTTAGAGACCATGAGATTACAGGGGCAAAATGCCATTGTCCAATTATGCGAATTATTTTCATTAGCTGGTCGGAGTCCCCCAGGATTAGAGATGTAAAAGGCTCCGGAGCCGATGGGGGATAGATTTTTCTTGATCGCCCTATCTCTCTGCACAAAAATACACAGGGTTAGCGGATAATCTCTACTAACAAAAAACTATCTTACTATTCTTTTTTTTCTCATATTGTTGTTTTTATTTGAGGTTTTTAAAAGACTTGATTCTGGGAATGTTAGTCATTAAAATAGCCGTAATAAATTAGCTTAAATTTTACGCTAAATCACAGGGCTTATATTTTTGTTGACTCAACTGATGTTGTTTGTAGTGCTTTTCAATAAGACTTTTTTGTTGCGGTGAGCAGTTACAAGAATTGTAAGTTTAACTCAACCGCATATTCGTCCAATAGTGAGGGGAAAAGCAGGAAAACCAATAGAGTTTGGAGCTAAACTCTCAGTAAGCTGTGTAGATAACTATGTGTTTCTAGACAAAATAAGTTGGGAAAACTTCAATGAATCTTGTCATTTAAAAGAACAAGTAGAAAAGTATAAAGAAACGTTTGGCTATTATCCCGAATCCGTCCATGTAGATAAAATTTATCGAACTAGGGAAAACAGAAATTGGTGTAAGGAAAGAGGGATAAGAATCAGTGGTCCGAAGTTAGGAAGACCTCCGAAAAATGTCAGTGAAGAAGAAAAGAAACAAGCCCACTCCGATGAATGCTTCCGTAATGCTATTGAGGGAAAGTTTGGACAAGCTAAACGAAGATTTAGCCTAAATCTCGTGATGACAAAACTCCCTGAAACCTCCATTACATCTATTGCTATTACATTTTTAGTTGTCAATCTTTCTAAACTTCTGAGGCAGTTTTTGTCGCTTTTTTTGTCCTTATTTACTAATAGTAGAACAGGGGAACTCATCAAACCACCTTTCATTAATTTTGATTATACTTTAAACAATTTTTATGTACTAAAACTTATTGATTTGTCAGAAAATTTTTGGTCAAAAGTGGCATAAATTTTGGAGAAACTTTTCAGCAAACCCTAAGTAGTTTAATAAATTCAGACTAATTTCTATATCTCGAAAGTTATCATTGACTTTTTCCCAGTTGATAAAATAATTCCATTTTACAATAGATTCCTTTAGAGTCTGAATAAGATAATCAAATACTTGTTCAGAATTACCACAATCAATGATATCAGAAAAAATAGAACTATATTTCATTTTTTTAGTAATTGTTAACTAAAATTTCTCTAATTTTCCCACGCTTCTTACCCTTAGAATTAATCATCCTTGATGCTAAAATACGACTAATATTAAAATCCTGATATAATTCATCAAAGAAAGGATCGTCAATATAATTACTGGGATCGGAATTACTCAATATTTGTAATGCACCTTGTTTTGATGTCTTTGTAAAAACATCTCTTAATCTTTTTTGTTCATCATCATTAAATTCTAAGGAACTATAAGAATTAAAATTTGAAGTTTCACTAATGGGACGATAGGGAGGATCGTAATAAATAAAGGTAGATTCATCAGCATAATTCAGAACTTCTGCAAAATCTGTGTGTTGAATTTCAACAATTTTAAACGACTCATGAACAGCAATTAAATTATCTTGATTCAGTATCTTAGGCTTTTTATAACGACCCATTGGCACATTAAAATATCCCTTACTGTTTACTCTATACAACCCATTAAAACAAGTTTTATTCAGAAAGATTGTATAAGCTGCTCGGTTTATCCATTCTTGTCTATAATTATTAGCATCAGTTTGTTTATCAAAAGTATTATAATCATCTCTCAATTGATAATAAAACTCTTTTCTGTTCTCAGTATCCAAAGTAAGATATTTACTTTCTAAAATTGATAATTCTTCAATCAGAGCATTAACATCATTTTGTATTACTTTATAAAGAATGATTAACTCTATATTTTTGTCAAACAGATAAGCTTGTTCAATTTCAAAGTTATGATAAATATCAAAAAATACCGCACCACCACCAAAAAAAGGCTCTATGTAGGTTTTAATTTTCCCTTGTTGAAGTTGTTGAGGGTACTGTTTTTTTATTTCTGGTAATAGTTGAGTTTTGCCACCCGCCCATTTTAGTACAGGAGACGGTTTTAAACCATCTTGATAATTATCATCTTCTAAAATAGATAGTTGCTTAATTTGCTGAGGTTTGACTTGATTAATCATCGTCCTTTAATTGTACCAGAAAATCTAAGAATACCTTAGTACAAATAACGAAGTCATCATTAATATTTTATGAATAATCACTGACTCATCTGCTAATCCCTTGATATTGACAAGAAAAATTTGCTAGAATTAATGTTGAGTTAAAAATCATCTATTCCCAGTTTTTATTATTGATCTATGTCATCATCAGAGAACACTTTACCCCCTAAATTAGCCCGCATTGTCGAAAAATTCAAAAAGCGTTCAGATCCCAAAAAACGCTATGAACAATTACTTTGGTATGGTAAAAAGTTAGAAGCAATGCCAGAAGATAGCAAAGTAGAAGAGAATAAGGTTCAAGGATGTGTCTCTCAAGTTTACATTACAGCAGACTTGAAAGACGGTAAAATTTGGTACAAAGGCGACTCCGACGCTCAATTAGTGAAAGGTTTAGTTGCTTTTTTAATTGAAGGATTAAATGGGTTAACTCCTAATGAGATCATAGAAGTTACCCCTGATTTTATCGAAGAAACAGGACTTAATGTTAGCTTAACACCATCCCGTGCCAATGGCTTTTATAATATATTTCAAATGATGAAAAAGAAAGCTTTAGCCTTTCAATGGGGAACATCAGCTTAGTCTTCTTATTCTGTCTCATGGGCATGATCATGGGAATCATGACTATGTTCATCAGAAATAGTGCGAGTACACATCCAATTACTGGGAAGAGAAGACGGCCAACCCATGCGTATTGCTTCGGGACAAATAGTCATTACGGTTAACTGACAATCGATCAATTGAAAACCCTCTTTTTCGCACTGTTTCAAGCTCTGTTTAAGAATAGAATCATTTTTAAATTCAATGGTGCGATTACATTGAATACAAACCATGTGATGATGATGATTTGGATGAGGATGGTTTAATTCATAATGTTTATGTCCCTCTGCTAATTCTAACTCTCGCAAAATTCCCATACGAGACATCAACTTAACACTGCGATAAATAGTGGATAAACTAATTGTTTCTCCCCTTTCCTCCAGTAATTCAAACAATTCCTCAGCACTCAAATGATTCCCCCTAGGGAGATTTTGGAAGACGTGCAGTATCTTTTCCCTTTGGGGAGTCAAACGCCAACCTCTAGCATTTAACTCGGCTTTCAGGGAATTCGTTGTATAGGAAGACATAGCAAATTGCTCTATACTAATACTATTAATTAAATATTATAGTCTTTTTTGAGGACAATTTGCAACAATTCTTGCTTATTGACAACAGTTAGCAACAGATTTTCTTAAGATTTCTCAATCGCAAGGACGGATGGTACTCAGTTGCAGAACAATTTTATCAATGGAACGGATCAAAGAGGAACCGGAAACATTGGGATTATTGGCTAAGATACTAAAGACTACCATTCCGAAATGAGGATGTTTCATGTAGCCAGATAAGGCTCTTACCCCCCGTAATGTACCTGTTTTAGCATAAACGGTTCCCTGTGCAGGTGTACCCTTCATACGGTTGCGAAGGGTTCCCGTTGATCCTGCAACGGGTAAAGATGCGTAAAATACGTCTCGTTGGGGTGTATAGTACATCGCTCGTAAAGTGGTTACCAAAGAGCGAGGAGTAGCCACATTACGACGAGATAACCCCGAGCCATCCACCTGACGAAAATCACTGGGGTCAACCCCTAATTTTCCTAAAGCACTTTTAACTGCTTGTTGTCCCCCAATATGACGGAGAAGGATATCAGCATAATAGTTATTACTTCTAATATTGGTAACATTAACCCAAGATTGTAGAGACTTTGAGCGAATTTTCGATTGAGGACTTTTTAATTGTAAGGCAGCGGCCGTGGTAAAGATTTTAGTATTAGAAGCAGGGATAAAATGTCTATCCGCATTGTGGGTGTATAAAAGTGTCCCATCCTCTAATTTTTCTACTAAAACTCCCCAATGTTTTTGGTGAGGACTAATAACACTATCAATAGCTGGTTTAATTAAAGCTGCACAAGTTCCAGAATTATTATTTTCTGGGGGGGGAACATAAATTTCGATAGGGCCATCTGGGACAGGAATACCTTGGTTGGGAACGGAAAACGGTTCCTCTGGAACGGAAATAGGTTCAGGATTATCAAAAAGGGGTTGTAATTCGTTAGCGAAACTAGAATTAATTCCAGTTAAAGATGTGGTGACGAAAATAGCTAAAGTTGGGAGCCAAGAACGATTTAAGCGCATAATTCTAATGTTTCCTTCACTACCTCACTTGTTTACTCAAAAATATAGCTAGGAATTTAGGAAAGTTCTAATAGGAGTAAGACGGTTCACTGACGAAACCTTATCCTATGTTTCCCAATAAGTCAAGGGTGACTGGGTGATTGGGTTATGGGGAGTGTGAGCATCCTGCTCACTAACCTCAGTACAGAGACAATAATTATGCTTAGGAAGTTAAGGAGATTCTTCGTTCCTCACCAATGACAATTATTAATTGTTAACTGTTAATTGTTAAGAGACTGTTTGTTAAGTCAATCTTAAGTGTTTTTATCCCCCCTAACCCCCCTTAATAAGGGGGTAAATGACCAAACGTCCCCCTTAATAAGGGGGATTGAGGGGGATCATTTTTTCTTTACAAACAGTCTCTAATTGTTAACTGTTAATTGTTAATTGTTAATTGTTAACTGTTAATTATTTACCCAAACCTTCCACTAACATAGTCTCTAGTAGCTTTTTGAGCGGGATTTTGGAACACTACCTCAGTTTTGTCATATTCTACTAAATAACCTACCTTACTCCCCTTATCGGTAGCTTCTGCGTTATAAAATGCGGTTAAATCTGATACCCGTGATGCTTGCTGCATATTATGGGTAACAATAACAATGGTATATTCTTTTTTTAATTCGTGGATTAATTCTTCAATTTTTAGGGTAGAAATTGGATCTAATGCGGCACAAGGTTCGTCCATTAAGATAACATCTGGTTTAACTGCGATGGTACGAGCAATACATAATCTTTGTTGCTGTCCCCCAGACAAAGCTAACCCACTTTGATGTAATTTGTCTTTGGTTTCATCCCATACAGATGCCTTTCTGAGAGAGGTTTCTACTAACTCCGCCATATCTCCTTTAAACCCATTTAATCTAGCCCCAAAAGCGATATTTTCATAAATAGATTTCGGGAAAGGATTAGGTTGTTGGAACACCATCCCAACGCGACAACGTAAGTCTACGGGATCAACTTGTTTAGCGTAAATATCGTTACCATGAAAGGTTATTTTTCCATCAATTCTAGCAGAGGGAATGAGATCATTCATCCGATTTAAACAGCGTAAAACTGTACTTTTTCCACATCCAGAAGGACCGATAAACGCCACAACCTTATTGAGAGGAATATCTAAACTTACCTCTTTAACTGCTAAATTGGAACCATAGAAAACATTTAAGTTTTCTATTTTTAATACGGTGTCTGTTGCCACATCAGTCATCATGCCTTTTACCTCAATAATTAAGTCAAAATAAATTTCTAAAAATTAACCAAAACGTCCACTAACATAATCTTTAGTGTCTTGATGTTTGGGATTACCAAAAATGTTCTCTGTTTGATCGTATTCAACTAGAAAACCCACTTTACTACCCTTATCCGTAGCTTCTGCGTTAAAAAATGCGGTATAATCAGCTACCCGTGTCGCTTGCTGCATATTGTGGGTAACAATTACAATGGTATAATTTTCCTTTAATTCGTGCATTAATTCTTCAATTTTTAGGGTAGAAATTGGATCTAATGCGGAACAAGGTTCATCCATTAAAACTACTTCTGGTTTAACTGCGATGGTACGAGCAATACACAATCTTTGTTGTTGTCCCCCTGATAAGGAAAAGCCACTTTCTCCCAATTTATCCTTAACTTCATCCCATAAAACTGCCCGTCTTAAGGAGGTTTCTACTAACTCATCTAAATCTCCTTTGTAGTTATTAACCCTAGCACCGTAGACAATATTATCATAGATAGTTTTTGGGAAAGGATTGGGTTTTTGAAAAACCATACCGATCCGTTTTCTTACCTCAATGGGATCGATATCAGGGGCGTATAAATCTTGTCCGTGATAGTTTATCTTTCCTTTTAAGCTAAAGATTTCGATTAGATCGTTAAGTCGATTAAAACAGCGTAAAATGGTACTTTTTCCGCAGCCAGAAGGACCAATAAAAGCAGTTACCTTGTTTTTAGGAATGGTAAAAGTAACATCACGAACAGCCCGATGATTTCCATAAAAAATATCGACGTGATCCACTGAAAAAACAGTCTCTAGGTTTTCTGCTGGCACCTTATCTTCTTCCATATTTTCCATCATAATCTTGTCCTCGAAAATTACTGAACTCCTAACTCCTAACTCAGATTAATAGGTTTTCTGACGAGTAGCTAAACGTGCTGCAACACTGGTAACTAACACCAGTAACACTAAAATTAAAGACCCTGCCCAAGCTAATTCTTGTTGAGGTTTAAACGGTACAATAGCATAGTTATAAACCAACACTGATAAAGTGGCAATAGGTTCTAGAAGTCCTTTTGGTGGCGCACTTGGCCAGAAATTGGAGTAAAGTGCCGTAAAAATAAGCGGGGCTGTTTCTCCAGCAGCACGAGCAATGGCTAAAGTTACCCCTGTTAAAATAGAAGGAATGGCAGCAGGTAAGACCACTTTTAACACCGTTTGGTAATTATAAGCCCCGATACCAAAGGCCGCCCAGCGTACATTTTGGGGAACAATCTGTAAAGCTTCATCAGTCGTTCTGACAATGGTGGGTAACATCAACACCGATAAAGCAACACCACCTGCGATCGCAGAAAATCCCACAATTCCCGTAGCCACTAATAAACCGTAGGCAAAGACTCCAGCAATAATAGAAGGAACCCCACTTAATACATTAGTAGCAAACCGTACCCATTTGGCAACCTGGTTATCACCGCTAAATTCTGAGAGGTAAACCGCAGCTAATACTCCAAAAGGAACAGCAATTAAGGTAGCGATAGATACTGTAACTAAGGTCCCAATAATAGCATTAGCAATACCCCCATCCGAAAGACCAGGAGGAGGTGGTAACTTAGTAAATAGGTCTAAATTGATTTGAGAAGCCCCTTGGACTGTAACGAAAGCTAACACCGCAAATAAAGGAATTAGGGTGATAATCATACATAACGAAGCTACACCCGTCCAGAAACTATCAAATAAGGAACGGGGAGAAGTAGGCTTTTTTTTCAGACTTAATCCTTGACTTTCCATAATTATATAACTAATAGTTGATTACCGAACTCCGAACTCCGAACTCCGAACTCCGAACTCCGAACTCCGAACTCCGAACTCCGAACTCCGAACTCCGAACTCTTATTACTAATATTTTGCCCGAACCTGACTAACGATATAATCCGCAGCAACATTGACAACTAAGGTTAATAGCATTAACACTAACCCTGCATACATAAGGGCAGCAACCTGCATTCCTGAAGCTTCTGCGAACTGGTTAGCGATTAAAGATGAGATGGTACTAGCAGGTTCTAAGATAGAAATCCGGGTAATTCTATTGACATTCCCGATAATCATGGTAACAGCCATGGTTTCTCCCATTGCCCTACCCAAAGCTAACATAATACCCCCAACAATACCCGAAAAGGCAGCCGGAATTAAGACTCTGAAAATAGTTTCCCAACGAGTTGCCCCTAACCCTAAAGAAGCTTGTCGTAACTCAGGGGGTAAAGAAGCTAAAGAGTCACGGGAAATAGCCGTAATAATCGGTAAAATCATGATTGAAAGTACAATCCCAGCAGGAAACATTCCTGGCCCACCAGCCGGAGGGGTACTAAAAAAAGGTATCCAACCAAAAGTATTATGGAGAAACTGAGAAAAGGGTTGAACCAAAGGAATTAAAACGAAAATCCCCCATAGTCCATAAACTACACTAGGAATGGCTGCTAATAGTTCTACTAAAAAAACTAAGGGTGTACGAAATTTTAATGGGATAAAGTTTTCACTTAAAAATATAGCTGTTCCAATGCCTAAAGGAACTGCAATAATTAGAGTAATTAAAGAACTAACTAAGGTTCCGTAAATAACAGGTAATGCTCCGTAAGATTCTCGGCCTTTAACCGGGTTCCAAGAACTATTAAAGAGAAAACCTAAACCGTATTCTTGAATAGCTGGCCAAGCACGCCAGGTGATGATACAAGCTATGGAAAAGAGAATTAAACCAATACCAAGGGCAAAGCCTAAAGTTACCCAAATAAACCAATTATCAACGGTTTTCTCAATTGTAGAGCGAGAGCCCACGCCTGTTTGTCGTCTAGAAGATGATGCAGTCACGATGAATCAAGCAAGTTATATTGCTGGCGAAAACAACAGTAAAAAAAGGGAGTAAAGAACGAAAGTATTTGAGTATGAGGAAAAATTAACAACTTAATTATGTCATTAATTAGTTCAATTTAATTTCATAATCAGGACTAATGACATCAGCAGCAGCAGCTACTTTTTCTCTCACACTAGGAGGTAAGGGAACATAACCTAATGCCTTGCTTTGTTCTTGTCCTTCGGTTAAAGCGTATTGGATCATGGTTTCTACTGCGATCGCCTTTTGGGGGTCGTCGTAGTTTTCGTAGGCTAAAATCCAAGTGTAGGTAACGATGGGATAAGAATTATCTCCTTCGGGATCGGTGATAAATGCCCGTAAATTCTCAGGTAGGGTAATAGCGTCTAAAGTTGCCGAAGCACTGTCATCGGTAGGAACAATAAAGTTACCAGAGGAATTTTGTAGGGTTGCTACAGGGATACTATTTTGTTTGGCGTAACCATACTCAATGTAGCCAATAGAACCTTGATTCTGTTGAATAGAAGCGGTTACCCCTTCGTTTCCTTTACCACCAATAAATTTACCTTTGTTTGTAGGCCATTCCACACTTTTACCTTGACCAATGGAAGCTTCCCATTCTGGGCTGATAGAACTGAGATGCTTGGTAAATACCCCAGTGGTACCACTACCATCGGAACGGTGAACTACGGTGATTGGTTGATTTGGTAGTTCTAAATCAGGGTTAGCTTCAGCAATTTTGGGATCATTCCAGTTGGTAATATCCCCTTTGAAAATACCAACGTAAGCGTCTCTTGAGAGTTTCAGTCCCTCTAATCCAGGTAAGTTATAAGCCATCACGATACTACCAGCAGTGACGGGGAGTAAAATTGTTCCTCTTTCGATTTTGCCAATTTCTTCGTCTGTCATGGCCACATCACTAGCCCCAAAGTCAACGGTTCCTTGGGTAAACTGTTCCACACCAGCACCACTACCAACGGACTGATAGTTAACTTTTAATTTGGGGACTGCTGTGTTGAGTTGCACAAACCAGTTTTGATATAGGGGGGCTGGGAAAGAGGCACCGGCACCAGTTAAAGCCACATCACCATCTAGGGGAGGGTTTAAAGCTGTAGTTGTGCCTTGGTTACCACCACCACTAGGGGCAGTGCCAGTATCAGAAGAACCGCCACCACAAGCTCCCAAACTGACCGCTAAACTCAGAATTGATAGGGATGTTATTATGGTGCGTTTACTTGATTTCACAGTTGTGAACATAGGTCTTTTTTGCTAATTGGGTAAACTAAAATAAATCTTAAAGCAGAATCTAACAATTTTTGGTAAACATTAGGTTAAGAAAGTTATAAAACATGAAAATTTAAGACTTTTTTTCTATTCTTAAAAAGACGTTGATAAAGAAAAGATTAATTTTTGGGAAATGAGGGGCAATCAACGATTATTATTGGCTTATTCTTAGGTAAGAGTAACCTTTATTTAGGAAAAATTGGCAATAAGGAATGGCTAAGGAGAGGTTAATCTTTACAATTAGAGTTAAGTTAGTTTTCTACACTCAACCCTAATAGCTGTTATTTTAAAAAGGTAAAACTACAGATGATAACGAATATTCACAAAATTTTCAAGGGCAGAACTTGGGGCATGGCTGTGGCCTCTTCCACCTTATTAGCAGCTTGTGGTTCCGTTCCTGAATCAGCCGTTAAACCCATTAAGATTGATGGCTCTAGTAAGGTTTTTCCCATCACGGAGATTGTTTTGGAAACCTATAAAAGCGAAGCTGCCAACCAATCTATTAAAGAGCTTAAGATAGAAGGGGAATTTTCAGGAACAGGGGGAGGTTTTCAGAAATTTTGTGCAGGGGAAACAGATATCAGTGCAGCGTCTCGCCCCATTTCTCAGGAGGAAATGGCAACTTGTAAAAATAATGAAATTAGTTATATAGAGCTTCCTATTGCCTTTGATGCCATTACCGTTGTAGTGAACCCGAATAATAATTGGTCCGAAACTTTAACAGTTGAGCAACTAAAAACCCTCTGGGAACCAGCAGCAGAAAATCAGGTTGGCCAATGGAATCAAGTGGATAGCAGTTATCCAGATCGTCCCTTAACCTTGTACGGGCCAGATCAACTTTCAGGAACCTACGACTATTTTACCAAAGCGATCGTGGGAGAAACTGGAGCCAGTCGTCAAGACTATGTAAAAAGCATGGATGATGAGGTATTAGTAACCGGGTTTTCTCAAGATCCTAACGCCATTGCTTATTTTGGCTATGGTTATTATCAGCAACACCAAGATAAACTCAAAGCTGTTGCCATCGATAATGGGAATGGTGGGGTGCTTCCCTCTCCCGATACCGTAGAAAATGAAGAATATGCTCCTTTATCCCGTCCTTTGTTTCTCTACGTTAACGCTAAACGGGCCCAAGAAAATCCTGCTTTAGAGATTTTTGTGGAATACTATTTAAATAAGGCTCCGGAATTAGTAGCAGAAGCAGGTTATATTCCTTTGCCAGAAGATGTTTATCATATTGCTAAAGTTCATTTACAACAGTTTGATGTGGGTAGTGTTTTTGAAGGTAGTCCTCAAGTTGGTTTAACTATTAGTGATTTGATGCGTCAACCAACAAAGTTTTAAATTTTGCTCTCCCGTAGTTATGTTCAGCAATTAATAATTATTAATTATCGAAAATAGTTGGGTCTAAAACCCCGCCTTTTAAGGCGCATAGTTTTTGAAGCAGAGCATAAATCTCTGTTTCAAAAACAACTTCTGACTTCTGACTTCGTTAATTGCTAACCCACCTTTTTAGGGAATGTGTTAAACAACAGACATTCCATAAAAAGGAATAACTTCTGACCAATGGGGACGTTTTCCTTGTTGCCATTGATAATAAGCCAATTCTAAGATTGAACTAGCTGTCATTCCTAGTTTTGATGGGGTAATTAAGGGTTGACAAGATAGGTTTAAATCTTGTAAAGTTTTCTCCCAGTCTTCGGGCATCATTACCGCATCATTGACAATAATATCTAAGCCATTTTCTTGTTTATTTTTGTAATAAATGGCTCCATAAAGTTGACCTCTTGAAGCTTTCATCTGTACAAAAATAGGCTCATTAATTGTATAATTTTTCTGGTTAAACCAAGCAAAAGCAGCTAAACTAGAAATACCAAATAAAGGAATGTTTAATTGTTGGGCTAAAGTTCTAGCTGCTACCATACCAATGCGATTACTGGTAAAACTTCCTGGTCCTTTTGCTACAGCAAGAAAATGAAAATCTTGCCAATTTTTTGGTTGAATAAATTCTTGTAAATGTTGGTGTAAATAATTAGATAATTGTTGATCTAAATCCCAAGTTTTTGTATAAGTTTTTGTACTAAAATCACTTAAGCTTAGTCCTAATTGTGAACTGGTGGTATGTAATGCGAAACCATAAATAGAAGAATAAAAAGAGGTCATAAAGAAAAAAACTAGATACCTATAAAATTATAAACTATTGATAAAAAAACATATATAATGAATTATCGCTGACTTTTCTAGCGTTTCTCGGACTCAATATGTACACCTAATATCGAGCCTCCGAACTCCGAACTCCGAACTCCGAACTCCGAACTCCTAAAACTAGAAAACAAAGTCTTGTGTCTTATATTCTGGGTTGTCTTTTCCTTTTGCGATCGCTATTGCTTGAAACTGATTAACGTCTAAAATTTCAAAGCTATGATCACTATTATAAATAATTTACAATTAAATAATGAGCAAATCTGGGAAAAATATAAACAAACTCTAACTTTGCCCTCCAGATTGACTACAATTGCCTAAGTAAGCGTAACGCGACTTTTTCAGGAGCCAATCGTGACCCATACCATCCTACCAGAAAAGCCCACTCAATCCTTTGATCCGCAACACTTTGATACCTATGTGATGCACACTTATGGACGGTTTCCCATCGCCATCGAACGGGGAGAAGGGTGTCGTCTCTGGGATACCAACGGCAAGGAATATCTTGACTTTGTGGCCGGTATTGCCACTTGTACCCTTGGCCATGGCCATCCTGCTTTAGTCAAAAGCGTCAGCGAACAAATTCGCTCCCTGCATCATGTTTCCAATTTATACTACATTCCCCAACAAGGAGAACTAGCACAGTGGATGATTGAGAATTCTTGTGCTGATAAAGTATTTTTCTGTAATTCTGGGGCAGAAGCCAACGAAGCAGCTATAAAACTTATTCGCAAATACGCCCATACCGTTCTCGACTTTTTAGAACAACCCGTTATCTTAACCGCTAAAGCTAGTTTTCACGGACGTACTCTAGCCACTATTACCGCTACGGGACAACCTAAATATCAACAAGACTTTGAGCCCTTGATGCCCGGGTTTGCCTATATTCCCTACAACGATATCAAAGCCGTTGAACACGCGATCGCAGATATGGATGAAGGAAACCGTCGGGTTGCGGCTATTATGTTGGAACCCCTACAGGGAGAAGGAGGGGTAAGACCAGGAGAAATCGACTATTTTCTCCGTTTAAGAAAGATTTGTGACGAAAACAATATTCTCTTGGTGTTTGATGAGGTTCAAGTGGGTGTAGGCCGCAGTGGTAAACTGTGGGGTTACGAAAACTTAGGGGTTGAACCAGATGTTTTAACCAGTGCCAAAGGGTTAGCCGGAGGGGTTCCCATTGGGGCAATGATGTGCAAAGAGTTTTGTAATGTTTTGACCCCTGGAACCCACGCTAGTACCTTCGGAGGCAACCCCTTAGCGTCCGCTGCTGCTTTGACAGTGCTTAAAACCATCGAAGAAGATAATATCTTACAAAATGTCCAGGCCAGAGGGGAACAGTTACGTACTCGCTTACGGGCGATCGCACAAAAAGATCCCACCCTATTTATTGATGTGCGTGGTTGGGGCTTAATTAATGGTATTGAAATTAACGAGGAAATGTCTATTACTTCCATTGATATCGTTAAAGCAGCCATGGATGAAGGGTTATTATTAGCTCCGGCCGGACCCAAGGTATTGCGTTTTGTTCCTCCTTTAATTGTCACAGAAGAAGAAATTAATGAAGCTGCCGAAAAATTAGAAACAGCTATTAGTAAGGTTTGCGCTGCTGCGGTTAATTAAAATAGAAACAAGGGGACGTTAATTGTTTAGCGAACTCTTGTTATCTTAATTAGTAATCGTAGTAATGAGAAAAACAGCAAGCAGTATACTTGTAACCGATCCAAAAATAATGTTAGTTTTGTTATCTTAATTAGTGACGAGAGGAGGAAGCCATTGTATGAGTAACGAAATTGCCAAAAGAAAATTATTGTCCGGTATTTGTCACGGATCAATCTTTTTTAGTGCTACTTTTGTCTGTATTGGGGTTCCCATTGTTATTCTTTTTATATCCGATGATGAAACAGTCCAAAATAACGCGAAAGAGGCTTTGAATTTTCATCTTAATGTTTGGCTATATGGTATTATTTTCGGAATTTTAACCCTAGTTCTGATTGGTTGGTTATTATTAGGAATTTTAGGCATTGTTACCGTAGTTATGCCGATTATTGCTATTGTTAAAGTGTTAACCAATCCTAATAAAGTGTTTCGCTATCCTTTTATTTTGAGAGTTTTATAGATTTACGACATTATTAACAATTTTGTCTATTATGACATGAAAATATTAGCCTAATGCGCGCTACAAAATGTTATTTGTTTAGCTAAGATGAACTGCAAGCAGGATGCTTGTTATTTTTTTATTTTAGGTGTGGTGCATTACGGCATCATTAAAAATTTGCTTGACTATAACATAAAAATATGAGCCTAATGCACCCTACAAAATGTTATTTGTTTAGCTAATAAGCAAGAGTTTTACTAAGCTCGTAGATCGTAGGGTGGGTTAGGTGCGGATTTTATTCGGATAAAAACATTATAAGTTTTTATCCGCACTGTAACCCACCGTCCCATCTCATTGATTAATTACTATTATCTAATTAAATAAACATGAATTAATCCTCTACTGTATGACCAGCTTCGGTAATAATTTCTTTGATAATTTCTGTAGAAGCATCACTATCTACAGTTACCATTTTCCCCTCAACATCAACAGAAACCTTTGCTTCTGGTTTTTGCCCTGTGATGGCTTTGGTAATGGTATCACCACAACCACCACAGGCAATACTAGGAACTTTTAAAGTAATAGTCATAATCAATTAATTGAAGATAATTTGACTCTTTGATTATAATTTTACAAAGGCTCAAGCTGCGATTTTTTAACAAAAAGTTTGTTTTGACTGATAGTTATTGACTCGCTTTTTTTAAAGTATCAATCTCTGCTAAAGCAGTCTGAGCCGCTATTTTTTCCCCCATTTCTTCCCAAATATCAGCAGCTTTTTGGAAATCAGCGATCGCGTTTTCTCTTTCACCGAGATCAAGCAACGCTAACCCTCGATTATAATAAGCCTCTCCATACAAGGGATCAATCATCACCGCTTCAGTAAAGTCAATTTTTGCCAACCCTGGGCTTCCTGAGTTAAGATGAGCCAATCCTAAGTTATTTTGAGCAAAAGCATCGTTAGGATTGATTTCTAAAGCCTTTTCATAATCAGCGATCGCCTTTTCATCTTCTCCCAATTGTAGATAAACATTACCTCGGTTAACATAAGCTTCAACCATCTGGGGATCTAACTTCAAAGCGATGGTGAAGTCTGCCAATGCTTGCTCAAACTGGCCTAAACTGCTATGAGCATAACCCCGATTAAAATAAGCATGAATATCTTGAGGATTTTCGGCAATAACTTGATTAAAATCCTTTAAAGCTCCCTGATAATTCCCTCGACGGCTTTTTTCAATGCCCTGCTGCACCATTTCTACAGTATCCACCGTCAAGGCAGAGGTTTTAATGGGAACTGAAGAAGATGGATCACAACCCATTGTCAAACTTATCAGCAACAATGAACATAAATAAAACAACGAATTTCTGGTTTTTAAAGTGTATACAGAAGAAAAAAGGCAATATCTGGCAAATTGACCCAAATAATTAAACATTGAACTAAATTATCTTTTTTAAAAGGGGTTTGAATGAAACTTGATCCCAATTTGATTGCTTACCATAAAAGCTACAATTTGTCAACTAGACAGATTAAAAATAACTAGGTATATTAGCTTAGAAGTATATCCTGTGGTGAGGAATAGTAGACCGTGAAAAAATTATCATTATCTATATTGATGATAGCCTTAGCCTCCGTCCCTGCACAGGCACAAACAGCAACTTATTATGCTTCTCATTATCAGGGACAGAAAACAGCATCAGGGGTACGCTTTAATAATAATGCCATGATGGCAGCCCATAGCAGTTTGCCCTTTGGCACAAAAGTTAAAGTGACCAATCGGAAAACAGGAAAAAGTGTTATTGTTCGTATTGTAGATCGCTGTCGTTGTAGTCTAGATTTGTCTCAAAGTGCCTTTAGAGCCATTGGTTCCTTAAAATCGGGGAGAATTCCTGTTAAAATTAAAGTATTAAATTAAGAAAAATTTAAGGGTGTAGGGGTCAACGGCCGTTGACCCCTACCTGAATGTGTCGAATAAAACAGCTAGTGACTTATCCCAATCACTAGCTAAATATCAATTATCTTCAGATGGTTTTTAAGTTAGTTTGCGTTACTAACAAAAGGAATGGTTAAGCTATCATGGACCAAGAAATGATCTAAATGATAAGCTCTCTCTTCAGTTTCTAGTAATATTTTTTCAAGTTGATAACGGGTGCCTCTATCCCCTAAGCTGTCAGCTTGGGCAGTAAGTCTCCGTAACATTTTGATAATTTCTTGTTCTGCAGCTAGGTCATTTTGAACCATTGTCCGACAGTCGTACATCCCATCTGCTTCAGGTGTAAAGCAGCATAGTTCGGCTAGTTTGCTGAAACTGGCCACAGGAATGCCACCTAACCCGTTCAAACGTTCCGCTAGATCATGAACATGACCGCGAACTTTTTCGTAGCTTTCATTAAAATATTCGTGTAGAGAGAGGAATTCTGAACCTTCAACCACAAAATGGTGTTTTTCATACTGTAAGAACAACCCTTGGAAACTAGCGATGAGAATGTTTAACCCTTCGCAAACAGGAACAGTAATACTCTTATCTAATAAAACTGGATTTTCTTTTACATCCCCAAAAGATTGGAGTAAGCCTTGTTGAACAGTTGCCATGTCTGTAATTCCCTTTTTAACGACACTTCTATCATTAAAATAACTCACTTTAGCAATAGTTTATCAAAACTATAGAAAACCATCTAGAAAATTTTAACTTTGGTAAACCCCAACGAGGGAAAGTCTTCCCTCCCTTCTGGTCTGGGTTAAGCTGAAAATTTTTTTGAAAATAATTGATAATTTCTTGCATTTATCTGGTACACTAGGTGAAGAAACAATGACAATTATCTTCAGTTGCTTGAGTCAATGAATTTAACAAATCTCCCTTTTGAACCCAGGCAAGTTGTGGAAGTCGATTCCTGCGATCGCTGGATTGTCTACCATCGTCTTCAACAACTGGACATCCCTTGTATTTGTGAAACCCACAAACCCCTGGAAGTCCAAGTATCCAACCCCACAGCCATGATCCAACTGTGGAGTGTGACCAAACAATACTCAGCCTCCCGTCAGGAATTAATCGACTGGCTTAAGGATTGCTGGAATTTTAACAAACGCTAATTTATCAAATCATCAATTAAAAAAAATTTTAAATAAAAAATAATGTCAAAAACCACTACAACATCACAATTTCGGATGGTGGGGCAACTAGAAAGTTTTGTCATTAAAAAAGGTGACAAAATTAAATATCTACGACTCAAAGTCGAAGAAAGGGAATACTGGTTGAAAATCCCCAAAAAATTACGTTCAGAGATCGATATTAATCTTTTTCCTGGAACCTGGCTAGAAATCACAGGAAATCGAGAACTTAAGCAGAAAAAGGGCTTCTTTGAACTGGAGGCCAGTCGGGTTAAATTGTTACCAAATCCTGACATTCCTTGTGCCGTGATCGTTTCAGAGCCAGAGTCAACTTCTGTTGGAAAAATTCTAGTTTGCCAAAAATCCAGTTGTTGGAAACGGGGTGGACAGAGTGTCTGTCAACGGTTAGAAAAAGAGTTAGAAAAACAGGGACTAAGCGATCGCATTAAGATTAAGTTAACAGGTTGTTTAAAACAGTGCAAAAAGGGACCAAACGTGGTATTTATGCCCCATAAAGCCCGTTATTCCAAAATCAAACCCGGTGAAGTGGGGGAATTATTGACTAAACATTTCACCCCCTAAATAGTAAAACCACTGCATAAACTGCAATCCCTTCTTGTCGTCCGACGGGTCCTAATTTTTCATTAGTAGTTGCTTTTATTCCTATGTGATCACGATTAATCTGTAGGGTGCGAGCAATTTTTTCTTGCATGGCCCCTAAGTGGGGTTTCATTTTGGGTTTTTCGGCAACAATAACAGAATCAATATTACCAGTGTGCCAACCTCGGGCTTTTATTAACTGGTCTACCTGTTGTAATAATAATAAACTATCAGCCCCTGCCCATTTGGGATCGGAGGGTGGGAAATAGTGACCAATATCCCCTAAACTTAATGCTCCTAACATAGCATCCATAATGGCATGGGTGAGCGCATCAGCGTCGCTGTGTCCTAATAATCCCAAGTCATGGGGAATGTTGACACCCCCTAAAATTAAGGGGCGATCGGGGACTAAACGATGGATATCATAACCGTTACCGATGCGAATATTCATGGTTAAAGTTCTTTTTATCAGACTAATCTTTAATTATATAGGAATTCGGTATGCGTTCAAAAAATAACTCAGTGTTGTAGCGATCGTATCATTAAGGGAAGAACTTATAAATATCTTTTCTGTTGTCCATTTTTCATTGTCAATTGTTGAATGATTTTAAATCCTTTTCAAAACTAGATTAAAATTTTACTTTCATTTTGGTTCTTCATCAAGTAGAGAAAATATGTTTTCTTGGGGAACAAAATCATTTTTTCTTCCTTCAGTGATGGCATTAGCTAAACCAACTTCGTAATTGCTCACCGCAATAAAGAATCTGTCTTGACAACATAAAGGTAAAATCGGGGATTTTTATGTATAGTGGGGGTTATGACCACAAATGCTACCATTGATTCAAAGCTAGTTAGAGCTATCGCCGATGAACAGTTGGCGAACAATGTCTTCATGATTGAGTGGCTAGTCAAGGCACAACAACAGTTATCTCTTCAACAAAGACTGATTGACCAGCAACAACAACAAATCTCTACACAACAGCAAGAAATTGAAAAATTGAAAGAAGAGAGAGATAAGCTAAAAAACCGTAACTCAAAAAACAGTTCAGTCCCCCCATCATCAGACCAACTAAAAAAGCCTTCTGACAAAAAGAAACGCAAAAAAGGATTTAAACGCGGACCAAAATATGACCACCTAGGGAAGACCCGTAATGGTTTTGGTCAGCCCGATAAGATAGTCCCTTTAGAACTAGAAAACTGTCCTGTTTGTGGGGGTTCAGTGGAACGAGATGAAGTAGTTCCCGAAAAAGTCCAGCAAGTGGCTGAAGTAGTAGACCAACCCATAGAAATCAGGGAATATCGTCGCGGATTCTATAAATGTCCTAGTTGTGGATGGTCAGATTACAGTCCTGTTCCATTGGGAGTTAAAGAAGGATTCAGTTATGGGGCGCGATTAAGTAGCATCGTGGGCTGGCTTGGCTATGGGGGTAATCTTACATGGCGTAAACAGGAACATTTTATAGAGTATGTCTTTGGCATTCCCATTTCTCAAGGGAGCCTTGCCAAAATGCACAAATGGTTTCAAGAAAGTTTAGAACCCTTGACCCAACAGTGGTTAAAGTACATCCAGCAGCCAGGAATCCGATGTGTTGACGAAACCAGTTATTGCATCGATGGCATCAAGTATTGGGTTTGGGTAGCCACATCAAATGAGGTCTGTGTGTTGATGTTGGCTCCCACTAGAAGCTCCGCAGAAGTCGAGAAATTGTTAGGAGCAGATTTTAAGGGCATCCTCACCAGTGACTGCTATAGTGCCTACTTTAGACAAAGTGCGATGGCCAAACAGAAATGTCTGGCAAATTTAGAACGAGAGTTAGAGTCCCTTAAAACCAGTCGTTTTCAAGCGAATCGAGAATTTGCTGCCGATGTACAGCAAGTTTTAGCAACCGCCCGTATCCATTATCGTCATTATCATGGTCGAAATTTAACCCTTGAAGACTTAGGCTCCAAAAGAACAGAAGTCGAGAACTCACTGCAAAAGATTTTTAAAGCAACTCCCAAAAAAGGATGGCCTTATGATGCACAAAGATTGATTAACCGTCTCAAACGTCATGGGGAAGAGTGGTTCACCTTTCTAACTTATCCTGAAGTCAAACCAGATAATAATGATGCTGAGAGAGCTTTACGTCCCATTGTCATTCACCGCAAAGTAAGTGGGGGAGCAAGAAGCGACTGGGGTGCAGAGTTAGTCACCCAAATGTTCAGTTTTTTAGAGACCATGAGATTACAGGGGCAAAATGCCATTGTCCAATTATGCGAATTATTGTCATTAGCTGGTCGGAGTCCCCCAGGATTAGAGATGTAAAAGGCTCCGGAGCCGATGGGGGATAGATTTTTCTTGATCGCCCTATCTCTCTGCACAAAAATACACAGGGTTAGCGGATAATCTCCGCTAACAAAAAACTATCTTACTATTCTTTTTTTCTCATATTGTTGTTTTTATTTGAGGTTTTTAAAAGACTTGATTCTGGGAATGTTAGTCATTAAAATAGCCGTAATAAATTAGCTTAAATTTTACGCTAAATCACAGGGCTTATATTTTTGTTGACTCAACTGATGTTGTTTGTAGTGCTTTTCAATAAGACTTTTTTGTTGCGGTGAGCAGTTACCCAACTTCTTCTAATGCTTCTATAATAATTTCATGAAATATATCTCGTCTTGTTTTAATTAGTTCAATCATAACTTCGGTTAAAAGTTCCTTCGTTTTTTCATCACTTATGCTGAGTTTCATGTACTATGTCTATGGGTTGAATTTTTTTACTTGCTATCAATGTTATTATAGCAGTTTCCATACTTGTGAGGTACAAAGGCGATCTCGAAGAGATCAGGTAAGAGGAAGGAGGGGAAGGGAGGCGTAAGGTTAAAGCTTTGTTTTATTATACTGATATTGTAGGGGTCAACGGCCGTTGACCCCTACGGAGATGGATAGATAATTTATAATTTTTATATCTCTTCTCTTTCTTTGTCTCTTTTTTCTATTATTGTTAATATTGTTATTTTTATTGAGATTTTATGCTAGTTGCAGGAATGAATATTAATTTACCTCAATATTGGAAATGGTCAAAATGTCAGGAAGTTATTGACGTTAGAGATGGAACACATGATACACCTAAATATGTTAGTTCTGGATATCCTGTAATAACATCTAAAAACCTAAAAACATCGGGGATTGATTTTTCTAATGTTTCATATATTTCTGAAGCAGATCACAAAGAAATTAGTAAACGTTCAAAAGTTGATAAAGGGGATATTTTACTAGCAATGATTGGGACAATAGGAAATCCTGTTATTGTAGATATAGAAAAAGAATTTTCAATTAAAAATGTAGCGTTATTTAAACTTAGTAAAAGTAATATTTATCCGAAGTATTTTAAGTATTTACTTGATAGTTCTATTATTTCCATACAATTAGATTTTGAACAAAGAGGGGGAACACAAAAATTTGTATCTCTTAAAGTTTTGAGAAATTTACTTATCCCCTTACCACCCCTAGAAGAACAAAAAAGAATTGCTAAAATATTAGATAAAGCTGATGAAATTAGACGCAAACGTAAAGAATCAATCCGCTTAACTGATGAATTACTTCGGTCAACTTTTTTAGATATGTTTGGCGATCCAGTAATTAATCCTAAAGGTTGGGAGGTGAAAACATTAGGTTCACAAATTAAAGAACTTAAATATGGTACTAATTCAAAATGTAGTGAATTACAAAAAAATAACAATATCGCTGTTTTAAGAATACCTAATATTGATAATGAGAAAATATCTTGGAATGATCTTAAATATACTAATTTAGACTCCAAAGAAATATCAAAATTACTTTTGAAAAATGGTGACTTATTATTTGTGAGGTCAAATGGTAATCCTGACTATATAGGTAGATGTGCTATATTTGAAGAGGAAAGTAATAGAAAAGCTGTATATGCTTCTTATCTAATTCGTGGACGACTTAAAAGTATTTGTGATTTTCATCCCGCTTTTATTCGTGATATAATCGCCTTCCCTACTTTTCGTATTTTTTTAATAAGAGAAGCTCGAACAACGGCAGGAAATTACAACATTAATATTCAAGGATTAAGTAGTTTAAAGCTTATTTGTCCACCACAAGATAAGCAAGAAGAGTATTTAGATATTACGACAAAAATAAATCGAAGTTTTCTCAATAAACAAAAATCTCTACAAGAATCAGAAAATTTATTTAATTCGTTATTACAAAAAGCATTTAAGGGGGAATTATGAGGGATAGAAGAGGTTATAATAAGGTGGGCAATGCCCACCCTACTATTAACTTGCTGCTAAAATCAACCGTTGACGATGTATTTTAGTTAACTGTAATTCTATCCCCGATATCTTTTCTAACATCAAAATAACCTGTTGAGGTTGTAACATGGTGCCATCATTACGACAACTGCCAATGTATCGCAAAATAGCAGTATTATTTTGATAGGATTCTAGAGATAAATAAGACAAACGCTCTCGCAAATTAACGGTTTTCTTTTTACCTGACTTAGTAGTTTTCTCCCAGTTAATTTCTGAACTTTCTAAAACAGTTGTAAGCCAATTTTGCCAAACTTCCTCAGAGAAGATATCCTCAGTTCCCACAGTAATTAAATATTCCGCTTCCTCTAATAACCGAGTCGCTGAAGTAGAATTAACTGGAACTTCTTCCACCCTTAAAATAGGCATATCTGAAGGTAACTCTTGCTCTAAAGCGTGACGAAACTCATCAATATTCATCACTTTTGTTAGCTCAAAATCCACAATTTCCCCACTACTGGTAACACCCAAAGTTAAGGCATTAGCAATAGAAATTCTAGGGCCCGGATGATATCCCCCTGTAAAAGATATGGGTAAAGCTGCACGACGCACAGTGCGATCGAATAAACGCACCAGATCAAGGTGGCCAACTAAAGCCATTTCACCAATTTTACCAAAATAAACCCTAAACCTCTGTAAACGTTCTGATTTGGGCTGGAAATGACCGCTAAACTCAGGAATTGGTGGGGGTTGCACTACAACATTATGACCAAAATCTAAGCCACAAACCCCACAATGGTAACAACTGTCAAAAGAACAGTCGGGAACCGTTGCTGCTTCTAGGGCTTGTTGTAAGTCCTTTTGTAACCATTTTTTCTCAATGCCTGTATTAACATGGTCCCAAGGTAAGGGGGCTTTATATAAGGAGATAGAGGGGGTAGAGGGGGGTTGTACCGTTTCAAAAACGTTCCATTCTCCTGCTTCCACCTGACGATATTTCCAACTTAACCCGGCTTCATCGATCGCCTGTTCCCAAGCTTCGTAAGCTTGTTGAGCATTTTCCCACCAAGAGTCCATCCCGGCCCCTAATTCCCAGGCACGATGAATGACAGGGGCTAAACGGCGATCGCCTCGCCCGATAAAATCTTCCATGGCCGAAATTCTTATATCAGTATAATTAGCTTTAACTCCTCTCAGGCCACGAAATGCTTCCCTTAATAACTCCTGCTTCCGTTTAAACTCTGCCGTAGACACAGAATGCCACTGAAACGGCGTATGGGGTTTCGGGGTAAAATTAGACACTGTGATGGTAAATTGTAACGGCTTACGGCCTTTGATACGACATTCTTGCCGTAACCAGCGCACAGTCTCCACAATACCCAAGACATCGAGATCCGTTTCTCCTGGCAAACCGATCATAAAATAGAGTTTAACCTTATCCCAACCCTCCTCAACGGCGGTTTTTACCCCTCGTAATAACTCTTCATTGGTTAACCCTTTATTGATCACATCTCGCATTCTTTGGGTTCCGGCTTCTGGGGCAAAAGTCAGCCCAGACTGGCGGTTTCCCCCGACAATATTGGCGATATTTTTATCAAACCTGTCTACCCTTTGACTGGGTAAAGAAAGGGTAATATTTTCATCTTTGAGACGGTTTTTAATTTCTGTTCCCACCGCAGGAAGGGCTAAATAGTCGGAACAACTCAAAGATAATAAAGAAAATTCATTATGGCCAGTTTCTCTGATCCCCCGTTCGATAGTTTCGATAATATCGTCTGGTTGTACATCCCTTGCCGGGCGGGTTAACATTCCGGGTTGACAAAAACGACAACCTCTGGTGCAACCCCGTCTTATTTCCACTACTAAGCGATCGTGTATGGTTTCTATAAAAGGCACTAAACCGATAGCATAAGCTGGCATAGGAGGGGAGACACGGCGTAAAATTCTGGTGGGAACATCAGGCCGGTGGGGAATAACTGCCCCTGCTTCGGTTACATCATAAAAGCGAGGTACATAAACCCCTGGAATTTGGGCTAAATCTAATAATAATGCCTCTTTACTTAAGTTATTTTCCTTTCCTTGTTCAATAATTAAACCTATTTCCGGTAATATTTCCTCCCCGTCTCCCAAAGCCATAAAATCGAAAAATTCCGCAAAGGGTTCGGGGTTAGAGGTGGCGGTTTGTCCCCCGGCAAAAATCAAAGGATAATGGTCCGATTGTCTTTCCTTCCAGGTTAAGGGAATTTGAGCCAAAGCCAGCATTTCTAGGATATTGGTGGCTCCTAGTTCGTAACTGAGATTAAAGCCTAAAATATCGAAATCTGTTAGGTTACGACGAGATTCTAGGGCAAATAAGGGGGCTTTTGTTGTTCGTAATTTTTCAGCTAAGTCCGGTGCTGGTAAGTAAGTGCGATCGCAGAGTTGACGGGGCTGCGTATTAATAATATTGTAGAGAATGATATGGCCTAAATTGGATGCCCCCAGTTCATAAACTTCTGGGTAGGTCAACACCCAGCGTACCTTTGCTTGGTTCCAAGGTTTATGTTTAGCCCCTAGTTCGTTGCCCAAATAACGGGCAGGTTTATTAATTTCTGGAGTCAGTAGTTTTTCAATCGCAATAGTCACAAGTAAACCTCCGGCACTTCCCTTATTTTCTCATGCTTTTCTAATATATCGGAAGTGTGGAGGATTGGGACAATATTTGAGGTTGTTAAGCAGCTATTTTCTCATCAACGGAAGCCTCATAAGCCTGACGGCCTTCGTAAATTTCTAGTGCCTGATCCAACTGGCTTAATTCAAAAATAATCCTAACCGATGGTGATAAGCAACAAACGCTTAACTTTTTATTTAAACGCTGAGCCAAACGAAACGCCGATACAATAGCCATTAGCCCGGCACTATCAATAAATTCTACCTGGTGCATATCCACCAAAAAATCTCTACAAGGGTTATGAGTAACAAAGTTTGTTAATTCTTCTTGAAAACTATCCACATTGGCTGCAGTGAGATAACCACTGGGTTCAAAAACAGCCACTCCTATATCAGTCAAAAGACTACCCATAATTTCGTATCTATCCTCTATTTGAAAATTAGTTTACTTATGGTATGACCAAATTATAGTCACTTTTTTGTCAACTGACTCAGTCTTAAACCTTTTGATATGTTTTTGCCAGAAATTAACCTTATATTAATAGTCGGTTAACTTCCGTGACTGAGCTATACTTTTGTTTTAGTTTAGTCAACTCTGGGTTTTTGTCCAGTAATATTCCAGATTTTACCCAAAATTAACATAATTTGGTTTTTACTGTCCCTTCCTTTGTTAAGTAATGTACGACAGTTTAGCATTGTACCAGTTTTTTTGTAAAAAAAAGTTAAGCAAGCTACAAAACTCACTACCCGATTAATGGTTTACTGGACTCAATAACTGTTGTTAAAAAAGCCTAAATATTTTTAGTCATTGCTCACTCTTGAAGTAGCATACTCCTTTACATCTACCAACTTAGCTGAAAATTCCCTGTTGTCAAGAGCCGAGAAAAATCTGTGAACCGCCCCCCTCTAATTCGCCAATTAGTCGAAAAAGCTCTATATCTTAAACAATTAACTCCAGAAATCGAGATGGCTATTAACCTTGAGCTAACACGGACTGGTTATATTTCTGATGTGGACTACGAGGCGTTAGAGTTGTTGATGTCAGAAATGGATGAAGGGCGCATTCGTTTTACCTAATCTTTCATCCCCATCAACCCTGTTAAAACCCCACCTAAAACCGCCATCACCCCTAAACTTAATAAAACGGGTTGTAAACCAAATAAGGTTTCGGCGATACCAGCTAAAGCTAAGGGTAAAGACAAAGCAATATTAACAGCATTATTTTGTAAGCCGAAGACTTTACCCCGCATATCCACAGGGGTTTCCGCCTGGATCATGGTTTGCATGGGAACCCCAACAAAGGCAGCGAATAGTCCCAAAAATGTGATCATAAGCAGGGTTAACCATAAACTGTTGGTAGATAAGGATAAACCCACCAAAGAAACAGCCATACCCATCGCTCCCCATAAACCTAACTGATTATTACGAAATTGTTGTCCCCAACCCCCTATAAGAGCAGCCCCACAGCCCATTCCTAAGCCACCAGTAGCCAATAAAAAGCCAAATTGTTCGGCTTTCATTCCTGGAATGGTTTCGGCCATGCGTACCGCTAAAACGGATAAGGCCGCAAAAATACAAAATAAAATCACCAATTGAACTAAGGCGTTACGAACCCGATGATTAGCCTTGAGATAACGAATACCATCTTTAATATCTTCGAAAACATGGGGTTGTTCTTTTTCCTTTGGTTGCCGTTTTTCCCCTGTTTTCAAGAAGAGGAGGACTAAACCAGCCAGAAAATAAGATGCTCCCACCAAAAACGCTTTCCCTTCTTCCCAAGAAAAACCGAGATTTTCGGCGAAATGGGAGGCTACTTCCAGTAAAGGATCTCCAATAGCAAACCCCACAATAGTCATGGCCATCATGGTGGTGGTAAACAGAGAATTAGCCGATAATAAATCACGACGTTTCACCAAGAGGGGGATAGTCACTTGTTCGGCCGGGGCAAAAAATTGGGTAATGGTAGAATCTATGAGGGTTAATGTTAAAAGGATGACAAAGCCTAACGGTAATAAAAAGGCTTCTTGGGTTTGATTTTGCCAACTTCTTAACCAGTGAGGTAACCAAGTCAGGTGTAGGGTGATGTTATCTCCTTGAGATAACCAGAGTAAGGGGGGAATAATAAAGACAAAGGCAGCACGAATAAAGTTAGAGATCACTAAAACCCCTTTTTTCGGCCAGCGATCCACATATACCCCGGCCAAGGAACCACAAAAAACCGCCGGAATGGTAAAGGCGATCATGATCGCTGATACCCAACCACTAATGGGTTGATTTTCTCCTTGAAAATGCCCTGCAATAAAGGAGATCATCAACACCAAATAAACTTTGTCTGCTAGTTGAGAAAATATTTGTCCTATCCAAAGAATTAAAAATTGAGGATTCTCCAACACCGGAGCAAACCCTTCACGGGGGGGCTTCTTCGAGCCATTGGAACGGGCCATAGATTCCTCCTGGTTGGTAGTATCTAGGGTTTGATCAGTGGGATTTGGGGTGGTTTCTGATTCTGAAACAGTCATAATTTACATTTAATTTTTTTTCACACACACAAAAGTCAACTAACCGGAGTTAGGAGTTAGGAGTTCAAAATTATAATTTTTTCCTAGCTGCACTAAGCAATGGGCAGTAGTTTATTAAGCAGCCTTACCTATGATAGTTGAGGAAGGGTTTGTTTAACAAAGCTCTGCAATATTTCTGTTCGTTTTGTCTGCTCAAACACTTGTTTTATTTTTGTGGAAAGCTTTTCTATATCTATGGTTTGATGATTGTTAAGATTGATATCTTGTTCTTTAAAATATTCCACTAAACTTAAACCAGCTACACGGGTTAAATAGGCTGCACTAATACCTTGTGTCGCTCCTCCAGCTACATAAGTAATAGCGTTACTCTTTAGTAAACCACTAATGGCATGGGTTGATAATTCAACCAAGCCTAATTTTATCATTAATTTACCGATAGTTGCTGCTATGGTTTGTCCTTGGGATAGGGTAAATCTTTGTTGATAAATGCTGCTTAAATCCACTATCATTTGTGCATTAATTGCTGCTGTTGCTAATAAGTCTAAGGAGGACACAGGGTTAGCAAAGGCTGCTGCTGCTGCTATCCATTGATATTTTTCCATCATAGGTAAAGCCCGATCCCGTCTTATTTTATTTAAAATATGCTTTCCTTGTTGTTTAATCTCTTGTGCATTTCTCCAAACTTTTCCTAAAATTAACTGTTCTCTTTCGTGGTTTAAAATAGAGTCTATTCTCTTGGTTAAATCAAGAATGTTGGGAGGTTGCTTTTCAGTCCATTCTTCATAGGATTTATCTTCTTTATACTGACGAACTTTTATAATTTTTGGTTCTGAATTAATCCCGATAACGTCATCAGACGAAATAATAGTTTTAACCCTTTGTTTTATTTCTTGTAAAATAATTTCTTGTTCTTCTGAGTTATATTGTTCCCTTTGATTTAAACTAATTAAACACCGTTGATTATTCTGATGGCATCTTTGTATAGTTTGCCACTGCGTTTCAGTTAAATCTGTGTTGATCAAGAAAACAATTAAATCTAGTTTTTCCTTGACATTTTCACTGTTCTCTGCTTCTAGGTAATTAAAGTTCTCGGGTGTTTTTTCTGGTTCTAGGAGTTGTTTTAAACTATCTTTCTCTGTATTAGAGTTGCTAATTATTCCCCAAGAAACAGATTGATTATTGAGTTGTTTAGGTAAATTTTTCCAGCTAGTTTCTAATTCTGCTAGATTATAGTTAGAATCTTCTTGTTTAACTATTTTTAATATTTTTTGTCCCTCAGAAATTGCCTGATTAACTTCTGTTATTGTTAAAGGTGAAAGGGGTTGATAGACCGGTTTTTGTGGTTGTTTTTTTTGCCACCACCAAACACCTGTACCCATAGCCATTAGACTCAAAACGCCCCATTCTCCCATAGCGATCGCTTGTTCATGGAGAGATTCTCCTAACCATAATAAGAAAGAAATTCCTAACCCTGCCACAAGAATAGGTTTTTTTACCTTAACTCTCATCATTTCCCCTCAAAATTTCCCTAATTTTATTTGTTTTGATTGTACTCTTTTTGGGGGGATTTTTCAATCAGCTTAAAGTTTTCCAAGCTGTCACAAGCAAGCTTGTGTTACAGTGATAATCAGGAATTTTTCAGGAACCCCAAGCGGTTTTAATACGATTCCAGACACTAGAAATTGAGGCTTTTATTTCCTTTTTTAAATACCATTGTTGAAAAGCTTGTTCGTATTCTTCTCCTTCTGTTTGAAACGTTTTAAATGTATCTAAGGTTAGGGGAAGTCCAAGAAAAAGCAAGATGTATAATGACCAAGAGAGGTTTCCTGCTGCCAAGAAATTCAGCACCATAGCGAAGGAATTAATGATAGCGTAGCGGATAACTTTTCGTTTAAGTTGTCCTTGACGATATTGATTAAATTCATCTTTTTTTTCTTGGCGTTGTTTTTGTAATAGCCAGTCGTTTTTCGGCCACTTGTAAAACATCGGCATCAATATCTAATTCTGCCGCAATTTCCCAAAGTTGAGTACGAGACAATTCTTCAACCTCGGTTTTGCGAGCAATGGCCAAATGTAAAATTTCTTGAACTTCCTCTTTACGGTAGGATTGAGGAGGTTGTACTTCAGAAGCAGACATATATTTTATGTAACTCGATAGGAACTGACCAAAGGGGTTGAATGGCTGCAATTATAAGATCAAACATGGATCTTATAATTGCTGCTCCTATTATATTATGCCGAATTTTTCAACGTTTTGGCTTTGCTGTCGTTATGATTATGGTAGATGGGACTATAGCGATGGTAGGGTGGGTTAGGTGTGGGACTAATTTTAATGAAAAGATCATCAAGTTTTATTTAAGCCGTAACCCACCATTTTAAATATGTATTCATTCTTTAATTTTATCTTGTGTTCACTATAAATAACCATAGAATTTTATCTTGCACCGTGTTTTCTAAGTAATTGTATAGTCTCTTGGAGTCTTACCTTGTTTACTGAGCAAGTAGCACATGCCTTAAGCTGTTTTGCCACGTAGAGTGGAGTTCCGGATATACTTTTAGCATTAACATCAGCACCATGATTAATTAATAATTCTACTATCTCTTTATTTGGCTCCCAAACTGCAAGATGGAGTGGAGTTGATTTGTCATATCCATATCATTTAGCATTAATATCAGCACCGCGATTGATTAATAATTCTACTATCTCTTTATTGTCTTTCATTGATGCAGCATGAAGTGGAGTGCCAGCATCATCATTTTTAGCATTAACATCAGCACCATGATTAATTAATAATTCTACTATCTCTTTATTTTGCTCCCAAACTGCATTAGGAAGTGGGGTTGGGTTCATTTCAGATTTACTTTTAGCATTAACATCAGCACCATGATTAATTAATAATTCTACTATCTCTTTATTTTGCTCCCAAACTGCATTATGAAGAGGAGTGCCAGCATCATCATCTTTCGCATTAACATCAACACCATGATTAATTAATAATTTAAGTGCATCTTTATTGTCTTTTTTAACTAGAGTATGCAAGAAATATCCACATTTCTGAGCATCACTTTTTGTCAATTTTCCACCACTATGAAAATAGTCAGAGGTTATCTTGATTGTATCTTCTCTACAAATTTCTAAAGGTGCTGAAAACCCTAATCTATTTAAAATTGCCCATCTATAATTATAAGAAAACATCGCTACTGAAACACAAGCAGCAACCAAACCTAACCAAGCAAACCATCTTATTTTGCTTAGTTTTTCTTGCTTAACTAATTATCGAGTATTGGTTTGTGGGAATCGCACCGTTGTCTTGGCTTAATTATTCGATCATCAATCGTTAAGTTTCACTAAAATATTTATTCTAATTTCTCTTTATTCTAAAATAGTATTAACAATTACAAGTAATAAGTTATTAAATCACTGATGACAGAAAAACTAGCATTTATTGGACTCGGTTTAATGGGAGGGTTTATGGCAGCAAATCTAGCCAAAAAAGGGTTTGCTGTCAACGGTTGGAATCGTACCCCAAACCGTCCTGGTATTACCATAGCACAGGGAGCAGGGGCGACTATTTGCCCTTCGATTGAAACTGCGGTTAGGGAGGCTGAAGTTATTTTTACTTGTGTCGGAGATGTCCCTGATGTTAATGAAGTTATCTTTGAGGATAAAGGTCTCATTAACTATGCTAAACCTGGGTCACTAATCGTTGATTTTAGCACAATTGGAACCCAAGCAGCACGTGACATTGGCACTCAATTAAAAGCGCAACAATTTCGTTTTTTAGATGCCCCAATTTCCGGGGGAGATATTGGTGCTAAACAAGGAAGTTTAACTATTATGGTTGGAGGCGAGAAAAAAGATTTTGACGAATGCTTACCTTACTTTGAAGCTATGGGAAAAAATATTATATATTGCGGTTCTACAGGCAATGGACAAGCAGTAAAAATGTGTAATCAAGCCTTATGTGCAGTTCATATGGTTGCCTTGTGTGAGGCATTAAAAATGGCAGAAAAACAAGATATTGACCCTAATTTAATGATAGAAGTTTGTAGCACTGGTGCTGCTGGTTCCTGGGCTTTAGGTAATTTAGGTCCGAAAATGACAGAATCAGATTTAGAACCAGGTTTTGCGATTAAACATCTATTAAAAGATTTAAGGTTAGTTCAAGAAATTATGGCACAATCAGAGTATCAATTACCAGGAGTTACTCTAGCAGAAAACTTTTTAAAAGTGGTAGCTAATCTGGATAATGGTGAGGGAAAAGAACAGGGAACTCAAGCCATGATACGTTATTATAATCAGGAGAAAAATGCCTAATAGATTAATTTTTCAAGGAACAACAACTTATTTAAGTGAACACTGGTATGCCAAAATAATTTCCCCTTTAGTTGAAGTTAAAAAGCTACTACAAGCTATTTATCAATTTTTGCTACATCTGATTTGGTCTGAGTTTATTTATGGGAAACAACTTGAAAATGAAATCGAGAGCTTAGTAGCTTTTCTTGTTTTTTATCTCCTGTCTCTTCTAGGTTATTATTTGAGGGATTATATTCAAATAATTTTAATTATTTTCTTTTTGATTTGGTACTTAGACTGTTGGTTCGCAAAATATCAATATTTTCAAAAAAATTATAAAATTGATATTTTTATCTATGAGATTGATCTGAGTAAAATAATTTGTTGTTTATCTTTACCTCATACCCAAACTCAATCTATTTTCGCCAGTTTTTCTCCGCAAGAAGTCAGTCACATTGCTATAGAGAAATCGCCCTTATTAGGAGGAGCTTTTCAAGAAGTTTTAGATGAGGTTTGGTAAATAGAAGTTTATTTATTTAATAGCAAACATTTTGTTATTGACGAAAACACCATAGTAAACGAATCACTATTGACTGCCAAGAAATTAGCTAACTATTTTAAAGTAGATATTATTTTTACTCATAGCAAAGGGAATAATTCTTATGTTGAACAGGAACTAAAGAGCAGAAATTTCGCTAATATTATTAATCAGAATTCAGTGGGAGTTAAGTGTCAAAAAAAGTCTAAGAAAATACATATTTATACCCAATGGCGATGGTCAAATACCTGGAATTTTCTGAAAATGCTGTTTGAGAAAGCTGGGTTTTTACTCTTTATTATTATTATGAGTGGGTTTATGATCAAGCTAGGAGGATTATTGGACAATATCATTTCAGTCATTAGAGGAAAAGATGATATTATCTATTTGTCTTCTCCCCTTGTATGGTTAATACCTAATTGGCATTGGCGTAATATTTTAGAGTTAGTTTTAGTCCTGGGTATCTTTATTTATCAAGGCTGGCAATTAAGTCGTGTTAAACATATTTATATTACTCAGCATTATCTGAAATTCTTTGTTGATAATAGAATGATTGATAAGATCAAAACTTCGGAAATAGAAGCATCATTAGTTATTATAAATAACAATTATGAAATTTTAATTATCGGAAAAAATAAAGTTGTGAATATCACTAATTTTCAACAGGAAAAGTTAGCTCAATTATTTTTGTTGTATCTCAATGAAGCTATTGATGAACTTCAGCAAAAGCTACCCAAATCACTCGATGGAAAACTTCAAGATGAAAGGTGATATCGTTTAATTGTTATTCCTGGGCAGTTATCAGTTAACAGTCATCAGTTACAGTTTTTTCGCCTATGGAAGTTAACAAAAATAAGTTAATCGTGTTATTCTAAATAACTTAAAGGTTATCTGGGATAAACTATCCAAACTATGAATGTAGTTGATCGTGTTCGTTTAGGTTTAGCTGTAGGTGTAGCAAAAGCTATCACTGCTATGGTTCGTTTATTGGGTTTAGGAGCCGCTAGTGTCTTACCTGGGGCTATTTCTCGTCGTTTTCATCCTAGACTATTATCCTTACTGTGTGAACAGGTTAAACAAGGGGTTATCCTGGTAGTAGGAACCAATGGGAAAACCACCACATCTCTACTATTAAGAACTATTTTAGAAGATCAGAATTATCAAGTTGCCCATAATGAAACAGGTGCTAACTTAATTAACGGTTTGGTCACGGCTTTATTAGGAAATACCAACTTAATTGGTACCTTAACTGCAGATTATGCGATTTTAGAAGTGGATGAAAATATCGTGCCACTTTTATTAAAGGACTGTCAACCTAGAGTTATTTTAGCACTCAATCTATTTCGGGATCAACTAGATCGTTACGGTGAAGTTGATGCTATTAGTCAACGCTGGCAAAAAGAGATCGCAACTCTTTCTCCTAATACCGTTATTATTTTGAATGGAGATGATCCACCCCTTT